>FUFK010066911.1_pt1 | contig 157177 bp, 150 predicted proteins | sample 1021851 | NCBI WGS metagenome assembly FUFK01 (sample SAMEA51879418, study PRJEB19060) | metagenome | reverse complement strand
TTACCGCCATGGGTGCGGAGATCGAAGGTATCGGCACGTCCGAACTGACGATCCACGGCGCCAAGCGGCTGCACGGTGCGACCTATCGCGTGATGCCGGACCGGATCGAGGCAGGCTCCTATGCCTGCGCTGCGGCGATCACCGGCGGCGACGTGCGGCTGGAAGGCGCGGAAGCGGAAGACATGGGCTCCACCCTTCACGCGCTGCGCAATATCGGCGTCGAGATCGAGAGCGACAAGAAGGGTATCGATGTGCGCGCCAGTGGGCCGCTGAAGGCGCACAACCTTACCACCGCGCCATTCCCCGGCCTTGCCACCGACATGCAGGCGCAGCTGATGAGCCTGCTGACCCGNGCCGAAGGCACCAGCGTGCTGAAGGAAACGATNTTCGANAACCGCTTCATGCATGTGCCCGAACTGGCGCGCATGGGGGCGGACATCGAAACCGAAGGCCGCACGGCAATCGTNCGCGGNCCGGTNAACCTCACCGGCGCCGAAGTCATGGCGACCGATCTGCGTGCCTCGATGAGCCTGGTGATCGCGGGCCTTGCCGCAGAAGGCGAGACGACGGTGCGCCGGCTCTACCACCTCGACCGCGGTTACGAGCGACTGGAAGAGAAGCTCCAGCTTGTCGGCGCGGATATCGAACGGGTTGGCGACGATTGAGGCAGCGGGTGCGGACCTTTCCGCGATGACGGGCGTTGGGTCAGCAACAAAGGAGTTTTGTCATGCTACTCAAGCTTTTGACCCTCGGCGGGCTCGGATATGCCGGCTATCGCTATTACGAAAAGAACAAGTCGCAGCCGGCGTTTTCCGGCAACCAGGGCAACGCCTCGGTGCGCGACGCTGGTCCGGAATCCATGCGCGACAGTTCGGGCCGCAAATGGACGCAGGCTGACGAGGAAAGCGACCAGAGCTTCCCCGCCAGCGATCCGCCGGCCAATTACTGACCCGTTTACTCCAGTTGGAGAGGACGAGAGTCCTAAGGGGCGGTTGGAGCGATCCAGCCGCCCCTTTCATGTGTAACCAGCCAGATGCGGATTGCCCCGGCAAGGCCCGGCGGCGTCGCGGCGCGGATACGCTCGGCATCGATCTGGGCGACCAGCGCGTTGATCGACTGGCTGCGCGCGGCAGCCGCAGCGGTCAGCATCTCCCAGAACATGGGCTCGAGACTGATTGACGTGCGGTGGCCGTCGATCCGGACGGAGTATTTTTTCGGCGGATGGTACGGGGGCATTTCCATAAGCGGCGGCCCCTTACATCGCCGGGGCCGGGGCCGATACGATTTTTTTGGGGTGTGCGGTGAACCGTGCCGCGCCTAGGTTTCAGGCATGGCTGACGGCTATGACGAACTCACCGACAAGGAAAAGCAGACCCTGCGCCTGATGGTGCGCGGGCATGATGCGAAATCCGCGGCGAGCGAACTGGCGCTGTCGGTCCATACGATCAACGAACGCCTGCGCGCCGCCCGGCGCAAGCTGGAAGTCACCAGCAGCCGCGAGGCGGCCCGGCTGGTGCTGGAACGCGAAGGCGGGGACCCCGAAAAACCTGTATCCATGGATTTGGGGGATGCGGGGGCCCGGCAAAGCGATGACGATGGCGGGGCAACGGCAGGCATGCCCGCCCGCCGTCCGATCCTTGCAGGAGTCATCATCATGCTTACCCTTGCCGCAGCCGCACTGTTTCTCGTCCCCGCGATCGTCCAGAACGACAATGTGGGCGGGGCAACCCAATCGTTACCCAGCGATGCCGAGGTCGAAAGCGCCGCGCGGGCCTGGCTCGCGTTGCTCGATGCGGGCGACTGGGAGGCGAGCTATGCCGCCACAGCATCCTCGTTTCGCAAAGCCAACACGCTGAAGCTCTGGAGCGATACGGCGGAAAAGGTCCAATCCGGCCTCGGGAAGACGCTGTCGCGCGAATATATCGGGCAGGACGATGTGCCGTCGCCGCAGGGCATCACCATCGTGAAGTTCCGGACGGATTTTACCAATCGCACAGGCGTGGTCGAAACGATCTCGCTGGTGCGCGAGGATGGCGCGTGGAAAGTCGCGGGCATTTACGTGTNGTGATGGGAGAGGGCGGATGCCTTGCGCGGTCCGCCCTCCCGCCGCTCAATACATGTGCTGGCCGCCGTTGATGCTCATGGTCGAACCGGTGACGAATTCGGCATGGTCGGAACACAGGAAGCTGACGCCGCGGGCGATCTCGCTCGCCTTGCCGAGCCGGCCGACGGGAATCTTGGCGACGATCTTTTCCAGCACCGGTTCGGGCACGGCGGCGACCATGTCGGTGTCGATGTAGCCCGGGGCGATGGCGTTGACGGTGATGCCGAACCGCGCGCCTTCCTGCGCCAGGGCCTTGGTGAAGCCGTGGATGCCGCTCTTCGCGGCGGCATAATTGACCTGGCCATACTGGCCCGCCTGCCCGTTGATCGAACCGATGTTGACGATCCGGCCCCAGCCGCGTTCCTTCATGCCCGAAAAGGTCGCCTTGGCGAGATTGAAACAGCCGCCCAGATTGGTCCGCATCACGGCGTCCCAGTCTTCATAGCTCATTTTCAACAGCGTGCCGTCGCGGGTGATGCCGGCATTGTTGACGACGACGTCGATCGGACCGTGTTCTTCCGCCACCTTGCCGCAGGCATCCTGCACCGCGTCGAAATCGCCGACGTCGAACTTGATCGTCGCAATGCCGGTCTCATCGGTGAACTTGCGCGCCGCATCGTCATTGCCCGCATAATTGGCGATGACGGTGAATTCGCGCTCGTCGCGCAGGCGTTCGCAGATGGCGCGGCCGATTCCGCGCGTGCCCCCGGTAACGATGGCCACACGTGTCATGATCTTTCTCCCAAGCTTTCCGTAGCGTTGCCACGACTTAAGCGAGGGATGCACGACGCGCCAAGTCCTTTCGCCCAGACGGGCGAGGATGCAGACGTATTTTCCGGTAGTGCCTAGAAGTTGACGCGGGTGCCGACGTAAACGGCCTGATCGTCTTCGACCCCATCGGTCAGCGGGGCAAGGCGGTTGTTATCCTTCGACAGGCGAACGCCAGCCGTCACGTTGACGTTGCCGATCACACGATAGGATGTGCTGAGATCCACGCTCTGGCCGGGCAGGCCGTCAGGCGTGCGCAGTGAACGGGTGCCGCTGTCTTCCCGGTTGATCGCGACGCGCGAATTGAAGCGACTCGGCTTGTCGGCCTTCTCGCTCTTGTCTGGTGCGAAGGCGGCCAGATCGGGCATGCCCATGTCGCGCAGGCCGACCGAAACGGTCTTGGGCTGCGTGGGCTGCGAGAAGCTCTGGTAACCGCGGGCGACGCCGAGGTTGTAACTGGTCGGGTTGACCGCAAGAACGCGTTCGCGNTTACCGGCGGTGCCGACCGAATCGATGCCGCTGCGGATCGAAATCGCGCGGGCCGTTGCATCGTCCACCCGGACGGCCACGGTGACGGTGCGGTCCTTGCTCAGTCCCGGCTTGCTGGCCGGGGTGAAGCGAAGGCCCTTTTCCCCCATCACGGCAGCGACGCGCGCAGCAAGCTGCGGATCGATCTTGGCCGGGGTGAAGGGCAGGTAGGCGATGTCTTCGGGAAGTTCCGCGGCAGCACTGGTCTGAACGACGGCAAGGCCGGCAGCGGGAATGGAAAGGGCCAGACCGGCAGCAACCAGCGCCGCGGGTACGAACCGCGCCTTGCTCTGGTTTTTTACCGAATGTGCCACCGAATTTCTTTTCCTATGTTGCTGCACCAGTAAGCCAGAAATCCGCTGAACGGTCCCTGACTCCTGCATTAAAGGCGCAGGCGATTCCCTCTACTCCGGCAAACATCCTACCACTCGCCCATGCCTTGGCCAGCTTTTCCACAAAGCATGGTGGTAATTGACAGAAAGTGTTGCCCAGTTTCCACAAGCACGCGCANCCTAACTTGTTCCCGGGCAATGAATTAAGGCCATATTCACGCGCTGGAGACTGTGTGGGCCGCTGGCCCGTTTGCCTTGCTCCGAGGCGTGCAGGCATTATAGAGCCAAGAAACCTGCAGGATACCAAGGACCGACATGAGCGCTTTCGCAAACATCCGCCGCCCCGCAACCTTCGCNGTTGCGATCGCAGCCACGNTTGGCCTCGCGGCATGCGGTGGCGGGCGCGAACGGCCGCGGGCCGACGTCGCAGCCTCACAGGTCACGACGATCGGCGTGAACTCCTATCTCTGGCGTGCCGCGCTCGATGCGGTCAGCTTCGCACCGCTGCTGCAGGCCGACAGCAATGGCGGCGTGATCGTGACCGACTGGTACGCCAACCCCAGCAATCCGGGCGAACGGGTGAAGATGACCGTCACCATCCTCGANTCGGATCTGCGCGCCGATGCCCTGCGCGTTGCAGCAAGCCGCCAGGTCAATCAGGGCGGGACATGGGTCGATGCGCCGGTACAGGCGGCAACCGTGCAGAAGCTGGAAGACGTCATCCTGACNAAGGCCCGCGAACTGCGCCGCGAAGCNATGGGCTGACCTGCGCAGGCATTGGCGGGCGCTGACCTGAAAAGCGCCTTCCAATAGCCGGCAAAATCCGTAAACGCGGCTGCCTATGAGCAGCGATACCCGTTTCGATCCGGCCAGCGCCGATGCGCGCTGGCAAAATGCGTGGGACCAGGCGCAGACCTTCCGCGCCGACAGCAATTCCGCCAAGCCCAAGAGCTACGTGCTCGAGATGTTCCCCTATCCTTCGGGGCGCATCCACATCGGCCACGTGCGCAATTACACGATGGGCGANGTGCTGGCGCGCTACAAGAAGGCGATCGGGCACGAAGTNCTGCACCCGATGGGCTGGGACGCCTTCGGCATGCCGGCCGAAAACGCGGCGATGGAAAAGGGCGTCCACCCNGGCGGCTGGACCCGCGCCAANATCGAACACATGAANGCGCAGCTGAAGCGGCTGGGNTTCGCGCTCGACTGGAGNCGCGAGCTGGCNACNTGCGAGCCGGATTATTACGGCCACGAGCAGGCGCTGTTCATCGATCTCTACGAAGCGGGNCTCGTCTATCGCAAGGAAAGCGAGGTCAANTGGGACCCGGTCGACATGACCGTGCTGGCCAATGAACAGGTGATCGACGGCAAGGGCTGGCGCAGCGGCGCCGAGGTCGAGAAGCGCAAGCTGGCGCAGTGGTTCCTCAAGATCACNGACTTTGCCGAAGAANTGCTCGAAGGGTTGGNCNGNCTNGANAANTGGCCCGACAAGGTCCGGCTGATGCAGGAAAACTGGATCGGCAAGAGNAAGGGGCTGGANTTCAGCTTCGACCTGTCGAACGGCGAGAAACTGCCGGTCTATACGACGCGGCCCGACACGATTTTCGGCGCCAGCTTCGTNGCCGTNGCGGCCGATCATCCGGTGGCGCAGTCGCTGGACAGCGACGAGGCACGCGAATTCATCGCCCTGTGCAAGAAGGGCGGCACGACCGCCGCCGAACTGGAAACCGCGGAAAAGCTCGGTTTCGACACGGGTATCACGGCGAAGCATCCGTTCACCGGCGCAGACCTGCCGGTCTATATCGCGAACTTCGTTCTGATGGATTACGGCACGGGCGCGATCATGGCGGTGCCGGGCCACGACCAGCGCGACTTCGAATTCGCGACCAAATACGGTCTGCCGATCCCGCGCGTGGTCGCGGCCACCGCCGAAGACGCCGGCAGGCCCTTCGAGGGCGAGGCCGAGGCGGGGGAAGGCGTGCTCGTCAACTCCGACTTCCTCGACGGGATGGCGGTCGAAGATGCCAAACGCGAAATCATCGCCCGGATAGAACAGCAGGGCCGCGGTCAGGGCAAGACCGTGTGGCGCCTGCGCGACTGGGGCGTATCGCGCCAGCGGTACTGGGGCACGCCGATCCCCTTCATCCATTGCGACACATGCGGCGTGGTGCCCGCGTCCAAGGACAGCCTGCCGATCACCCTGCCCGAGGATGTCGATTTCCAGACGCCGGGCAACCCGCTGCTGCGCCATCCGACGTGGAAGCATGTCGATTGCCCCAAGTGCGGCGGCAAGGCAGAGCGGGAGACAGACACGCTCGACACTTTCGTCGATTCCTCGTGGTATTTCCTGCGCTTCGCCAGCCAGCCCGCGGACAAGCCCTTCGACAAGGACGAGATCGCCAAGTGGCTGCCGGTCGAACAGTATATCGGCGGCATCGAGCATGCGATCCTGCACCTGCTCTACGCCCGCTTCTGGACCCGCGCGCTGGCCCACATGGGCCAGATCGACGTGAAGGAACCTTTCGCCTCGCTGTTCACGCAGGGCATGGTCACGCACGAGACCTATAGCCGCAGGAACGGTGGCAAGACCGTCTATTATGCGCCCGACGAAATCAGCCGCGAAGCCGAACGCGCGCTGCTGAAGGACGATGGCGGCGAGGTCGAGATCGGCCGTGTCATCAAGATGTCGAAGTCGAAGAAGAACGTCGTCGACCCCGACACCATCATCGACACCTATGGCGCAGATGCCGTGCGCTGGTTCATGCTGTCCGACAGCCCGCCCGAACGCGACTTGCCCTGGTCCGAAGCCGGGATCGAAGGCTGCAGCCGTTTCGTCCATCGCCTGTGGCGCCTGTTCGGTGCGTTCGATGCAGGTGTTCAGGGCACCAATCAAACGCTTGATCGACATGTGCACAAGACCGTTCAGGCGGTCGCGGGCGATATCGAATCGCTCGGCTTCAACAAGGCCGTGGCGCGGATTTACGAACTGACCGGCGCGGTGGAGAAGGCACAGCCTTCTGCCAGCCGCTCGGCCGCGATCCGCACGCTGGTCCAGCTTGTCGCACCCATGATGCCCCATCTGGCCGAGGAAGCCTGGGCCACGCTGGGCGAAACGGGTCTGGTCGCCGATGCGGATTGGCCGACGGTCGATCCAACGCTTCTGGTCGACGATGAAGTCACCATCGCCGTCCAGCACAAGGGCAANCTGCGCGATACGCTGACCGCACCCAAGGGNGCTTCGAAGGAAGATCTCGAAGCCATGGCGCTCGCCAGCGAGAAGGTCCAGCGCTCGCTCGACGGGGCAGAAGTGCGCAAGGTCATTGTGGTCCCCGACAGATTGGTGAATATCGTCACCTGATGCGTATCCTCCTCGCCAGCCTCGCCCTCGCCACACTGTCGGCCTGCGGCCTTTCGCCCATGTATGCGGGCGGCGGCAGCGGTGCGGTGGCGCAATCGCTCGCCGCGATCGAAGTGGCGCCGATCGAAGGGCGCGCGGGCTGGCTGGTGCGCAGTGCNCTGGAAGAACGCTTTGCCGCAGCGGGTAATCCCGCGCCGCGCTACCGGATCGATATCCGCCTGGACGACCGGCTCGAAGGGTTGGCGATCCTGCGCGACGATACGATCAGCCGCGAACGCCGCACTTTGCGCGCACGCTATCAGCTGACNGACCTTTCGACGGGCGAGATCGTCCTCGATGCGACCGACGGGTCGGATGCCGGCATCGACGTGGTGTCGAGCGAATATGCCGTCATCGCCGCCGAACAGACGGCGCTTGAAAATCTCTCGCAGGACCTTGCCCAGCGGATCGTGACGCGCGTCGCGCTGGCGCTTCGCGACCAGCGGTGAAGCTGACGAACCGCGATTTCGCGGCGAAGGGGCGTTCGGCCGCACAGGGCTGTTCGATTTTCTTCTTTTGCGGCCAGGACGAAGCCGGGGCGACAGCTGCGGCCAATGATCTGGTCACNTGGCTTCCCGAACCGGGCGAGCGGCTGGAGATGTCCGGNGGCGAGGTAAAGAACGATCCGGCCAAGCTGGGCGATGAAGCGCGTACCAATTCGCTCTTCGGCGACAAGCGTCACATTTGGATTCGCGCCAATGGAGACGAGGCGGCAGAGGCGCTGAAAGTGCTGATCGAAACCAGCGATGCTGGGGCGGGCGAGGCCTGTCCGGTGATTGTCGTGGCCACGTCCGCCACCGACAAGTCGCGCACCGCCAAGCTGCTCGAAAAGCGCAGGGATGNGCTGGTGGCCATGTTCTATCCGCCCGATCTGCCCTCCGTCACCCGCAGCGTGCGCGCATTGGCGGATGGGGCGGGCGTGCGGCTGGGCGGCGATCTGGCNGAACGGATCGCGCGCGCCGCCAATCTCGACATCCGACTGGCCAAGAGCGAGGTCGACAAGCTGGCTCTTTATCTGGATGCCAGCGCGCAAAGTCCGCAGACGGCCACCGCGGACGATCTCGATGCCATCGGCGCATCGAGCGAAGACGATGGTTTTGCCTCGCTCGTCAATGTCGTGATGGGGGGGCAGGCCGCCAAGCTCGGGATCGAACTGGGGCGGATGAAGCAGCTCGGCCTCAATCCGGTGGGCGTGCTGCTGGCCTTTGAGCGGCGCGCGGCGCAGCTGGCGCGGATTTCCGCAGCACTCGGCTCGCGCGGGTTTGGTGATCTGGATCGCGGGGAAGAGGCGCGGCTCGGCATCTTCTTCAAGGAAAAGCGCGAGATCGGGCAGCAACTGGCGCTGTGGCGGCACGGCGACAAGCTGGACCGGCTGACCCGGCGGCTCGTCTCCCTGCACCGCGAACTGCTGACCAACAGCCAGGCGGCCGAACTGCTGCTGGCGCAGGGCTTGGCAGACATCGCCAGGGTGGCGACGGCGCGGACCCGCTAAGCGGCAGGTATCAGTTTTCGGGGACCGAGAACGTGCCTGTGACGCGGCCGCCCGACTGGCCCTGGCCGGTGACCGAGGACGATCCGCTGGCACGGCCATCCACGCTCGACACGCCGGTNGCCAGATCGATGACCAGCCGTCCGCCGTTCAGCGTATCGCCGCCGCGATTGAGGCGGACATTGCCCGCCATGGTGATGATCCGGCGGTTGAAATCATAGACCGCGGTGTCGCCGCGCGCGCGCTCGTTCCCGCGGGTCACCTGGACGCCGCCTGTGGCCATGATGCGCTGGATTTTCAGCGAACCGGCATCGGTATAATTGACGATGGTGCGCGCCGCATCGAGATTGAGGCCAGCCTGCGTGATCTTCACATTGCCCGACAGGACGACGCGGTTCTGACGGTCCTGCAGTTCGATGCGGTCGGCCGCATAGCTAACCGGCGCATTGGAATTGTGTCCGGCAATCGCCTGCGCCGAAAGCTGAATGCCGGCAAAGGCGGCCGCCGTGACGGCAAAAGACCCGATGCCCCAGCGGGCGATGGTGGGGAGCAACGGCTTCATCAGGGCATCCTCAGCTTTCCGGGTTCCATGCGCAAGCGCGCATTGCCTGTCAGGGTAATGGTGCGTGCCGAAAGATCGGCGTTCAGGCGGTCGGCGCTGAAGGTGCCGGCGGGTATGGCGCCGTCGACCCCGCCCGAACCGACGAGCTGCTTGTTCGCAAGATCGAGCGATACGCCGCGTGCGACCATGCGGTAGCCGTCGGCCGCCGTCAGGCGCAACGGCCCGCGCACTGCGACGATTTCGTTATCGATACTGTATTGCCCGCCCTGCGCGACCAGCCTTGCGGGACCTTCGTCGAGCAGCAGACGCGCCACGACATCGTTCATGCGCACGATGCCTTCGGCGCTGGAGCGCTGGACCGCTTCGCCCGCTGTCAGAGAGAAGGGACGGTTCTTGTTGTCGGCACCGCGATAAAGCGCATTGTCGACGCGCAGCCGTTCGTTGATGACAGCCACCTTGTTCCGATCGAGCAGGAAGCTGACTTCACCGCGCGGACTGAGCGGCGTGATCACCATCAGCGCCGCCAGCACCCCGACGCCCATGGGCAGAGCGCGCGACAGAAAAGCAACCATGCGATCGTGCGAGCCACCGGGCTCGGCCCAGTGCTGGCGCTCGCTGCGGCGCGCTTTCGCTTCCTGCGTTTCTATCCTGCGGTGCCGCGATACCATGGGTTATGCCTGACCGGCCTATCCTTACATATGGCTGAAGATGTCGTGGTCGGCCCAGCCTGCCACGTCCAGCCGCGCGCGTGTGGGAAGNAAATCGAAGCAGGCCTGTGCCATCTCGGTGCGCCCTTCGCGTTCCAGCCGACGGTCGAGTTCTTCCTTCATCCGGTGAAGATAGCGAACATCGCTCGCGGCGTATTCACGCTGCGCATCGTTCAGCACCGGGCCGCCCCAGTCGCTCGACTGCTGGGCCTTGGAGATGTTTTCGCCGAGCAGTTCCTCGACCAGCATCTTCAGTCCATGGCGGTCGGTGTAGGTACGGATGAGCTTGCTGGCGATCTTGGTGCAATAGCAGGGCGTCGCCATGACGCCGAGGTAATGCTCGATCGCGGCCAGGTCGAAGCGGGCGTAATGAAACAGCTTCAGNCGGGCCGGATCGGCCAGCACGGCTTTCAGGTTCGGCGCATCGTAACTGCTGTCNGGGCCGAACCGGACAAGGTGCTCGTCGCCCTTGCCGTCGCTGATCTGGACGACGCACAGCCGGTCGCGGATCGTGACCAGACCCATGGTTTCGGTATCGACGGCAACGGGGCCGTCGGCGAGTACGCCTGCGGGGAGGTCTTCTTCGTGGAAATGCACTGCCATGNGCGCGGCCTTAGGCCGATTGGGGATTGGTGGGAAGGGGTGCTGGCGAGCAAAGGCGGATCGGCCTAGTCCNNCTGNCATGGCANGCGAACCGATCCCCGAAAGCTGGCAACCCGTACTGGAACCGGTCCTGGCGACNGCAGAGGCGCGGCAACTGGGTGGGTTTCTGGTNGCAGAAGAACAGGCGGGCAAACAGATCTATCCNCCGCGCGGCTGCCGGTTGAAAGCGCTCGAACTGACGCCCTTGGACGAGGTAAAGGTCGTGATCCTGGGACAGGATCCCTATCATGGGCCGGGTCAGGCCATGGGGCTGTGCTTTTCCGTCCCCGAAGGGGTGAAGATCCCGCCGAGCCTGGTGAACATCTACAAGGAACTGGAAGCGGACCTTGGTGTGGCGCGCGCCGATCATGGCGATCTGAGCAAATGGGCGCGGCAGGGCGTGCTGCTGCTTAATAACACCCTGACGGTCGAGGCGGCCAAGGCCGGCAGCCACGCCAAGCGAGGATGGGACGCCATCACCGACGCNTGCGTNGCAGCAGTTGCNGCNCGCGATGAACCGAGCGTGTTCATTCTCTGGGGCAGCCATGCGCAGGCGAAGGCAAAGCGGATCGCCGGCCTGCGCGAAGGGCNGCATTGCGTGATCGANAGCCCGCACCCCAGCCCGCTATCGGCGCATCGCGGGTTTTTCGGCTCGAAGCCGTTCAGCAGGACAAATGCCTTTCTTTCAGACCATGGCCGCGAGNCNATCGACTGGGCGTTGTAATCGCTTGCCAGTNNCCGGCACNTGTAGGATGATCGGNGGNATGGCAGGGGGAACGATGAAGCAAGCGATATTCAGGGCGAGCACTGCGCTGGCGGTGCTGGGCATGGCNATACCTGCGGGGGCGCAGACCGACAGGGCGCCCGCCGTGCAGACCGAACCCGCTGCGCAGATGGATGCTGCCAAGGCAGCCGCGCTGGCCGAAGCCATGCGCGCCAGCGAATTATGGATCGAAGGTCAGCGCCGATACCGCAACATTCCTGCGATCTCCGCCGCTGTGGCTTTGGGCGACCGGACGGTGTGGGCGAAGGGGTTCGGCGCGACCGATCGCGGGCAGGACAAGCCCGCTACACCCGAGACGATCTATTCGATCTGCTCGATATCCAAACTGTTCACTGCCGTCGCACTGATGCAGCAATGGGAACAGGGCAAGGTCGCGCTCGATGCGCCGATTACGCAATATCTGCCGTGGGCGAGGCTGGCCGACGATCCGCGTGAAAGCGTGCCGATCACCTTGCGCGGGGCGTTGACCCATTCGGCAGGCCTGCCGCGCGAAGCGGACTTTCCCTACTGGACCGGGCCCGATTTTACCTTTCCCTCGCAGGAGCAGGTTCGCGCGACCATCGGCAGCCAGTCCCCGCTCTATCCTGCATCGACAACCTGGCAATATTCGAACCTCGGCCTGACGCTGGTCGGCGAGACGGTCGAAGCGGTAAGCGGCCGACCCTATGCGGACTATGTGACCGCGAATATCCTCGAGCCTCTCGGCCTGAGCGATACGCGTCCGGGTATTCCGGCGGAACTCTACGGCAAGCAGATGGCCGTGGGCTGGGGCGCTCTGGAGGCGGATGGCACACGTCCGGAACTGAAGCTGTTCGATCCGGCGGGCATTGCGCCTGCGGCAGGCTTCAGCGCCAGCGTGGCAGACCTCGCCAAATTCGCCAGCTGGACCTTCCGCCTTGCCCGGACGGGGCAGCGCGAAGTCCTGCGCCCCTCGACCCTGCGCGAGATGGAACGGGTGCATTACGTGTCGCCCGATTGGGAGACCAACTGGGGCCTCGGCTTTGCCGTGCGCAATATCGGCGGCACCACCGTGGTCGGGCATGGCGGCAGTTGCCCCGGCTATCGCAGCATGCTGATGCTGGCGCCGGCCGAAGAGATGGGCGTGGCCATCGCCATGAATGCGATGGACGATCCCGGGCGCCTCGCCGAAGGGATCGCGGCGCTGATCAAGGCGCGCGGCGAAGCCAAGCCGTTCGATGCGGTCGAGGGTGTCGACCTCGCTGAATTCGCGGGCGTCTATGACGGGCAGCCGTGGTCGGGCGAATTCATGTTCGTGCCATGGGCCGGCGGGCTCACCTGGATCGACCCCGATGCCGGGGCACCGGCGGACAAGATGTCGCGCCTCAAACCCTTGGGCGGCGATCGCTTTCGGGTCATCTCGCCCAGCGGCGAAGAGCGCGAGGAGGTGGTCTTCGAACGCGACCGTATAGGCAAGATCCACACGGTCCGGCAGCATTCGAATACCAGCCGCCGGCTCAGGCCGCTGTAGCTCAGAAGATCGTGTAACCGCCGTCGATTACTACCGAATCGCCGGTGTGGAACCGGCTGGCATCGCTGGCGAAATAGACCGCGATGCCGGCAAAGTCCTTGCCTTCGCCCCAGCGCCGCATGGGCACCCGGCCGATAGCCTTTTCGTTGAAGGCATCCCAGTTCTGCAGGCGTTCGGTCATGTCGGTGGCGATCCAGCCGGGCAGGACGGCATTGGCGCGAATGCCGTGCCGGGCAAGCTCCACCGCCGTGCCGCGCACCATCGCCAGCACGCCGGCCTTGGTAGCGGCATAGGCCTGGTTCTGCGGGGCGCCGTGGATCGCCGATACGCTGGATGTCACCAGCAACGAACCGCCCTTGTCACCCCGTTCCGCGCGTTCGACCATGTGCCGCGATGCTTCGCGCAGCGTCCAGAATACCGCGTCGAGATTGACCGTGGTCACCTTGCGCCATTGCTCGGTCGTCTGCTCGACCAGCGGGGCGCTGCCGCCCACGCCCGCATTGGCGATGCAGGTGTCGATCCGGCCCATCCGCGAAAGGCTTTCGGCCATCGCGTCCACCACGGCNGCCTCGTCCGANACGTCGACCGACAGCGCTTCTATCCGCGTGCCATAGGCTTTCAGCTGTTCGAGGGCGGCGGCGTTCTTGTCCGCCTTGCGGCCCCAGATGACGACATCCGCGCCCGCCCCGGCAAGCCCTTCGGCCATGCCCAGCCCGATCCCGCCATTGCCGCCGGTCACCACCGCCACNTTGCCGGTCAGATCGAAGGGGGTGAAGGCCATGGCTGTCGCTCCTGTCAGCGGGGNAGTTCGCTCGCCCCCATCAGGGCGAGATCGACGGCGCGCGCGCACTGGCGCCCTTCGCGGATCGCCCANACGACGAGGCTCTGCCCGCGCCGCATGTCGCCGCAGGAAAACACATTCGCCTCGCTGGTGAGATACCATTCGGTATCCGCCGCCACATTTCCGCGNCCGTCCAGATCCACGCCTGCCCGGTCGAGCAGCCCGCGGCGCTTCGGCCCGGTAAAGCCCATGGCCAGCAGGATGAGATCNGCCTTCANCGTGAANGTGCTGCCTTCCACTTCCTGCATCCTGCCGTCTTTCCATTCGACGCGCACNCATTCGAGCCCGGCGACATCGCCGTTTTCTTCGGTGACACGCTTGGTCAGNACGGCCCAGTCACGGTCGACCCCCTCTTCGTGGCTGGACGATGTNCGCAGCTTCAGCGGCCAGTCGGGCCAGGTCAGCGCCTTGTCTTCCTTCTCNGGNGGNTTNGGCATGATTTCCAGCTGGGTGACNCTGGCNGCGCCCTGCCTGTTGCTGGTNCCCACGCAATCGCTGCCGGTATCGCCGCCGCCGATCACGATCACGTGCTTGCCGGTCGCGGTGAGCGAGCCGCGCGGNGCGGCGCGCACTTCCTCGTCGCCNGCGTTGCGCTTGTTCTGCTGGGTCAGGAATTCCATTGCCAGCCGCACGCCATTGAGTTCCGATCCGGGAATGTCCAGCATGCGCGCTTCTTCTGCGCCGCCCGCCAGCACGACCGCGTCGAAATTCTCCTGCAGNGCCTGGAAACTGACTTCCACGCCCACTTCGCTNGANGTGCGGAACTGGACGCCCTCGGCCTCCATCTGCACCGCCCGGCGGTTTATCAGGTGCTTTTCCATCTTGAAGTCGGGAATGCCGTATCGCAGCAGCCCGCCGATGCGGTCGGACTTCTCGAACACGGTCACGGCATGGCCGGCGCGCGCCAGTTGCTGCGCGCACGCGAGCCCTGCCGGGCCGCTGCCGATGACCGCCACCGATTTGCCGGTGCGCTTTTCGGGCACTTCGGGTTTGACCCAGCCTTCCTGGAACCCGCGGTCGATGATNGCGCATTCGATCGACTTGATGGTNACCGGGCTGTCGACGATGTTGAGCGTGCAGGCCGCCTCGCATGGGGCGGGGCAGACGCGGCCGGTGAATTCGGGGAAGTTGTTGGTGGAATGCAGCACTTCGAGCGCATTCTTCCAGTCGTCCTCGTAGACCAGATGGTTCCAGTCCGGGATGATGTTGTTCACCGGGCAGCCGTTGTGACAATAGGGGATNCCGCAGTTCATGCAGCGCGCCGCNTGNNTCCGCAGNTGNTTNTCCGACAGCGGAACGACGAACTCCTTGTAGTGCGTNAGCCGTTCTTCGGGATCGCGATAGGTGCGATCCTCGCGCTCGAATTCGAGGAAACCTGTTTCCTTGCCCATTCAATCAAACCCTAAACTAAATTCGCAATCCCCGCGAANGCAGGGACCCAAGGCCGCGCNGCACCCGTANNGGCTGGATGNCNGCCTGNGNGGGAANGGCGNGGTATGCNTGGTCATTCCGCGGCTTCCATCGCGGCCTGTTCGCGTTCATCCTCGAGCGCCTTCAGCGCCCGGGCATAGTCGCGCGGCATCACCTTGCGGAAATTCTTGAGCTCGTTCGCCCAGTCATCCAGCAAGGTCTTGGCGCGGGCCGATCCGGTGTGCAGCAGATGGCGTTCGACCAGCACCTTCACGCGCTCCGCATCGTGATAAAGCGGATCGCCCATGCCGAAATTCTCGACCGAAACGCCGCGCTGCTGCGGCCTGCCCCAGCTCTTGTCGGCGCCTTCGCCATCGCCCGGCTGGACATCCAGCACGTCGACCTGCGCCAGATTGCACAGCTTTTCGAACCGGCGGTCCGGGTCGTAGACATAGGCGATGCCGCCGCTCATCCCGGCGGCGAAATTGCGGCCGGTGGGGCCCAGCACGCAGACCACGCCGCCGGTCATATATTCGCACCCATGGTCGCCCGTGCCTTCGACGACGGCGACCGCGCCNGAATTGCGCACGGCAAAGCGTTCGCCCGCCACGCCGTGGAAATAGGCTTCACCGGCAATCGCGCCGTACAGCACCGTATTGCCCACGATGATGTTTTCGCCCGGCGNGCGCGGGGCCTCTTCGGGCTGGCGAACGATGATGCGCCCGCCCGACAGGCCCTTGCCGACATAGTCGTTGGCATCGCCGGTCAGGCTTACGGTCACGCCGTGGGCCAGCCACGCACCGAAGCTTTGTCCGGCAACGCCGGTAAAGTCGATCCGGATNGTGTCGGGCTGCAGGCCCGAATGGCCATGCACCTCCGCGATCCGGCCCGACAGCATGGCGCCGACGGTGCGGTTCACATTGCGGATCGTGCGGGTAAGCTGGACGGCCTGCCCGCTTTCGATGGCGGGCGTGCAGGCCTTGATCAGTTCCACATCCATTGCCGCGGCAAGGCCGTGATCCTGCGTTTCGGTATGGTGGAGCGACTGGCCCTCTTCCAGCGGCACTGCGTGGAGGATGCGCTTCAGGTCGACGCCATGCGCCTTCCAGTGGCGTTCCACCCGGCGCATGTCGAGCCTGTCGACCCGGCCGATCATTTCTTCGATCGTGCGGAAGCCCATTTCGGCCATGATGGCGCGCAGCTCTTCCGCCACGAAGAAGAAGTAATTGATGACGTGTTCGGGCGTACCGGTGAACCGCTTGCGCAGCACCGGGTCCTGTGTTGCCACGCCGACCGGGCAGGTGTTGAGATGGCATTTGCGCATCATGATGCACCCGGCCGCGATCAGCGGAGCCGTGGCGAAACCGAATTCGTCCGCGCCCAGCAGCGCGCCGATGGCCACGTCCCGGCCCGTGCGCAGGCCGCCATCGACCTGCACCGCGATGCGGCTGCGCAGATCGTTGAGCAGCAGCGTCTGCTGCGTTTCGGCAAGGCCGATTTCCCATGGCGNTACCGGCATGCGTCAGCGACGTCAGCGGGCTCGCCCCGGTGCCGCCTTCATATCCCGAAATGGTGATATGGTCGGCCTTGGATTTCGATACGCCCGCGGCGACCGTGCCCACTCCGACTTCGGACACCAGCTTGACCGAAATACGGCTCTTGGGCTGGACGTTCTTCAGGTCGTGGATCAGCTGGGCAAGATCCTCGATCGAATAGATGTCGTGATGCGGCGGGGGCGAAATCAGGCCCACACCCGGCGTCGCATGGCGCACCGCGCCGATGCGCTTGTCCACCTTGTGTCCGGGCAACTGGCCGCCTTCGCCCGGCTTTGCACCCTGCGCCATCTTGATCTGGATATCGTCGGAATTGACCAGATATTCGGTGGTCACGCCGAACCGGCCGCTGGCGACCTGCTTGATCCGGCTGCGCATCGAATCGCCATTGTCCATCGGGCGGAAGCGTTCCGGTTCCTCGCCGCCTTCGCCCGTGTTCGAACGCCCGCCCAGCCGGTTCATGGCGATGGCCAGCGTCGAATGCGCTTCGTGGCTGATCGAACCGAAGCTCATCGCGCCCGTGCTGAAACGCTTGACGATCTCGACCGCCGGTTCGACCTCGTCGATGTCGATGGGCTGTTCGGCAGGCTTCAGTTCCATCAGTCCGCGGATCGTCAGCAGCCGTTCGGACTGCTCGTTGATCGCCGCTGCGAACTCCTGGTAATTCTTCGGATCGTTGCCGCGTACCGCGTGCTGCAATTGCGCGACCGATTGCGGCGTCCAGGCATGCGCTTCGCCGCGCAGGCGATATTGGTAGATACCGCCGACATCCAGCATACCCTTGTAGAGCGGGCTGTCGCCATAAGCCTGCGCGTGGCGCAGCACGGCTTCTTCGGCCACTTCTTTCAGGCCGATGCCTTCGATCGTGGTGGCCGTGCCGTTGAAATAGGCATCGACGAATTCGGAATTCAGCCCGACCGCATCGAAAATCTGCGCCCCGCAATAGGACTGGTAGGTCGAGATGCCCATTTTGGACATGACCTTCATGATCCCCTTGCCGACGGCTTTGACGTAATTCTGGCGGACCTGATCCGCGTCGAGTTCGGGGAACCGCTTTTCGCGCAGGGTCTCGAGCGTTTCGAACGCAAGATAGGGGTTGATGCCTTCCGCGCCGTAACCTGCCAGCGCGCAGAAATGGTGCACCTCGCGCGCTTCGCCGGTTTCGATGACCAGACCGGTCTGCATGCGCAGCCCCTGCCGCACCAACTGGTGATGCACTGCCGACGTCGCGAGCAGCGCGGGCATGGGAATACGGTCGGGGCCCTGGCCGCGATCCGACAGGATCAGGATGTTGGCATCGCCCAGTACGGCCTCGGTCGCAGCCCAGCACATTTCCTTCAGAGCCATGGCAAGTCCATTGGCGCCCGTGCTTGCGTCCCAGGTTATATCGATCGTGGCGGTCCGGAACGCGCCGTCCAACGCGACTTCCACCGAACGGACCTTGGCCAGGCCTTCGTTGGTCAGGATCGGCTGGCTGACTTCCAGGCGCTTGTGCGTGCCGGCGTCGCGGCCCAGCAAATTGGGGCGCGGGCCGATCATCGACAGCAGGCTCATCACCAGCTCCTCGCGGATCGGATCGATCGGCGGGTTTGTGACCTGTGCGAAGTTCTGCTTGAAATAATCGTACAGCAGGCGGCTGCGGTCCGACAGCACGGCGATCGGGGTGTCGGTCCCCATCGAACCGATCGGGTCCTCGCCGCCGCGCGCCATGGGTTCCAGGAAGCGGCCGATGTCTTCCTGCGTGTACCCGAATGCCTGCTGGCATTCGAGCAGGCTGGTATCGGTGCTCGCGATCTCGCTCAGATCCGGCTCGATGTGATCGAGATCCTTGAGCTTGTATTGTGCCGCTTCCAGCCATTCCTCGTAAGGTTCGGCATTGGAGAGCTGGGTCTTGAGCTCCTCGTCCTCGACGATGCGCCCTTCTTCCAGATCGATCAGCAGCATGCGTCCCGGCTGGAGACGCCACTTGCGCGTGATGTCCTCGTCCCTGAACGGCAGCACGCCGCTTTCCGATGCGAGGACGACGAGATCGTCCTTGGTCGTGCACCATCGTGCGGGGCGCAGGCCGTTGCGATCGAGGCAGGCGCCGATCTGGCGGCCATCGGTAAAGCACACGGCAGCCGGGCCATCCCATGGCTCCATCAGGGCGGCATGGTATTCGTAAAAAGCGCGGCGCGCAGGATCCATCAGCGGGTTCTTCGCCCAGGCTTCCGGCATCAGCATCATCATCGAATGGGCGAGGCTGTACCCGCCCGTCACCAGCAGCTCGAGCGCATTGTCGAGGCAGGCGGTGTCGGATTGCCCATGCGGGATCAGCGGCCACATCTTGTCGAGATCGGCGCCGAGCAGTTCGCTTTCCATCGTCCGGCGGCGCGCTTCCATCCAGTTCACGTTGCCGCGAACGGTGTTTATCTCGCCATTATGGGCCATGAATCTGTAGGGATGTGCCAGGCGCCAGCTCGGGAAGGTATTGGTCGAGAAGCGCTGGTGGACGAGGCCGAGTGCCGAAACGCAGTCCGGATCACGCAGGTCGTCGTAGAAACTGCCCACCTGATTTGCCAGCAGCAGGCCCTTGTAAACGACCGTGCGGCTGGAAAAGCTGGGAATATAGGCCTGGCTAAGGCCTTCTATTCCATGCTTTTCTTCCAGTGCCTTCAGCGGATTGAGCGTCTGCTTGCGGATCACCACCAGCTTGCGTTCGAAGGCGTCCTGGTCGGGGCAATTGGGGCCGCGCGCGATCACGCACTGGCGGATGCGCGGCATCGATTCGATCACGGCTTCGCCCAGTCCGTCGAGCGTCGTCGGAACGTCGCGCCAGCCGATCACACGCTGGCCTTCCTTTTCTGCGAAGCGTTCGAGCTGTTCGGTGACGAAATCAAACGCTTGATCCGCAGGTGGTAGGAAGCACATCGCGACCGCGTAATCGCCCGGTGCGGGCAGTTCCTTGCCTTCGCTCTGTGCCCATTTGCGGAACAGCGGATCGGGAATCTGCAGCAAGATCCCTGCGCCGTCGCCCAGCAAAGGGTCCGCGCCTACCGCGCCGCGGTGGTCCAGATTTGCAAGTATTTCAAGCGCTTGCGTGACGATGGCGTGGCTCTTCTTGCCCTTGATATGGGCGACCATGCCGACGCCGCAGGCATCGTGCTCGTTACGCGGATCGTAAAGACCCGTAGCGTGGGGCGGCGTGCGTCCCATTGGCGAAGCGTCCTCCTTCGTGCCCACCGACCGCCCGCCCAAAGCACGGATCGGTCAGGAACAGGATCAATCGGCACCGCGCGCGATGCCTGCAAAATTGCGCGAAGGGACCTAATGCCGACAGGAACGGTTTTTTGCAACTGCGAGGAGCGTAGCAAAATTTCACGGGCTGCAAGATTTACGCTTCAACGGGCGTTAGGCGCTGAAAAGCGCGTACCCCGCTCGCGCTATTGCGACTTGGTCGCCCTGTTGAGCTTTTCAAGCGCGCTGCGCAGTTCCGCCTCCGGATCGCCGGTCTCGTCCTGGCGAGGCCGCAAAGGTGTTTCATTCTCGGCCTCGCGGCGAAGAAAGGCAATGACCGGATCGGTATTCTCGTCCTGGCGCGCCGCCACGGGGCCTGCCTTGCATGCCTCCAGCGCGCGTTCAAGCCGCGCCGTTAGCGCATCCAGCGACAGGTCGCCGACCGCTTCTGCAACAACCGGTGGAGCGACAGAGGATGTGTCGAAGGAAATCTCTTCCGTGTCGCCAACGGATTGCCCTCGGTCGGACTCGTGATCCCCGGAACCGCGCGCTTCGTCGTCGATCGGTCCAATAACCTCAGACGGGGAGGCGCCGACTTCGGACGAATAGTCCGTTGGCTCATCAATAGGAAGCGCGGCAACCTCGGCTTCATCTGCCTGAGAAGTCGCAATCCCTTCTTCATGCATGTCTTCGCGCGGATTGAACGGGCGGCGCGGCGCGTCTTCGGTGGCGGCGACAGGAAGTGGCTCTTCCTTCTCGCGAAGCCAGGCGGGGTCGACGTCGTCTTCTTCATCGTCGTCGTGCACGGCGTCGTTTATCGCCGCGACACGCATGGCCAGCACGACACCTATCAGCAGGCCAAGCAAAGCCGCTATTACGGACAGGACAATCCTGCTCGACGCGGCGCTCAGCACGCCATCCAGGAAAAGTCGTTCGGCCAGTGCCTGATGGATGCTCTCGGGCATTACAAACAGGCCAAGCCCCATCAGCAACGCAAACCATAAGCCGACACCCCATTTGAACGCGGGGTGTTTGCTGACTGGTGCGGTGCGGGTTGCGTCGGTCATCGGTCGGTCTCAACTCACCATGGGCGGCTCAGGCGGCCGCGGACGGGGCACGTCCTAGCAGTTCTTGGTAAACGGCACGATAACGATCGATGTTCCTGGCCCAGTCGTGCTTTGCAGCGACATGCATGCGACCGGCCTTGCGCATGGCGGGCCAACGCTCCTTGGCATCGACAAATCCAGCCAAGGCGGTCGCGATGGCCTGGGGGTCGTCGGGCGGAAAAAGGAGGCCGCTGACGCCATCTTCGATCAGTTCGCGATGCCCGCCGACATCGCTCGCGGCAACGATCCGCTGCTGCGCCATTGCCTCCAGCGGTTTCAGCGGGGTGACCAGATCGGTAAGCCGCGATTTCTTGCGTGGGTAGGCCAGCACATCGATCAGCGAATAATACCGTTCAACCTCGTCATGGGGGACTCTGCCGGTAAATACGATAGCCTCGCCTACACCCGAGGCGGCGGCTTGCGCACGCAGTGCCGCATCCATCGGGCCGCCACCGACCAGCAATAATTGGGCGTTCGGATGATGTTTGCGTAACGCTGGCATGGCGGCGATGAGATCGTCCAGCCCTTCGTAATCGTAGAAGCTGCCGATAAAGCCTATGACCGGCCCGGACCCGATCCCGATACTGGCGACAAGGGTTTCGTCGCGCGCCGGGGGATGTCCGAACAGCGTAAGGTCGACCCCATTGGGCGAGAGCGCGATCTTGTCGCCATCGTGGCCGCGGGAGACCAAATCGTCACGAAGGCCGTTGCAGATAGTGAAGACGGCGTCGGCCTTTGCGACCACGCGATTTTCCAGCGCGCGGGTCAGGCGGTATTTTATCGAGCCTTCGCTGCCGGTTCCGTTGCCGACTGCCGCATCTTCCCAGAAAGCGCGTATTTCGTAAACGAAAGGCATGCCCAGACGGCGTGCGGCGCGTAAGCCGGCCATCCCGCATAAGGCGGGCGAATGGGCATGGATGATATCGGGCCGCCATTCCTTCGCCACGCGTTCGATCCCTGCGCGCAAGGCTTCGATTTCCTGCCATTCACGGATGACCGGGGGGCTGGATAATTTCGTTGCGGTGCGATGGAAGGTCAGCCCGTCGACGGTTTCGACCGGCGGCCCTTGGGCCAGGTGGCGGTTGCCCGTGATACCGCAAACCTCGATCCCGGCGCTCTGCGAACTCTTGAGTATGGCGCGCGTGCGAAAGGTATAACCGCTGTGCAGCGGCAATGAATGGTCGAGAATGTGCAGAACACGGGTCATAAGATCGGTTCCTGTGACACATCACGCTTAACGACGCGTCAACTGCATTGCATTAGAGGCGCACTGGAAAGACCTGCACGTGATCGATTATTTCGCCCTTGCCCTTGCCCACGCGCTCCTCGTCATTGCGCTCTTGCGTATACTTGCGCGCGGAGAGCTCGACCGAGAGGAGGCATTGGGCGATGTGATCGACGAGCCCCAGGCGCAGTCAAAGCAAAAGCGACCGGGTGGCACCCGCCAACGCAAGAAGCGCGGCGATGCTTGATGTAGCGCTCTTCCTGACCGTCATGGCCATGTTCCTGCTCGGTCTCAGGCGTCCGTTCATCTGGGTGCTGGCCTATCTCTATATCGATATTCTCGCGCCGCAGAAAATCGGGTGGACGCTGACGCCGATGCTGCCGATCTCGCTGATCGCATTCTTGCTGGCGTTTGCGGGATGGGCATTTGCGGACCCCAAGTCCGACACGAAGTTTACGCTGCGCCAGGGGATCATGTGCGCGCTGCTCGCCTACTGCTTCATGACCCTGCAATGGGCCGATTTCCCGATCGAGGCCCATGAGAAGTGGGATTGGGTATGGAAGGCGCTGGTCTTTGCGATCTTCCTGCCGGTCACGCTGATAACCCGCCTGCGGATCGAGGCTGCGGCGCTGGTGCTGGTGCTGACCGCAGGGGCGATCATCATTTCGGCAGGCATGAAGACGGCGCTCGGCGGTGGCGGGTACGAAAATCTCTATCTGTTCGTGAACGACAATTCGAACATCTACGAAAGTTCGACCCTGGCAACGGTTTCCATTGCGCTGATCCCGATCATCTTGTGGTTTACCAGGCATGGTACGATCTTCCCGCCCGACTGGCGCGTGAAGATCTTTGCCGGGCTGCTCACTTTCGCCTGCCTGCTGATTCCGATCGGCACGGAAGCGAGGACCGGCCTGCTCTGCATCGGCGTGCTCGGCATCCTGATGCTGCGCGATGTCAGGAACCGGCTGATGTATGTAATGGCCGCCGGCGCGCTGGGGGTTGCCGCGCTGCCCTTTCTTCCCGCCAGCTATTACGAACGCATGGCAACGCTGGGATCTGTCGAATCCGACGAATCGGCTTCGACCCGCATGCAGGTCTGGATGTGGACGCTGGATTATGTGTCCGAACATCCGCTGGGCGGCGGGTTCGACGCCTATCGCGGTAACAAGTTCACGTACCGCATGCCGGTAACGCGCGAGGAAGGCGGTGCCCTGGTCACCGAAATACAGGATGTGACGGATGCAGGGCGCGCCTATCACTCCTCCTTCTTCGAGATGCTGGGCGAACAGGGCTGGCCGGGTCTGATCATGTGGCTCAGCCTGCATGCACTGGGCCTCCTGCAAATGGAGCGGATCCGCAGGAAGTGGCGGGACCGAACAAACCCTGCAGAACAGTGGCAGGGCCCGCTGGCAAGCGCGCTGCAGTTTTCCAACATCGTCTATCTTGTCGGTGCAACCTTCCAGGGGATCGCCTATCAGCCGGTGTTCCTGATGCTCATCGGCTTGCAGATCGCTTTGTGGACCTATTGCCGAAAACGCGATTCGGCGCGTGAAGCAGCCGAGCACAGGGCGCGCCGCGACGCTCGTCGCGCGGCTGCTTCGGCCAAGCCCGCCATTCCGTAACGGCACACTTCGCGCGGTTGCGCACCCCCTTTGCATGCGCCATGAGTCGCGCCGCATCGTGCGGTAGAGTCGCGCGAAACCAAGCGTTTTGAGTAGAGGAGAGGCGAGTATGAGCCCGCAAGAACTGGCAGAGAAGGTTGGACAGCAGATCGGCACCAGCGAATGGGTCGAAATGAGTCAGGACCGCATTAACAAGTTTGCCGATGCGACCGGCGATCACCAGTTCATCCACATCGATGAAGAAAAGGCCAAGATGACGCCCTTTGGCGGGACCATCGCGCACGGCTTCCTCACATTGTCGATGATCCCCTATCTCGGCGCCAAGTCCGACATGCCCAAGATCGACGGCGTAAAGATGGGTGTGAATTATGGCGGTAACAAAACGCGCTTCATCTCGCCCGTTCGCAGCGGCAAGCGCATTCGCGGCCACTGGAAGCTGGTGGAAATGATCGAAAAGCGTCCCGGACAGTGGCAGCAGACCAGCGAGATCACCATGGAGATTGAGGGTGAGGAAAAGCCGGCCTTGATCTGCGAGTGGATCACCCAGATTTTCGTCTGATTCCCCCCTCCTCCCCGGTGAGGATCAGGTACATTTAGCAATCCAAGGAAATACCCATGCGTGACGCAGTCATCGTCTCCACCGCCCGCACCGCAATCGGCCGCGCTTACAAGGGCGGGTTCAACGACACCAAGGGGGCCACGCTCGGCGCTTATTCGCTGAAGCCCGCAATCGAACGCGCCGGCATCGAGCCGGGCGAAGTCGACGACGTATTGTGGGGCAGCGCGCTCCAGCAGGGCACGCAGGCCGGCAACCTTGCTCGCCAGGTGGCACTACGCGCCGGTTGCCCGATCGGCACCAGCGGCATGACCATCGACCGTCAGTGTTCAAGCGGCCTGATGAGCATCGCCACGGCGGCAAAGCAGATCATCACCGACCGCATGGATGTGGTTGCCGCCGGTGGTCAGGAGAGCATCAGTCTCGTCCAGACCAAGGAAATGCGCGTGATGCCAGATCCGGAACTGATGCAGATGCATGGCGCAATCTACATGCCCATGCTCCAGACTGCCGAGACGGTCGCGCAGCGGTATGGCATCAGCCGCGAGGCGCAGGACGAATACGCGCTGTCGAGCCAGCAGCGCACTGCCGCCGCACAGGAAGCAGGCCTGTTCGACGATGAAATCGTCCCCGTCACCACTACGCACAAGGTGCAGGACAAGGAAACGGGCGAGATCTCCGACGTCGAGATCACCATTGCCAAGGACGAAGGCAATCGGCCCTCGACCACGCTGGAGGGGCTGCAATCGCTCAAGCCGGTAATGGGCGAAGGCACCACGATCACGGCAGGCAACGCTTCGCAGCTGTCGGACGGTTCGTCGGCCAGTGTGTTGATGGAAGCCAAGGTTGCAGAAAAGAAAGGCCTGACGCCGCTGGGCCGCTATGTCGGCATGGCGGTTGCGGGCACGGAACCCGATGAAATGGGTATCGGCCCGGTCTTCGCCATTCCCAAGCTGCTCGAACGTTTTGACCTCAAGGTCGACGATATCGGCATCTGGGAACTGAACGAGGCGTTCGCGGTGCAGGTGCTTTATTGCCGCGACAAGCTTGGCATCCCGGGCGATCTGCTCAACGTCAATGGCGGCTCTATCTCGATCGGCCACCCCTATGGCATGACCGGTGCGCGCTGCACCGGGCATGTGTTGCTCGAAGGCAAGCGTCGCGGCGCCAAATACGGCGTCGTCACCATGTGCGTCGGCGGCGGCATGGGTGCAGCCGGCCTGTTCGAGATCTTCTAAGGAGAATTTTCGATGACCGAGTGCTGGCCAGAACTCGATTTCGCGGCCCAGCGCCCGGTCATCGAAAGCTTACATGCCTATCTTCAGGTGATCGGCAAACTGCCGACGCGCAGTTTGCCCTGGTGNAACCACAGCTGGCATCTCGCCTTGCGCGTGGTCCCTCGCGGGTTCCGAAGCTACCCTGTCTTCGCGCAGAATGGCGAAGCAGAGGTAATGGTGGACTGCCACCATTCGACCGTCGGGGTCGAGACATCGGCGGGCTTTGCCGAAAGCTTCGCAATTACCGGCCAGAGCGTTGCGGAATTCCATGACCAGCTGACCCAACTCCTTCGCGAGGCAGGAGTGGAAACCGACATATCCGGAGCCCCGAACGAAGTCGAAGACGCCGTTCCCTTTGCGCAGGATACGCGCGGCAGGGTGTGGAACCAACAGGCGATTTCGAAGATACATCGCGCCTTTTCCGACGCCAACCGGGTCTTCGAGCAATTCCGGACCGGCTTTGTCGGAAAATCCAGCCCTAGCCACCTATTCTGGGGTAGCTTCGATCTGGCAGTCACTCGCTTTTCCGGGCGGGAAGCGCCCGTGCATCCGGGTGGATTTCCCAATCTTCCCGACGACGTGACGCGGGAGGCATACAGCCACGAAGTGGCAAGTGCCGGATTATGGCTTGGCGGCGGGGGCGTCGAGGAAGCTGCATTTTATGCGTACGGTTATCCTTCGCCAGAAGGGCTGGAGAACGCGAAGGTGGGACCGCAAGCCGCCTATTGGCACGAACAGCTTGGTGAATGGGTGTTGCCCTATGCCAACGTGCGCGCGTCGGATGATCCGGACGCGATGCTGATGGAATTTCTCGAAACGAGTTATACCGCAGTGGCTGAGCTTGCGAAATGGGACCGGGCCGCGCTGGAAATTCCATTCGGTGCATACGGAAAGCCTTATGATGTGGCACATCGTCGCGCCGATTGACTTGTCCCAAGGGGCATTGGCGGCGTAGCCTCACAATCATGGGTGTGATGGAGATCATCGGCATAGCGGGGAGCGTGAGCCTGCTGGCGGGATGGCGGCTCTATCTGTGCATTTTTGCAACAGGGCTTGCCATGCGGATGAATGCGCTACCCTTGCCCGAACATCTCGCCAGTCTCGACGTCTTGGCGAACCCATGGGTTATGTGCATTGCCGCGCTGGCGGCAATTGTAGAATTCCTTGCCGACAAGGTGATGTGGCTCGATACTGTCTGGGATGCCCTTCACACCATTGTCCGGCCGATCGGCGGGGCGCTACTGGCGCTGGCGATCATCGATCCGTCCGACCCTGGTACGCAGGTTATCGCTTTTCTGCTGGGTGGTGGCGCGAGCCTTGCTGCCCATGCAGGTAAAGCCGGCGCCCGCGGAATGGTCAACGCCAGCCCCGAGCCAGTCAGCAATGTTACCGTATCGACAGCGGAAGATGTGGCGACGGTCGGACTTTTGTATNTCGCTTATGAATTCCCGCTGCTGGCCGGCGGGATNGCACTGTTNCTGCTGGCCCTGACCATCACGCTACTCGTGATTATCCGGCGGGCCATTGGCAAGGTGCTGGCGCGGCGCAGACCACCGCCGCCAGCGTGATCTGCCTCAGCCGTGCGCGACGATGAATTCCTCTACCACCGGAGCGATCTTCCCGCGCCACTTGCTGCCGTTGAAAATGCCGTAATGGCCCGCGCCTTCCGCCATGTAATAACGCTTTTTCCTGTCCGACAGTTTGGGCGTCAGGTCGAGCGCGGCCTTCGTCTGGCCTAGACCTGAAATATCGTCACGCTCGCCTTCGATCGCGAGCAGAGCGGTCTCTGTAATGTCGGCAAGATCGACGGGTTTGTCNCGATGGACGAAAGTCCCGTTGGGGAGNGAATGCGTCTGGAACACNTCCTCCACCGTNTGGAGATAGAATTCNGCGGTCATGTCGCAAACGCTGCGATATTCGTCGTAGAAATCCTTGGTGGCCTGAGCGCTCTCGTCGTCGCCCACGGTGAGGTGTTTGAACATCTCGTAATGGCTCATCATGTGATTGCCGAGGTTCATGCTCATGAACCCGGCAAGCTGCATGAAGCCGGGATAAACGCGTCTTCCGGCCCCGCGATACTGCATCGGCACGGTGGCGATAACGCTGTGGCGGAACCATTCGATCGGACGTTCCATGGCGAGATCGTTGACGCTTGTCGGTGAACACCGCGTGTCAATCGGCCCGCCCATCATGGTCAGCGTCTTGGGGGTGCAGGGATGCTTGTCGGCGTTCATGATCGCAGTCGCAGCGAACACCGGTACCGATGGCTGGCACACAGCCATTACGTTTGCGCCGGGCCCGATGTGTTCGAGATAGGCGATGACGTAATCGATGTAATCATCCAGATCGAATTCGCCTTCGTGCAGCGGAACGGTCTTGGCATCCGCCCAGTCGGTTACGAAAACGCGATAGTTTTCCAGCATCCGTTCGACCGTGCCGCGTAGAAGAGTGGCGTAGTGCCCGCTCATCGGCGCGACTACCAGAAGGCGCGGAGCATCTTCGGGCAAATCTTCGCGATAGAACTCTTTCAGATCGCCGAACGGCATGTTGACGACCGTTGATTCGATGACCGGGTGGGATTCGCCGCCCGCATCAACGGCTTCGATGTTCCATGCCGGCTTGCCATAAGTGGCGGTGGCATGCGCGAACACTTCGAGTGCGCTCGCCGCGATAGGGCCGATATTCATGTAGCCCATGGGGCCTACGTAATTCAAAGGATTGGCTGGATTGTTCAGCATTTCCACCCCGATCGAGGCGAAAGTGCTGGCCGAATTGAGCCAGCTGCGCTGGAGTTCATGGGCGTGGTAAAGCAATGCGTATCCCCTGCTGACCCGGCCTTTTTTCTTGTCTCGTGCCGGGCGAAAGACAGCTATCCTGCCTTTCCGGCATCTCTTGTGCAATGCACAAATTACCAAATTGTGCCTTCGCGCGTGCAGCAGTGTGGATTTTCCGCGTCCGCCCACCTAACTGAATGCCATGGGATCCAAGGACGATACCGAAACCGAGGGCCGCAGACGTTTTTCGCGTAAGCGGACGGCCAAGGACAATCCGCGCGAACGCTCTCTTCGCCCCTTGAGGATGGTTTATCGTGCCGGCGCCAATTATCCCGGCCACGTCGCGTTGGCTCTGGTTGCTCTGTGCATTACCGCCGCCGCGACGCTCGCCATTCCGGCAGGCTTCAAGCTGGTGATTGATCGCGGCTTTGCCGATGGTGCCGATCCGGGCAACATAGCGCGCTGGTTTCAGTATCTTCTCATGATCGTGGGCGTTCTGGCCATTGGCACGGCCATGCGGTTCTATTTCGTGAGCTGGCTGGGTGAACGCGTTGTCGCCGACGTTCGGCTGCGTGTGCAGGAAAATCTGCTGCGACTGGCGCCGGGTTTCTATGAAGAGAACAGCCCGAAAGAAATCTCAAGCCGGATGACCAGCGATACGGCGCTGATCGAGCAAGTGGTGGGCACAACCGTATCGGTTGCGCTTCGTAATCTTCTCATGGCGATCGGCGGGACGGCGTATCTGTTCTGGCTCGTGCCGGGGCTCACCATGGGGCTGCTCCTGCTAATCCCCGCAATCATCATTCCCATAACCATATTCGGACGGCGGCTGCGCAAGGTGTCGCGCACCAGCCAGGATCGCGTGGCCGATATCGGCGCGATGGTCACCGAAGTTCTTTCGGCAATGAAGATCGTTCAGGGTTTCAACCAGGAAGGCCGCGAGCACGGTAGGTTCCAGGAGGCGGTCGAGCGTACCTTCTCCGTCGCGAGGCGCCGGGTCATGATCCGCGCAGCCATGACTGCTGTCGTCATCCTGCTGGTGTTCGGCGGAATTACCCTGCTGGTCTGGCGGGGCGCGCAGGCTGTAAGCGAGGGAACGATCACAGGCGGGACGATTGCGGCCTTCGTCTTGACGGCAGGCCTCGTCGCCGGCGCCATTGGGGCGCTGACCGAGGTATACGGGGACTTGTTACGCGGTGCGGGCGCGGCAAGCCGCCTGTCCGAATTGCTCGATGAAAAGCCTGTGATTACCGCTCCTGCCCGTCCGCAGGAACTACCCGTTCCCCCGCGGGGCGGGCTATCCTTCCGCAATGTGACTTTTCGTTACCCCACGCGGCTGGAAGCTCCGGCAATCACTGATTTCAGTCTCGAGGTTGAGCCCGGAGAGACAGTTGCCATCGTCGGGCCTTCGGGTGCAGGCAAGTCGACGATTTTTCAGCTGGCCGAGCGGTTCTACGATCCGCAGGCAGGGTCCATCCGCCTCGACGGAATCCCGCTAACGGGCGCCGACCCCGCCGAAGTGCGGCGTCGTATCGCCTATGTACCCCAGGAAGGGGTACTCTTCAGCGCCAATGCACGCGATAATCTGCGCTATGGAAATTGGGACGCAAGCGAGGAAGATATCTGGGCAGCGGCGCGCGCTGCCAATGCGTCCGCCTTCCTGCAGAAACTTCCGCAGGGCCTCGATACCTATCTCGGGGAAAGCGGTACTCAGCTGTCTGGCGGTCAGCGTCAACGCATAGCCATTGCCCGCGCTTTGCTGCGCGATGCGCCCATCCTGCTGCTAGACGAGGCGACGAGCGCGCTGGACGCGGAAAGCGAACGCCTGGTGCAGGATGCGCTGGAACATCTGATGGAAGATCGCACCACGCTGGTTATTGCGCATCGCCTTTCCACTGTTCGTGCGGCAGACCGTATCGTGGTTATGGAAGATGGCCGGATCGTCGAACAGGGAACGCACCAGCAGCTTTCCTCGAATGGCGGTCTCTATGCGCGGCTGGCTTCGCTCCAATTCGGGCTCGAAAGCGCCTGATCCTTCTGCGGACTGCCCGTGCGCTCCGATGAACCGCTTCGCCGCTACGACCAAACGTGTTAGATCGCGAGGCCTGAGGCCCGTTCGGGCCGATCGCATTGAATCTCGGGAGAATGCAGAAATGATCCGTACCATGCTTGCCGCTGGCGCGAGTGCGCTTGCGTTGACGCTGGCCGCACCTGTTGCCGCACAGGACGAAACCGATACGCCCCTACCCACGATGAGCTTCGGCGAATGGGGTTTCGATCCCGCCTATATCTCGCAGGACATTGAGCCGGGCGACGACTTTTTCGCCTATGCGAACCAGAAGTGGCTCGAGGCCAATCCGCTCCCTGCGGAATTCAGCCGTTTCGGCGCATTCAATCTGCTTCGTGAAAAGTCGACGAGCGATGTTCAGACGCTGGTAAACGAGCTTCTCAAGAAAGACGCTTCCACTCTCTCGGCCGATGAGAAGCGCATTGTCGATGCGTACAATGCCTACCTCGATACGAACAGCATCGAGGCCGCGGGTCTTACCAACATCAAGCCCTATCTCGACGCGATAGACGGCGCGGAAACCCCGGCAGCGCTCGCCTCGCTCTGGGCAACGCCTGGCTATGCTTCGCCCCTAGGCGGTTATGTTTCTGTCGATGCGAAAGAACCGAGCCGGTACTCTGTCTATCTGGGGTCGGGCGGCCTGGGTCTGCCGGATCGCGATTATTATCTCGACGACAGCGAGAAGGGCCGCAACATCCAGGCCAAGTATCGNGAATATNTGGCGTTTCTGCTGGGNGAAGCGGGCTATGCGGATGCTGCCGGCATGGCCCAGAAAGTGTATGATTTCGAAGACACCATCGCCCGCACCGTAAGCTGGGACCGTGCAACGCGGCGCAACCGGGACCTCACCTACACGGCTCTGACACACGCCCAGGTGGACGAACTCGCCAATGGCTTCCCGCTCGAGACCATGCTGCAGAAGATGGGTCTTGGGCAGACCGATCGTTTCATCGTGAGCGACATGCCGCCGAGCGCCGAACGCGCGNCGGAACTCGGGCTGGACGAAGCGACGCTGGCNAANATCGGNGGAGGNACTCCGGCGATGACAACGCTCATCATGAATACGCCTGTCGACGTATTGCAGGCGTGGACGACCAAGGAGATGCTGGAAAACAACGCGGCGATCCTGCCCAAGCGGTTCGACGATGCCGATTTCGCTTTTTACGGCACTTTGCTGCAGGGCACGCCCGAACAGCGCCCGCGTTGGAAGCGCTCGATCGCGGCTACCGAAGGCATGCTCGGCGAACTCGTCGGCAAGTCCTATGTCGAACGCTATTTCCCCGCAGAGAACAAGGCCGCAATGATCGACCTGGTCAGCAATCTGCGCAAGGCGCTTGCCGAAAGCATCGATGAAATCGACTGGATGAGCGATGCGACCAAGCGCGAAGCTATGGCCAAGCTCGACAGCTTCGATCCAAAGATCGGCTATCGTGATAATCTCGAGACCTATCCGGATCTCGCTATCACAGCCGGCAATCCGGTTGCGAACAGCATGGCGGCTGCCGAATGGGGCTGGCAGGACATGGTCTCGAAGCTCGGCCAGCCGATCGACCGGACCGAATGGTTCATGCTGCCGCAGACGGTGAATGCCTATTACAACTCGACCAAGAACGAGATCGTGTTTCCCGCTGCCATCCTGCAGCAGCCCTTCTTCGGCATAAGTGCCGATGATGCGGTGAATTACGGCGGCATCGGCGCTGTAATCGGCCACGAAATGGGCCACGGCTTCGACGATCAGGGTTCCAAATCGGACGCAACCGGCATGCTTCGCAACTGGTGGACCGACGCTGACCGCCAGGCTTTCGACAAGCTCGGAAACGCAGTAGTCGCGCAATACGACCAGTTCTGCCCGCTCGATGACGGCGAAACCTGCGTGAACGGACGGCTCACGCTTGGCGAAAATATCGGCGACCTTGGCGGACTGAGCCTTGCTTACCGCGCCTACAAGCTATCGCTCAATGGCAAGGAAGACGAAGTCATCGACGGGCTCACCGGCGATCAGCGCTTCTTCCTGGGCTGGGCGCAGGTCTGGCGCTCGCAGCAGCGCGAGGACGCCGCTCGTCAGCGTCTGCGTACCGACCCGCACAGTCCCGAAGAATACCGGGTCAACGGCGTCGTGCGCAATATGGACGAATGGTACGAAGCTTTCGGCGTGACGCCGGATGATGAACTCTACCTTCCGCCGGAAGAGCGCGTCCGTATCTGGTAAAGCCCGGTTTGCCGGTAATCTGCCATGGGGCGGAGCGGGTCGCTTGACTTGCTCCGCCCTTTCTTCATGGACGCATGCGCATGAACGATTATCTCACCGCGATCTTCCTCGGCATCGTCGAAGGACTGACCGAATTCATCCCGGTATCCTCGACCGGACATCTCATTCTCGCTACCGAATTGTCGGGCGCCGATCCGAGCGAATGGGCGATGTTCAATGTGGTGATCCAGCTCGGCGCCATTCTGGCGGTGGTGTATCAGTATTGGGGCACGTTCTGGTCTGCNGGGATGGGCGTTCTGCGGCGCGAGCGGGAAGGTCTCATGTTCGCCCGCAACATTCTGCTCGGCTTTCTGCCCAGCGCCGTTATCGGCTTCACGCTTTACGAAAATTTCGAGGCCATGCTCGGCAATCCCGGCATCGTCCCCTGGGCGCTGATCGCTGGCGGTATAGCCATCATCGTGATTGAACGGCTCGCCAAACCGCGTGAGGACGGTCAGGGTGTTGCCGATCTGTCTTTGACAAAGGTCCTGGCGGTCGGTTTCGCCCAGTGTCTGGCCATGGTGCCGGGCGTCAGTCGTTCGGGCGCAACCATCATGGGCGCGCTGGCCATGGGCATCAACCGCAAGACCGCAGCGGAGTTTTCATTCTTCCTCGCCGTGCCGACGATGGTTGGCGCGACCACCTTGGAAATGGCGACCAAATACGACCAGTTGATGGCCGGTGCGACGCGCGTNGGCTGGGACGANATCGCGATCGGCTTCGTCGTNAGCTTTATCGTNGCGCTCTTCGTGATCCGAGCCTTCGTCGCTTTCGTCAGCCGGAACGGTTTCACGCCCTTTGGCTGGTACCGCATTGTTGCCGGCACAGCGGCGCTGCTGTGGCTCGGCCTCGTGTAGCAGGTGTTGCAATATTGCGGCACCAATGTTTCCATTCGGCAGATTTGGCGGAACCTTTGCCCGCCTGCGCGTTTTTCCAATTCGTATGAAACGCAAATGTAAGTAGGCACCGATGGGTTTGTTGATCCTGATTGTCGTGGGCGCTCTTCTGGGATGGTTGGCAACGATCATCCTTCGTATCGAGGATGGCCGCGGCATTTTGGCCAACGCGCTGATCGGCGTGCTCGGCTCGCTGGTAACCGGTCTTATCGCCGGAAACGGGGCGATTTTTGGCACCGTAAGTGGGACAGCCCTACTGTGGGCCGTGCTTGGATCGGTTGTCGCCATCGGGCTGTTCAATCTCGTACGACAGCGCGCTTACAGCTAAACTGCTCACCCGATATCTTGGGGTTTCCCCGACGCGTCCCGGTCCTTTGCCATGGCGCGTTTCTTGCTTTGCTCAATACGTTCGACGGTAAATGGAAAAAGACGGGAACTCGCATCTGTCCGGCCCGTTCATCACATTCTCGCCGCATTTCGTTTACGGCGTTAACACGGCGTCGCCATCGCGACGCGATACAAGGTCAAGGGGAATACACATGAAATTCACCAAAGCTTCGCTCGTCGTTTCGGCTGCCGCTCTTAGCCTCGGCCTCGCCGCTTGTGACGGCCCGAACGAAAACGCCATGGAAGATGCTGGCGAACAGCAGGCAGAAGCCGTCAACGAGCGTGTTGATGCCATGGAAGACGCTGGCACGATCAGCGACGCGCAGTCGGACGCTATCACCGACCAGGCAGAAGATAAGGCAGATGCCATGGAAGAGCAGGGCGAAGCCATGGATGATGCCCAGGGCATGTAAGCTCTGAGTTATTCTAACGACAACGGCCCCGGAGCGATCCGGGGCCGTTTTCGTTTAAACAGGCTTTGCACCGGACCCACGCCCGCCGCGCAGAGTGTATTCCAAAGTGCCCCGGTTTACCACGTAGTCGACGTCGATCACCGCCGTATTGGCGTAGGTGAAACCGGGNCCCAGGTTCCGATAGAGCTTGTCGAAATCGCGCTCNACTGTCTGGCGGTAGAGATCCTCGAAGCTTTCGATGACGAAATATGTCGGCTGCAAATCGCTGATGACATAATCGGTGCGCATCACACGATCCACATTCAGCATGATGCGGTTGGGGCTTTCCGCCTCGATTGCGTAGACCACCTCGGTCGGGCCCGACAGAATGCCGGCGCCATAAGCCTTGATGCCGTCTTTTTCCTCGATCAGCCCGAATTCCACCGTGTACCAGTAAAGCGAGCCCAGTGCCTTGAGGCGATTATGCCGCATGGCTTTCCAACCCGCGCGGCCATATTCCTGCATATAGTCGGCATAGACCGGATCGGTCAGCATCGGGACATGCCCGAATACGTCGTGGAAGACGTCGGGCTCCTGGATGTAATCGAAGGTTTCGCGCGTGCGGATGAAATTGCCCGCAGGAAACCGGCGGTTGGCCAGATGCCAGAAGAACACATGATCAGGGATGAGCATCGGCACGGGAACGACGCTCCACCCGGTCAAGGCGGTCAGGTCTTCCGAAAGCTTGCCGAATTCCGGCACACCGCCGCGATTGAGATTGAGCTTCTGTAGCCCGGCCATGAAAGCGCTCGCTGCCCGCCCCGGCAACACGCCCATCTGGCGCTCGAACAGATCGTTCCAGATTGCATCGTCATCGCTATCGTACTGCGTCTGCTGGGGCTCGAGCCAGTCGTCGCCGACATGATCCGGCTTCTTCAGCGGTGCGGTGAATACCTCTGCCGGAAGGTCGGGTAGCCGGCTAAAGTCCTGTTCGGTTTCTTTGAATGTAGCCATATTGTTGCTGTTGATACTAGCATTGCGTTCACCATTCAAATCCGGCGCGGGAAAACCATGAAAAAGAGCGATTACGATGCCGAGTTGACGCCGATGAAGGCCGAACTTGTCGGGATGGCACGCTGGGCGCGCGCGACGGGGCAGCGGATCGTGGTCCTGTTCGAAGGGCGGGATACGGCAGGGAAGGGCGGCGCCATCCGCGCCGTGTCCGAACCACTGAACCCGCGCCAGTGCCACATCGTAGCGCTACCGAAGCCCACGGATACGCAGCAGACCCAGTGGTATTTTCAGCGTTATGTCGAACATCTTCCCAGTGCCGGAGAAATCGTGCTGTTCGACCGCAGCTGGTACAACCGGGCCGGGGTGGAAAAGGTGATGGGCTATGCCGAGGAAAGGCAGGTCGGCGCTTTCCTTTCACAGGCGCCGATATTCGAAAAGCAGTTGGTCGATGATGGGATACTGTTGTTCAAATATTGGCTGACCACCGATCAGGCCCGGCAGGAGGAGCGGCTGCGAGAGCGGCTCGATGATCCGTTGAAACGCTGGAAGCTGTCGCCAGTCGATCTGGCAGCACGGGACAAGTACGAGGCCTATACCGAGGCGCGCGAGGCCATGCTGTCCGCCACGCATACGGAATGGGCCCCGTGGACATTGGTCGATTTCAACGATCAGAAGCGTGGTCGGTTGACGCTGGTGCGCGATCTGCTCGATCGGCTTCCCGATACGAATGTGCCGCCCGAAGATATAGAACTGCCCGAACTCGGGCATGAACCGCATGCGGAACGTTACACGGTGCTTCAACCTATCGCAGACTATCCGCTGAATTAAACCAGGCTGGCAGAAGCTTTCGTCACCTGACGCCCGTCGGTTGCGAAAGCACCCATTTCGATTGCCTCTCCCCTACCCCGCATGACGAGNTGCAGGGGCTCGCCCGCTATTGCGGGGCTCACGCCACGAAAGGAGAAGCTCGCCAGACGGTTTTCGCCGAAACTTCCTGCAGCACATTGCAGCAGCAAGCTCGCAATNAGCGGCCCGTGGACGACCAATCCACGATAGCGCTCTACATCGCGCGCATAGGGTGCGTCGTAATGGATGCGATGGGTGTTGAAGGTGAGGGCGGAAAAACGGAACAGCAGCCGCTCGTCGGGNNTGGCGATGTGGTGAGCCTCCCATGCGGAAGGATCGAAGGTTTCGCCTGTCGGCTCCGGTGGAACCAGAGGCGCCGCGCTATCCTGCGCCTCCAGGTAGACGAGCGTTTGTCGTTCGGTCACTGCCAGTTGCCCGTCGGCGCCGGTCTCGTGNTCGATGTCGACGAAAACCATGTCGCCCCGGNTTCCCGACTTGGCTTCGATGGAAACCACGCGGCTCACGCGATCTATGGCNGAGCCTATGNATATGGGGGCGTGAAACCGGATGGCACTCGATGCCCACATGCGCCTTGGCAAAGGCACTGGCGGAAGGAAACTGGCCGGACTGTCCTCGCGCGAAGGGTGACCATCGGCGCCAAGTTGGCCTGTTCGCGCTTCGGGCGTGCACAGGCAGAGGTGAATGCCCTGCGGCATCGAATCGCCCGGGGGGGCATCGCGGTCGAAGGTTGCGCACCAGCGCGCGGCAAGCGAGGGGTCGAGCTGGTCGGCACTGCGCTGCTCGCGCCCGATCCAGTCCGACCACTCAGTCGTCATGCGGCGCGCTCGAATACCGCAGCCATGCCCTGACCGCCACCGATGCACATGGTTTCAAGTCCATAGCGGGCTTTGCGGCGTTGCATCTCGTGCGCCATGTCCGCGAGAATGCGGATGCCGGTCGCACCGATCGGATGGCCAAGCGATATGCCGGAGCCATTGACGTTGACGATCTCGCGCCGGCTGTCGTCTTCGCCGAAGCCCCAGCCTTTCATCACGGCGAGCGCCTGAGGGGCAAATGCCTCGTTGAGTTCTATCAGATCGATATCGTCCCAGCCGAGACCGTTCCTCGCAAACAGCCGTTCCACAGCCGGGACCGGCCCGATTCCCATGCGGCTGGGATCGCAGCCGGCCGCGCTCCACGAGTGGAACCAGAGAATGGGTTCGAGGCCTAGTTCCTCGACCTTGTCTTCGGCGACGACGAGGCAGGCCGCCGCCGCATCGTTCTGCTGGCTGGCGTTGCCGGCCGTCACGATGGCATCCGGGTCGCGCTTCTCATCGATGGCGCGCAGGGCCCCGAGCGTTTCGATGGTTGCGTCGGAGCGGAAGCCCTCGTCCCTGGCGAATACGAGCGGATCGCCCTTGCGCTGCGGGATTTCCACCGGGACCAACTGGTCATCGAACTTGCCTTCGTCCCATGCGCGGGCGGCGTTCTGATGGCTGCGCGCAGCGAAGGCATCGGCTTCTTCGCGCGTAATGCCGTAATCCTTGGCGAGGTTTTCCGCCGTTTCGATCATGCCGGTGATGATGCCGTACCGTTCGATCGGCTGGCTCATCAGGCGGCCGCGGGTCAGGCGATCCCACAGTTGCAGGTCGCCGAGGCGGGAGCCGTGACGGGCCTTGGTCGTGTAATGTTCGACATTCGACATGCTTTCGACACCGCCAGCCAGCACGCAATCGGCGACGCCGGTCTGCACCATCATGGCGGCCGTTGCGACGGCCTGCAGGCCCGACCCGCAGCGGCGGTCCAGCTGGAAGCCGGGGACTTCTTCCGGATAGCCTGCCGCCAGCCAGCTCCAGTGGCCGATGGCCGGCGCTTCGCCGCTGCCATAGCCCTGACTGAAGACGACATCGTCGACGCGCGTAGGATCGATCCCGCTGCGTTCCACCAAAGCCTTGATGATGATGGCGCCAAGCTGCCCGGCCTCGAGCGGAGCGAGAGTGCCGAGAAAGCGCCCGACTGGGGTCCTGAGCGGCTTGCAGATGGCTACACGGCGGTTAGTCGTCATGGGTCAGTCCTTGTCAGAAAGGCGGGCGATGCCCCGGTCGACGAGATCGCCGATGGCGCCGGAGGCGAGGCCGAGGCGGTCGGCCAGGACTTCCTCGGTGTGCTGGCCCAAGTAGGGAGCGGCCCGGGGCAATCCTGCATCGAGGGTGGGGATATTGGCGAAGCTGCGGGTTGCGGGGTATTCGAAGCCGCTGGGGTTGGCCGGGGAGGGGCCGAAAAGAGGATTTTCCGTCACCAGTTCCGCATCGTTGGCGGCTTCGTGCATGGTACGATAGCGCTCGAACGTGGTGCCGTGCTGCGTCAGACGGTCCGACAACGCATGCCAATCATACGTTTGACTGCGGGTGCCGAACAGTTCGAACAGTCGGTGCCGGTGTTCGAAACGCGGCCGATCAGCGTCGGCGAAGCGCACGTTCAGTTCGTTTTCGAGTTCGGCGATCTCATCGGCGAGATCGAAAGCCGCGACGAGGCCGTCCCATTGCTTGGCCGTCAGCGCGGCGACCATGAAGCGCACGCCATCGCGGCTGCGGAAATCGCGCCCGAATGCGCCCCAGATGGCATTGCCGAGCCGTTCGCGGTCGCCGCCGCGATAGAGCATTTCGGCCATGGCGCCGCTATTGGCCATGGTGCCGATGGCGACATCGCCGAGCGGCACGCGGATTTCGCTGCCCTCGCCGCTCGCATCGCGGTGGCGCAGGCCCGCGAGCAGGGCGAAAGCGCAATAGGCGCCGGTGACAAAGTCCCAGGCGGGTAGCACCTGGTTGACCGGCGGCGCGGTGGCTGGGTCCCAGTCTTCCGGGCCGCACATGAGCGGGTAGCCGCTGGCGGCGTTGACGGTGAAGTCCATCGCCTGCCGGCCATCGTGCCAGCCCATGATGCGCACGCTGACCAGATCCGGACGCCTGGCAGCGATGGCGCCATGCGAAAGGAAGCTCTTTTCCGGCAGGTTGGTGATCAGATTGCCGGTCTTCGCCGACAGTTCGACCAGCAATTCCCGCCCTTCGCCGCTGCGCAGGTCGAGCGCGACGGATTTCTTCGCCCGGTTGAGATTTTCCCAGCTGAGCGAACGGCCTTCCTTCGTCAGCATGTAGCGATCGTAATCGAGCCCGCCCGCCTTGTGATCGACGCGGATGACTTCCGCCCCCATCTGCGCGCAGTACAGACCCGCCGTCGGCGAGGCGACGAAGCTCGACGCCTCGATGATGCTCAGACCCGATAGAAGGTCGTACATTCCCTAAAGGCCAGCGGCGTAATCGCGCAGCATGTGCTTGGCGATCTGCAGCTGGAGAATCTGCGTCGTACCTTCATAGATGCGGTAGATGCGGGCATCGCGGAAGAAGCGTTCCGCGTCATATTCGGCAAGATAGCCGGCCCCGCCGTAGACCTGCACGACGCGGTCGACCACGCGGCCGCACATTTCGGAGGCGAAGACCTTGAAGGCGGCGGCATGCTTGACCGTGTTTTCGCCCCGGTCGACCCGCGCGGTGACATCGGCCATCATCGCTTCAGCGGCATAGATTTCGGTCCAGCTTTCGCTGAGCATCTGCTGGATCAGCTGGAAATTGGCGATCGGTTCGCCGAAGGCCTGCCGCTCGCTGGCATATTTGATCGCGCTGTCGAGCGCGCGGCGGGCGTAGCCCGTGCTGGCCGCGCCGACCGAGATGCGGCCATTGTCGAGGCTCATCATGGCAAAGCGGAAGCCCTGCCCGGTCTCGCCGCCCAGAAGCGCATCGCCCGGCACGTGCACATCGTCGAGCATGACATCGGAGATATGGCTGCCGGCCTGACCCATCTTGTGATCCGGGCTACCGGTCGACACGCCGGGCGTGTCCATGGGCACGATGAAGGCGGAGACATGCGCGTTCTTGGGCAGCGCGTCCTTTTCCGTGCGGGCCATGATGAGGCCGACATCGGCATGCGGCGCATTGGTGATGTACCGCTTGGTGCCGTTGAGGATCCAGCCATTGCCATCGGGATCGGGCCGGGCGGTGGTCGCCATGGCGGCGCTGTCGCTGCCGGAACCGGGTTCGGTCAGGCCGAAGCAGGCAATCGCGCCATTGGCGATCCGGGGCCACCATTCGGCCTTCTGCGCATCGGTCCCGCCGTTCTTGATCGCCGAATTGAACATGCCGACATTGATCGAGAAGATCGACCGGTAGGCAGGCGCGGCATAGGCCATGGTTTTCACGACCTTGGCATATTGGGTGCAGTTCAGGCCCGCGCCGCCATATTCTTCCGGCACGGTCAGGCCGAACAGGCCCATATCCTTCATTTCGGTGATGATTTCATCGGGAATGCGGTCATCGGCGATGACCTGCTTTTCTGCCGGGAGCAGCCGTTCGCGAACGTAACGTTCGAGCTGTTCGAGGAACTGGTCGAAGATGTCGGCATCCATGCCGGGATTGACGGTGTCGGTCATTCGGTAGCTCCATTTTCCGGACCGCCGGTTGCGCGCGTATCCGCGCCAGCGGGCATGGCATCTTCTGCTTCGGCAGCGAGTGTCCCGTCGCCTGCAGCGGGAACCGCGTCGTCCGGCAGACGCCGCTGTTCGATCATTTCGGCAGCGTCGTCGAGCGCTTCGGCTTCGCTTTGCGAGACCGCTTCGACCGGCTGGTCATCGTCGTAGCCCGAACAGGCGGACAGCGCAGTCAGCGCGGCGAGAAGGGGGACGAGTCGTTTCATTGGCGCGGAAGCTAGGCGCTATCGAACGCCGCGCAAAGGACGCTACGGCGCGGCTGGACGCGGGCGAGCCGGCTGGCCCGCCCGCATGCCGATCAGTTGCTGGAGTCTTCGGACATGGCATCCATGGCTGCGGCAGCGGTATCGGCTGCGCTGTCACCAGCTTCCTGGATCTGGACTTCTTCGCTGGGCGAGGTCACCTGCGGCGCGGGTTCGGTATTGGCGGCCGGATCGGCAACCGGCGTTTCCTCGATCCCGGTCAGAGCTTCGTCGGCGGGCATTTCGACGGTGTCGGCTTCGACTTCGGTCGAGGCATCTTCGGTGCTGCCGCAGGCAGCAAGGGCGATGGTTGCGGCGGCCGTCAGGGCGATACGAAATTTCATGATAAAGTCTCCTTCGTGGAATCTGGCTGGCGGTAAAGCGCAAGCGCGGCATGCGGGGCAAGGGGAAAATTGCCCGCCAGCGGTTGCGCTTGCCCCCGCGTCTGCCATCAGGCCCCGATGAGCGGGATCGCAGGCGCATATCAATCCTTGAAAGATGTCTTCGGCTTCGACGNATTTCGCGGTCGGCAGGAAGATGTCGTCACGCGCATCCTNGCTGGCGCATCGACGCTGGCGGTGATGCCGACCGGNGCGGGNAAATCGCTGACCTACCAGCTGCCCGCCGTGATGCTGCCGGGTACCTGCGTGGTGATCAGCCCNCTGATCGCGCTGATGCACGANCAGCTTCGCAGCGCGCGCGCCAANGGNATCCGCGCGGCCACGCTGACCAGCGCCGATGCCGACTGGCGCGAAACGCAGGATGCCTTCCGGGCCGGCGAGCTGGATCTTCTGTATGTCGCGCCGGAACGGGCGAGCCAGCCGGCCTTTCGCGAATTCCTGAGTTCTGCGCCGCTGTGCCTGTTTGCGATCGACGAGGCCCACTGCGTATCCGAATGGGGCCACGATTTCCGTCCCGATTACCGGATGCTGCGCGGCCTGATGGACGCTTTTCCGCAGGTTCCGCGGCTGGCGCTTACCGCGACGGCGGATCGCCAGACGCGCGCCGATGTCATGGCGCAGCTCGGCATAGCGGAGGGCGGGCTGGTGCTGGCGGGGTTCGACCGGCCCAATATCCGTTATGCGATCCGCCATCGCGACAATCCGGTGCGGCAGCTGACCAATCTGATGGAAAGCGAGCCGGGGCCGGGGATCGTCTATGCCCAGACCCGGCGCAAGGTCGAGGATCTGGCGGACAAGCTGGCAGCGGCGACAGGGCGGGCCGTGCGGCCCTATCACGCAGGGCTGGATGCGCAGGTGCGCGCGGCGAACCAGAGCGCCTTCGTTGCCAGCGAGGACATGGTGATCGTGGCCACGGTCGCCTTTGGCATGGGGATCGACAAACCGGACGTGCGCTTCGTCGCCCATGTCGGCGTGCCCAAGTCCATCGAAGGCTATTACCAGGAAACGGGCCGTGCCGGCCGCGACGGCGATCCCAGTCAGGCGGTAATGTTCTGGGGTGCGGGGGATTTCGCCACCGCGCGCCAGCGGCTGGCCGAGGTGGACGAGACGCGCCGGGCGGCAGAGCGGACGCGGCTCGACGCGCTGGCGGGACTGGTGGAGACGGCCGAGTGCCGCAGGGCCGTGCTGCTGCGGCATTTCGGCGAACACCCGCCGGCAAGCTGCGGCAATTGCGACAATTGCCTGGAGCAGCCCGATGTCACCGATGCGACCGAACTGGCGCGCAAGCTGCTGTCGGCGGTCTATCGTACCGGGCAGAGCTTCGGCATGGGGCATCTGCAGAAGGTACTGACCGGGAGCGAGGACGAGCGGGTGCGCCAGCGCGGGCACGACCGGCTGAGCGTGTTCGGCATCGTCGAACCGGCAGAAGCCGTCATGCTGCAGCCGCTGTCCCGGGCCTTGCAGGCGCGCGGCGACCTGGTGGCCAACGAGCATGGCGGACTGGCGCTGGGCGGATCGGCCCGCGCCATCCTGAAGGGNGAAAGCGCGGTACAGATCGTNGTCCCGCCCAAGCGCAGGCGCGGGCGACGCGGCGACATGACNCCCAACCCGGTCGGGGATCCCCTGTTCGAGGCCCTGCGCGCCCTGCGCAAGGAACTGGCCGAGGATGCTCAGGTGCCGCCCTATGTCATCTTCCACGATTCAACCCTGCGCGAGATGGCGGCGGCACGACCGGCCACGCTCGACCAGCTTGGCCGGTTGCCAGGCATCGGGGCCAAGAAGCTGGAAGCCTATGGCGACCGCTTTCTCCGCGCAATCGAGCGCCATTGACGGGATCCGATTGACGGAATTCATCGGCTGATATAAATATGATATCATAATTATATCGAAGGAGTGATTCGTCATGTCGGTGGAATTCAAGGGGATGAATACGAGCACCGAGCGAGCGGGGTCGAGCTTCAGCGGCTATCCCATGCTGCTGTTCATTCTGGCCCTGCTGGTGCTGGTTGTCTGGAACGTGGCGGGGAACATCCCGCCGGACGGTGCGGCCAAGGCCGTGAAGCTGACCTTTGTCGGGCTGATCATCTTCCCGCTGCTGGTGCTGGCATTTCTGGCGGCCGGGTTCTTCATGATCCAGCCCAATCAGGCGACCGTGATTACCCTGTTCGGCGAATATCGCGGGACCGAGCGGCGCGAAGGGCTGCGCTGGGTGTGGCCCTGGATGATGAAGAACAAGATGTCCGTTCGCGCGCACAACATCCATTCCGAACGGGTGAAGATCAACGATCTGCGCGGCAATCCCATCGAGATCGCCTGCAACGTGGTGTGGCGGGTGGCCGATACCGCGCAGGCGAGTTTCGACGTCGACGATTACAAGGAATTCGTGAANATCCAGATCGAGGCGGGNCTGCGCACGGTCGGTTCGCGCCATCCCTATGACGATTTCGAAAACGAGGAAGTCACGCTGCGCGGCAGCGCCGATGTCATCAACCGCGAACTGCTGGAGGAGCTGAACGACCGGCTGAAAGTCGCCGGCATACTGGTGGACGAGGCGGGGCTTACGCATCTTGCCTATGCCAGCGAAATCGCCAGCGCCATGCTGAAACGCCAGCAGGCCGATGCGATCATCGCCGCGCGGGCCAAGATCGTGCTGGGCGCGGTGGGCATGGTGGAAGATGCCCTGATCAAGCTGTCGCAGGACAATATCGTCGAGATGGACGATGAACGCCGCGCCGCCATGGTCAGCAACCTCATGGTCGTGCTGTGCGGCGAAAAGGAAGCGCATCCCGTGGTGAACGCGGGCACGCTGTACCAGTAGGCGGGCCGGGCGGAACGCTGTCATGAAGAAGAAGGCCTTTGCCCTGCGTCTCGACCCGGCAGTCCATGCCGCGGTCGAGCGCCTGGCCGCGGCCGAACTGCGCAGCGCGAATGCCCAGATCGAGATGCTGCTGCGCGAAGCGCTGGAGAAGCGCGGCATCGATGTCGGCGTCAGCAAGGCGCCAAGGCGCGGACGACCGGCGAAGGAGGACTGAGATGGACGACGGCAGACCCTGGTTCGCGCAGAAGCGGTATGGGTATGGCGCAGGCCTGCCCATCGCCTGGCAGGGCTGGGCCGTGCTGGGGGCATGGTCGCTGGCCCTGCTGACCGGCATCGGGCTGGCCGCATGGGACGAGGACGTGGGCCTGATCGCGGGCCTTGCATTGATAGTTCCCGCAACCGCCGCGCTGATCTATGCAAGCGCGATCAAGACCCGCGGCGGATGGCGCTGGCGGTGGGGCGGCGACGACTGACGCCGTTACCTAAGGGGGGTAACTTATCTCGATGTTAACCATCAAATCCTATGTCGGGACGATGATGTCTCCCTTCGTCTCGCCCGCTTCGCGTCTGCCACGCTGGCTCCTGGCCGCAGTCGGCGTTGCCGCGGTGGGGGCAATTCCGCTTGCTGCCCTGCTTGCCCAGGGCGGCGGCGCGAGCAGTTTTACCGTACTCGAAACGGGCCGCGGATACGGATCGCTGCAGGAAGCGGTCGACGCGATCGGCGACCGCGAAGGCACCGTGATCATCGCCCCCGGCAACTGGAGCGAATGCGCGGTACAGAGCGAAGGCGTGGTCCATTTCCGTGCCGCCGAAGCGGGCAAGGCCCTGCTGGGCGGGCAGGCCTGCGAAGCCAAGGCGGCGCTGGTGCTGCGCGGCCGCGGGGCGACCGTCGACGGCCTGGTCTTCGCCGATCTGGCGGTGGACGACGGCAATGGTGCCGGTATCCGGCTGGAGCAAGGCCCGCTGCGCGTTTCGCAAAGCTGGTTCCGCGACAGCCAGCAGGGCATCCTAACCGCGAACGGCGTCGACAGCGAACTGGTGGTCGACAAATCGACCTTCACCCGCCTCGGCACCTGCGAGAATTCGGCCGGATGTGCGCATTCGATCTATGCCGGCGATTACGGCACGGTCACGGTGACCCGCAGCCGGTTCGAACAGGGCACGGGCGGCCACTATCTCAAATCGCGCGCATCGCGCACCGTGGTGGAAGATTCCAGCTTCGACGATTCGCAGGGCCGCGCGACCAACTATCTCATCGACCTGCCCAATGGCGGCACCGGTTCGATCCGCGGCAACTGGTTCGTGCAGGGACGCGACAAGGAAAACTGGTCGACCATGATCGCCGTGGGCGCGGAAGGTGCGAATTACAGTTCGAACGGTCTCGTCATTGCGGGCAACGAAGCGCGGCTGGTGCCGGGCCTGTCGCGCAACCCGGCCTTCGTGGCGGACTGGACGGGCGACGATATCGTCATGAGGGACAACCATCTCGGCAGCGGCATCAGGGCGTTCGAGAAACGCTGATACTGCGCGCCCGCGCCGCTGGTCAGAGGAGATGTCCGGACCGGTCGCGCTTGGTGGCGAGGTAATCGGTATTGTGCGGATTGTCCGGCAGGGCATGCGGCACGCGCTCTGCGACACGGACGCCCTCTGCCTCGAGCGCGCGGACCTTGGCCGGATTGTTCGTCATCAGGCGGATCGTGTCGATCCCCAGCAGGTCGAGCATGCGAGCCGCAGTGGGGAAATCGCGCGCTTCGTCCGGCAGGCCCAGCCGCGTGTTGGCATCGACCGTATCGAAGCCCTGGTCCTGGAGCCGATAGGCACGCAGCTTGTTGATGATGCCGATGCCGCGCCCTTCCTGACGCATGTACAGCAGCACGCCCCAGCCGCCCCTGCCGGCCTCTGCGGCCATGGCATGCAGGGCCGCATCGAGCTGCGGGCCGCAATCGCATTTGAGGCTGCCGAGAATGTCGCCCGTCAGGCATTCGGAATGCAGCCGCACCAGCGGCGTGCGGTCCGCCGACTGTTCGCCGATGACGAGTGCGACATGCTCGCGCGTGTCGTCGGGACTGCGAAACGCGACGATGCGCGCATCTTCCGCGGCAGCCACCGGCAGGCGGGCCCGCGTCGCGATCTGCAGGCGCGATGCATCGGCGAATGCGGCCACATCGCCAGCCGAAAGCGATACGGCTTCACCCGCGCCCTGCGGATCGACCAGGAAGGCGGGAAGCACGCCGGCCATGCGGGCCAGTTCCAGCGCCGCCCTGGCCTGCGTTTCCCAGCCGAGCGGGAGGGCCTTGAACGGACCCTTGAGGGGGTTCTGCATGTCGAGCGCGGGATCGGCGACGGCAAGGGCCGCCGGCAGATCGAAGGCCTGTGCCCCGCGCATCAGCACCGGCTGGCGCGGCGCCGCCGCTTCGCGCTGGTTGGCCAGCTTCAACGTGGTCGCACGCGTGGCGGAGATCAGCATCGCCTCGCCCGTCATTTCGCCAAAGGCCGTTTCGACGGGCTGCAACAGCGGTGCGCCTTCGATCGCCAGCGGCCAGCCATGGCGCAGCGCATCGACGGCCTGCGCGGCGCGGCGCGAAGGCGAGCCTGCGCTCAGAGCGCGAACTCCGTCACCAACGGAACATGGTCGGACGGTTTTTCCCAGTCGCGAGCATATTCGTGGACCGAGTGGCCGACAGCCTGTTTCGCCAGTTCGGGGCTTGCCCACATATGGTCGAGCCGGCGCCCGCGATCGTTCGTCTTCCAGTCTTTCGAGCGATAACTCCACCAGCTGTAATAGCGGTCGGGCGCCTTGATGTGTTCACGGCCGATATCGGACCAGCCATGCGCGTCCATGAAGCGCTGCAGGCTTTCGACCTCGACCGGCGTATGACTGACCACCTTGAGCAATTGCTTGTGGTTCCAAACATCGCTTTCGAGCGGGGCGATGTTGAAATCGCCGACGATCAGCGTGGGCCGGTCGATCGCGTCGGCCCAGCGCGTCATGCGTTCGAGAAAGTCGAGCTTCTGGCCGAACTTGTGGTTTACCTCCCGGTCGGGCTCGTCGCCGCCGGCAGGAACATAGACGTTTTCCACGATCATGCCCTGATGTTCGGGCAGCTCCACCCCGACATGACGGGCTTCGCCATTGTCCTGCCAGTCGTAACGGGAAAATTCCCTGAGCGGCGTCTTCGATACGGTCGCCACGCCGTGATAGCCTTTCTGGCCGTGCACCGCGAAATGTTCGTACCCCAACGCGCGAAAGGTTTCGTAGGGGAACTGGTGTTCCTGACACTTGATCTCCTGCAGGCACAGGACGTCGGGCGCCTGCTCCTCGATGAAGCGGGAGACGATCGGCATCCGCAGACGAACCGAATTGATGTTCCAAGTAGCAACAGTGACCATGCGCAGCGAGGTAGGCGAGCGCCCCTTTTCCCGCAAGCGTCACACTTTTGTCTTGTGGGTCACTGATATACGACCTCACGAGTTTCATTCCGGAGATACTGCATTATGTTCCGTTCGTTCTGTCTCGCGACCTGCGCCGCCACGCTGGCCCTTGGTGGCTGCACCGCGACGGTCGCGCGGGATGCGCCGCAGGCCACCGCCGCCCCAGTGGCGGCGAGCGAACAGCGGGCCAAAAACGTCATCCTGTTCATCGGCGACGGCATGGGGATTTCCACGGTTACCGCGGCGCGAATCTATGCCGGGCAGAAGCAGGGGCAGACGGGCGAGGAATATGTCCTGCCGTTCGAGAATTTCGATCATGTCGCGCTCGTAAAAACCTACAACAGCAATGCGCAGGTCCCCGACAGCGCCGGGACGGCCAGCGCCATGAACACGGGCGTGAAAACGAATATCGGCATGCTCGGCTATGGCCCCGGGGCAACCCTTGGCGACTGCGCATCCGGCAAGGGGAACGAAGTGCCGCTGGTAAGCGAAGAGGCACGCGACAAGGGCAAGGCGCTCGGCATCGTCAGCACGGCCCGCATCACCCACGCCACCCCCGCAGCAGTCTATGCGCGCAGTGTCAGCCGGAACTGGGAAGGCGATTCGGAAATTCCCGAAGACCAGCGCGGCCTCGGCTGCATGGATATCGCCCGCCAACTCGTCGAGACGCCATTCGACGTCGCGCTCGGAGGCGGGAGCGCGGCTTTCTTCGGTGAAGGCAAGGGGGGCCGCAGGCTCGATGCAGGCGCAGATCTTCCCGGAGAGTGGACGGCGAAGACTGGCGGAACCTTCGTTACGAGCATGGACGAAATGACCGCCGCACCTGCAGGAAAGCCGCTGCTGGGTCTTTTCTCACCCAGCCACATGACGTTCACGGCGGACCGCACGCCCGAAAGCACAGAGCCCACATTGACCGACATGACGGCCGCGGCCGTGGGTCGGCTGCGCGGCGATCCGCAAGGATATTACCTGATGGTCGAAAGCGGGCGGATCGATCACGGTCACCATGCGGGCCAGGCCGGTTACGCGCTGGAAGAGGCCGTGGAATTCGCCCGCGCCATCCAGTGGGCGATAGACAACACCGATCCCGAAGAAACGCTGATCCTGGTGACGGCGGATCACAGCCACGTGTTCACCATGGCGGGCTATCCCCGCCGAGGGAACGACATCCTCGGCCTGGTCGTGCCGCCCGCCGGTGGCGGGGAGGATGGCGATACGGGCGAAGGCCCCTCGCTGGCGGCCGATGGCAAGCCCTATACGACGCTGGGCTATGGCAACGGCCCCGGGGCGATAAAGCCCGGCGGTCGCGAAANGCCGGAAACCGGCGTGGCNNCGCATCAGCAGGCNGCCATTCCCACCGGTTCGGAAACCCATGGCGGCGAGGATGTGGCGCTCTATGCCAATGGCCCGGGGGCGCAGAACGTGCGCGGAGTGATGGAGCAGAACCTGATCTACGATGTGATTCGCAAGGCCTTCGGCTGGGCCGACTGATCGGTGGATCGTCTACGGGGGACGCAAAAAACCCCCGCGCCGGGGGCATTGGCACGGGGGTTTCCTGTGAGCGTTCGTCACGCTTGGAACAAGATGAACTAGATGGAAGGGGTCAACAGGGGGGAAACCCGCTTCGCGTCATCTCGTGATTTGAAATCTAGGCGCGCCCCGCTTGCTGTTCAATGAACGCANAGGGGCGGGATGTCGCATAGATGACACCTTTCGCCGCTGATCCGTTTAACCCGGGCGACGGGATGATTGGCGCGGGTCNCGGAAGGTGAANGCGCTGTCGGCTACCGACACGCCGTAACGCTGGTTCGACAGCCTGACGGTCGTACGGTGATTCTGCGAATCGAGCGCGACCCAGTGGGTCAGTTTCAGCCCGCCTGGCGCAGACGCATCGCGGGAAAAGATCAAGGTGATCACGCCGTATTCGGGGCGATTGGTATCGCGTACCTCGACACTGACGACGTCGGGATGGCTGGTAGGAACCAGCTTGCCGTATTTCTTTACGTCGCGACTCGGGTCGAGCAGCGCACCCAGGGGCGAATTGCTGACCGGCCAGCGCTGGACCTGATTGACCTCGTAATCGACCATGTACATCGACTTGCCGTTCGATACGACGAGCATGGGCACGCCCTTTTCGTATTCGAACCGGATCTTGCCGGGGCGCTTCAGCGTCATGACGCCGCGCACGGATTGGCCCGCACGGTCGGTCTGGACGAAATCGGCCTTCATGGTGGATATGCCGCGCAGGGCAGCGACCGCTTTGTCGAGGTCGCCTGCCGCGGCTTGTGCCGGGGCAGGGGCCAGGATGGCGGACGCGGGAAGCGCCGCAGCCAGCGATAAAGCCAGCGCGGCGCCGATCGATTTGTTCTTTTTAGAAGACAAGGTGCTCATGCTCCTGCGTTTAGATTTGGAGCATTGAACCATCACTGAACCCGGCTCGTTCCCGCGGTTCAGCTTGGCGCGCATTACTTGATCTTGGCTTCCTTGAACTCGACGTGCTTGCGCGCGACGGGATCGTACTTGCGGAAGGTGAACTTTTCCGTGTGGTTGCGCGGGTTTTTCTTGGTCACGTAATAGAAGCCCGTGCCCTCGGTCGAGACGAGCTTGATCTTGACGGTTGCGGGCTTCGCCATGGCGTGTTCCTAAAGATCTTTCTGATGAGCCTGCCCAAAGCGGGCGAAAGGCCGAAATAATTATGGCGGCGCGTGCAGCACCGCCGTCCGGCGCGCCCATTGGGTGATTCACGGGTAAAAGTCAAGCGTCGTGGCTTGCCGGCTACCAGTCTACCTTGCCCCTGTTCGCCTTCACCGTCCCGCGAACCTTCTTCGCCTTGAGGCGCTTGACCTTGCCGACCCGGTTGACGCGGCTCTTGGCGCGTTTGCGCGGCGGGGTGAGCGCTTCTGACAGCAAACCGAGAAGCCGTTCGCGTGCCGCTTCGCGATTCTGGTCCTGCGTGCGGTATTCATTGGCNGTNAGGACGATTTCGCCGCCCTTGGTCATTTTGCTGCCGGCAATGTCCTTGAGCCGTTCGAACGCTTCGGGCGGCATGCCCAGCTGGAAAACGTCGACACGCAACTGGACCGCGGTGGCAACCTTGTTGACGTTCTGTCCGCCGGGACCGGAGGAGGCGATGAACTTCTCCTCCGCGATTTCGATAGCCTTGTCCGCTATGCGTCCCATTCAGTCCTGGCCATCGACGAAGCCGAGCGCGGTAAAGTCGCGCGGCAACGGAGCCGTCGCGGCGATCGGCGGCTTCCCATCGCGCGGCACGCCGATCGCTGCGGCGTGAAGCATGGTGCGCGGTGCGCCCTTGCCGTTTCCGTATACCGGATCACCGAGCAGCGACATGCCGAGGCCAGCCTGGCAATGTACGCGAATCTGGTGCGTACGCCCCGTTTCGGGCCGGAATTCGAGCAGAGCGTGGCCATCGATTTCGGCGAGAACGCGCCAGTGGGTGATCGAGGGTTTGCCCTTCTTCGCCGCGATCATGCGCCAGCCTTTTTCGGCACTGCTGATCTTGGACAGAGACAGTTCGATCGTGCCTTCGCTGGTCGATGGGACACCTGTCAGTACGCCGAGGTAACGCTTTTCGACGAGCCGATCCTCGAAAGCCTTGGCGAATCGTTTCAGCGCCTTGGGATTTCGGGCCAGCAGCAGGCAGCCGCTGGTGTCCGTATCGATCCGGTGAACCGGCATGGGCGGGCGCTGGAAGCCGAGCTTGAGCTGTTCGAAATGGTCTTCNAGACTTGCCCCGCCACGACGCGGACGTTCGATGGGGAGGCCGGCGGGCTTGTCGATTACCAGCGCTTCGCCGTCTTCGAACAGGATCGGAATATTGGTCATGTCTTGAGTTTCGCGTCCATCATCAGGCGCAGCGCATTGCCTAGGAAGAAGCCGTTTTCCAAGTCTTCTATATGTAATTCGGCTTCGCGCGCCTTGCCTTCGTCCAGCAGGGTCTGCCGGAAAACGCCGGGTAACAGGCCGAGATGGGCGGGCGGTGTCAGCAAGACNCCGTCTTCGCCGCGAACGAAAATGCTGGTGACGCAGCCTTCGGTAAGCAGCCCGTCCTCGCGCACGAACAAGGCTTCCTGCACGCCGTGGGCGCGGGCTACGCGCTGCCCTTCCTCGTAAAANCCGCGGTCCGTGGTCTTGTGCCGCAGGCGCCAGTCGCCGGGATCGACCGGGAGGGGAAGGACGATCGCCTGTGCCGGTTCCGGCCAGGCTTCGGGAACGTCGTGNGCTTCCAGCGAAATCGCACCCGATCGCGCCGCCAGCAGGCGGACCCTGCTGGGNTTNTCNAGCACGAAGCAGAGCGCGTGCATCTGGTTGCGGGCCTCGTGGCGGTCGAAGGAAAATCCCAGCTCTGCCGCGCTGGCCTTCATCCGCATGAGGTGCGCCTCGAGCAGGGGGATGCCCTTGTCCGGCGTGAAACGCATGGTTTCGACCAGATCGAANTGNGCGGCNCGGTGTTCGGGCGAGGACGTGCGCGCGAAGGCACCCTTGAGCAAGGCCTCGCGCCATTCGGTGCGCGGNTCGCTGTCGGCGACGATCGCACCGCCCACGCCCAGCACGGCCTTGCCCCGGCCATTTTCGATCTCGGTCAGGCGCAGAGTGCGGATGGCCACGTTGAACGCCGCATCGCCATCTGCGCCGATACGACCGATCGCGCCGCAATAGGGCCCGCGCGCAGCGCGTTCGACCGCGTCGATCAATTCCATGGCGCGGATCTTGGGTGCCCCGGTGATCGAACCGCAGGGGAACAGGGCGCGCACCAGATCGACGGCGCTCCGGCCTTCATCCAGGCGTGCCCGAATGACGCTGACCATCTGGTGGACGGTGGGGTAGGTTTCGATTGCGAAGGGTTCGTCCACATGCACGCTGCCCGCCTGGGCCACGCGGGACAGATCGTTGCGCATGAGGTCCACGATCATCAGGTTCTCGGCCCGGTCCTTGACCGACCCGGCCAGCTCGGCCGCCATTGCCGCGTCCGCTGCCGTATCGCCGCCGCGCGGGCGCGTGCCCTTCATCGGCTTGGCCTTCGCTTCGCGTCCCTTGAGCGAAATGAAAAGTTCGGGNCTCAGGCTCAGCAGCCAGTGCGATCCGTCGAAGATCACGCCGCCGTAGCCTGCCTGTGCGGCCGGGCGCAGCGCGGCGTAAAGGCCGACGGGATCGCCCGTGAAATTGCCGGCAAGCGGAAAGGTGAGGTTCGCCTGGTAGATATCGCCCGCCCGGATCGCTTCCTGCAGCGTGGCGAACGCCTTCTCATAGCCGCCCGGTGAAAGCTGCGGATCGAGCGGCCCTACGCCGCCGGGACACTGCGCATGGGCGGCCAGCCAATCGGGCATGTCGGCGGCGGCAATGCGGGTGGGTGCGTCGAACAGGCCAAGCCAGACAAGCGGGCCGGCCGCCCCGCTGCGTGCATGGGCGAGCGGACGCAGCCTGTCTTCCAGCGCCAGCCCGGCCTCGTAGGCGATGAAACCGGCCAGCTCGCCGCCGGATTTGCGCGCTTGGTCTGCTGCGCAAAGGACGCCGGCAACCTGGTCGGGCCGATGGGCAACGAAGACTTGGCGCGGGTTTTCGAACAGCAAGGCATCTGCCGCACCGTGTTCGCGCGCATCGTCGAGCAGGACAAAGGGATGCCTCTCCGCCATCGGTGCCAGCCTTTACCCTATGCGCTGCGCCTGTCGAGGGATTGCTTGACCGCGCCCACAAGCCTTTGCCACATCACCNGGGACNAAACAGTGTCGGGAGTACGGGCGGGTGAGCGAGATTTTCATNGGTCTGGGGGCGAATGGGGAACGGCAGGTCCTGCGGCTGGACCAGGCNAANCGCCACGGCCTGATCGCAGGCGCCACCGGTACCGGCAAGACGGTAACNCTGCAGGGGCTNGCCGAAAGCTTCTCCGCCGCNGGCGTTCCGGTATTCGTCGCCGATGTGAAGGGCGATCTTGCAGGCATATCGATGGCCGGATCGCCCCAGTTCAAGAATGCGGACAAGCTGGAAAGCCGGGCCAGGGAACTGGGCATGGACGACTGTGCCTATGCCGACAATGCCGCGGTGTTCTGGGATCTGTACGGCGAACAGGGGTTNCCCATCCGCACGACGATTTCGGAAATGGGGCCGNTGCTATTGTCCCGCCTGCTCGATCTGAACGATACGCAGGAAGGCGTTCTCAACATCATCTTCCGCTATGCCGACGATAACGGGCTGCTGCTGCTCGATCTGGGCGATCTGCAGGCGATGCTGGCCTATGCTTACGACAACGCAAGCGAGCTGTCGGGCAGTTATGGCAACGTCACCCGGCCGAGCGTGGGCGCCATCCAGCGCCAGTTGCTGAGCTTCGAAAGCCAAGGCGCCGATCTGTTCTTCGGCGAGCCAGCCCTCGAGATCGACGATTTTCTCAAAGTCGACGATCGGGGCCGCGGCATGATCAACGTGCTGGCCGCGGACAAGCTGATGCGCGGGCCAAAGCTGTATGCGACCTTCCTGCTCTGGCTGCTGGCCGAACTGTTCGAAAGCCTGCCCGAAGTGGGCGATCCGGATAAACCCAGGCTGGTCTTCTTCTTCGACGAGGCCCATCTGCTGTTCGACGAGGCGCCCGAAGCGCTGGAAGACAAGGTCGAACAGGTCGTGCGCCTTATCCGGTCGAAAGGCGTGGGAGTCTATTTCGTCACTCAGAACCCGATCGACATTCCCGAAAAGATCGCCGGGCAGTTGGGGAACCGGGTCCAGCATGCCCTGCGCGCTTTCACTCCGCGCGACAAACGTGCGATCAGGGCGGCGGCAGAAACCTTCCGCATCAATCCCGACCTCGATGTGGAACAGGCGATAACGGAATTGAAAGTGGGCGAGGCGCTGGTGTCCACGCTGGATGAAGACGGTGCGCCCGGCGTGGTGCAGCGGACCCTGGTCAAACCGCCCTATTCGCGGCTCGGTCCCGTGACGGAAAAAGAACGCAAGATCGTCAATTCGGTCAGCGAACTCGATGGGAAATATGACGACGCCGTCGATTGTGAAAGCGCAGAGGAAGTGCTCGCTGCGAAAGCTGCAGATGCGGCTGCCACGGCTGCGGAGGTGGAAGAGGCCGGCCGCAAGGAGGTGGGCAAGCGGAGCCGCAAATCGACCTCGCTCTGGGGCCGTGCTGGCAAGGCCGCTGCAACTGCTGCCGCCGGTTCTCTCAGCTCGATTGCCGTGGCGACGGTCCTTGGCAAGAAATCCAGCGCCGATCCGCTGCGCACCGGGGCCACCGCCTTCGTGCGCAACATCATCGGCGGATTGATGCGCTAGACCGGGATTCGAAACTCTGCGCGAAGGCCGCCTTCCGGCCGGTTCGCCAGCACCAGCGCGCCGCCGTGCTGTTCGGCCACGGCCCGCGCCAGCGTAAGACCCAGCCCCGCCCCGCCGGTCTCGCGATTGCGACTGGCTTCGCCGCGGGTGAACGGTTCGAGCATGTCCTGAATGCGGTCGGCAGGNATACCCGGCCCGTCGTCGTCGACGCGCAGGACGGCGTGGCCGTCTTCGCGCAGAATNGTNACGCGCGCCGTTCCTGCATAACGCAGCGCATTGGTGATCAGATTGCGCAGCCCGNGCTTCAGCCACGTCAGGTGCACCGGGGCGACCACGCGGCCTTCCGTATCCAGCGTCACCGGACGGCCCATGTCCTCGAATTCCTCCACCACCGATTCGGCCAGCGCGCCCAGTTCGGTTCTTTCCGGCTCCGCGCTGGTGCGTCCGATCCGGGCGAGCGAAAGGATCTCGTCGAGCGTGTTGGTGATATCCTCGATGCTGTCCGCCATCTTTGCGCGAGCGGCTTCGTCCTCGACGCTTTCGATGCGGACGCGCAGTGCCGCCAGCGGAGTCTTGAGATCGTGGCCGATGGCGCCGAGCATGACGTCCTTCTCATCGAGCATCGAGCCGATCCGCGCCTGCATCGCATTATGCGCTTCGATCAGGCGGCGGATATCCTGCGGGCCCGATACGGCCAGCGGCTCCTCCGCCATGCCGGCGCCGCCGAACCGCCGCGTGCGCTCGGCCAGCGTGTCGAGCGGGCGGGTGATCCGCCGCAGGACGAAATAGAGCAGACCTACGAGTACCAGAAACAGTATCACCGTCTGCATGGCGAGGGTGCGGACGATGGCGCGGTCGCGCTGGGGCAGCGGCAGGCGGGCCACCTGCCACGTGTCGCTCCCTGCCTGCCTCAGCCCCACGACGAGAAGGTCATGCGGTGTCGCCTCGGCTCTGGCCTTCAGCCGTGGGCGGCGTTCTGCGGCAGCGCCCACCAGTTCGTCATCCAGCAAAGGGCGCTCGAAAACAACGAGTTCTTCGACATCGACCCCTTGCGCGGCCAGAATATCCGCAAGTTCGGTTTCGCGCTCGGCTTGGCGCGCCTGGCCGGGGACCAGCGGCGATTGGCCCGCCTCGCGGTACCGGATATTGCGCGGAAGCCGGATNCGGCGCTCTCCTTCGCTGGCCGGTGAAAGCGGGCGAGCCAGGCGCCGCGGCCCCCGCCTCTCGCCGCGTTCGGACGGCGCACGCTCTGCGCGGCGGGCGCCGGCGAGCAACTGGAAAGCCGCTGCGTTCATGATGGCGAGTTCGCGCCGTTCCGACGCGGCGCGATAGAGCATGACCGCCGAAATGCCCTGCGCGATCAGCAGCGCGGCCGCCATCGACAGCATCACCTGGCCGAGCAGGCTCTGCGTAAACCGGCGCATCAGCCCTCGTCCACGCGGCGCAGGCGCGCGACATCGGTGGCGAACCGGTATCCGCCGCCCCTGACCGTCTGGATAAAACGCGGGTCGCGGCTGTCGGCTTCGATCTTTCGCCTGAGCCGGCTGATCTGATTGTCGACCGCGCGGTCGAACAGATGCGCCTCGCGGCCCTGCACCATGTCGAGCAGCCGGTCGCGGTCGAGCACCTGCCGCGGATGGTCGCAAAAGGCGCGCAGCATGCGGAATTCGGCTGTGGAGAGCGGCACCAGCGCGCCGTCCGGATCGGTCAGCCGATGCTTGAGCGGATCGAGCTGCCAGCCTTCGAATTCATACAGGAGTTCGTCATCGGTCGCGGGCGCTGCCGGGCGCTCGGCACGGCGCAATACGGAACGGATCCGGGCGACAAGTTCGCGCGGCTCGAACGGCTTGGTCACATAATCGTCGGCGCCGATTTCCAGGCCGATGATCCGGTCCATCGCTTCGCCTTTGGCGGTAAGCAGAATGGTCGGCAGGCGTCGGCTTTCGACCAGATGGCGGCACAGCGACAGTCCGTCTTCACCCGGCATCATGATATCGAGCAGGACCAGATCGGGCGTCGCTTGCGCCAGCTTCGTGCGGGCCGCGGCGGCGCTTTCGGCCTCCTGCACCACGAACCCCTGGCGAGTGAGATACTCGGCCAGGGGCTCGCGCAGGGTCGGCTCGTCGTCGACCAGCAGNAGGGTGGTAGGCGCGGGTTCGGTCATGATCGGTCCTCGCCCGCGANTACCTGTGGTTTGGGNCTGCTAGCAAGCGGCTTACNGGTTCTGCCGTGCTTCGCGNTTGGCTTTCCATTCGGCGCGCATGGCATCNCGGGCGGCCTTGCGTTCGTCCTGCGTGACCACACCGTCGCCATTGGCGTCCATCTTGGCAAAGCGTGCNTCGATCGCTGCATCGAATTCGGCGCGNGTNATCGAACCGTCGCCATTGGTGTCGGCCATGCGCATCATCATGCCNCCGCCGCGCATGCCGTGGCCACCGCGCATTCCGCGTTTACCCTTGCCTGCACGNTCGCCGCGCGCTTCGCGCTTGGCGGCCATTTCCTCGGCGGAGACGCCGCCCGAACCATCGGTATCGAGCTTGGCAAAGCGTTCCGCCATGCGGTCGCCGCGGCGTTCGGTGCGGGCTTCACGTCGCTGTTCGCGGCGCTGCTGGCGGGCTTCCTGCGCGGCCTGCATTTCGGCCTGCGAGATTTCGCCGTCGCCATTGGTGTCCATCTTGGCGAACATCTGCTGACGGCGCACTTCGCGGTCTTCGGCGTTGATGACGCCATCGCTGTTGGCATCCATCCGGGCGAACATCTTGTCGCCGCGGGCCTTCATGTCGGCAAGGGTGAGATCGCCGCCGCGATCCTGCTGCTGGGCGATGGCGGCGGTGCCGGTCAGCGCCAGCGTGGCGGCCGAAAAGGCGAGAAAGGTCTTGCTGTTCATTCCATATCTCCAAAACTCTGGAGAGCTGCGGCGGACCTGGGACCGGAGGGGAGGGGGAATGTCTGAAGCCCGCCGCAGCTCGTGTGCCCTGTCTAGGCCTGCAATGTCGCAGGATTATGCCGGATCGGGGTCGAATTGTATCGGTTTGTCGCACGCAGACCGTGCCGTTCACCGCAGGGAAAGTCGGCGGGGGCGGAAAAGTCAGCGGGGGCGGTGCTGGGTGCCTTCGCCTGCCGTGATGAAGATGGCTGTCGCTTCCTGCGCAATATCGGCGATGTGCCACACGCCGGGCGGGTTGATGGCATATTCGCCGGGGCGAAGCGTCATGCTCTCGCGCCGGCCGTCGGGAAATTCCTGCGTCAGTTCCATTTCCCCCGCGGTGCAGATTACCACCTCTTCGCCTGCCGGGTGCATTTCCCAGCCCGACCAGTCTTCGGTAAAGGTATACTGGCTGACCAGCCGCCCTTCGCGCCCGTCCGCCCCGTGCCGNTCGCCATAGGCNNCGTACCATTCCATCCCGTCGAACGGCGGCTGGGGCACGGCGGTTGCGCCGAGCCCCAGATGGATGAAACGCTCGTCGAGACGGGGCGGCTGGGTCATGTCAGTTCACCTTGTCCATCAGGAAGGCNTTNAGCTTGTTGCCGTCCGGATCGCGGAAATAGGCGGCGTAGAACACCATTCCGTTTTCATCGGGCTCGCCGCGCGGCCCGGGTTCGCCTTCGCTGCTGCCGCCATTTGCCAGCGCGATGTCGTACAGCCGCTTCACCTGATCGCGATCCATGGCCTCGATCGCCACCATCGTCCCGTTGCCGACCGTCGCTTCCTTGCCGTCGAACGGTTTGGTCGCGGCGATACCGGGAGCCCCTTCGGGTTTGCCCCAGGCGATGAAGGTCCCGAAATCCATCATCCGCCCCACCCCCATTTCGGCGGCGAGGGGATCGTAGAACCGGGCTGCGCGCTCGAGGTCGTTGGTCCCGAGAGTGACGTATCCGATCATGGCAATGCTCCTTGAAAACGACTCGCGACCAAGAGAACATTATGTGAACATTTCCTACATCACAAGGGGGCGCATTCCGCTTCCAGCCATTCGAGATCGGCGCCATCCAGTTGCGGCGCCACGATGTCGCGAACCTTGGCGTGATAATCGTTCCACCAACCGATTTCGGCGGGCGAGAGCAGGTCCTTGTCCACCAGCCTGCGGTCGAGCGGAACGAAGGTCAGCGTCTCGAAGCCGAGATAGTCGCCTTCGCTCTCAATCCCTGCTGGCACGACGAGAACCAGATTCTCGATCCGGATGCCGTAGGCCCCGGCCTTGTAATAGCCGGGCTCGTTAGAAAGGATCATGCCTTCGCGCAGTTCGGTTTCCGTGCCGGGGAATGCGCCGCCGGGCTTGGAGATACGCTGCGGGCCTTCATGGACCGACAGGTAGCTGCCCACGCCGTGGCCGGTGCCGTGGCCGTAATCGACCCCGCCGTTCCACAGATGCATCCGCGCCAGCGCGTCGAGCGCGCCGCCGCTCGTACGGTCGGGGAATTTCTGCATGTCGAGCTGGATGTGGCCCTTCAGCACGCGAGTGTTGCGCTCGACCATTTCAGCACTCGGCTCGCCCGGGCCGACCCAAACCGTACGGGTGATGTCGGTGGTTCCGTCCAGATACTGGCCGCCCGAATCGACCAGATAGATCGACGATGGCGGGATCGGGATATTGCTNTCTTCGTCGACCTTGTANTGCGGCAGGGCNGCATGCGGCCCNGCAGCGCTGATGGTGTCGAAGCTGGCGTCTTTCAGNACGCCGCCGGCCTCGCGGAATTCGCGCAGCTTGGCGGCGGCGGTCAGTTCGTCCACCCCGCCNTTGGGNGCNTCGATCGAAATCCAGCGCAGGAANCGNGANACGGCCGCGCCGTCGCGCGCCTGGGCATCGCGGTGGCCCTGCTGTTCGGCAGGGTTCTTGATNGCCTTGGGCAGNACGGTCGGATCGGCATCGCGCACGACCGTCGCGCCGCCTGCCGCCAGGGCGTGGAAGATGCCCGCCACCGCATGGTTGGGGTCGACCGCGACGGTCTTGCCCTTGAGCGCTTCGAGAGCGGGCTGGAATTCGTCGCGATTGCGCACGGTCACGGCGTTGCCCAGATGCTTGGTCAGTTCGGGCGTGACCTTGTCGGGCGCGATGAACAGTTCCGCCGTGCCGTCTGCATGGGCCAGCACATAGGACAGCGAAACCGGCGTGTTGTCGACNTCGGTGCCGCGCATGTTGAGCANCCAGGCNACCGAATCCAGCGCACTGATGACGGTCGCATCATAGCCTTCGTTCTTCAGCCAGTCGGCGATCTCGGCGCGNTTGTCGGCGCTCGACCGGCCGGCATGCTCGTCGGCATGCGGCACGGCTGCCGCAAGCGAAGCTTCGGGTCGGTCGTCCCAGATCGCATCGATCGGATTGCCGTCGACCGGCACCAGTTCGATGCCCTTCTTGGCGAACAGCTTTTCCGCTTCTTCTGCCCAGCCGATGCCGTGCAGCCAGGCATCGTAACCGATCTTTGCGCCTTGCGGTGCATGGGCGGCAATCCACTTGGCGGGCGATGTGGCGGGCACATCCTCGTAATCGTAAAGCTTGCCGTCCACCTGCTCGCGCACCTGGACGGTNTANCGGCCATCGGTGAACATGGCNGCCGCGTCTTTCAGCACNGCNGCNCTGCCCGCGCTGCCGCCGAAGCCGGTCAGCCATTTCAGGCGCTGNGCGTAAGAGCCGACATATTCGCTCATATGTTCATCGGAAATCGGGATCACGAAGCCATCCAAGCCGCGGCGGCCCAGTTCCTTGCGTAATCCATCGAGGCGAGCTTCATATGTCTGCATCAGCATGAGGCGAAAAATATCCTTTCATCGGGGCCGGTGGCGCTCTGGCCGACTCGGCGCTTGCGGCCAGACGGGCAGCCGCATAATCACCCTGCCNTCATAGTCATCCGCGGCGCGCCTTTCCACCTTTGCGCCGCGCAAGGGGGGACAGGTCATGGCTTTCAAGCGATACACCGCATGCCTATCTGCCGCGACGCTGGCACTCGCCGCGCCGCTTTATGCGCAAAACACCGAAGGAACACACGTGACACAGCCGACTTCCCCGCCCACAGCCGAGAAGCGCGATCACAGCTATTCGCATCACGGGATCACCATCGCCGATCCCTATTACTGGCTCAAGGACCAGTCCTATCCGACCGTGGACGACACGGACATTCTCGATCACCTCAAGGCGGAAAACGCCTGGTTCGAAGCGCGGATGAAACCGCAGCAGGCGCTGGTCGACGAATTGTTCGAAGAAATGAAGGGCCGGATCAAGGAAGACGATTCCACCGTGCCGCAGAAGGATGGCGACTGGCTCTACTGGTCCGAATTCGAAGAAGGCGCGGAATACCGCAAATATTATCGCAAACCTGTCGCGGGCGGCGATGCTCAGCTGATCCTGGATGAAAACGCGCTGGCCGATGGTCATGAATATTTCCGGCTGGGTGCGTTCTCCGTGTCCAAGAACGGGCGTTATCTCGCCTATTCGGCCGATACCAATGGCTCGGAACGCTTCACCGCGCGGATCAAGGATCTCCAGACCGGCGAATTGCTGCCCGACGAAATCCCCGGCACGCTCTCGGGCCTCGTCTGGGTGAAGGGCGATACCGCCCTCGTTTACGGCCTCGCCGACGACAACTGGCGGGTTCACGATGCCACCTTGCACGTACTCGGCACACCGGTGAGCGACGATGTGGAACTCTACCGCGAAACCGCGGACGAAGGGTTCCGGGTCGGCACCGGTCTCTCCGCTCAGGAAGACTGGCTGGTCATCGCCACCGGCGACAACGAGACGAGCGAAGTGCGCCTCGTGCCTGCCGACGATCCCACGGCCGAACCGATCCTCGTCAAGGCACGGCAGAAGGGCGTCGAATATGATGTCGACGTGCGCGACGGTACGCTGTGGGTCCACACGAATGACGATCACGTCAATTTCAGGCTGGCTACCGCAACGCTGGATGCGCCGGGCGAATGGACCACGCTGATCCCCGGATCGGATGAATTCTACCTCACCGATTTCGATCTGTTCAAGAATTTCTACGTCACCGAAGGGCGGTTGCGCGGGCTCGATCAGATCCAGCTGCGCGACTATGCCGATCCGAATCTGGTCAAGCCGATCGCCTTCACCGAAGCGAGCTTCGATGCGGGCCTCAGCAACAATCCCGAATACGATCAGAACACGCTGCGCCTTGCCTATGAAAGCATGGTCACGCCCGATTCCGTGTTCGATTACCACGTCGACAGCGGCGAACTGGAACTGCTCAAGCAGCAGGAAATCCCCAGCGGATACGATGTCGATCTCTACACGACCGAGCGCGTGGAAATCCCCGCGCGTGACGGTACGATGGTCCCGGTCAGCATCGTGATGCGCAAGGACCGCCCGAAGACCGGCCCGCTGCATCTCTATGCTTATGGCGCCTACGGCTATGCCGTGCCGCCCGGCTTTTCGACCACGCGCCTCAGCCTGATCGATCGCGGCTATGCCTATGCCATCGCGCATATCCGCGGGGGCGATGATCTGGGCCGCAAATGGTATCTGCAGGGCAAGCTCAACGAACGGACCAATACCTTCAACGACTTCGTCGATGTGGCGAAAGGGCTGGTGGACAAGGGCTATACCGAAAAGGGCAAGATCAGCATTTCCGGCGGTTCGGCCGGCGGCGAACTGATGGGTGCGGTGGTCAATACCGATCCCGATCTGTGGGGCGCCGTGGTGGCGCATGTTCCCTTTGTCGATGTGCTCAATACCATGCTGGACAAGGATCTGCCGCTGACGCCGGGCGAATGGCCCGAATGGGGCAATCCGATCCTGTCCAAGCAGGCCTTCGCCTATATCCTCAGCTATTCGCCTTACGATCAGGTCGTGGCGCAGGACTATCCGCCCATGCTGGTAACCGCCGGTCTCAACGACCCGCGCGTGACCTATTGGGAACCTGCGAAATGGGTGGCCAAGCTGCGCGAGGTCAAGACCGACGATAACGAACTGCTGCTCAAGACCAATATGGGCGCGGGCCATGGCGGCAAGTCGGGCCGGTTCGAATCCATTCGCGAGGCGGCCGAAGAGGTTGCCTTCATACTGTGGCAGCAGGGCAGCGCGGACCGTTCGGCTGCCGAACAGGCCAAATAATACGTATGATCCGCACCTTTTCTGCAGCACCGGAACACATCGACGAACTCGGTCACGTCAATAATGCCGTCTGGGTGCAGTGGATCCAGGACATCGCCACCGCCCACTGGGATGCGGCTGCACGCCCGGAAGATCGCGCCGCGTTCTTCTGGGTCGTGACCCGCCATGAAATCGATTACCGTGGAAATATCGATGCGGGTCAAAGCGTTACGGGTGAAACCTGGATCGAAGGTCCCGCCCGCGGCGCCACTTCGCTGCGCCGCGTCGATTTCCGCAATGCCGCCGGAAAGGTCATCGTCAGCGCGGCCACCACCTGGGCCATGCTCGACCGCAAGACCAATCGCCTGGTCCGGGTCCGGCCCGAAGTNCTCGCCCCCTTCACGACCTAAGCCACGGCGCTCGCCNCCCCGTCCGCCTGCGGCACGAACCATTCCAGTGCATCGCGCCCCGTGCGGTTGCGGCCNGCACATTTGGCGTCGTACAGAAGCTGGTCGGCNCTGGTGTAAAGGCTCCAGAAGTCGAGATCCGGGTCGTCGGCCACGGCCGTGAAATCGAGCAGACCCATGCTTGCCGTGATCGGCCGGTCCAGCCCGTCCATAGTCGCCAGCGTACGCGCCGTGATGGCCCGCCTGCGTGCCTCGGCCCGCTCCGCCGCATCCTTGCCCCGCAGCATCAGGAGGAATTCCTCACCGCCGATGCGGAAGGCGATCAGATCCTTGTCGTCGCTCGCCCGCAGCGCCGCAGCCACGCACACCAGTACGCTATCCCCATACGGATGCCCGAATATGTCGTTGATGGGTTTGAAGTGGTCGATGTCGATGACGGCAATCGTGTGAAAGCCCGCCGCNACGAGCGAATCAAAGCGCGTGTCNAGCGAACGCCGGTTTCGCAGCCCGGTCAGCTCATCCCGTTCACTCAGCTTCTCGAGCGAGCGAGCCTCGTCTCGCGCCTGNTCACGCTCATGCTTNATCGAAATGAATCGGTCGGCCACGCCGAGCGCAGTGGCGACGACTTCGAACAANAGGGCGAAATTCTGCGGCCANGTTTCGTCGAANGTCCCGATCTNCGGCAGCAGCGTGACCGAGGCGAACTGGATGACGACTATCGCACTGAACGGCGCAAAACCGAGAATGAGATAGGACGCCATACGGCTTCCGCTTTNCCTGGCGCGCCANAGGACGGCAAAATANGTNGCNAGTATCGCNAGATAGGCGCCGAAATAGAAATGATCGATCCACGCGCCGAACCANTCGGGATAAAATGTAGTCGTCAGCCCGCTTGCAAGCGCCAGGGATGCAAGGGAGAGCAGNATCGCNCGGGCCCGCCGGGAAACGAAGTCGGTCTCGATAAANTTGCTCGCAAANAGCAAGGTAGCAGCGACCATTACGTCGAGACTGAGATAGGTGATGTCGAGTTCGCTGGCGAAGTCGATTGCAGTCACCAGGGGAATNAGGCCCGAAACCGCGGCCGTCTGCACAGCGGCCATGGCACAGAAGAGTGCATGCCACAGCGGAAACGGTTCGCGTAGCGCCCGNAAATAGCCGAAGTCGAATACNATCGGGGCCAATAGCAAACCGCANATCAGGGCGGCCAGCAAATGTGCGAGGCCGGCGANCGGNGGGACCGANGGTTNGGCAAGCANATCCGCTTNGGCCAGCGCTTCCGGCCACTGGCTGCCGTCCAAGGTGAATATCACCGCAATGGGCTGACCGTCGAATTCAGGCAGATCGATCATCGAGCGCAGGCTGGAAGCTCCAAGCCAGGTATCGCCGAAACCGTAAGTACGACTGCGGCTTTCGCCATTCTCGTCGATCAGCGTGGCGGTAAGCTTCTCAAATTCGTGTCGATCGAATTCGGCATGGCGTATCATCGCAGGATCGGCGGCACGGCCGCGTAGATCGATACGAATGAGTTGCCGCGCAGCGTCCCAATCCCTGATCGACCCATCGCAGGTCCACGCATCTGCGCGCTGCGCCACATCGTTCAGCCGAAGGGTGTCGTCGCCGGAAATCCAGCAGATGGACTGCTGTTCGAAACCCGGGGCCGCCACGGCGGAAGCAGGCACAGCGAACTGGCTCGCAAAGATTGCAAGCAGAACCAGCCGCACGAAAAGCAGCACATCAAATGATGAAGCCCGTCCCACGCGCCCGCGGTAGGGCGAAGGGTTTAAAGGACGATTAAGGAATTAGCCGCGTAGCGCGTTTTAACGAAGCAGGTCCGCCACCGGTCGATAATCATAGCCGAGTTCGCTTGCGACGGCCTCGTACGTGACTTCGCCCTTGTGGACGTTGAGACCTTCGGCAAGATGCGGGTCGGCGGCGAGCGCGTCTTTCCACCCCATCCGGGCGATGCGTAGCGCATGCGGCAGGGTGACATTGTTCAGCGCATAGGTGCTGGTGCGGGCAACGGCCCCGGGCATATTCGCGACGCAGTAATGAACCACGTCGTCCACCACATATGTCGGATCGGCATGAGTGGTTGCACGGCTGGTTTCGAAACAGCCCCCTTGGTCGATCGCGACATCGACCAGCACGGCGCCCTTCTGCATGTCTTTCAGCGTTTCGCGCGTAACCAGCTTGGGCGCTGCCGCACCGGGGATGAGAACTGCCCCGATCACGAGATCGGCAGTGGTGACCGCGTCATAGAGGTTGGCCGCGTTGGAAAAACGCGTGCTGGCGCGCGCTTCGAAATGGGTGCCCACCTTTTCCAGAACTTCGGGATCGCGGTCGAGAATGGTGACATCAGCACCGAGGCCCACTGCCATTTGCGCTGCATTGAAGCCGACCACGCCGCCACCGATGACCACGACCTTGCCAGGCATGACGCCAGGTACGCCGCCGAGCAGAACACCGCGACCGCCATGAGCCTTTTCGAGCGCAGTTGCACCGGCTTGCACACTCATGCGGCCTGCTACCTGGCTCATTGGCTTGAGGAGAGGCAACTGGCCGCGCGGGCCGGTGACCGTTTCATAGGCAATGGCAGTGACGCCGCTGTCCAGCAGATCCTTCGTCTGATCCGGGTCGGGTGCCAGATGGAGGTAGGTATAGAGGATCTGTCCTTCGCGCAGCTTCTTGCGCTCGACCGCCTGCGGTTCCTTGACCTTCACCACCATTTCGCACTCAGCGAAAATAGGATCGGGGCCGTCGACGATCTTCGCGCCCGCCGCCACATATTGCTCGTCGGTTGCGTCTATGCCGCAGCCGGCCTCGGTTTCGATCCACACCTCGTGACCCTGCATGACGAGCTCTTTCACGCTCTCCGGCGTCAGGCCGACGCGATATTCGTGGTTCTTGATTTCCTTGGGGCTGCCGATGAGCATTGGGGGGAACTCCTTATCTGCGGCAGCCCGTTACAACTGCAACCATGTGGGGGCAAGCCCGAGAGCCTATCTCAAGATGCGGGCGCCGTGGACCAAACCGCGGTCACCGAGTTTCCTTCTCCCGAAACCTGCGTGTCGAAATAACGCGCGGAATCGCCAAGTGCCTGGGTGACAGCCGTCAGAGCGTTTTGGCTACCGGTCAGGGCTATGCGAACGCCCGTGCGCCGGGCCGCCCATCCGAGCAACGCCACGCGTCCGGCATTGTTCGTGTCGAGTCCGTCTTCGCCAACATTAACGGTGGGTAGCGGCACCAGTGGGGGACGAAGTTCGACCGTCCAGCCCGGCGTAGTCTGTTCGAGCCGCCGTTCAAGTTCGCGATATCCCGAAAGGTCGAGCCCTTCGAGCGGCTGAGCAATTGCCTGTGCCCGTTGGTTCTCGCGATCCAGCAATACGTCCTTGCGCTCCACCCCGGCAATCAGGGCGAGGCTTTGGGCCAGTACGGCAATCTGCCTTTCGCTCGCTTCGGCAGCCTCGCGCGCTCTTGCCTGAGCAAGGGCTGCCTGTTCGGCAGCGCCCGGGTCGGTGCCGACCTGAAACTGGTCGATATTCACCACCACGGATCGGCCAAGACGTTCTTCCAGTCGCTTGGCCACTTCCGTATCTGCGTTGGAATTGAAGTCCGGGGTAAAGACGCTGGCCGACACGGTCAAAGGTTCGGAATCCCAGTTCACGATCGGCTGTTCGACCCTTGCCCTGTCGGTGAAGGCAGAAGCGACCTCCTGATTGACGATACGCTGGCCGTTGGCCTCCCACGCGATGGTTCGGAGGGAGAAAGCGAGAGGGATCGCCAGCACTACGAAGACCATTGCGATCCCGAGCGACTGGAGACGGGACTGGCGATGGCTCAGATCGGACTGGAAGCCGTACAGCCGGGCCATGACCGCTGCGGTCAGGCCGATGGTCACAAGGTTGGTTACGAACAGGCCGAGTGCGCCTGCAAATACAGGCCAGTTGAAGGTTGCCAGACCGAAGCCCACCACTGCGATCGGCGGCATCAGCGCCGTAGCAATGGCGACCCCGACGATCGTGCCTTCGCGCCCGCGGATCACCGCATAGGAACCTGCGAGGGCGGAAAATAGCGCAACCAGCAGGTCGAACAGGTTTGGCCTGGTGCGGGCCGCGATTTCTTCCGTCACCGTTTGCAGCGGCGAAAGAAACACGATCACCGCGCAGAACAGTATGGCAAACAGGGATCCTGCAATCAGGGCCTTACCGCAGCGGCGCAACCAGTCCGCATCGCCGGTTGCAAGAGAAAACCCCGTCCCGATAATCGGGCTCATCAAAGGCGACAGCAGCATGGCCCCGATGACGACTGCCGGCGAAGAAAGCAGGAGGCCGAGGATCGCGATCCCCGCGCTCATCGCGATCATGAAGATATAGCGGCTGGTNAGGAGCGATTCGCCCCGCACCCTNTCGATCGTCGCGACATGNTCNAGGTCGGCGATAACCCCTTCATTCCACCACAGGCGCATTTCCGCGATGGCGCGCAGAATGGTAAGACGACTGATNGGCCGTCGCTTGGCATAGTCTGGACCCGGCTTTTCGTCGTCGGACCAGTCGTCGGCGGGGTTTTCTTTCGTAGGTGCCATTGGATCGGGACTTAGCGAGCCATCCAGCGCAAGTCCCGCCCAAATTTCGAAACTTTTCAGCTTCTAAAGCGGATTTCCGTCCTGATCGCGGAAGATCTCGCGACGCCCCACATGGTTGGCCGGTCCTACCAGCCCTTCGCCTTCCATGCGCTCGATCCATTTGGCAGCGGTGTTGTAACCGACCCCCATCTGGCGCTGAAGCCAGCTGCCAGACGCTTTCTGGTTCTCGATAACAATCTGACAGGCCTGGCGATATTTCCGTTCTTCCGGATTATCCGAAGCGGTGAATTCGTCTTCGAAATTGAAGCCGCCATCTTCCGGTTCTTCGGTAACCGCGTCGACATAGTCGGGCTTGCCCTGTCCACGCCAGTGATCGGCCACACGTTCAACTTCCTCGTCGGACACGAAGGGGCCATGCACGCGGATCATCGCGCCGGTATTGGGTTTATACAGCATGTCGCCNTTGCCGAGCAGCTGTTCGGCCCCCTGTTCCCCAAGGATNGTGCGGCTGTCGATACGGCTCGTCACCTTGAAGCTGATGCGGGTCGGGAGGTTGGCCTTGATGACGCCGGTGATGACATCGACCGAAGGGCGCTGTGTCGCCATGATCAGATGGATGCCGGCGGCGCGCGATTTCTGGCTNAGNCGCTGGATNAGGACTTCGATTTCCTTGCCAACAGTGACCATGAGGTCGGCCAGTTCGTCGACAATNAGTACGATGAGGGGCANNGGCTCGTAATTGAGNTGTTCTTCCTCGTACAATTCTTCNCCCGTTTCGGGATCGAAGCCCGTCTGCACGCGGCGACCCAGTGGCGAACCCTTCTCGATCGCCTTCTTCACCTTTTCGTTGAAGCCCGCGATGTTGCGTGAATTCACGCTGCTCATCATGCGGTAGCGCTTCTCCATTTCCTCGACCGCCCATTTCAGCGCCCGGACCGATTTGTGGGGCTCGGTAACCACCGGGCTCAGGAGATGCGGAATGTCGTCGTAGGTCTTGAGCTCCAGCACCTTGGGATCGATGAGGATCAGTCGGCACTCGTCAGGCGTGAAGCGATAGAGCAGTGAAAGCAGGATCGCGTTGAGGCCGACCGACTTACCCGAACCGGTGGTGCCGGCCACCAACAGGTGAGGCATGGCAGCAAGGTCTACGACGATCGGTTCGCCTGCAATGTCCTTGCCCAGAATCATGGGCAGGCTGCCGTGATGGTCGATGAAGGCGGCCGAATTGGCGAGCTGCTTGTAGCTGACCATCTGCCGGTCCGCGTTGGGCAGTTCGATCCCGATNACCGTCTTGCCCGGAATGGGAGAGACGCGCGCGGAAATTGCCGACATGTTGCGGGCGATATCTTCCGCAAGGCCGACCACGCGGCTGGCCTTGATACCCGGTGCCGGCTCCAGTTCGTACATGGTGACCACGGGTCCGGCGCGCACCGCGGTGATCTCACCCTTCACGTTGAAATCGTCGAGCACGTTTTCCAGCAGGCGCGCATTGCGTTCCAGCGCCATCTTGTCGAGCTTTGGCGCAGCATTTTCGGGCGCATCATCGAGCAGATCGTGGCTCGGCAATTCGTAATTGGCGAACATGTCGCGCTGCTTGGGTTTGGCGGCAACGGGCTGAGCAGGCATCGGCGCGGGATCGGCGATTTCGGGTGCGCGGCGCGGTTCGCGCAATGGCAGATCCTCGTCATCCTCAAGGCTTTCCATCGGCTTGGCACGGGTCTGCTTCTTAGGTGTCAACGGCAGGTCGAATTCGGGCAAGTGTGCCTTGCGTTTGACGAAATCAGGCAAGGTCAGGAATTGCGCCCAGTCGATCGCGAAGACCCGGGTGACGAGTGCCACCCCGCCGCCGAGCGTGACAAGAGCGAGCAGCAGCACGATCCAGCCTGAAAAGTCGCCNCCGAANCGNTCTGCGACAGCTTCGATCCCCAGGCCACCCAACTGACCGAACAAACCNCCAAGNCCGGCCGGCAGGCTGCCGGTCGCCGGCTCGAACGCCAGCGCCAGCACNGTGCCAAGCAAGGCGATGGCGGCAAGCANCATGGCGAAGGGACCCCACCAGCGGCCGGGGGTNCTATCNTCGTCGTCCCGTTCCACCCCGGTCCACAGNCGGCGAGCTGAAATATAGAGCAGCGGCAAAAGCAGCGCNGCCGGAAGTCCNAGGTAGTTAAGCGCGCGTTCGCTGGCCCAGGCGCCGGTTGCCCCCATCCAGTTGCGGATGTCGTCGCCGCCCGCTGCAGTNGAGGGACTCGGATCGGTCTGCGTNTAGCTGGCGAGCGCCAAGGTCAGGAAAACAAGGATCGCGAACAGCAAGCCCGCNCCTGCCATNTGTGTAGCGCGGCGAAAGGAGCGGCGGAAAGCCGCGCGCCAATCGGGTGCTGCGCCTGCGCGCGTAGCCATTTCGTATCCCCTGANCCGTCGAGAGAGTGCAGTATGAGTCCTCCCGGACAGGGAGGTCAAGCGACGTTCGTCGAACCGAGTCCNTCGATGGCGCCCCAGCGGGACCACCCCAACTCGCGCGCGCGCTCANGGGTCATTCCGCCAAGAGCGATCACCGGCACGGGCGATTGCCGGGCCAGCGCNTGAAACGNATCGATACCGAGNGTCTTGGCACCTNGATGCGAAGNNGTGGNNAACACCGGCGAGAGGAAGATGCCNTCCGCTCCCGCTGCGANCGCCGCCGCCAGTTCGTCCGCGTTATGAGCAGTGGCAAGAAAGAGGCCATCTCTTGGCCTGGTTGCAGACCCGTAGTGGCCGTCCGCGCCCCAATCGTCATCACCGGACAAGATGACCATGTGTCCACATTGGCGAGCGATCGCTGCAAGCTCTTCGAACCGCGCACGCCGCGTGACGCGATCGAGGTGGTAGTGGCGAAAGACGAAGCCCGAACCAGTTGGCAGGCTTCGAAGCGCCGTCTCAATTCCAACGTCGTTTCGCCGATCGCTCAGCAACCATAGCAAGGGGAGGATGGGCCGATCGGCTCCGGGATGATGCTGGCGTCGTGTCACACACACGCTATAGCGCGACGCGATGGAAAAGGCAGACACCCCGCTACGGCAAGTACAGGCGAATATTGCCAAGGCTTGCAAAATCGCCCGCCGCGAACCCGGCGATGTTACGCTTATTGCGGTCAGCAAGACCCATCCGGCCGGGGCGATCGAACCACTGCTTGTGCAAGGCCAGCGCCATTTCGGAGAGAACCGCGTTCAGGAAGCGCAGGAGAAGTGGCCCGCACTGCGCGAAGCCTACCCTGCAGCCCAGTTGCACCTCATCGGCCAGCTTCAGTCGAACAAGGCAGACGACGCGGTGGCTTTGTTCGATGTCATCCATTCGCTCGATCGGCCAAGCCTGGTAAAGGCGCTTGCGAAGGCCATGGATAGGCTGGACCGGCGCATTTCGTGCTTCGTGCAGGTCGATGTGGGCGTTGAGGAGCAGAAGGGCGGTTGCCCGGTGGCCGATCTGCCCGGACTGCTCGAGCAGGCTCGCGCGGCCGATATTCCGGTGGCGGGACTCATGTGCATTCCACCTGTCGAGATCGAGCCTGCGCCCTTCTTCGCATTCCTTGATCGGCTAGCCAGCGATCACGGCCTCGACGGGCGTAGCATGGGCATGAGCGGGGATTACGAGACAGCAATAAAACTCGGCGCTACGCACGTGCGCGTGGGTACTGCGCTATTTGGTGAACGCGCCTCGCCCCGCTAGCTATCTGCTGCCCGCGCGCTCAGGCGTTCTCCAGCCGATCTTGCGTTGCGTCACTCGCGGCCTCCATGAGCCGCGCCTCGATGCGGTTCATGCGGTCGCCGCGCTCCAGTTTTCCGCCGGTAAGGTCGGTGACGTAAAACGTATCGGCAGCCCGCTCCCCGTAATTGGTAATATGGGCGGAATGGACCACCAGTCGGCTTTCGAACAGCGCACGNGCCANACGGTTGAGNANNGCGGGCCGATCGCGGGCGTTGACCTCGACCACGGTGAACTTGTTCGANGCCTTGTTGTCGAACAGNACCCGNGGCGCGACATCGAAAGCACGCGCACGGCTNTGCGCCAANGGNCGCTGTGCCAGTCGGGGCGCCAGATCGACCTTGTTCGCCAGCGCATCGGCGATGCTGCTTTTCAGCCGTTCCAGCTGGCCTTCTTCGGCAAAGGGTTCNCCGTGNGGATCCTGCACNAGGAAATTGTCGAGCGCCCAGCCCATNCGCGTGGTGTGGATGCGGGCATCAATGATGTTTCCGCCTGCGAGATGNATGCCGCCGGCAATTCTATAGAACATNCCCGGATGGTCGGCNGCGATNACCGTGACCAGCGTCGCNCCGCGCGCTTCGTAATATTCGCAGTGGATGGAAAGCTGATGCTCCCGTTCGCGCGCNGCAGCGTANTGCACCAGGTTCAGCGCGATGATATCGATCGGTTCGGCGATCCAGTATGCGTCGCCCATGGTCTGGGCCAGATCTGCGACGAGATGGCCCTTTTCCCCGAGAACGTCTGCCACCTCCGCCTGCTTGTGCGCGATTGTCTGTTCGCGACCATGCCGCATGTGCCCCAGCCGCAAGCGCTCGCTCGATATGTCGTANAGTTCGCCCAGCANCTGGCCCTTCCAACTGTTCCAGGTNCCNGGNCCGACCGCGCGTATATCGACNGCGGTAAGGATTGCGAGATGCCGCAGCCTTTCCTGGCTTTGCACCTGACCGACGAAATCTTCTATCGTTTTGGGGTCGGTAAGATCGCGCTTCTGCGCCGTGTGGCTCATCAGCAGGTGATTGAGAACCAGCCAGGCCACCATCTCTGTTTCGCTCTCGCTCAAGCCGAAACGCGGGCACAGATCTCGCGCTACTTCCGCCCCGAGCACGGAATGGTCGCCCCCGCGGCCCTTGGCGATATCGTGTAGCAACGCGGCGACATAGGCGACGCGGCGCGAATTCACCTTGTGGATCAGACGTGCGGCGCGTGGATGATCATCCGTTAGTTCGCCCTTTTCGATACGGTTCAACAGTCCGATCGCACGGATCGTATGTTCGTCCACCGTATAGTGGTGGTACATATCGAACTGCATCTGCGCGTTGACCTTGCCGAAATCCGGCACNAATTTNCCGAAAACGCCAGCTTCGTTCATCCANCGAAGCACCATTTCGGGATCGTTGCGCCCGCACAATAGGTCGAGAAACAGCGCGTTGGCCCGTTCGTCNTTGCGGATCGCATGNTCNATGAGGCCCGTTTCACGGTTTGCCTGGCGCATGGTGTCGGGGTGAATTTCCAGTTCTTCGGATTCGGCCAGCTGGAATATCTCGATCAGNCGNACGGGGTCCTTGCGAAACCAGTCCTCCGACGGTGCGGCGATCTTGCCCCCGTAAACGCGGTAACCCTTCAGTTGCCGNGCCTTCTGTTTCCACCCNGCGAAGAAGCCGCGGCGCGCCGTTCTGGCCTCNAACTGCTCGTCGATATGGGCCAGGAATATCCCGGTCAGGGAGCCGACCCGTTTGGCCTGCAGGAAGTAGAGNTGCATGAACCGNTCTACCGCGCTCTTGCCNGGGCGTTCGGCGAATTTCATCCTTTCCGCNATACGNCGCTGCAGGTCGAAGGTCAGGCGGTCTTCNGCACGGCCCGTCAGCACATGCATGTGGCTGCGTACGGCAAGGAGGAAGTTTTCCGCCCGCCTGAAACTGCGATATTCGGCCGGGGTGAACAGGCCGATCTCGACCAGTTCCGACGCCGTGCGCACGCGATGGATGAACTTGCCGATCCAGTANAGCGCATGCAGATCGCGCAGCCCGCCTTTGCCATCCTTCACATTGGGTTCGACGACNTATCTGCTGTCNCCCATGCGTTTGTGACGCGCGTTGCGTTCGGCCAGCTTCTCGGTCACGAAGGTGCGTTCATTGCCCCGCACCACCTCGGCCGTGTAGCGGCGCGAACCCTCGTCGTAGAGCTCCTGATCGCCCCAGACATACCGCCCTTCGAGGAGGGCNGTGCGAATGGTGAGGTCGCTCTTCGACAGCCNGATCGCTTCGTCCAGCGTGCGGGTNGAATGGCCTANTTTGAGACCCAGATCCCACAGCATATAGAGCATCGCTTCGACGACCTGCTCGCACCATGCNGTTTTCTTGCCGCCGACGAGGAACGCGATGTCGACGTCGGAATGCGGCGACATTTCCGACCGACCGTATCCNCCNACAGCCATGATCGCCAACCGCTCCGCCTTGGAGCGATTGGCGCTGGGATAGAGGTGGGCGGTCGCATGATCGTGGATCACGCGGATCAGTTGGTCGATCATGAATGCGAAACCGCCCGCATTCTCATGCCCGGCGGACGGTTTCTCTTTCAGGCGGCGCTCGAGCTCGGCCCGGCCTTTGTCGAGCGCAGTCTTGAGCAGTTTCACGACATGCGGACGGGCTTTGTCGCCATGCTCCCCCACCAGCGCGTCGATTTCGGAAGCAAGGGCGCGCCGGTCGATTATCGCACGCTGTCGGGGGACACGCAGGGCATTCAAGCGGCGAGGTGCTCCTTGGCAAAATTCGCCTTCACGGTACGCTTGTCGACCTTCTGGGTGCCGAGGCGAGGCAATTGCTCATCGCTCTTCCAGATGACCGAAGGCACCTTGAACGCAGCAATATGCTCGCGCAGGAATTCCTGCAGATCCTCGACCGAGAGATCCTTGCCGTCGTGGGTGTAGTAGACGGCAGCGGGAATCTCGCCGAAGCGTTCGTCGGGAAGGCCAAAGACCGAACATTCGGCGACTGCCGGATGCGCATAGATCGCTTCTTCCACTTCNATGCAGCTGATATTCTCGCCGCCNCGAATGATGATGTCTTTCTTGCGGTCGACGATGAACAGGTAATCGTCCTCGTCGAGATAGCCGAGGTCGCCCGTGCGGAAATACCCGTCGNCGGAAAAAGCCGCCTTGGTCGCTTCCTCGTTNTTCCAGTAGCCGAGGAAGTTGCACACCGAGCGGATCGAAACCTCGCCAACCTTTCCGCGCTCCATGGGTTTGCCGTCGTCGTCGAGAATGGCCATGTCGACCAAGGGCCGCGAAGGCATGCCCGTGCTGTTGGGTTTGGCGAGATAATTTTCGTTCAGATTACCTGCGCCCACGCCATTGGTTTCGGTCAGGCCGTAACCCAGAGCGGGAAAGCCGTCTTTGAACGCGTCCTTGATCTTCTTCACATGTTCGATCGGGCGCGCTGCGCCGCCGCCAGCGAAAGTCTTGCATTGCGACAGATCGTATTTTTCACGATCCGGATGCACGGCGATCTCGTAACTCATCAGGGGAACGCCAACGAAATAGGTGATCTGTTCGTCTGCCAGCAGGCGCAGGGCCTCGGTTGCATCCCATTTTGGCATCAGCACCAGCTTGCGCCCCATCGCGAAGCTCTGGAGGAACAGCGGCACTTCGCCAGTGACGTGGAACAGCGGCACGGCGACCAGTGCGGAAGGCTGGACGGTTGGGGCATCACCCTTTTCCGTGAGAAGCTGCAGGATCATCGCGGTCTGGCAGACATAGTTCATGGTGCCGGAAACGACGCCGAGATGATCCGAATACGCCCCCTTTGGGCGCCCGGTCGAACCGGATGTATAGAGGATGGTGGCAAGGTCATCCGGGCCGATCTGGCCGAGCATGGCCATGGCCGTGCCGCCTGCCGCCCATACCGGGGCAAGACCTTCAGAAGGCTTGCCGTGATCGAAGACCACGAGCTTCGAGGCATGCTTTACGCCATCGAGCCGTGCCGCACGCGGGGGATCGGCAAGGACCAGTTTGCATTCGCAAAGGTCGATTCCGTAAGCGAGTTCTTCCCCGGTCCACCAGCCATTGAGCAGTGTCGCGCAGCCACCTGCCATGAGAATGCCCATGTAGGCGACGATCCAGTTCGTCGAATTGCGGGCCGCAAGACCAACGCGGTCACCCTTTTCAATTCCATGCAGCGTGGCAAGACCGTGGGCGACATGGCTGGCAGCGTGCCATATCTCGCCGAAGGTCATGCGGACGTCGCCATCGACGATGAACGTGTCGTCTTTCTTTTCGTTACAGAAATGGGCGAAGTAATGGACGACGCTGGGAGGTGCGTTCTTGAACGCGGGCATCTGCACGCCGCGGCGTGTCACTTCTGTCAGTTCGAACATCTGGCCGGGCGCGGTGACGGCATCGGTGATGCGATGGATGTCCTTGTCGAGTTCTGTCGGCATCGGTCGTAAAATATCCTCTCCAAACGGCGCAGAACCTCCGGTTCGAGGCATGCGCAATAACTGCGGCTCGACGCAGGCTTCCCCCCAAACCCCTGCTATGCCAAAAGCCGCCCCGATGGGTCGCCGGTCGCGGCCTTGGATTCACCTCTAAGGGGATAAGCACTTGCTGTCACTACTGGCTGCATCGGGCGCGGCAGAACCGATCTACTGGGAAAATCTGGGCTTGCGGCCCTATCTTTTCGAGATCGGCGGTTTCCAATTGCGATTCTACTCGCTCGCCTACCTCTTCGGCATATTGCTGGCCTACTGGCACCTGTCGAAAATGATCAAGGCACCGGGATCGCCCATGGCCCAACGCCACGCGGACGACCTCTTTTTCTATTGTACACTTGGGGTCATCCTCGGCGGCCGGCTCGGTTATGCCGCATTCTACAAGCCAGAACTGTTCGGCGGTGTGGATCTGTTCAAGCTGTGGGAAGGGGGAATGAGCTTCCATGGCGGGGTTATCGGGGTGCTCATTGCAATCAGCTGGGTCGCATGGCGCAACGGACTGAACTGGCTGCGCATCTGCGATTACATCTCGGTGAATGTGCCCTTCGCCTACATGCTTGGCCGGCTGGCGAACTTCATCAACGGCGAATTGTATGGCCGCCCGGTAGAGAGCGATTTTCCTTTCGCCATGGTTTTCCCGACCGATCCGGATCAGCTCGCCCGCCATCCAAGCCAGCTATATCAGGCCGGATTCGAAGGGCTTTTGCTAGGTGTGCTGCTTTTTGCGCTCTTCTGGAAAACGCGTGCCCGCTATCGGGCCGGACTGCTGGTTGGCGTGTTCACCATCGGCATGGGTCTCGGCCGGTTCCTCATGGAATTTTTCCGCGAGCCGGACGCCTACCTCGCTTATGTCGTCGTGGAAACGGGCCTCTCCCGCGGGCAGTGGCTCAGTCTTCCGATGATCGCGGTAGGTATCGTCGTTGTGATCTATGCGATGATGAAGCCGCCCGTTGGCGGCCCGGCCAGGGCTAAACCGTAGTCCACATGAGGGATCGACCAGAGACGGATCTGACGCGCACGTTTCGCCGCCTGATCGACCAGCACGGACCGATGCCCGTGCTGCGCTATATGGGTGAAAGCAACGCGCGTTATTATACGACGCGCGATCCATTGGGCGCTGCTGGCGATTTCACCACTGCGCCGGAAATCAGCCAGATGTTCGGCGAAATGGCTGGGCTGTGGCTCGCGGACATCTGGGTGCGGGCGGGGCGACCGGCAAATCCGATCTATGTCGAGCTTGGCCCAGGCCGTGGGACGTTAGCCAAGGATGCGCTGCGTGCCATGGCCAGTCAGGGGCTGCGCCCGGACGTGCATCTGGTCGAGGGTTCCGAGGCCTTGCGCAAAGTGCAGGGCGGTGTGCTGGCGGGAGCCCAATTTCACGATACGATCGATAGCGTCCCGGATGGTCGCCCCATTCTTTTGCTGGCGAANGAATTCCTGGACGCCTTGCCCATCCGGCAACTGNTAATGACCGAAAAGGGCTGGCGCGAACGTATGGTCGGNATCGANNGNGGAGAATTCGCCTTCGTGTCNGGACCCAATTCGATGGACGACGCTGTCCCGGAAGCCCAACGCGCAGCACCCGCGGGGACTGTGATCGAAACCTGCCCCGGAGCAGCAGCGCTGGTCGAAGCCGTCGCTCGCCGTATAGACGTGCAGGGCGGCGCCGCGCTGTTCATCGATTACGGGCACGTCGATGCCCGCAGCGGATCCACCTTGCAGGCGGTAAAATCGCACGAAAAGCTCGACGTGTTCGACGCGCCGGGAGAAATGGATCTCACGGCGCATGTCGATTTCGCCACCCTGGATACCATTGCTCGCCGCGAGGGGCTGGCCAGTTCGCTGACGACCCAGGGTGCCTGGCTCGGCGCGATGGGCATCGCATTGCGGGCAAAGGCACTTGCAAAGGCATCCCCCTCTTGCGCCGATGAAATCGAAATTGCGGTCGAACGGCTGGTGCAGCCGGACGCGATGGGCGAGCTGTTCAAATGTCTCGCGATTACGGCGCGCGACTGGCCGCGCGGTGCGGCTTTCCCCGAAGGCGAGCGGCGCAAGCCCGAGGCGACTTAGGAGCCGCCGAGTCCCACACGCCGGGCCAGCCTCGTTGCTGCTTCGCCGAACGACAGTTTGTCATCCTCGCGATCGACGGAAAGGTTCGCTGCCCGCATCGCCTCCACATTTATCGCCCCTACCAACGGCCTGAGGACCTCCAGCAGGCGGGCGTCCCGGCTTGCCTGAGGCGAGACGAGGAGGATGGCGTCGTAGTTCGGCAGTGCGCCTTCGGGATCATCCAGAATGACCAGATCGTCGGCAGCGATGCGCCCGTCCGAGGTGTAAGCACCAATCACGTCGGCTTCGCCCGATCGCAGCGCATTGTACATGAAAGTGGGTGAGAAGGTGCGCTGGTCCGCGAAACGCAGGCCATACGCATTGCGCACTGAGACCCATTCGGGCCGCTCGAAAAACTCAGGGTCACCGCCAATCGTCAGGCTTTGCGCGCGGACCGCGAGATCGCCGATGGATCGAACTCCGCCTTGTGCAGCCTTTGCGCGCGGCATCGCCAAGCCATAGGCGTTTTCGAAACCAAGCCTTCCTATTACATTCGTACCGCTGGTGCGCTTTTCCCAATCCACGATTTCGGCGAGCATCGCGTCGCGGTCGGGATTGTCGCTGCGTTGCATCTCGTTGGCCCAGATCGTTCCTGTGTAATCGACCATGATGTCGATGGCGCCGGTGGAAACGGCGCGATGCGCGACTGCCGAACCCAGGCCGTCCCGATAGGTGACCGTATATCCATTCGCTTCCAGCCGCTGGCCGATAAGACGCGCGAGGACATATTGCTCTGAGAAGCTCTTTGCCCCGATCACGATACGATTGTCGTCGCCGTTGCCGAAGGAAACGAACAGCGCTGCCAGAATGCCTATAAGGACCGCTGCAAGTCCTCCCAGGCTTAGGACCCGGCGCCGGGTGCGAAGCCCCTTCTCAATGGAGCCGAGAAGCGCATCGGCGACCATCGCCAATCCGGCGCTGGCGATACAGCCTGCGAGCACCAGCACCCAATTCTGTGTCTGCAATCCGGCAAATATAGGATCGCCGAGGCTCGGTTGGCCGATCGTGGTGGACAGTGTCGCAGCGCCAATGGTCCAGACGGCCGCGGTACGGACGCCCGCCATAATGTAAGGGGACGACAGGGGTGCTTCGACCAGTCGCAAGCGCTGCCAGAAGGTCATTCCTACACCGTCAGCAGCTTCGATTACCCCTGGGTCGAGATTGGCCTGCGCTGTCACCGCGTTGCGGAGGATCGGCAGGAGGGCGTAGAGCGAAAGGGCAAGAAATGCGGGCAGGAAGCCGAGCGTTGGCAATCCTTCGCCGAATATCCCGCGAAGGTTCAGCAGGATCGGGAAAAACAGGGCGAGCAGGGCAAGCGCGGGAATGGTCTGAACCAGGCTGGCGAAACCAAGCGTGATCCGCGCGATCGGTGGCGAGCGGCTTGCCCAGATCGCCATTGGCAGCGCGACCGCGATACCTAGCATGATCGCCGCGGCCGAAAGCAGGACATGAGCTGCAAGCTTGTCGCCCAGGCCGAGAAGGGCCGTCCAGATATCGTTCATCGGGTAAGCTCGGCCAGCCGGTCCGCTTGCGTGCGCGGTACGGCGACGAGACTTTGTGCGATCTCGCCGCCACTCCCGTGGAGCAGGGACTGCGGGGCTTCATCGGCAACGATGGCTCCTGCTTCCATCACAAGAACCCGATCGGCCAACAGCAGTGCTTCGGCCATGTCGTGGGTGACCATNANCGTGGTCAAATTCAACTCGCGATGCAGGCTTCGCNCCCGCTCACCCAAGGCGTCGCGCGTGACCGGGTCGAGCGCACCGAACGGCTCGTCCATCAGCAGGAGTTGCGGCTCGTTCGCCAGCGCGCGGGCCACACCGACCCGTTGGCGCTGCCCGCCGGACAGTTCGTTCGGCATGCGCGTGGCCATGGAGCGTTCGAGATCCACCAGCTCGAGCAGTTCGGCGATCCGTTCGCGCGTCAACTTCTGGCCGCTGATGCGCGGGCCGATCGCGATATTCTCGCCCACGCTCATGTGGGGAAACAGCCCGACCGACTGGAAAACGTAGCCGATCCGCCGCCGCAGGGCGGCAAGCGGCAGGCTTCCTACCGGATCGCCATCAATCAATACCGTGCCGGAGCTCGGATCGACCAATCGGTTGACCGTCTTGAGCAAGGTGGACTTGCCCGATCCGGATGCCCCGACAAGCGCAACGAATTCGCGCCGGGCGACGGTGACCGAGATGCTCGCTACCGCCTGGGTACGGTCATAGCTTTTACAGACGTCGCGAAATTCGAGCAGCGGTTGCGTCTGCTCGCTCACTCCGCCTGTTCCGATCCTTCGCCGGGCGGGGCGTATTCGACGCGCGTAAGTTCGATCTCGGTGTCGCCGCTTCTTGCGCGCATGGTATCCCCGTTCATCCGCTCGGGCCTCCAGCAGCGCTCCGCTCCGTTCTCGCTGTCGGGTGTGAAGCAAAGGAGCTTGTCTCCCTGGTCCTTCGAATACGTCCAGCTGCCGGTCTGCCACGGATCGCCATTGCGCAGATCGCGATAAGTGCCGTCGGGATCGATCGCGGTAACATAGCGAGCCCCGTCCTCCGCGATCGCCCGCCAGGCGGTGGAACTGAATGCTTCGGGGACAGTCCGGGAGGAAGATGCTTCGGTCGTTGCGACAGTTTCGAGCCCGTCGGCCCCGATAGTTCCGCCCGCCGTGTTCCCGGTCGGAGAACAGGCGGCCAGCGCAAGTGCAGCAAACCCCGATGCAAATAGAAATCGCATATGTTCTGCTCCCCTTCGTATCGGCGTGTGGGAAAGCACAGCAATTGGGCTGGTGCAAGACAGCTGGGGTCAGTTCCCTATCGACTGCCGCGGGAAAGCGATACGCACGCGTAGTCCGCCGTCGGCAAATTCGCGCTCGAACGACCCCTTGAGCTGCCCTTCAACCGCCATCCTCAACAGGCGCGAACCGAACCCTTCGCGTTCCTGCTCGTCCGGAACCTGATAGCTCGGGGCGCTCTCTTCCCAGACCACGCAGATGTCGTCGCTATGGTCGGAATCGCCTTCGACGGTGACAGTCACCTTTCCTTCCTCGCTGGAAAGGGCGCCATATTTTGCAGAGTTCGTAGCGAGCTCGTGGAAAATCAGGGCGAGTGGCGTGGCGGCGCGTTCACCGACGGCAACGCCGGGGCCGACGATGCTGAAACGCGCGTTTCCAGCGGTATCGTAAGGTGCCAGCAAATCGGACAGCAGCCCGGACAGCGTGCCGCCCTTGTGCCCATGGCCCGGGCGGACATAATCGTGGGCTGCCCCTAGGGCGCGGATGGTTTCACTCAATTCAGATGCGAATTCCGTAACCTCCGGCTTGCCGCGCGAACGGATTGCCACGAGGCCCGAAATNACGGCGAAGATGTTCTTGATACGATGCGAAAGTTCATTCGCCAGCAAGTCGCGGGCTTCGGCCATNCGGCGCTGGCGGTCGACGTCGATGACTGTTCCGAACCAACGCGGTTTTCCCGTTCCGGCAGACGTTCGAACGGCTCTCGAGAGCATCCAGCGATAATCGCCATCTGCAAGTTTCAGGCGCCATTCGTATTCGAAGGGTTCGCCGCTCTTCAGCGATGTCCGAAATGCGTCGATCGCAGTTTCCCAGTCTTCGGGGTGAATGGCAGTCTGCCAGTCATCCAAACTNTGCGGCTGGGAAAGACCAGTCAGTTCATCCCACTGCACATTGACGTANTCGAAATTACCCGANGCATCAGCCGACCAAGCAATCCCGGGAACGCTGTCGATCATCCGCTTGAGATCGCTTTCCCGCTCGTTGACAGCTTCCTTTGCCGCATCGCCCAGGCGCTGCTGGGATATGCGCCGCATCGTAGCCTTCGCCAGAACCGACAGCGTGTTTTGCTGAAGCTGGGACAGCCCGTCTTCGTGAGGCTCGCTATCGATGAGGCAAAGAGCGCCCAGGGCCGCGCCCTCGGCAGAGATCAGCGGCTGGCCGGCGTAAAAGCGGATATGCGGCTCACCCGTGACGAGCGGATTGTCCGCAAAGCGAATGTCTTCCTTCGCGTCGCGAATGACCATAGGTTCCGTGCCCAGCATGGCATGCGCGCAGAAACTGGTCGAGCGCGGTGTTTCGCGCGCGTCTATTCCCGTTCGAGCGAGGAACATCTGACGGCCCTCTTCGACCATGGTGACCATGACCATGGGTACATCGCAAACCTTCGCTGCAAGATCGACGATCTCCTGCAGTTCGGGATCGTCGATCATGGCGTCCGTACCGTGCGCAGCAAGGATCGCGAGGCGCCGTTCCTCGTCGCAATAGGCTTCCGAAGGGGGTTTGCCTTCGGGCCAAAGGATGTTTTCCTTACGGTACATGCTCTCGTCCAGAGGCGCTTTAGACTCAAATTTAAACGAATACCTAACGCAAAAAGCAAGTTCGCAGCTTCNGTCTNNCGTGCAGTCCAATCGGTTTGCTCCGCAGCCTTGGCTCGGCTATCGGCCCTGACGACAGTTACTTTCGCGAGCCCTTGAGGAGAGACGATGCGCGCGACCCCCCAGTTCGATTTCCAGCTCGGCGAAAGTGTCGAGATGATCCGCGAGGCTACGGCCCGCTTCGCAGACGAGCAGATTGCCCCGCTCGCCGAAAAAATCGATCGCGAGGACTGGTTTCCGCGCGACGAGCTCTGGAAGCAGATGGGCGAACTCGGTTTGCATGGCATTACCGTATCTCAGGAGGACGGTGGCCTGGGGCTCGGCTATCTGGAACATGTCGTCGCCGTGGAAGAAGTGAGCCGCGCCAGTGCCTCGCTCGGCCTTTCCTACGGCGCCCATTCCAATCTGTGCGTCAACCAGATCCGGCGGTGGGGCAACGAAGAGCAGAAGGCCAAATATCTTCCGGGCCTGATCAGCGGCGAACATGTCGGCTCGCTCGCCATGTCCGAAGCCAGCGCCGGATCCGACGTCGTTTCGATGAAACTGAAAGCGGAGGCGGTCGATGGCGGCTATGTGCTCAACGGCACCAAGTTCTGGATTACCAACGCGCCTTTCGCCGATACACTGGTGGTCTATGCCAAGACAGATGGCAGCGCGGGCAGCCGCGGTATCACCGCCTTCCTGATAGAAAAGGACGACCCAGGCTTTTCGATCGGGCAGAAGATCGAAAAGGTCGGCATGCGTGGCTCCCCCACATCGGAACTGGTTTTCGACGACTGCCGCATTTCCGAAGATCGGGTGATGGGGCCGGTCAACGGCGGTGTCGGCGTTCTGATGAGCGGGCTTGATTATGAACGCGTGGTGCTTGCCGGATTGCAGCTTGGTATCATGCAGGCGTGCCTCGATACGGTCATTCCCTATCTGCGTGAAAGAACGCAGTTCGGCAAACCCATCGGCAGCTTCCAGCTTATGCAGGCCAAGGTGGCCGACATGTATGTCGCGCTGCAATCGGCCCGAGCCTACACCTATGCGGTGGCCAAGGCCTGCGACAGTGAACAGACTACCCGTTTCGATGCGGCAGGGGCCATCCTTCTCGCATCGGAGAACGCGTTCCGCGTTGCGGCAGAATCTGTTCAGGCGCTGGGCGGGGCTGGATATACGCTCGATTGGCCAGTGGAACGGTATATGCGGGATGCGAAACTGCTCGATATCGGCGCTGGAACGAATGAAATCCGTCGGATGTTGATCGGCCGTGAACTGATCGGGGCATGACTCATGAGCGACACCGTCCTTACGGCTCTACAATATTACGGTGCGGGGGCGGCGCTGGTGGCGGCTTTCGTCGTGTCTTTGAACATCAGCACTCGCGTGACTGGCTGGGCGTTCGTCTTATTCGTCACCAGTTCGATCGCCTTGGTTGCGTGGGGATTCCTGAAACAGGATGCAGAAGGAATCGGCTGGCAGAATATCGGTCTGCTCATCATCAACATCGTCGGCGTCTATCGCTATCTGATTGCAGCGGGCGGTAACGATGATGGATCCCAAGCAAGCCGCGGTTGATGTGCCGGACCTGCTGGGCGAATGCCCGTGCGGCAATTCAGCCTGCGCTTTCTGCGGGCGTTGCGGATCACCCGTGTATTCTCGCCGTAACAGCGTCCCGGGAAAATTGCAGCCGCGCACCGGACTGATCCTCGATTTCCAGCAACCCGAAGAATTGACTCGGCAACATGGCGAATTTGCCCTGCCGTGGATCGGCCCGCTAGCCCGCATGGCCGAAACGCCCCAGAAGGAAACCGCATGACCGCCCCCGTTCTTATGTCCACTCTCGATCGCGAAGCTCCCGAGGCCAAGGCGCGTTTTACACACAATGCGTCGCTCGCGGCCGACTTGCGGGCCAGCGTTGCCGCCGCTGCGCTGGGCGGTTCGGAAGGTAGCCGGGAACGGCATGTCGGGCGGGGCAAACTTCTCCCGCGCGAGCGCGTGGAGCGCCTGCTCGATCCCGGCAGTTCCTTCCTCGAAATCGGCCAGCTTGCCGCCAATGGCATGTATGGCAAGGACGAGATCAATGGCGCGGGCCTGATTGCCGGGATCGGGCGTGTCTCCGGCCGCCAGGTGATGATCGTGTGCAACGATGCCACCGTTAAGGGCGGTACCTATTACCCGATGACGGTGAAGAAGCACTTGCGTGCGCAGGAGATCGCGCAGGAAAACCGCCTGCCCTGTATCTATCTGGTCGACAGCGGAGGGGCGAACCTTCCCCACCAGGCCGAGGTCTTTCCCGACCGCGACCATTTCGGCCGCATCTTCTTCAATCAGGCGAACATGTCGGCGCTCGGAATTCCGCAGATTGCCTGCGTGATGGGATCGTGCACTGCCGGTGGAGCCTATGTGCCCGCCATGTCCGACGAGACGGTGATCGTGCGTAATCAGGGCACGATCTTCCTCGCCGGGCCACCGCTGGTGAAGGCGGCCACGGGCGAGGAAATCAGCGCCGAGGATCTCGGCGGCGGCGACCTGCATGCGAAGAAATCCGGCGTGGTCGATCATCTGGCGGAGAATGACGAACACGCGCTCACCATCGTGCGCGACATCGTGAGCCACCTCGGCGACAACTACGCTCATGCAAGGGATATCGAGCTGAAAGAGCCCCGCGCACCTAAATTCGACGCCGAGGATCTTTATGCGCTGGTCCCGGAAGATGTGCGCGCGCCTTACGACGTTCACGAGGTCATCGCGCGGCTCGTCGACGGCAGCGAATTTCACGAATTCAAGGCGCACTACGGCAGCACACTGGTCTGCGGCTTCGCCCACATCTGGGGCATGCCGGTGGCCATCCTGGCGAACAACGGCGTGCTATTCTCCGAAAGCGCCCAGAAGGGCGCGCATTTCATTGAACTCGCCTGCCAGCGGCGCATACCGCTCCTGTTCCTGCAGAACATCTCCGGCTTCATGGTTGGCGGTAAATACGAGGCCGAAGGCATCGCCAAGCATGGCGCGAAGCTGGTAACGGCAGTCGCAACCGCAACTGTGCCAAAGGTGACCGTGGTCATCGGCGGCAGCTTCGGCGCCGGCAACTATGGCATGTGCGGGCGCGCCTACTCCCCCCGGTTCCTCTTTACCTGGCCCAACGCGCGGATCAGCGTGATGGGGGGCGAACAGGCGGCATCGGTTCTGGCCACGGTGCACCGGGATGCCGACAGCTGGACGGCGGAACAGGCGGAAGAATTCAAGGCCCCGATCCGGCAAAAGTACGAAGACGAGGGGAACCCCTATTATGCCACTGCACGGCTCTGGGATGACGGCGTCATCGATCCGGTGCAGACGCGCGATGTGCTTGGCCTCGCTTTTGCCGCAGCACTCGAAGCGCAGATCCCCGAACGCCCGCAATTCGGGGTCTTCAGGATGTAGCGCCGCGGAACCGCATGGCCCTCACGCGCATTGCGGTTAGTACTTACGGGGATTGGGCGGGTGTCTAGGAGAGATATCCATGTCGGGCCAGGAAATTACCCTTGCCGTCGTTATTGCTGCAGCAGTTGTCATCCTGTTGCTCGTCTGGCTCTTCATGCGTCAGCGTCGCACGCAGGCGCTGCGCGATGCCTTCGGCGAGGAATATGATCGCACGGTAGAGGCGCGAGGAAAGCGGAGCGCTGCCGAAGACGATCTGATTGAACGCAGGGAACGGGTGGCGAAACTCCAGATACGCCCGCTCACTGCTTCCGAGCGTGACGGCTATGCAAACGATTGGAATGAAACCAAGGCGTTGTTCGTCGATAGTCCCGTCGAGGCGGTAAGCCGCGCCGATCGATTGCTGACCGATGTTATGAACACCCGCGGTTACCCGATCGGCGATTTCGAAAACCGCCACGCCGATCTGACCGTCGATCATGGTGATGTCGCCAAACACTACTTCGCCGGCCACGAAATCGCTGCCCGTTCGAGCGACGCAACGACCGAAGAACTCCGCAGGGCCATCAACCACTACGAAGCGCTATTCGCGGATATGACCAGCGAAATCGCCGACGAGACCCGCGCTTCTGGCGACAGCGAAATCAATGGGGCCGACCACCGGGAGGCTCCCACGAAGCCGGCGGCTTTCAGCACCACGACGCGCCGCCCCGGCGACTGAACTCCCCTTTCGACCCGCTCTGAATTCTTGACCGCTCGGCACTCGCATTAGCCGCATCTTGGTTTATGGGCGGGTTCAGGGAGAGAACATGCCAACTGATCCAAATCGTCGGCCAGCGCTGTCGAGCCGAATGGTACAGCGCATCCTGCTGGGCCTTTACCGCTGGAAGGGATGGAAAATCGAAGGCCACAGGCCCGATTGCGGCAAGTTCATAATTCTAGGCGCGCCCCATACTTCGAATTGGGACTTCGTTTTCTTTCTTGGCGCGGCAAACCAACTCGGCATCAAGCCAAGCTTCATGGGCAAGACCAGTCTATTCAAATGGCCGATGACCAACTTCATGCTCGACATGGGCGGTGTGCCGGTCGACCGGACGAAGAGCGGAAAATATGTCGACCAAGTTGCGGCCGCCTTCGCGTCTACCGATGAACTGGCGCTTGTGATCGCGCCGGAAGGCTCCCGCACCTTCAAGGGTGGCTGGCGAACGGGCTTCTACCATATCGCCATGGCGGCGGGTGTACCCATCGTCCCTGCATGGGTTAACAATAAGACCATGCGCGGAGGTATGGGAGAGGCCATGATGCCAACCGGCGACTATCGGGCCGATCTTGCGCATCTTGCTGCATTCTACCGCGAGAAACGTCCCGATTGTGACCGCTTCGTCGTTCTTGAAAAGAGTGCGCAGACGCTGGGGGAGATGAAGGGTGATAGTTGAAGCGCTGCTGGCCAATGCGGCCATATTGCTCGGACTGGCCATGATCTTGTGGGTGGTTGCGGTACAGATCGACGATGTCAGCTTCGTCGATGCCTATTGGGGTGGGGGGATGGCTGTGATGGCTGCGGCCAGCTGGTTACGCTTGTTCGACCCGGGCCCTCTCGCCAGCTTGCTGATGGCGATGACGGTAATCTGGGGAATGCGGTTATGCATCCATCTGCTTATCCGCTGGCGGCGTGAAGGTGAGGATAAACGCTATGCGCGCATTCTCAGGAAAGATCGGGAAAAGGGCCGCTTCGCTTCAGCCGCGCTGACAAAGATATTCCTGAGTCAGTCGGTCCTGCTGTTTCTTGTTTCGAGCCCCGCGCAATATGGGATCCTGGAAGCCAGCAGCTTGACGCCGATAAGCGGCCTCGCGCTTTTCGGACTTGGCCTGTGGGCGACCGGCATAGTGTTCGAATGGTTTGGCGATTGGCAACTCGCGCGTTTCAAGGCTGACCCCGAGAACAAGGGCAAGGTCATGGATCGCGGGCTTTGGCGATACACCCGCCATCCCAATTATTTTGGCGATGCCTGTGTCTGGTGGGGCATCTGGATCGCAGCTGCCAGTGCAGGGTGGTGGGTGGCCGCTGTCACCGTGATCGGCCCCCTTTTTCTTACCTTCACGCTAACGAAATGGTCCGGCGCTCCACTCCTCGAACGCGGCATGAAAGCCTCGCGCCCGGGTTATGACGAGTACAAGGCCCGTACGTCGGCGTTCTTCCCGCTCCCTCCGAGAAAAAGATCGTCGCGTTCGCGCGAAGGGGTTTAACCGCCGCGCCTCCCGTCCTAATTGAACTGGCAGGACGAGACGGGAGCGCCTTGCCATGAGCGACGACGAAATCCAGGAACTGCGGAGCCGCTTTGCGCGCGAGGCCATGCGTCTGATGGAGCGCCGCGGCGAGGAAGTAACCCGTACCAAGCTGGCCGCCGAACTGGGTGTCGCACGCGCCAGGCTCGATGCCGTATTTCCTGAAGAAGGCGATCTGCTGGAAGCGGTGACCGGCGAATGGTTCGCCCCCAAACTGGCCGTCATGGACGAAGTCATGGCTTCGGGTCTGCCGCCGCGGCGCAAGATGTATGAATTTATCGCGCGCCGATTCCTGCTGCTGCGACAGAATTATCGCGACGATCCGGCGACCTTCAATCTCTATGTCGAAATGGGTGAACGCTATTTCGAATATGCGCGCAGCTATATCGATCTCGCCGATCACTATCTGTGCGAGCTGATTGCGGAGGCACAGGCGGAAGGGTATTTGCAGGGTCTCGAGGTCGATACCGCCTTGTCGCTCATCAACCAGATGGTGAACTGCTATCTTCAGCCCTACATGATCGCGATGATCGACGAGCGCCTGAGCGAGGAAAAGCTGGCATTGATCGTCGGTGCGATCTTCGATGGATTAAACGCGAAGGATGGCGGCGCTGGCGGTACTCAGGATATCCGCGCGGCCTGATCCGGCTGGTTCGTGGCCGCAGGCGAATTACCGCCTTCACGCTGCTCTGCGAAAATGCCCCAAGCGGCGAGGAACAGGCCGCACACCAGCGGGCCGACGACGATGCCCGACAGGCCCATCGATGCGATCCCGCCAAGTGTAGTCACCAGCACCAGCCAGTCGGGGATACCCGTGTCGCGGCCCACTAGGATCGGACGCAATACGTTGTCGGCCATGCCGATGATCGCCACGCCTGAGATGATAACTACCACGCCCTGCCATACCGCTCCCGTCGCCAGCAGATAGATCGCTGCCGGCGCCCAGACGATCGCTGGTCCGACGGCCGGCAGCAGCGAAGCGATCGCCATGATCACGCCCAGCAGCAGGACCGATGGAATGCCCACTATCCAGAAGGTAATGGCCCCAAGCGCACCCTGCACCAGTCCGACGACTACCGACCCCTTGATGGTGGCGCGAACGATCGTCAGGAAACGCAGCGCCAATCTGTCGGCAATGATCCTGTCCATCGGCATCGAAGCAAGGATTGCCTCCCCGATCGTGCGCCCGTCGCGTAACAGGAAGAACCCGACGTAAAGGGCAATCCCGAAGCTCAACACAAAGCCGACGACACTGCCGCCTATCGCCAACGCTTGTGCGGCAATAATACCCAGAGAGGCCTGGATGAAGGTCTGCGCGCGTTCCTGTATATCGCCCAGATCGCCGAACCCTGCGCTATCGAGCGAAGATTGAATGTTGGCAGGCAAGGCTCCAAACACGCGCTCGAAATACATCGCTACATCGATCTGGCCATCCTGGAAGGCGAGGAACAGCCCCGCTGCCTCGTCGATCACCGCGCTGCCGATCCACAGTGCCGGCAACACCACTGCAAATAGAATGACGAGCATGCTGGCGAGCGCTGCCTGCGTCGTTTTCAGCGGGCGTTTTGCCAGAAACCAGCGATAAAGCGGCTGGAACAGGATCGCGGCGAGCGCTGCCCACAACATCGGCTGGAGAAAAGGCAGTACGATCGCCAGCAGCGCCAGCGATACGAGCGCGAGGAACAGCAGAAATCCGCCCTGTTCAACCTGCCTTGTTTTCGGATGGTCGTGCAAGGTGTTCAGCGCCCTGCCATTGGGGCGGTCGCAAACGGCCACAAAGCCGCGGGGGTTAGGTTGGGGCTGGTCCTGAACATGTCGCATGGTCCGGCTTCGCCGAACTCGATCCTCCCGGTAGTTGCGCTTTAGATAAGCGCGGCGAAGGATCGGCGCAAATGTGAAATTCGCTATATTAGCTCGCAGCTGACCGCTCGAGCATGGCCGCCAGTTTCCGCAGCGTCTGGACGGAAATATCGAACGCCTGAAGCTTCGCCATGTAACCCGCCACTACCGCCGGGTCGTCGGCCAGTTCATCGCCCAGTATTTCGAGGGTGTCCGCGACCTTTGCGACATCGGCCGCGGTCAGCGCGGTCGAGATGAGGGGCGTGGCTGATCTGGCAATCGGCGCGTGGGTCAGTTCGGCTTTGGTCTGCGCCACGGCGCGGTCNACGTCGGTCTGGGTGTTCTGGCCGGAGGGCAGCCANTCGGCGACTTTTGCCCGGCCGTGGAACTGCAGTCCGACCCTGCTGGCCTGCAGCCAGACGATCTGCGCTTCGAGCGAGATATCTCCGCGGATGAGNCGGCATGGCGTTCCTGGAGGGGGNAGGGCCGCGCCTTCCACCAGGGCGCCGCCGGATGAGATATTGCGAACCTTCACCGTGCATACGCTNCCGCCCGCCGCCAACTTGGCCATGACGAACAGATTGGTCCGCGCTTCGGCACGCATGCAGTTCATATGCGGCGAAAGCGTTTCGTATGCTGCCGAGATCATAGTTAACTCCCTCGCTCCCTATTGACTTGGCGGAGCGAATTTTCGCTTTCCGGCAGGATCAGCGTTAACGCGTAGTCATGCTTTGCCCCGGCGGGAAAGCGTAAGGCCCGCCGCTCTTGCGAGCGACGGGCCTTGCTTCTCGTTGCCTAGGTTCAGGAGGTTAGCGGAGCAACGAGAGGACGTTCTGCTGGCTCTGATTGGCCTGTGCGAGCATGGCGCTCGAAGCCTGGCTCAGGATCTGCGACTTGGCGAGCGCCGTCGTTTCAGCCGAATAATCGGTGTCTTCGATGCGCGAACGTGCGTCGGACAGGTTGGTGACGTTGTTGGTCAACGTGTTAACGGCCGATTCAAGACGGCTCTGGCCGGCACCCAGCGTAGCGCGAGCGGTCGAAATCGCTTCGAGCTGCGCGTCGGCCGTGGCGATCGCCGTAGTTGCCGATGCGGCATCGGTTCCGACATCGAACGTTGCGGCGGACAGGCCCGACAGGTCGGCCATTGCGAGGTCGATCGTGTCGGTGCTTTCCGCACCGGCCTGGATCGTGACGCTGGCCGTGCTGGCATCGAACAGCTTGACGCCGTTGAATTCGCTGTTCGCGATGACTGCGTCGATCTGCGACTTCAGTTCGGTCACTTCGGCCTGAAGGTTGGCACGGTCGGTATCCTGATATGTGCCCGAAGCCGACTGTACGCCGAGTTCGCGGACGCGCTGCAGCATGTTGGTCACTTCGTTCAGACCGCCTTCTGCGGTCTGGGCCAGCGAGATGCCGTCATTGGCGTTGCGGATGCCCTGGGTCATGCCGCGGATCTGCGAGGTCATGGAGGTGGCGATGGCGAGGCCGGCGGCGTCGTCCTTCGCGCTGTTGATGCGCTTGCCGGTCGACAGACGTTCCATTGCGGTGCCGAGAGCTTTGCCAGCAGCGTTCGAGGAGTTGGCGGCTTTCATTGCGCTGATATTGGTGTTGATGACGTTCATGGCTCAATTCCCTTTGGTCTACGATCACTTGTCTACGATCACTGCCCCCCATCAGGATGCGGCAGCCGAGAACCAGACCGGCAGGAATTCAGCCGGCTTAAGGGTCAAATTTTTCAAGGTCTTAACGAACGTTAACCATAATACGTGTTTTCACTAGGCCTAAAATTATCCAAAAGTTGGACGTCCAGGCCGCAAATCCCCCTTCGTCGCTAAGACTTGCCAAGTGGGGGCACTGATGGACGGGATTACGAAAACCCAAAATTTTTCGAAAATACATGGGACGATCGATGCACGGATGGCGGGAATTGCCTCGTCCTTGTTCATGGATCGACCTGTGACGTTGGCCGATCAGGGCGATCGCTCATCGGATTGCGGTGGACGGACTATCCGATTGGCGCGTGGGGACGTGTCGGGGTTCGAACTGTCTGGCGCCGGTGGTACGATCACCTACAGCGATCCCATCGCCGAAAGCAGTATCGCCGCGCTGGTTGCGATGACATATGCCGGTGAAGGTCCTGTTGCTGCGGATCCCGCATCGCTTTCCATCATCGCACTGGCGGATCGTCTCGCACGCACGAACATCCCGGTGCTGATCAATGGGCCCACGGGCACGGGCAAGGAAGTGCTGTCGAATTTCATTCATCGCCGTAGCACGCGCGCCGCCAAGCCCTTCATCGCTGTNAACTGCGCCGCCATTCCCGAAACCATGCTGGAAGCNATGCTGTTCGGCCATGAAAAGGGCTCGTTCACAAGCGCCAATGCCGCGGGCGAAGGCTTTTTCCGCGCTGCCGATGGCGGCACCCTGCTGCTCGACGAAATCGCCGAAATGCCGTTGTCGCTCCAGGCGAAGCTGCTGCGTGCCCTTCAGGAAGGCGAAGTCGTCCCGATCGGTGCGACCCGGCCGATCAAGGTTGATGTGCGCATCATTGCCTGCGCCAACCGCGACCTCCCGCATGAAGTCCAGGAAGGCCGTTTTCGTGCCGACCTTTATTATCGTCTCAACGTATTTCCCATCGAAATGCTGGCGCTTCGCGAACGTCGTGCCGACATCGCTCCGCTGGCATTTGCCATGCTGCTGCGCCATGTCGGCAAGGGCGAACGCATGCCCTGGATCAGCAATGCGGCGCTTGCCGCGCTGGCCAATTATCCATGGCCAGGCAATGTCCGCGAACTCGAAAACGTCATGCGCCGGGCACTCTTGCTGTCGCAGGGCCATGCGGAAATCGGTATCGAGCATATCGTCTTCGACATGACTGCGCGCGCCGTCGAAAAGCCGGTCGAAGCACCGGTTGCCGCTGAACCCGAAGCATCGGCAAAACTGTCGAAGATTGTCCAGATCTCCGAAGCGCGCGCCATCATGGAAGCGCTGGAGTCGGTCGGCGGTCACCGCGCCAATGCCGCCCGCGCTCTGGGCATAAGCGAACGCACGCTGCGCTATCGCCTCGCGTCCTTCCGTGATGCCGGCATTGCCGTGGGAGCAGGTCGATGAACCCCGTAGGAGGCATTGGCGGTGGCGGATCGCTGGAGCAGATTATTGCGCTGCGTCAGCAAATCATCGATCGCTCCAAAGTCCTGCAGGACGTTCATCAGCCCAAGTCTGCCGGACCGGCCGAAGCGACGGGCGGGGCGCCCAGTTTTGGCGATTCACTCCGCACAGCGCTGGATAACGTCAATTCTGTCCAAGCAGAATCCGGCCGCATGACCGCCGCGTATGAACGCGGCGAGGAAACCGATATCGCCAAGGTGATGCTGGCCCGGCAGGAAGCCGGGGTCGCCTTCGAAGCAACTCTCCAGGTCCGCAACAAGCTGCTTGCCGCGTACCAGGAAACCATGCGGATGGGAATCTAATCCATGAACGGTCTGGTACCTGCCGAGAGCCAAGGCTCCGGCATGCTGACTCCGCTCACAGCCGGGGGGGGCTCGTTTGGCGACCGCCTTCGCGCCTTCACCGCGCAGCCTGCCGTGAAGCGGGCGCTGCCCTGGTTCGGCGGAATGGCCGGTCTGGGCCTGCTGGCACTGACGTGGGCGACATTGTCGCCCGCGCCGCAGCGTGTCTTGTATTCCTCCCTTGCCGATTCCGAACGCGCCAGCGTGGTAGAGACGCTCGACAAGGCCGGGATCGATTATACGATCGACAATGGCACCGGTGCGCTGACGGTCGGCGAAGACGACGTCTATCGCGCGCGGATGCTGGTGGCGTCCGATGGATCGCTCGCATCCCCACAAAGCGGTACCGACCTTATCGAAAGTCTCCCGATGGGGGCCAGTCGTACGCTGGAAGGTGATCGTCTGCGCGCGGCGCAGGAACGCGAACTGACCATGACCATCGCGGAAATCGACGGCGTCGAAGCGGTCCGGGTCCATATCGCCAAGGCCGAACGTTCGGTGTTCGTGCGCGAAGATGTCGCACCTTCCGCATCGGTGATGGTCCGTCTGGCGCGCGGTCGCCAGCTTTCCGACGGACAGGTCACGGCTATCACCAATCTCGTGGCAGCATCCGTACCCGGCCTCGGGATAGATGCGGTCAAGGTGGTGGACCAGCACGGCAAATTGCTGACTCAGGCTCGCGATCCGAATAGTGGCCGGCTCGATCTGCAGGCGCAGATGGAAGCAAAGCTTAATGCGCAGGTGGATCACCTGCTTGCACCGATGTTCGGCAGCGATGCCTTTACCTCCCAGGTTCAGGTAGAGCTGGACATGAACGAGGTCACCTCCGCGCGCGAAAGCTACGACAAGGATGGCACCGTCCGTCGCGAAACCACGCAGCAGTCGCAGAGCGGCAACGCACCTGCCGGCGGAATTCCCGGTGTGCTGGCGAATACGCCCCCTGCTGAAGGGGAAGCACGGCAAGGTGCGCCACAAGATACACAGGGCGCCCAGACTACTGGCGGCGTGGGCGAAAGCAGTGCGACCCGAGTCTATGAAATGGGCCGCGAGGTTTCGGTCTCCAATCTCTCGCCTGGTTCGATCAAATATCTCTCGGTCGCCGTCGCAATCGATCAGGCCGCCTTGGCCAAGGCGAGCGCGGCGGACATCAACAAGGTGAAGGAACTGGTGACGGCAGCCGTTGGCGCGCGTCAGGATCGCGGCGATCAGGTTACCGTGGTGATGCGTCCCTTCGAAAAGGTCGAAGGGGATGAACTGCCCTTCTACGAAACGAGCTGGTTCGGCATGGCCGTGCGCAACGGCGTCGCCATTCTCGCCGTGCTGCTCGTCCTGCTTATGGCCGTGCGGCCTGCGATCAATGCGCTGCGCAGCAACGCCAAGGATGGTGGCACGCTCGACCCGCAGGGCGCCGGTGGCGAGGTCGCCGCTCTGGCCGGTCCCGGCATGGGCGTCGTCACGCCCTTTGACCGGGAAGCTCTCGACGGGCAGATCGAACTCGCCCAGCGCATCGCGCGCGAGAATCCCGATGATGCCGTTCTGGCATTACGTCGCCTGCTCGCCGAAGATATGCGCCAGGGAGCATCGGCATGACGGCGCCTGCACAGCATCTGCTCGGCGGCACGGACAAGGCGGCGATCATGGTGATGCTGCTGGCCGAAGAAGACGCGTCGCGAATTCTTAGCCAGCTGACCCCGGACGAACTGCGCCAGCTTGCGGGCACGATGTGCGGCATAGGCGAAGTCGAGCCGCAGGCGATCTCCGACGCCATCGCCGGCTTTTCGCGCTCGACCGAGCATAGCGGCATTTCCGGACATGGCCGGGTCGACAATGTCCGCCGGTTGCTGAACGGCGCCGTCGGCGAAGTGAAGACCGATAATCTCATGCGTCAGGTGGCTCCGGAAGCGGAAGAGGAAGGCTTGCCTGCCCTTGGCCTCCTGCGGTGGCTCGATCCAAAGATCATCGGTGAAATCCTCGCCGACGAACACCCGCAGGCGATTGCCGTTTTGCTGCTGCAGCTCGATACCGATGTGGCCGCTGCCGCTCTGGCCGCGCTGCCCGAAGATCTGCATACGCCTGTGCTGCACCGCGTCGCGCGTCTCGGCCCGGTGTCGCGCCAGGCGATCGAAATTCTCGAACACACGCTCAATGCCAAGATCGAAAAGCTGCATGGCACGATCCCGCTCACCATGGGCGGTATTCGTCACGCGGCGGACATCATCAACCGTTCGCATCGCAGCATCGAGAAGAACGTCATGCCGAAGATCGGCAAGATCGACAAACAGCTCGCCAAGGAACTCGAAAACGAAATGTTCAAGTTCGAGCACCTGTTCGTGCTCGACACGAAGATGACCGGCGTGCTGCTGCGCGAAATCGAAAGCGATACGCTTATTCTCGCACTCAAGGGCCTGGAAGAGGAACAGCGCGAACAGTTCTTCGGTGCCATGTCCTCGCGTGCGGCAGACGGTTTGCGCGATGAAATCGAAGCGCGTGGCCGGGTCAAGAAAACCGAGGTCGAAGCCGCGCAGAAGGACATCGTCACCATCGCCAAGCGCCTGATCGCCGACGGCGAACTCATCATGGGCGAAGGCGACGAAGACTATGTCTAGGATCGCCTACGCCGCCCTCGGCCGGCCGGGCAGTTTCGCCCGCGACGGACGCTATGCGAAGCCGCAGGTTNCCGAAGAACCGGTCGAGACCGAAGACGTGGCCGAAAAGGCCTATCGCGCTGGCTATGAAGATGGCCAGCTGTCCGCCCGTGCCGATTTCGATGCCCAGCTGACTGCCGAACGGGCTGCCCGATCGGCCATCGAACTCGCCTTCGCCCGCTTCGATGCGGAAAGCGAGCGTCAGCTGCGCGACCGTATGCTCGCGACCGTGCACGCACTGTGCGAGGAAGCGGTACTGCCGCTAGCGCTCGACAGCGAAGGGCTGGCCCGCCGGGTCGAAGCGGCGGCCGCCATGCTGCAGCGCAAGCACGACCAGCGGATCGTCCATATCCATCCCGAAGATCTCGAACTCGTCAAAGCCAGTGTCCCGGCGAGCCTGGAACTGGTTGCCGACGGCAGCGTCGAGCGGGGCGGATTGCGCGTCGAAACCGACGATGGCGGGGTCGAGGACGGGCCGCAGCAATGGCGCCGCGCGCTCGCCGAAATCTTCGATTCATGCACGCGCTGATCGATCGCACATTCTCGGCCGTCGCCTCGGCCTCGCTCGATCTGGCCCCGCGCCGGTTCGGGCGGGTGGTCGCCTGCGATGGCGGCCTGATCGAGGTCTCCGGCCTTGGCGTACCCATCGGCACGATCTGCGCGATCGCGCAGGGGGAATCGTCCGAACATCGCGCGGAAACCATCGGCTTTCGCAACGGGCACACCATGATGATGATGCTCGGCGATACGGTTCTGCTGCGTCCCGGTGCGATCGTACGTCCCGAAGGGCGACCGGGCATGCTCGGCGTCGGGCAGGAATTTCTCGGCCGTGCGGTCGACGGATCGGGCGAACCGATCGATGGCGGCGGCCCGGTCATGGCCACCACCAGCTGGCCGGCGGGCGGTTACCGTGTCGGTGCGCTCGACCGGTCGCGCGTGACCCAGGTGTTCGACAGCGGCATCCGCTCACTGAACGCGCTGACCACCTTCGGCGTGGGCCAGCGCATCGGTATCATGGCCGGATCCGGCGTCGGCAAATCGGTACTGATGGACATGATCGTCGACAATGCGCAGGCCGATGCCGTCGTCGTCGGGCTCATCGGCGAACGGGCGCGCGAAGTCTCCGATTTCGTGACCCGGCACATGGCCGGCGATCGCGCGGCGAAAACCGCTATCGTCGCGGTTCCAGCGGATCACGCGGCCAATTTGCGACTGCGCGGCGCCATGCTCGCGACATCCATTGCCGAACATCTTCGCTCGCAAGGCAAGCGCGTTCTCCTGATCCTCGACAGTCTGACCCGCGTTGCGCATGCGGCGCGCGAGATCGGTATCCTGCTGGGCGAACCGGGCGCAGCGCGCGGGTATCCGCCCTCGGCCCTGTCCGCCATTACCAAACTCATCGAACGCGCCGGCAATTCGGAAGAATCCGGCGGGGCCATCACCGGCATCTACACCGTGCTCGCCGATGGCGACGACCAGAACGATCCGGTCGTCGATACCGCCCGTGCGATCCTCGATGGTCACATCGTGCTTTCGCGGGAAATCGCCCAGCGCGGCCAGTATCCGGCAGTCGATGTCGGCGCCTCGCTCAGCCGCGTGATGAACGATATCGTTGCGCCCGAACATGCCGTGAATGCGCGGCGGTTCCGCGCGCTCAGTGCGACGTATGAGGCCAATCGCGATCTCGTGATGATGGGGGCATATCGGCAAGGGTCCGATCCCCTGCTCGACGAAGCCATCGCCCTTCATCCGCACATGAGCCGGTTCCTGTCTCAGGGCCATGGCGAATGCGTGGATATCGCCGCCGCTTCCGAACAATTGACGCAGCTCGTCAGCCGTGACGCCTGAACGCAGGAAGCTGAGGCGCGCCGAGCTCATCCAGCGCATCCGGTCGGTGGAGCGCATGCAGTCTGTTGCGGCCGCCAGCGAAGCGGAGGCCACCCGCGCGCGCCTGTTCGGCGTGGCAGAACGCACCCGCAGTCTCGCCGCGCACTATGCCCAGCGCGAAGGTGACATCGTCGGTGCCGATCTGCGCAGCGGCAAGGCCATGGGCGACCAGTTGCAGCGCCTGACCGAACTGAGTGAAAAACAGGCGGAAGAAGCCGAACTTCAGTCGCAGGCCAAGCGCGAAGTGCTCGCCCAGTCCGACATGCGTCTGCGCAAGGCCAAGGAAAGCAGGCGGGATCTGGTGCGCCAGATCGTTGCCAGCCTGGAAAAGGGGTAGCAAAGCGAGAGTTTGGCACGCTTCTTGATAGACTGTCCGTGAACCTAACACGGACTTGCCATGAACATCTCGTTTGCCCATTCGAAAACGCCCGACACCCAATCCGTCGCCGCCGGTCTGGATGGCGAAAGCGGGCGTAAAAACGGTGCTTCGCAGGGCGTGGACGGCTTCGCCGACCTGCTGAACCAGCTCGCATCGGTCTTGCCGGTCCTGCCGGCCGGACTCGGTACGGCAGAGAGCGGCACCGAAGAGCGGCAGGACGGTGAATTGCCGACCGGCAATATCTTGCCGCTTTTGCCGGTCGATCCGGTTGCCGATGCCGATGTCGAACTGGCCCTGGTGGCTTCGCCCCTCATGTCTCTCGTGCCTCCGNCNGCCCAGGCNCCGGTTGNCGCAGGCTCGTCCGANNCGTCGCTCGCNGCAGGCAAACCGATCAATAACGCTTCGGGCATNGCGCCNCAGNCCATCGCTGCCGAACTCGTCGCNACCGGNGNCGAGGCACCACCTTCCGAAAGTTCCGAGCCAACATCCTTCGTCGTGCGTATCGCNGCGGCCGACAANCCTGTAGATGCCAAGGCGGCCGATCTGTTCGTCACGGCNCCCGAGGGCAAGNCGCAGTCCGCTTCGCCTGCTCCTGCCACGAACGACCGCCTTTCCCAGGCCGTCGCGGCTGGCACGGCACAGGCCACGCCGGTCGATGCGAAAGCCGCAACGGCTTCTGCCACGACCAGCCAGCCAGCCGTCCAGCCTACCCTCGATCCCGCCAGCGGCGACCAAAAGCAGGATGGTGACCGTCCCGCCAGCGACAGGCAGGCTCCCGCCAGCCAGACCAGCACGGCTGATCTCGCCAAGGTATCGCCGCAGCTCGTCTCGGCCCGTTTCGAAGATACGATGGTTGCCGCCCGGGCTGGCACTGTAACGCCGCGTACGGTGACCACCGACCAGTTCGCTCAGGTCGAACGCGTCGTCGAACATCTCACCGCAGCCCGCCAGATGGATCTGTCCAAACCGGCAGCCATCGCCGTGGCCCACAAGGAATTCGGCGCTCTGACCGTGACCTTCGATCAGTCCGGCGGCAAGATGAACGTCGAGATCGCAGCCGAAAATCAGGAAAGCCAGCGCGCGCTGGCGGCGGCGATGGCCAGCGATCGCGGAATGCCCCGCCAGCAGGATACGGGCGGTCATTCCCAATCCGCGCAGAACCAGAACAATCACGCCGCTGCGGACCGTCATGGCGGCAACGGCAATTCCAGCGCGGCATCCGGTCAGGGCAATGCGGGGGACAATGGCCGTTCGCAGCAATTCGACCAGCGTGGCCGCCACGATGAACGTGCCCGGGCGGGCACCCAGACGCCTGCCAGAAACTCCGGCGACGACGCTCTCTACGCCTGATCTGTCAGCATTCCATTCAACAGGATTACCCAATGTCGAACGATAAAACTTCCGAAGAAACCGTGAAAAAGAAAAAGGGCGGCAAGCTCAAGCTGGTGCTTTTCTCGCTGGTTCTGCTGGGTGCAGGCGGGGGCGGCACTTATGCCGCATTCGCCAGCGGCATGCTCGGTGCGCACGGGGCGAAGGAAGAAGATCGCAATCCCAAGCTGGTGCTCAAGGGCGAAGAAGATCCCTATCCCTTCGTCGCAGAAGGCGGCGAGAAGGAAGCGGCGCCCGCCATCCACGGCGGCGGCGGGGGTAAATACCGCACGGCCTATTACAATTTTTCCGACGAGTTCACGTCCAACCTGGCGAACGGAACTGCGCTGATCCAGGTCAGCCTCGCTGCATCGACCCATTACGATGGGCGCGTGATGATGTGGCTGAACGAGCATGAAACCGCTCTGCGGTCGCGCATCCTGGCCGAGCTTGCCGCAACCAGCGAAGAAGATCTCGCCAGCATCCGCGGCAAGGAAGAACTGCAGAAGCGTCTGACCAAGGCGATCAACGAAACGCTTGAAGAACGCGAAGGCTTCGGCGGCGTCGACAGCGTCTATTTCCGGTCCTTCATCGTCCAATGATCACGACCGGTATCCCCGAGGCTGTGGCCCGGGCAGCATGTCACTGCGACGAGCTGCTCAGCCGCGCGGCTACTCCGCCCGAACTCGATATCGAGTTCGCCCGGTTTGCGCGCGGCATCGCCCAGCAGTCGCAGCATCAGCTGTCCCAACTGTGCGATGATCGCGGGCTTGCCGTGGACATTGCGGACGCCGAACTGCTGCCTGTTGGCGAATGGTTTGCAAAGGTCGGGGCGGCTCATCGCCACAGCTTCTATTCGATCGGGCAGGAAAGCCGTGGAATCCTGATTTCGGTCCGGATCGGCGAACTGGTTGGCCAGTTCGAACGGATCCTCGGCGGCACGGGCGAAGTGGACGAAAAATGCACCGTCCTGCCTGCCTCCGCCAACCGTTTCGCACAGCAGTTCGAAGACCGCATGGCCGAAGTCATTCAGGCAGCCAGCGATCGGCGCGGCATCGCGGCAAGCGCGAATGGCGAAGAAGTCGAACAGGTTGCACCCTATGCATCGGGCGATCGCGTCTGGACGGTAACGCTCACCATCACGTCTGCCAAAAGCGCGCGACCGTGGAAGGTCCGGCTTGCGGCGTGCAACTCGACGATCGCCGAAATCGTCGGCACGCGCGCCGTCTCGCCGGCTACCGGCCGGACGATCGGTGCACGCGGTCTCAACGGGTCGGCCATTGCCGAAGTCGATCTTCCGCTGCGCGCCGTACTGGTCGACGTTCCGATGTCGATCGCGCGGCTCGCCAGCCTTGAACCCGGCTCGGTCATCCCGGTCGCGGTCAACCGCAACGTCCCGCTGATGACCGGAAATCTCACCATCGCGCATGGCTGTGTCGGCGAACTCGACGACCGTGTCGCCCTCGAACTTACCCAAACATTCCTCTCGGAGTAGAACCCATGGTTTCGCACGCAGACGGCTTCGGCCTCATTCAGGACATCGACGTCCGCCTCACCGTTGAACTCGGCCGCAAATCCATGCGCCTGCGCGACGTGCTGGCTCTGGGCGAATCCAGCGTTATCGAACTCGACCGCCTGACCGACGAACCGCTCGACATGTTCGTCAACGGCAAGCTGATTGCGCGCGGCGAAGTCGTCGCCCAGGGCAGTCGCTTCGCCATCCGCGTNCTCGAAATCGTCGGNGCCAGNTCCAGCGAACCCGCGATCGACCGCCGCACTCCGCCGCTGACGGTCACGCCGACCGGNGCAGGCGAGCACGCCTGATGTTNTGGTANGTCCTCAAGCTCCTGATCCTGCTGCCGCTGATTGGCGCAATGATCTGGGGCAGCCTCAAGCTCGCCAAGAAGATGCAGGGNCAGTTCGGCGCCCCCGCTGGCGGCAGCAAGGCGGTTCGCATCGTNGAAACCACCATGCTTTCGCCCACCCTNCGTCTGGCCGTGATCGAATTCCATGGTCGCGAGATCCTCGTGTCCACGTCGCGCAACGGCCTCACCCGCCTNGCCGAAGCGCCGGCGCGNCCGCAGGCAGAGGAAACCGTTCAGTGATCGCCCGTNTCGCCAGGCTGACAGCCTTTCTGACTGCTCTCGCCTATCCGGCGNTGGTGCATGCGCAGNCCTCGGANACCGCGGTTTCGGGCGCACTCGACCGNGCCTTCGGCCAGATGGCAGGTGCTGGCGGCGAACCGCTGAGCCTGTCGCTCCAGCTGCTGCTGGTGATGGGCCTGTTGACGATCCTGCCAGCGCTTCTTNTGATGATGACGAGTTTCACGCGCATCATCGTGGTGCTGGCGATCCTGCGTCAGGCACTCGGTCTGCAGCAGTCGCCGCCCAANCAGGTGNTGATCGGTATCAGCCTGTTCCTGTCCATGTTCATCATGGCGCCGACTCTGGAAAACGTGAACCAGAACGCCATCGCCCCCTATTCGGCGGGTGAAATCGGCGCAGAGGTCGCGATCGAGCGGGCAGGCGACCAGTTTCACGCCTTCATGATCCGCCAGACGCGCGAATACGATCTGCAGATGTTTGCCGANATCGCCGATGCCGGNCAGTTCGCCAGCCCGCAGGACGTGCCCTTCTCGATCCTGCTGCCNGCCTTCGTGACCAGCGAACTCAAGACCGCATTCCAGATCGGGTTCATGCTGTTCCTGCCGTTTCTCGTCATCGACCTCGTCGTCTCNAGCGTGCTGATGAGCCTCGGTATGATGATGATGAGCCCGATGATNGTNTCGCTACCCTTCAAGCTGCTGCTGTTNGTCCTCGTNGACGGGTGGGCACTGCTGATGGGTTCGCTCGCCTCAAGTTTCGGATAANATCATGGACGAAAGCGCCATCCTTCTTTCCATGGCCGACCGGATGCTGTGGATCGCCGCCCTCGTNGCGGCGCCGATCCTGATCGCAAGTCTCGCCATCGGTCTCGTCATCGGCCTCGTGCAGGCCGCNACCTCGGTCAACGAACAGACGCTGACCTTCGTGCCGAAACTCGGCGCGGTGGCCTTCGTGCTCGTTATTCTGGGGGCGTCGATGATGTCGGTCGTGGCCGATTTCACGCAGGACATCTTCACCGAAATCGCGCGGATCGGCGACTGAGACTGACGCGGTGAACGGGCTTGATCTCGGCATTGGTGCGCTGGAGCAGGACATGTGGCGGGTCGTCTTTCTGATGACCCGGCTCGGTGCGGCCCTGCTTGCCGCCCCGTTCTTCGGGGCGACATCGGTACCCATGGCGGTGCGCATATCGATCACCGGCGCGCTTGCCATATTCGTGTCGATATGGATGCCCGACATCGCCACGCCGCCGGCACTGCTCTCGCTCGACGGCGTTCTCACCATCGCCGGCGAGGTCATCGTCGGCCTGGCTCTGGGCTTCGTGTTGCAGCTCGCCTTCGCCGCGCCGACCGTTGCCGCCGAACTGATCGGTGGCGGGATGGGGATGAGCATGGCGGTGTCACAGGATGCGATGGGTGGGGGGACGACCACTTCCTTCGGTCAGTATTTCATGATCGTCCTGACGCTGATCTTCCTTGCGACCGGCGCGCATCTTCACTGGATCGCGCTGGTGACGGAAAGCTACAATGCGTTCCCGCCCGGACAGACTTGGCTCGGCGCCGAACGGTTCGGCGCCATCGCCGGTTTCGCCAGTTTCATGTTTGAAACCGCCTTGCGGATCGCGCTGCCGGTAACGCTCATCCTGCTACTGGTGCAGGTGCTCACCGGTATCCTCAGCCGTTCGGCCCCCTCGCTCAACCTCTTCGCGTTGGGATTGCCCGCAGGTGTCCTTGCCGGAATGGCCGCGCTGATCATTTCCGCCCCGCTCATCTACGACCAGTTCACCGGCCTTGTCGGTGACGCGCTGGACCAGACCGAAAGCGTGATTGCGCGATGAGCGAGGAAACCGCCGGCGAAAAAACTTACGCGCCTACTGAAAAGCGGCTCGTCGATGCCGCCAAGAAGGGTGACGTGTTGCGCTCCAAGGACGCCGGCACCGCCGCCGTCATGCTGCTCGGCGGCGCCTGGCTGGCCATCGCGGGCCCNTGGCTCCTNGAAGGCCTCTCNCAGCTCGCCCGNGAAGCCTTCATGTTCGATATGCGCGATGTTAATGATTTCAGCGTCGACGCGCTCCTGCACCAGAGCCTGCTCCTTGCTCTCCCCGCTATTCTCACACTGGCCGTACCGGTCATNCTCGTGACCCTNCTNTCCCAGCTCNCATTCGGGCGGGGACGCTGGGTGGTCGACAATCTCAAGGCGAAGGGNCAGCGTATCAATCCCCTGTCCGGCCTGAAACGCATGTTCGGCCCGCAAGGTCTTATCGAAATGGGCAAGGGCCTGCTCAAGATCGCCCTTCTTGGTAGCATCGCCGCCTGGTGGTGGTGGACCAGCATGGAGACGGTCGTCGGTCTGGGAAGAGGCAACCTCTCCGCGCAATTGTCCGCGGCCTGGCATGCCATCATCTCGCTGATTTTCGCGCTGGCTGCCGGGCTCGTGGTAATCGCGTTCGTCGATCTTCCGATCCAGTGGATGCGCCAACAAAAGCGCCTCAAGATGAGCCATCAGGAAATGCGGGACGAAAACAAGGAATCCGAAGGCTCGCCCGAAATGAAGGCCGCCCGGCGCCAGCGTCAGCGTGACATCGCGACCGGCTCCGTAGCTGGCGCGATGCGAGAAGCGCAGTTCGTCATCACCAACCCGACCCATTTCGCCGTCGCCATGACATACGATCCGCTAAAGGCGTCCGCACCGATCGTTCTGGCCAAGGGGCGCGGCGACAAGGCGATGGCCATGAAAGAACTGGCGCGCGAGCTCGATCTCCCGACACTCGAGATCCCACAGCTTGCGCGTTCGGTCTATTATACGACCCGCGAACGGCAGATAATTTGCGAAGACCTGTACGGCGCGGTCGCATCGGTCCTCGCATATGTGTTCTCGTTGAAACGCGGCGAAACGCCGCCACTGCCTGCCGTCGACGTGCCTGCAGCCTTGTGTTTCGACGCGGATGGTCGTTTGACGGTTAATCCGCAAGCCGAAGCGTCGTTATCATAGCGATGAGTATCTCAGCTTCCTCTATCGCCTCCTCTCTCGGGATCGGCAGCGGCGTCGACATGACCGGCCTGGCGGTGCAGCTGGCTGAAGCGCAGTTCGCAGGTCGCAACCAGCGGCTGACAACCCAGTCCGAGACGCTCGAACGGCGCATCTCGCTCGCCGGTTCCATCCGCAGCAGTTTCTCGACCTTCGCTACGGCATTGGGAGAGCGTTTGCGCACTGGCGACCTTGCACCTTTGCCGACCATCTCGAACCCCGCCGTTGCAGCAGTGTCGAGCCCGCTGGGCTCGATCGGGAAGGGTAGCTATTCGCTGGAAGTCACGAAACTTGCCAGTGGGCAGGTTCTGACCGGAGGCTCGTACGCGAGCGCGCAGGATACTGTCGGTGCCGGTACGCTGACGATCCGTTTCGGCGAAACGAACTCCGCCTCGTTTGCCGAGAATGCCGGCAAAGCTCCGCTGACGCTGGACATCGCTGCCGGTGCGACGTTGGCCGATGTCGCGCAAGCCATAAACGGCAAGAATGCCGGTCTCAGCGCTTATGTCGCCCAGACAGCTACGGGTGCGCAACTTGTCATAAAGGGTGCTGACGGGGCGAAGAACGGTTTCGTAATCGAAGCGACGGAGGATCCTGCCAACCCTGGACTATCCGCGATGGCGTGGCAGCCTGGGAGCGATCCTGCACGATTGGTAAAAACTTCGGCCGACGCCGAGTTCACACTCGATGGGATCGCGCGCACGAGCTCGTCCAATAAGATCGACAGTATCGCGCCCGGTTTGTCGCTGGCGCTGACAGGTACCAATGTTGGTGCGCCAGCGGTCATCAACTTCAACAACCCCTCCAGCGCGCTGTCGTCTGTGATGCAAGACATCACCGGTGCTCTCAACGAAATTTCCGGTGAACTTCGCAGCGCCACCGATCCGAAGACGGGCGAACTTGCGCGGGACACCGGCGCGCGGGCGCTGAGGACCCAGCTGGCCGCGCTCGGGTCCACGGTGATCATGCCCAACGCCCCCGAAGGATCGCCACGGACCTTAGCCGAGCTCGGCCTTGCAATTCAGCGAGACGGTAGTTTCACATTCGACAGTTCCAAACTGACTGCTGCCATGGCCCGCGACCCCGCAGGCGTGGCCGCGATGTTCACCACTGGCCTAAATGGCGTTTATTCGACCATCGATCGGATGGCCCGGTCAAACAGTGTTTCAAGCAACCCGGGGACACTGGCGGGATCCGTCGCGCGCTATCAATCGCAGTCGCAACAGATCAACCGTGATCTGGAAAAGCTCGCCGACCAGCAGGAAGCCTTACGAGCCAACATGGTCGCGCGCTTCGCAAAGGCGGACAGCCGCATCGCTGCATCGAATTCGACGCTTACCTTCCTTCAGTCGCAAATCGACGTATGGAACTCTCAGCGGGATTGAGATGCTTAGCCGGTCCAAACCCAATGAAGCCTATCGTCAGGCGAGTTTCGATGCCCGTCTTCTTGGCAGCTCGAAAGAGGATCTCGTCATCTTCTGCCTCGAAGATTTCATCGAGAACCTCGGGCGGCTCGAAATGGCGGATAGCCGCTTCGATGCAGCCGGGCGAAGCCAGGCCATTACCCGCTGTGTCACTGCTTTGACCGCTCTGGAACTCGGCATCGACCGTACGGCCGAACTGGGAGCCAGCCTCGCGCATCTTTACGGATCTGCCAAAGGCGTCTTGCTCAATTCGATCCGACAGACTGATGTCCCTGCCATCACGGCCATCAAGGACGATTTCAACGAAATCGCTGCTGCGTTTCGCGGCGTAATGCACAGATAGACTGACCTGGGCATAGGTATTTTCACCTATCCNCTTGGCAATCGGGTATGAACCATAATCCAGCAAAAGTACCCCTACACCAATCGGGGGCTGTTATGGATATCGCTGACTTTACCTTTTACGTCATCGACCAAAACCTGCAGAGGCGAAATGCTCTGGCGCGCCTGCTGAGCAAATATGCGCGCGCTGTTCCGCTGGACAATGTCTCGGAAGTTGGTTCTGTGAGCGCCGGTAAACCCTGCTTTCTCGTTTATGACGAAGAAAGGCAGCTGCAGGCGTGTCTGGGCGAAAAGAACGTCCAGGAGGCACTGGCTGCGGTTCTGGCCTATTCCGAAAAGCCTGAACTCGAGAGAGTATTCGAAATACTTGATCAGGGCGCGGGCGGATATTTCGATTATGATGGCGGGGAGGCAGATCCCACCCAATCGATCATGCGTCTGCTGCGTCGGAACGCAAAGTTCGAAGGTATGCGACGNCGCCGCCAGGCCGCAGCTCAGAGACTGCAGGCCCTGAGCCAACGTGAACAGGAAGTGCTTCGTGCCGTTTCCGAAGGGCAGTCGAACAAGGCTATCGCACGGCACCTTTCGGTCAGCCCGAGAACGATCGAAGTTCACCGGCGCAACATGATTGCCAAGCTCGACGTACCATGTTCGATTTCGGCGGTCCGGCTCGCTCTCGAAGCCGAACTCTGACCTAATCCGGCCTCGTCATTCAGGCCGGATCTTCTCGATCGACGCGCCTCCCAGAAGGAGAAGTGCGCGCGCNCAAGCTGCGACGAGNGCGATTGCCGGATCGTCTCCGAAGAAGTTGCCTTCTTCTATTTCTCCGGAAAAAGAAACCAGCGCCGAAGATGGGCCACTGGCCGCACGGGTAACAAGAATTCCGCAATATGGTCCCACGAGTTCCATCGCCGCGCAAACAAACGCGCGCGCATTGCACAGTTCTGCCAGACGTTCTTCAGTGACGGGTTGATCGAATAGCGCCGCGTATTTCGCCGGCGCTATTAAACGCAATTCAGCGAAAGCTTTAAGCGCAGCATGGGGATCATGCAAACGGCCTTCAACGCAATCATCGACAAATTGCTGAACACTAATTTCCCACGGCGACATTCGCCCATAGCTCCACTTTGTCTGGGGGATCATTGAAAATTTCAATAGATCAAATTGNGTGCGCCAACATACGTCAATGCACTTAAGTTCCCCAAGCTTTGGAGCCGGTGTCTACTTATGGCACGGAAATAANGCTNCTAAATGGATTCGCGNGCCGNCAANCCGATGCGCAGTTTTTCAAGCGCATTTGCCTTGAGTTGNTGGACCCGCGGAACACTCACATCGAGGATTGCNGCGATCTCGGTCAGATTGAGTTCTTCGAGGAAGTGCAATTGAATAACCAATTGCAGACGCTCNGGAAGAGCCGCAATCGCGTGGGCCAAAGCGGCCTTGTCGGCAGCTTCCAACAGCACCGCTTCGGCGGTGGGTTCTTCACTGGTGAAGGCAGGATTGCTATCNGAATANCTGCTCTCCAGATCGACTACGCGAGTGGCAATCTGGTTTCGGGCCTTGTGGTACTCCTCGAGTGAAATTCCCATGGCATGGGCCATTTCATCGGCGCTCGGATCGCGGCCAAGCGTACGCCGCAATTCGTCGGCGGTGCCGTCCATTTTGCGCCTGGTGGCCGCCGCGCCGCGTACGTGATGGGATTGCGANCGCAGGAGATCGATCATGGCGCCGCGAACNCGCATTTTNGCATAGGCCGCAAATCCGTCCTCGCTNGGNCGTTCGTGTCGCTGCGCGCATTCGGTCAGCGCGATCATCCCGGCCTGCAGCAGGTCGTCCACGTCCAGCGACCCGCCGCAGCTGCCTTCGTAGAACCATGCCAGTCTGTGAACCATCGGCAGGAATTTCTCGATCCGTTGGTCTATCTCGCTCGCATAGGCGCGCTGCGCATTGAAATTGGCGTGGTCGTATTTCATGCTGCGAGGGCCTCCATTTCATGGCCAAGTTGTGCAGGTTGGGCCGGTGCTTCATCGCCAATCACGGCGATCACTTCGATCGGCTGCGCGGCGGGGAGTTCGTTGATGGATAGAACGATGCATTGCGGCGCGCGCAGCCGTAGTAGAGCCGAAAGCGCACGGCGCGCACGAGGTTGGACGATCAGTGCGGGACGCGTAGCCGCAGGATCGCGTTGCGAAAGGATCGCCGCGATCCGTTCGCCAATCGACCGGGCAAGATCCGGTTCGATCACGATTTCGCCCGATGCCGGATCCTGCAGTCCGCTTACCACCATATCCTCAAGCGCTGCTGCCAGCGTGAGCACCGGCAGCTTTGCGTCGGGAGGACAGACTTCGGCTACGATCATGGCGCCCAGATCTGCGCGAACGATGTCGATCAAGCGATCATGATCGGCTGTCTGCTGGGCGGCGAGCGAGATGCTGGAGAAAACACGCAGGCCGTGACGCAGCGAGATGCCGTCTGCCAGCAGCGCTTTCAGCAGGCGCGTCACGGCGGCGAGTGACAGTGGCTGCGGCGTGATGGTCTCGATCAGTTGTCCATGCCGCGCGCGCAGATGATCGATAAGGTCGCGTACCTGATCCGGCCCGAGAAGATCCTGCGCGCGCGCGGCAAGCAATTGGTGGATCTGCGTGGCGATCACGCTTTCCGGATCGACCGCGAGGTATCCTTCCGCAACAGCCAGGTCCCGCGCACCAGGGTCGATCCACAAGGCAGGGCAACCGAAGCTCGGATCGATTGTCGATTCACCTGGAACGGCCTGCGAATGCATGACTTCTCCCGTGTCGATAGCCAGCATGTGGCCGGGCTTGATCTTGCCAGCGCCGATAGTCGCGCCGCCCAGAGTGATGCGATAGCTGTCGGGCTCGACCTCGAAGCTGTCCTCGATCCGGAACTGGGGAACGATGAAGCCGAAATTCTGGCACATCTGCTTACGCAGGCCTGTGAGCCGCGCGACCAGCGTGGCGCCACGCTTCTGATCCGTCATGCTGATAAGCCCGTAACCCAGCTGGATGGTAACCAGCGTCTGGTCGGTCACGTCCTCGATCCCGATATGTCCCGGATCGGGAGTGGTCACCGGTTCCGGAATGTTCTGCGTGGCATGCTGGCGCTTTCGCAGAGTATGCCACAAGCCGAACGTGCCAGCAGAAAGTGGCAGTATGATCGATTGCGGCATGGCCGGAATACTGCCGATTGCGAGCAGAATGCAGGCAACCGGTAGCCATATTCTTGGGTCAGCCAACTGGCCGCCGATCTGTCCGGTCAAATCGCGAGCATCTGAAACGCGCGTGACGATAACCGCCGCCGCGATGGAAAGCAGGAGGGCGGGCACCGAAGCTACCAGAGCGTCGCCAACGGCCAGCGTGACATAGAACTCGGCCGCTTCACCAGCNGAGAGCCCATGCGTCGAAATACCCAGCACGAGACCGGCGATGACGTTGATCAGCAGGATCAGCAATGCNGCAACCGCATCGCCCTTCACGAATTTGCTGGCACCGTCCATCGANCCGTAGAAATCGGCCTCGGTGGCGATTTCGCGGCGGCGAGCCTTGGCTTCGTCGGCGGTGAGCAGACCTGCAGCCAGATCGGCGTCGATCGCCATCTGTTTGCCGGGNAGCGCATCGAGNGTGAAGCGTGCCGAAACTTCCGATACGCGGCCCGCGCCCTTGGTGACGACCATCAGGTTGATGATCATCAGGATCAGGAACACGAAGATGCCGACGGCGAAGTTGCCGCCGATAAGGAACGCCCCAAACGCTTCGATNACCTTGCCCGCTGCTGCGCCACCNTCGTGGCCATTCAGCAGCACGATACGGGTNGACGCCACGTTGAGTGCCAGCCGTAGAAGCGTGGCAAACAGCAGGACCGAAGGGAANGACGAGAAGTCGAGCGGCTTTTGCGCGTTCATCGCCGCCATGAGCACCGAAACCGAGAGCGCGATGTTCATGACGAAGAACACGTCGAGGAGCATCGCCGGGATCGGCATGACCATCAGCAGAATGATCGTGAGGATCCCGACGGGCAGAGCCAGGCCGGGATTAAGGAANTGACGCGCGCTCACAGGCCGAATGCCCTGAATTTNCTATATGCGGCTGCTACCTGCTCGGTAGCCCGTCCGCNTCCCGAACTNACATCACCGAATGTCGCGCGNAGGGTATCGGCCATCGATGCTCGCCGCCCGCCGTCGGGAAGCGAGGGGACGGCAAAACCGNTTCGCGATGCACCGGGNTGGCGCATCGGTGACTGGGCGGCAAACCGGGCGAAATCGTAACCGGCCGGCTCTCCGTTGCGAGGAATGGATGTATCGCCATAGGCGCCGGCAACCTTTTCCTGCATGACCGCCATGACCTCTCCTACCGAGCGGGGTGTGCCGCCGGAAAAGAAGATCGATTTATTGGCGTGCGCAGCCTGTGGCAGCAGAGCAACCGCCGATTGAGAAGGGTTGCTTCCTAGGGCACCGAGGAACTGTTGCGCGCCGCCAAGGCCCAGAAAGTGAGCAAGATAGAGTTCGGCCGGTTGAGGTTCGCGCCCCAGCGTGGTGCGTAAACCTTCTGCATTTTCGCGTGTGAGTTCGGCCGCCATGAGCGAGGAAGTGTCGGCATCGTAGCGAAGCGAGAGGAGATGATTGCGAGTTGCCGCATCGGTCACACGCCCGCCCGGTCCGATGGCCGCATCTGCCCAGTCCATTCCGTGTTTGGCACCGTGCCGGTCAAGCGTCCGCAGCCAGGTTGAATCGATGAACTGGTACAGACCGGTCGCACTCGAAGTCTGTGCCTTGGCGCTAGGGTCCAGCCCAGATTCAAGCCTCGCCTGCGCCAGGAGGTAATCGAAATCGACCCCCGTACGCGTCGCAGCGCGGGCGATAGCGCCCTGCACTTCGGCGGTCTGGACTGGATTAATGGTAGGCACGCTTCCTCCGGGAACTGGTTCCCCGGAAGTTCAGCAAGATGCGTGCCAAAAAGTCCTGCGTCTGGCTAATGCCCTGTCAGGCGAGCGCCATGCTCGTGCCCTTGCGCGGCAGGGCCGCATAGGGAGCATTGTTGCCGGTCAACGCGCCCAGACGGTTCTGCACATTGCTGGCGATGAGATTGCGCAAGCGCCGATTGATCTCGTTCAGGCGCCGAACTGCGTCAAGTACGCCGAGGCATTCTTCGTCCAGGCTGGCCTTCTCGACGGCTTCCAATTTTACGCACAAGTCCATCTTGCCGCTTGTGCATGTAACAATGCGATCGAGGTCGAGAGCGGCAAGAGCCTGCCGCTCACCCTGCAAAAGTGCGAGCATCTGTTGCAGGGTTGCGAGCGTTTCCTGTTTGGCGGTCATTTCCCAATCTTTCCGTACATGCCCGCGGCGATGATTGCGTCGGCGATCTTGGTGGGGATCAGTGGGTAGGTGCCAGTTTCGAGTGCNNTGCGAATCTCTGAAACGCGATCGCTATCGATCGGAGCTTCACCACTTGTGGAGAGGCGCGATGTGGCAACGGGTGCTTCTGCTTCCCGCGAAGAACCAGCCGCTTTCTGAACGGCGGAGACCTTCGCGGTTGGCTCCACGGCCTTGCTTGGCCGCACCAACGCTCCTGAGAATTCCGGCAATCCGACAATACGCATCGTTTCGCTCCATAAGCTGGTTACCCAACAGAACGGCTCTTGATGCGATGGTTTAACTCCCCGGCAATGAATTTTGCCGATTACGGCAAATCAATGCCGACCTGGCCNGGGCGAAGGACGAGGNCGCGCAGCGTTTCCGTCCGNTGGTCNGANGCGCGGACCTTGATCCACTGGCCTTCNGCACCGTCCTCNACGGCGGCACCCTGGCGGGTCAGCGTAAAGCCCTTTCCGCGGACCAGAATGCTCACGTTTTCACCNCGTTTGATGATCGCTTCGCCAAATTGCTGCGGCATCCGGTTNGCATTGGAAAAGCCCGCATCCACNGCGACNTAGATACGCCATCCCGCACCNGGACANACGACCTGNACNGATCGCTGATCGCGNCCNAACCANTGCATATCNAGNGGGGACTCGCAGTTCGCNAGCCTNAGGCGCCGGTCCACCGGCAATTTNGCACCGCCCGGTTGACCGACTTCGGCGCCGGTAAAGTCCGCGACGGCACGATCGATGATCGTGAGGTCCATCGGCGATGCTGCTGCTGCGCCTGTCGCCAAAAGNGCGGTCAGGGCGGCTGCGAAGAAGGGTTTACGCATGGTCGNTANTCACTCCGGTTCANGGGGCCGCACGGTTATCGNGCCGNATCACGCTTNGGCGGAGCAAGGTTCGTGCCATTCCTTCATTGTTGTCGGAGATAATCGACCGTNATCACGACATCGTCTGTCGCGTTCGGCGTGGCTATCAAACGTGCNGGNACGCCCGCGCTGTCGGCCTCGGCCAGCANCCNTTCCGCCTCGGNCANGGCTTCGGCCCGTNTTTCCTGAGTATATCCCACAGAGATCGTCGCCATCTGCCTCTGGTCCGTGGTCGAAGCGATCAGCCATTCTCGAACGGACTCGCCCTGTTNNGGCCGATGCACNNCCAATGCNGACGAGGATGCAGGAGGCTGCCTTTCNTCCTCCGCCTGGCTTTGCGTTGCGGGTTTCTTGCCAACGGCCTGCGCGGTAATCANNAAGAGGATNANNGCGAGGTCTGCTATNACNGTTTGCCAACCGGATGCGGCGCGCACAATCATGCCACTGCCTTTGCATGCTCGGCATAAGTCACTGCCACCCCGCTTTTACGAATGCCGTGTTCCAACCACTCCAGAACTTCGTCNCGGTCCAGTTCTTCACGTCGCGATTTNCGTGCAATGGCGTTGCCNANTGGCGAGAAAAGGAAATTGGCNGCTATCAGCCCATANAGCGTGGTCACNACGGCCATTGAAATTGCGCCGACGATACCGGTCTGTTCTGACGCGGATCCCTGTGCATGGCCCAAAGCGATCAATGTGCCGGCGAGTCCAAGAATAGGGGCCAGTTCCGCCGCGTTGTCGAAGACGCGTATTGCAGTCTGAGCGGTCGCCACCCGCACTTCCTTGAATTTGTGATGCTCGCCATGCAGCGACTGGATCGATCGCTGGCTGATGATGAGATCCGACAGGCTGTCGAATTCATTGTCTCCGAAATGCTGCGGCTCTGCGCGCAGAAAGCCATCGTCGGCAATTTCGCGTATCTGGACGGAGAGCGCTGCCTTGGCCTGAGTTACGTTGAACGGCGTTTCGAACAGTCCGCGCAGAGCGCCGATAGCTACACGGCTATCCGCCACCCCGCACCGAAGCAGGGTCGCAATGATCGTACCGACGAGAACTATGGCGATAGAGGCCGGGTCGAGCCAAGTTTCCAGCATGGGGTAGCTACTCCTTGCAAACAAGAACGGCCCCATTTCGCGCAGATTTACGGGGAGGACGAACTTTGCCGCTCCCCGGCAAAAGCTTGCCGCAATCTGCCGATATGGCCTTGCGCCGCCGCAATTTTGGATTTTGGCACGCCCCTTGCTGAACACTTCCCGTAATCTTTTGCGGAGGCTCGTATGAGCGAAGGACTGTTTGGCATTCATGGAGCGGCGCTGGAAATCCGGTCGCAGCGCATGGGTGTGCTCGGCTCAAATATCGCGAACGCAGCGACGCCCGGCTACAAAGCGCGCGACGTCGATTTCGCTTCTGCGCTTCAGGCGCGCCTCGGCGGTGCCGAAGCTGAGCAGGCGACGGGTCGCTCGATCCAGTATCGCGTCCCGACCATGGCAACGCTCGACGGTAACACGGTCGAAATGGCCACCGAACAGGCCGCCTTTGCTGAAAACGCCGTAGCCTACTCGGCAACCCTCAACTTTCTGCGCGGGCGGGTAGAAACCGTAACCCGCGCGATCAGAGGCGAATAACGATGGCCGGACCGACATCCTTCTTCGAGGTGGGCCACCGCGCCATGTCGGCGCAGCTCGTGCGCATGAACACAGCTGCTTCCAACCTTGCCAATGCCGGCTCGGTCGCAGGTAGTGAAGCAGAAGCGTACCGCCCGATGCGTACTGTGTTCGAACAGGAACTCGATCGCGCAAGCGGCCTGTCCTCTGTCCGTGTGGGCGGTGTGGTGCGCGAAGATGTCGCACCTATTCGTCGTCACGACCCGGGTCACCCGCTGGCCGACGAGAATGGCGATGTCTGGGAAACTCCGGTCGATGAAAACGCCGAAATGGTCGAGATGCTCGAAGCGTCCCGTCAGTACCGCAACATGGTCGAAGCTCTGTCGACCGCCAAGCAGCTCATGCTGGAAACGATGAGGATGAAATGATCAATTCCGTCACCAACACCACGCCCGGGACCAGTTCCGTCGGTCAGGTTCAGGGCCGCGGCATGGACTCGCTCGGGCAGGGGGATTTCCTCAAGCTGCTGACAGTCCAGATGCAGCAGCAGGACCCGTTCGATCCGGTCGATAACAAGGAAATGCTGGCACAGATGGCGCAGTTCTCTTCGCTTGCCGGTGTCGCTGAAACCAATGCCTCTCTCGAGCGGATCGCAGACAAGCTCGACCTGCTCATCAAGTCCAACCAGTCGCCGTCCGACGACTGATCCAGGAGATAATCCATGTCCTTCTATACTTCGCTTAACGGCATGAAAAATGCGCAGACCTCGCTCGGGGTCATCGCGCACAATATTTCGAACTCGGAAACCTATGGTTTCAAACGTAGCCGTACGGAATTCTCCGAAATCGTCGCCGGTTCGGCGCTGACCAATCCGCGCATGATCCAGGGTATCGGCGCGTCGGTGAAATCGATCACGCAGAACTTCGCGCTTGGTCCGGTGGAACAGACGGGCTCGGCTCTCGATCTCGCGATCACGGGCGACGGCTTCTTCACGACCCGTTCGGCTACCGACGGATCGACGCTGTACACGCGAGCCGGATCGTTCACGCTCAATGGAAACGGCAACATCGTAAGCAACAGCGGCAACCGCCTCCAGCTGTTCCCGGTCGATGCCAACGGCCAGGTCACTGGCAATACGCTGGCCGATGCCAATCTCCCCCCACAGAACGCCGCCGGTTCGGAATTCGTCGGGGTTACGATCGACGATGTCGGCGTGGTGTCGGCATCTTATGCTGACGGTTCGGTCGAACCAGTCGGTGCCGTCGCACTTGCCACTTTTATCGCTCCCACTGGACTGAAAAAGGTCGGGGACGCGAACTGGGAAGGCACTGGCCTTTCCGGTCAGGCTGCCTACGGCTCGCCGGGAACCGGAGCGTATGGCTCGCTCTTGTCGGGCGCTCTTGAACGCTCGAACGTCGATATCGCGGAAGAACTTGTCGGGCTGATTACCGCCCAGCGCAATTTCCAGGCGAACGCCAAGGCAATCGATACTGCCACCCAGATCTCGCAGACCGTCATCAACCTGCGGACCTGATAGCCATGGACCGCCTTATCCACACCGCGCTTTCGGGCATGCGGGCATCGATGGACAGCCAGCGCGTCATCGCGAGCAACATGGCCAATGCCAATACGCTCGGTTTCCGTGCGGAACTGCTCGATCAACGCGCCGTCACGATCGAAGGCCAGCCCCTCGAAGCCCGCGCGATGCAAGTCGCACGGGTGCGCGGTGCGGATATGGTCGCCGGCGAAATTATCGAAACGGGCCGCGATCTCGATATTGCGATCGCGACCGATGCCCTCATGGCAGTGCAGGCTGAAGATGGCACCGAAGCCTACACCCGCCGCGGTGACATGTCGATTTCGGCCACCGGCCTACTGGTCAATGGCGAAGGCCGTCCGGTGCTTGGCGATAACGGGCCGATCACCATTCCGCCGGTCGGAATTCCGGGCATTGCACCGGATGGTACGGTGACCATCGCGGATCCGGCAACGCCCGATCAGCCGCCGGCCGAAGTCGGCCGGATCAAGCTGGCAGCGTGGCAAGGTTCGCCGATCAGCAAGGGGCTCGACGGACTTTTCCGTGTCGAAGGCGGTGGAATTCTGCCGACCGACGAAGCGGCGACCGTTCAGGTCGGGGCGCTCGAACAATCCAACGTTAAAACCACCGAAGTGCTGGTGGAAATGATCGATGCTCAGCGGCTTTTCGCCATGCGCAGCAAGGTCATCGCGACGGCACGTGAAATCGACGAAAGCGGTGCGCAGCTCATGCGCCTCGGCTAACCAGACAAGAGGATAGTCAATCATGCCCACTTCAGCTCTGCAGGTCGCCCGCACCGGGCTCGAGGCTCAGGATGCGCGCATGCGCGTCATTTCGAACAACCTCGCCAACGTCGGGACCACCGGCTTCAAGCGCGACCGTGCCAACTTTGCGACTCTCGCCTATCAGGACGCCCGCGTTGCCGGCCAGCGTTCGTCGGGTGAAACGGCTTATGCAACCGGGCTCAACCTCGGTACCGGCGTGGCGGTCCAGTCCACCAGCCAGATCATGACGCAGGGCGCTCTTAATACGACAGGCAATGCTTTCGACCTCGCGCTCGATGGCGATGGCTATTTCCAGATCGAAATGCCCGGCGGTCGCATCAGCTATACCCGAGCGGGGAATTTCACGCTTTCCGCCGAAGGGCAGCTGGTGACCCAGCAGGGGTATGCGGTCCAGCCAGCCATAACGGTGCCCGAGGGCGCTACTGCGATCGCAGTTTCACCGGACGGCATAGTCTCCGCGACATTGCCGGGAGAAGCCGAGCCGGCCGAACTGGGCCAGATCCAGGTTGCCCGCTTCACGAATCCTTCGGGCCTTCAGGCCATCGGCGACAACTTCCTGGTCGAAACCGCAGCCAGCGGTGCCGCCGAACTGGCGCCGGGCGGTGAGAACGGCCGTGGCAATGTCCGACAGGGCATGCTGGAATCCTCGAATGTCAACATCGTCGAGGAACTCGTCGAGATGATCGAATGTCAGCGTGCCTACGAGATCAGCTCGAAAATGGTGTCCGCCGTGGACGAAATGCTCCGCAACGCCAATCAGACCCTTTGAGTATCTTCACCATGAAATCCGCACTGTGTCTCGTCCCACTCGTTCTCGCCCTTGCTGGTTGCGGTGGCGGTTCTGCCCGGCCCGAAGGCTTTGCAGTCGCACTGCCGCCAGCGCCGCAGGTGGAGCCTGATCGCCACCGGGATGGTGCCATTTATCAAGCCAGTCATGGCTATGCGCCTCTGTACTACGGCAATCGCGCGGCGCGGGTGGGCGACATCGTCACCATCGCACTGGTCGAACGGACGCAGACGTCGAAATCCACCAGCGGGTCGACCAAGCGCGACGGCAGCCTCGGACTTTCGCTCCCCAGCTGGACCGGAATCGATAGCAGCGACCTTAATGCTTCGGGTGGCGGGTCGTTCAAAGGGGCAGGCGATGCTTCTCAGGCGAGTTCGATCCGGGCCGATCTTACCGTTTCGATCGTGGAAGTACGCCCGAACGGGACGGCACTGGTACGTGGGGAAAAGGTCATGCAACTCAGCCAGGGCGAAGAGTGGGTCCAGCTTTCGGGCATCATCCGGCTGGCTGATATCGATCAGGANAACCGCATTCCATCGATCCGCGTGGCAGATGCCCGCATTTCCTATTCGGGTGCCGGATCCGTGCAGCGCGCTAGCCGCGAAGGCTGGCTGTCGCGCTTCTTCGGCGTGATNTCGCCCTTCTGAGGATGTCGAACATGATCCGCCCNCTTATCCTTCTGTTCGCAGCTCTGGTTTCCGCGCTCCCGGTTCCGGCTATGGCCGAACGCGTGCGCGACCTTGGGCAATTCCAGTCGGTGCGCTCCAACCAANTGACCGGCTACGGTATAGTTGTTGGCNTGGACGGTTCGGGCGATGACAATTTCGCCTATGCGACGCAGGCCATGCGNGGCGTGTCGGGTCGTCTNGGGCTGCAATTGCCGCCCGGCGTCAATCCAGCTCTCAAAAATGCGGCNGCCGTCATCATAACCGCTGATCTGCCTGCGTTTGCCAAACCTGGTCAGCGCATCGACGTCACCGTTTCGACCATGGGCAGGGCCAAGTCGTTGCGCGGCGGTGCGCTGGTGATGACGCCGCTTTATGGTGCGGATGGCCAGATATATGCCATGGCGCAGGGCAATCTTGCCGTTGGCGGCCTGGGCGTTTCCGGCAAGGACGGCTCGAAACTGACCGTCAACGTACCGACTGTCGGCCGCATTGCCGACGGCGCGACTGTCGAACAGGCAGTGGCCAGCAATTTCGACTTTTCCGAAGTGCTGCGCTGGAACCTCTACAACGCCGACTTCCTGACCATCTCGCGCGTCCGCGATGCGATCAACGGTGCTTACCCCGGCATGGCGCAGGTCGAAGACGGCGTGACGCTGGCCCTGATGCTGCCGCCGGGCGCAAATACCCGTGCGGAAATCATGGCGCAGATCGAAATGCTCGATGTCGATCCTGCCGAACGCGCTGCGAAGGTCGTGATCAACAGTCGCACTGGCACGATCGTCATCTCAAGCGCCGTACGGTTGGCCCCGGCCGCGATCAGCCACGGAAGCCTGGTGGTCCGGATCGACGAGGATCCTGTGGTGGTCCAGCCCGCACCGTTCTCGCGCGGTCAGACTGCCCTTGAACCCAGCAGCACCATCACGGCGAGCCAGAAAGAGAGCGTCGTCTCACGCGTCGGCCCGGGTGCTTCGCTTGCCGAGGTTGTGGATGCGCTCAACGCTTTGGGTGCGAGCCCCGCCGATCTGGTCGCGATACTGGAAGGTCTTAAGCAGGCGGGTTCGCTTACAGCGGAACTGGTGATCATATGACGAGCTTTCCGATAAATGTGGCCGGCGCCAGGCCGCTTTCCGAGCGCGAGGCGGCGCCCCTGAACAAGGAATTGCGGGAAGCCGCACAGCAGTTCGAGGCAATCCTGCTCCGCCAGATGCTTTCGAGCGCGCGCAGCACCGATTTCGGGGGCAACGATCTGTTCGGCGGCGAGGGCGAAGGCACATTCCGCGAAATGCGCGATGCGCGCTTTGCCGAGCTGACCGCCCAGACCGGCCAGCTTGGCTTTGCCAGTGCCATCGAGAAGCAGCTTGCCCGCTTTCTTCCGAAAGGTGAAAACTGATGGCTTCTGACCTTCTTTCGATCGCCGTCAGCGGTGCCCGTGCAGCGCGCGGCGCACTCGACGTCACCGCGCAGAACATCGCCAATGCTTCGAGCGATGGCTATGTTCGCCGCAGTTTGCGGATTGAGGAGGTCTCTGCATCCGGTGGAGCAGGCCGGATTGGCGACATTTCGCTGTCAGGTTCGCGCATTGCGGAAATTCGCCGCAATGCGGATTCCTTTCTGCAGGGCGAAGTTCGCCGCACATCCGGTGATCTGCAACGCGCGAACACCGAACTGAAGGGTTTGCGCAATATGGAAAGCGCGCTCGAACAGTCGGGCGTCTTTTCCTCCATCGTCGAATTCGAAGCAGCGTTGCAGCAGCTTGCAGGCGATCCGGTCGACCCATCGCGGCGGGCTGCGGTCATCGGCGAAGCGACGACGCTCGCAAGCAAGTTCAACATCACGGCGTCCAGTTTCGACGCAGTGGGCGAGGGCCTGCGGTTCGAAGCCGACGCGCAGGTATCCGAAGCCAACGTCATCGGCGGCGAACTGGCTCGCGTGAACCTGCGCCTGACGCGCGCGGGTGCGGGCAGCAGCGATCGGGCAGCCTTGCTCGACCAGCGCGATCAGTTGCTGGAACGGCTGTCGGGCTTCACTTCCATTACCACGAATTTCGAAAGCGACGGGACCGTTGCCGTCGCGCTCGGAGCCAGTCCGACCCAAAGCTTTGTGCAAGGAGGCACGTCGCAGACCCTGTCCTCTGCAGTGGCTGCCGATGGAACGCTCAGCTTCGCTGTCGACGGCCAGCCGGTCAGTCCGGGGTCGGGAAGTCTTGCTGGTGCCTCGCTCGCGCTGACCGAACTGGCATCGGTCCGCGGCCGTCTCGACACGATCGCGGCCAGCCTCGCGGATACGGTGAACAATGCCCAGGCGGCTGGTGTGGCGCTCGACGGTACGCAAGGTCAGCCGATCTTCTCCGGCACGACGGCAGGCACGCTGACGGTCGTCATGACGCAAGGTCAGGGCCTCGCGACCGCGCCGACCGGTGCTGGCGCGGGAAGCCGCGACGATTCCAATCTCAACGCTCTGCGCCAATCGCTGGCAAGCCTGAACCCGGCACAGCAACTCAATGGGCTTCTTTTCGACGTGTCCAGCAAGGTGGCTGGTCGCACGGTCACGCAGGGCGCGCTTGATACAATCGCGTCCTCCGCGCGCATCTCGCTCGAGCAGCAATCAGGCGTGGACCTCGATACCGAGGCCGCCAATCTGATCCGTTTCCAGCAGGCTTTCCAAGCTTCGGGACGCGCGATGCAGGCGGCGAGCGACATATTCGACACTCTACTGGGGATCGGCCGATGATCAATCTCAGCACCGGCGCGTTTTACGAACGTAGTAGTCGTCAGATCGGCGGCTTGCGGGCTCGCGCGGAGACGCTTCAGCAGCAGATCGGTACTGGGGAGCGGCTCGAACGCTCGTCGGACGATCCCGTGGCTGCAGCGCGGCTGCGCATGCTGAGCCGTACGGAGCGCATCGCCAATGTCGATACGCGCAACTCGCAGCTCGCCGAAGCAGACCTCTCGCTTGCGGATCAAACGCTTGATTCGGTCGTCGATATAGTTGTTCGGGTCCGCGAACTGGCCGTTCGGGCCAATTCCAGCACGCTGAACGACGAGCAACGCTCGGCGATCTCCACCGAAGTTGCCAGCCTGCGCGAAAATCTCGTCGTGCTCGCCAACAGCCGGAATATTTCCGGCCATGCCCTCTTCGGCGGCCAGACTGCCGGTAACGCCTATGTCGATAACGGCACCGGCGTCCAGTTTGTCGGTACGCCCGACATTACCCCGCTCGAGATCGGCGAGGGGCAGTCGGTCGAACCCGGCCTTGCCGGACCTGAAATATTCGAGTTCACGACGGCGAATGGCCCGACCGATCTGTTTGCGGTGCTGGGCAATCTGGCCGCGGCTCTCGCGACCGGCGGACAGACGGCCATGGATGCCAGCTCTGCGGCGCTGGAAGAATTGGACATCGGGCTCGAAAAGGTAACGACCGCGCAGACCGTCGTCGGTTCGCGCCTCAACTGGATCGACCTGATGTCGGATCGGCGCGAAAACAACGCAGAGCGTATTGCCGAAGAACGCGCCGACGTGGGCGGCGCGGATATCGCGGTAACCATGACGCGGCTCCAGGAAACCCTGACCATTCTGGAAGCGAGTCAGGCGAGTTTCGTTCGCCTCGCCAACCTTTCCCTATTCTCGATGCTGCGCTGATCGCGGCCCTATTTGACAGGAATTCAAAGTGTTTGCGGCAATCGGCATAGTCATCCTGCTGGTCATGGTCTTCGGCGGCTTCGCGCTGACGGGCGGTGCGCTTGGTCCCGTCATGGAGGCCGTGCCTCACGAAATGCTGATCATCGGCGGCGCCGCGATCGGCGCGCTGGTCGCCGGCAATTCCATGGACGGGCTGAAGGCCATCGGCAGGTCCATGAAGGTCATCTTCAAAGGGCCGCAGCATACCAAGCAGGACCATATCGATGCCATCGCGCTGACCGCGCAGTGCATGAAGCTGCTCAAGAACGAAGGCCCCGTGGCGCTGGAAAGCCATGTCGAAAACCCGCAAGATTCGACGATCTTCAGCGCCTATCCGAACCTGCTCAAGAACGAGCCGCTGATTGGACTGATCTGCGACACGCTCACCCTGCTGGTCGTATCGTCCGGCACGCTGGAAACCCATGCGGTGGAAGAAGTCATGGACAATGCCATGAAGACGCATTTCCACGAGCTTCACGAACCCCAGCACACGCTGCAGTCGCTGGCCGACGCACTGCCTGCACTCGGGATCGTGGCCGCCGTCCTTGGTGTGGTGAAAACCATGGGTTCGATCGACAAGCCGCCGGAAATCCTGGGCGGCATGATCGGATCGGCCCTTGTGGGTACGTTCCTCGGGGTTCTCCTGGCCTATGGCATCGTCGGTCCGCTCGCTGGACGCCTGAAGCAGGTGCTGGAGCAGGACGAACAGATTTTCCACGCGGTGAAGCAGGTGATCATCGCCTCGCTCTATGGCCATCCGCAGCCGCTGGTGGTGGAAAGCGCCCGTTCGGGCCTGGGCCATACGGTCCGGCCGGGCCTGACCGAACTGCTCGACGCGCTGCGGGGCCGGTAAAATGGCCAGCACCCCGGCGGGTCGCAACGACCCGGTCCCCATTATCGTCAAGAAGGTAACCGTGGTCGCCGCTGGCCATCACGGCGGCGCCTGGAAAGTCGCCTATGCCGACTTCGTTACCGCGATGATGGCCTTCTTCCTGCTCCTTTGGCTGTTGGGTGCAACGACAGAGGATCAGCGCAAGGGACTGGCAGATTATTTTACGCCCACTCTCGTCAAGACCAAGGAACAGAGCGCCGGCGCCGATGGCGTGCTGGGCGGATCGTCGCTGGTCGATGTCGACAATTACCCGCATGCTGCGGGCCAGACCGGCACCAAGACGCTAACCGTCCCGCGCGATGCGACGGGCGGCCCGAAAGAAGGCGCTGCCACGATCAAGCGCATTCGCGAACGTGTTTCGGAAGCGATCGCCGAGGAAGAGCGGCTGAAAAGACTGATGCGGCAGGTACGCATGATCGATACCACCACCGGGATCAGGATCGATCTGGTCGACGACGCCAATTTCTCGATGTTCTCGCTCGGCACGACTGTCCTCACCTCAGATGCGCGCGCTTTGCTGGATGTGGTGGCCGAGGCAATCTCGCCCGAAGGTGGCAAGATAACCGTGCGCGGCCATACCGACGCACTGCGCTATCGNGACCCGAGCCGGGTGAACAACTGGTCGCTGTCCGCCGGNCGGGCCGAAGCCACGCGGCAGACGCTGATCCGCGAAGGAATAGCGTTCAACAGGTTCCGCCGNATCGAAGGCGTCGCCGATACCGAACCGCTGATCGCAGACGACCCGGCGGATCCAAGAAATCGCCGGATCTCGATCTCTCTCGAGAGGTGAGATCCGGCAAAGGGACAGGCTTTATCGGCAATCGGCGGGTTGCCGCCAACCTGCCCCCCCGTCCCGTTCAGACTTCCGACCAGTCCGGTGNTTCANCCTCGCGCTTCCATTCGAAAGACGCGTCGATCCCCGCCTCGAAGGTNTTGTCCGTGACAGTGGAGACNGTTCGATAATCCACTCGCGCCGATCCCGGTCGCAGGGTGAGCAAGGTATATCCCTTTGCATCCTGATTGCAGTAGATCGTGTCCGGATTAGCCTGCTCGATATACCGCCCGATGCCCGGCAAGATGGATCCGTAAGAGGGACTGGTGATCGCGGTGCAGCCGGTTTCCAGGCCAACTATCTCACCGTCAGCGCCGCGCAGGCGATTCGCCCAACCCGCGTGGCTGTCGCCTGCGAGGACAATCGGCCTGGAGCCTGCATCCCGAAACGTCGCATAGAGCCGCTCGCGTGCGGCAGGGTAGCCATCCCAACTGTCGAGATTGAACGGTACGCCCTTGCGATAGCCCACCTGCGCCGCCGCGATGCGATCGTTAAATCCGCTTGGCAGGCTGGCAATCAGGTCGGCATATTGATCGGGGCCCATTCCTGCCTCCAGATCGGGACCGGCGACGCGGCCCATCACCACCTGGTTTCCNACCACCTGCCATGGCTTGCCTGCCGCGACCGAAGTGGACAGAGTATTCCNTAGCCAGTNGCGCTGCTCGTNCCCGATCAGTTGACGCGTCTCGTCCGCCAGCGTCTCGGCNAAGGCGGCATAAGCNTTTGCATCATCCGGATCGCCTGCGAATTCGAGTTGCTCGCTGCGAACCAGCAGGCGTGTTTCCAGCATGGCNAGCGTTGCCAGATCGCCGAATTCGAAGCTGCGATANATNGCTTCCTTCGCCCGCGCCGCCGAAGGATCGCGGATNGGCATCCATTCGAAATAGGCCTGCATCGCTACCGCCTTGCGGCCCGCCCAGTCGCCTTCGGTTTCAGGCTGGTGGTTCTGCGCGCCGTGCAACCAGCCATCATTGGTGATTTCGTGATCGTCCCACACACAGATGAAAGCCGCACGCGCGTGCGCGGCCTGCATGTCCGGGTCGGATTTCGCCTGCGCATGGCGCAAGCGATAGTCTGCCAGCGTCACGATTTCATGCGGCGGATCGGGAAGCCGATTTAGGTGTCGGCCAATATCGGCGCCGTAACCGGCGTCGCCATATTCGTAGATATAGTCGCCAAGATGAATGACCGCGTCGAGCCGCTCGGCTCGTGCCATGTCGGCAAAGGCGTTGAAATAGCCGCCGGGGTACAACTGGCAGGAAGCGACCGCAAAGACGAGTTGGTCCACCGCACCCACAGGCAGGGTGCGGAAGCGACCGGAGGGTGACTGCGCGCCGTCGGCAGCATGGAAGGCATACCAGTATTCCCGGCCCGGTTCGAGACCGTCGACCTCCACCTTGGCCGTACGATCGGCAACCACGCGTGCAATCGTCTCGCCTTCGCGGACGACCGGCCCGCCTTCGGTTTCACGGACTTTCCAGCGCAAGGGAACATCGCCTGCGCCATCGACACTGGCGCGGGTCCAGATCACTGCCCCGTCCGCGGCGGGGTCGCCGCTGGCGACCCCGTGATCGAAACGAACAGGCCCGGCTGCCTGAGCGGATACGCCAACGGGTAGCGCGGCGGCTCCCGACGCGCCGAGCAGACCGAGAACCGTGCGCCGGTCGAGCCCCCCGCTCACCGCCCGATCCGCGCGGTCAGCTGGACACCGTAGAAGCGCGGCTCGGCAGGAATGAAGGTCGGCCGTCCGAAGGCCCCGCCGGTATTGCCGGCATCGAGCAGATAGCGCTCGTTCGTGGCATTGCGGATGAAGCCAGCGACTTCGAACCTATCATCGGCAAAGGAGACACCGGCGCGCGCATTCAGGAGCGTGACGGCTTCCTGCGAGATACGCAGGCTGTTCGGCACTTCGAAGAAAATGCGGCTACGGTGCGTNACCGACGGCGTTGCGAAGATCCGTACNCCNGGNGCGACGGGGTAATCGACGGTGAAACCGCCGGCAGCCTGCCATTCGGGCTGGAGACGGAAACGATCGCCCGCGACCGTTCCGTTGATCGGATCGTCGTCGATCCCGCCATCGATGTAGCCGACATTGGCGAAGACGCTCAGCCAGCTGGTGGGCCGTATGTTGATCTCCGCCTCGACACCAAGGTTGCTGGCCGAGCCGACGCTTTCCGTGACCGTGGTGCCGAGCGGCAGGCCCGACGGATCGTTCGGGTCCGAGATCGTGCGCGTGGTCTGGAAGTTGCTGTAATCCTGATAATAAACGCCCAGCGAGCCGGAGACGGCGCGCGAACCGAACTTGATCCCACCTTCGTAGTTCCACACCACTTCCTGCGGGATGACATTGATGTTGGGCAGGACCTCGGTCCCGACACGGCGTGCGCCAAGCGATACGACCGGGGAGCGGCGGCCCTTCGAAACCGTTGCGAAGACATTGAGGTCGGGCGTTATCCGATAGAGCGCATTGAACCGCGGCAGCACGGCGGAGAAGCTGTCTTCGGCTTCGAACGTGCGGCCACCGGTATCGATCTGGCCAGGGATGAGCGGCGCGCCCGTCAGTACCGAATTGGGCACGGACGTAACGAAGCCCGAACGTCGCTGCTCGATCAGCAGGCGGGCGCCTGCGGTCAGTTCGAGCGAGGTGGTGGGAAGGAAGGTCGCATCGGCGAAGAGCGAATAGCTCTGATTGTTGCCCTGGTTTTCGAACACGGAACTGTAGGGGATTGCGGTGGCGGCACCGCCCGTAGCGAGTTGGGTGACCTGTGCCGCGGGCACACTGCCGTCGGCGGCGACGCAGGGGATGCCCGGAATGACCGGAGCCAGTCCCAGCGACGTGGTGAGGCACTGCAGGAAAGTGCCCTCCTCGGTCGAGAATGGCACGCGCTGGAGATTGTCCTCGGTGAAGAAATTCCAGCCGAAGGCTGCGCGCCATCGCGGATCGACATAGGTGAAGCGGCCTTCATGGCTGACCTGATGCCCCTTTGCGATCTCCGCAAATTCCAGGAACGGTGCCGGGCCGCCATCGGCGTCGAACACCTCGTGGCTGTCGAATTCGCGATAGCCGTTGACGGTGGTGAAAGTCAGGCTGTCACCGATGAGGTATTCCGCCGTCAGATTCGCATCGTAGACTTCACGGTCGAGGCCGAGCTGGCTGTCACCCAGGGCGGCTTCCGAATAGGGNGACCCGCCCAGGAAGGCGCGACCGAACGGATCNGCGGGCCCGTCGGGAGTGGCAAAAGTATCCGAGATNAACGGCGTGCCGCCGTGCCTTTGCCGGTCGAANGTGCCGATGAGGTCGACCGTCAAACGGTCGTTCGGCGTGAAGCGGAGCGAACCGCGCGCGCCGAACTGGTCTTGCGCGTAAAGATCCTCTTCCTGCGAGGGGGCCAGGTTCTCGACATAGCCATCGCGGGTGCGCCATTCGAAGGCGATGCGGCCTGCGACGACATCGGACCCGGCATTTACGAAGCCCGAAACCAGCGTCTGGTCGAAATTGCCGTAACCGCCGGTCAGTTCGGCCGAGTAGCCGGCGCGAGGCCGTGCAGAGACGAGGCTGATCGCGCCNACGGCGGANGCGGTGCCGAACAGCGTCGCCTGCGGGCCCTTGATCACNTCGACACGATCGAGATCGTAGATCGCCTGATAGGAACCACGCGAGCGCGAGATATCGACCCCGTTGTAATATAGCGTGACGCGGGGGCCCTGCTGTGCGGACCCGCTGTCGGATGTGATCCCGCGGATCACGATGCCCGGATTNTTGGCGCTCTGTTCCTGAATGTTGAGCCCGGGAATATAGTTCGACAGTTCGTCGAGATCGGTGACGCCGAGTTCCGCAATCGCATCGCCNGTGAGCGCGGAAATGGTAATCGGCACGTCGAGTGCGCGCTGTTCGATAAGCTGTGCCGTGACGATGATCTGGTTATCGNCNGGCGCGACATCCTNGTCGTCCGGTTGCGCCGGTGCCTGGGCCTGAAGGGCCTGNAAGGGNATGGCCGATGCTGCGCAAAACAGTGCGGCGTGGGAAAGCGATNTGATGTTCATGTAGCCCCTCGTTNTCGNTGTGAGGGGCCTTTCCCAGAGCTAGGTGAAAAGCTCGCGACGGTTTTCTTTCAAACTGGAGACTGCGACGCGATTGGGGNGAAATACCTGNTTTTTGTGAAAGGNGCCTGCGGGTGNGNGCTGGCCCGANCCGNTTGCGCAGGNACANGCATCGGCGAATTTNCGCCACGAACCGATGCGTCGGCAACGGTTCGGAAATNACCGCCCGGNAATTTCCGCATAAAAANGGCCGGGATAGGCAATGACGCTTTTCCCGGCCCTTTTTGAGGCGACTTCATTGCTGCCGCATGCCTTGGCTGTGTTGAGCTCAGGTCATCAAACGTCCAGATTTGCCACGTTGAGGGCATTGTTCTGGATGAATTCGCGGCGCGGTTCGACGACGTCGCCCATCAGGCGGGTGAAGATTTCATCGGTTACGTCGGCATCCTCGACCTTCACCTGCAGTAGTGCGCGGTTGTCGGGGTCGAGGGTGGTTTCCCACAATTGCTCGGCATTCATCTCGCCAAGACCCTTGTAGCGCTGGATCTTCTGCCCCTTCCGCCCGGCTATCATCACCGCGTCGAGCAGCTGGGTCGGCAGGGTGATCGCGTCGTCGGTCAGGATCGGCGCATCGTCATCCGCCTCGTTCGCTTCGCTATCGTCGGGCTCTGTTTCCGCACTGCTGCGCACGAGACGCAAGGGCGATGCGTATACATCGGCGAAATCCTGCGCGATCTTGTGCAGTTTGCGTGCCTCGGCACTTTCGAGAAATGCCGGGTCGATTTCGTGTACGTCCGTCACACCGCGCCAGACGCGGCTGAGACGAACCTTGCCGTCTTCGCCCGTCTCGGCCTTCCAGCGAGCATCGGGATCGCCCATCTGGAGGTGGGCGGCAGCACGATCGAGAGCAGCAGAACGATCTCCGGCAGGGTCGAGCGCGCCGGCCAGAGCCATCGCCTCGATCAGCTCCGAATTGTATTTGCGGGGTACGAAACCGAGCATGTTGCGCATGCGCAGACCGTGGTCGACCAGCGCCTGCANTTCGCCGCCNCCGCGAACCGGCCCGCCCTGCGCTTCNAGCACCCGCCCGTCNAGCCCCTGTGCGATCAGGTAACGGTCGTAGGCCGGCTGATCCTTCAGATAGACTTCGCTCTTGCCTCGCGACACNTTGTANAGCGGAGGCTGNGCGATGAAGAGGTGCCCGGCCTTGACGATCTCGGGCATCTGGCGATGGAAGAAGGTCAGCAGGAGCGTGCGGATATGGGCGCCGTCGACGTCGGCGTCGGTCATGATCACGATCTTGTGATAGCGCAGCTTTTCGAGATTGAATTCGTCGCGCAGGCCGGTGCCCATCGCCTGGATCAGCGTGCCGACTTCCTTGGACGAGATGATCCGGTCGAAACGGGCACGTTCCACATTGAGGATCTTGCCTTTGAGCGGAAGGATGGCCTGTGTCTTGCGGTCGCGACCTTGCTTGGCCGACCCGCCTGCCGAATCGCCCTCGACCAGAAAGAGTTCGCAGTTTTCGGGATTGCGGTCCTGACAATCGGCGAGTTTGCCGGGCAGCGACGCGATGCTCATGGCGCCCTTGCGGCTCATCTCGCGTGCCCTGCGGGCAGCTTCACGCGCGGCGGCCGCGTCGATGACCTTCTGGATGATCTGCTTGGCGTCGTTCGGGTTCTCTTCGAGCCACTCCGTCATCTTTTCGCCCATGAGCGATTCGAGTGGCTGGCGAACTTCCGAAGACACCAGCTTGTCCTTGGTCTGGGACCCGAACTTGGGGTCCGGCAGCTTGACCGATACGATTGCGGTCAGCCCTTCGCGCATGTCTTCGCCGGACAGGCTGACCTTTTCCTTCTTCATCAACCCGCTGGCGGTGGCGTAATTGTTGAGCGTGCGCGTCAGCGCGGTGCGGAAGGCCGCAAGGTGGGTCCCCCCGTCACGTTGCGGAATGTTATTGGTGAAGCACAGGACGTTTTCGTAATAGCTGTCGTTCCATTCCAGCGCGACGTCGATGCCGATACCGTCTTTCTCAGCGCTTACCGAAATGGGTTCGGCGACCAGCGCCTGCTTGTTGCGGTCGAGATATTTGACGAATGCCGCAATGCCGCCTTCGTAGAACAGATTGTGTTCGAGCGGTTCTTCGTGCCGCTTGTCGCGCAGGAGAATTCGCACGCCCGAATTGAGGAAGGCGAGCTCGCGATAGCGGTGCTCCAGCTTTTCGAAATCGAATTCGATGACGTTCTTGAACGTGTCTTCCGATGCCTTGAAGGTTACGCGGGTGCCCTTCTTGAAGCCGTCTTCGTCTGGATTCTGTTCGACCTTGGGAGCATCGCCCACGACACGCAGGCTTTCGACCGCGTCACCATGTTCGAAGCGCATCCAGTGTTCCTTGCCGTCGCGCCAGATGGTGAGTTCGAGCCATTCGGACAGCGCATTGACGACCGACACGCCGACACCGTGAAGCCCGCCCGAAACCTTGTAGGCGTTGTCGTCACTGGTGTTTTCGAACTTTCCGCCGGCATGCAGCTGAGTCATGATGACCTCTGCCGCTGACACGCCTTCTTCCTTGTGCATGTCCACCGGAATGCCGCGACCGTTATCTTCGACCGACACGCTGCCATCGGCGTTGAGTTCGATCAGGACGAGGTCGCAATGCCCGGCAAGCGCCTCGTCGATCGCATTGTCCGACACTTCGAACACCATGTGGTGGAGGCCCGAGCCATCGTCGGTATCGCCGATGTACATGCCAGGCCGTTTGCGCACTGCATCGAGGCCTTTGAGGACCTTGATCGAATCTGCGCCGTAACCGTTTTTCTTCGGCGCTTCGGCGCCCGTGTATTCAGGGGTATCGTCCATATCGATCATATAGGCTTTCGAGGCCGAAATTCCAAAGTTTCAGCGCCGATTTTACCCACAGATTGCCGTCTGTCCGGCAGGAGCGGCAACTGGTTGATTTCAGGCGGTCGAAGGCGCATCTCGCCAGCCATGCTTTCAGTGCTCGATATCTTCCGAATTGGGATTGGTCCTTCGTCCTCGCATACNGTGGGTCCGATGCGGATCGCCCGCACCTTCGCGAGGGCGCTGGCAAAATCGGACAAGCTNCAGCGAACGGCCCGCNTCGCGATCGAACTNCAGGGTTCTCTGGCGCTTACGGGCGTTGGGCACGGGACGGTCGATGCCAGCATTCTGGGTCTGATGGGGTTCGCACCCGACAAGACATGTCCTGACGAAGCGGCTGCGGCGCTCGAAAAGGTTCGCGCCAGCAAACGGCTCGATCTTGGCGGGGGGCGTGAAATTGCCTTCGACCCTGCGGTGGACATCGATCTGGCCGGGCACATCATTCCCGACCTGCACCCCAACGGCATGAAGCTGACCGCCTTCGATGCCGATGGCGGCAAGCTGTCCGAGCGGACATATTACTCGACCGGCGGGGGTTTCGTCGCATCCGAAGCTCAGCTTAAGCGCAAGCCCAAGGGCGACCGCATCAATACCGGCACACAGGTTCCGCACGATTTCGGTTCGGCAGCAGAGCTTCTGGCGGCGTGCGACACGGCGGACGTCTCGATCGCGGATCTGATCCTGACCAACGAAGACGCTTTCCGACCGCGTGATAAAACGCTCGAGGGTATCGACCGGATTGCAAAGGCCATGGATCAGTGCATCGACCGTGGCCTCACCCAGCGCGGGATATTGCCGGGTGGCCTGAAGGTCGAACGGCGTGCGCCGGACCTGTGGGACAAGCTTTCCGCGAACCCCCAGTCGAACGAGCGTGAACAACTGTTCGACTGGCTCAATTGCTATGCCATGGCCGTAAATGAGGAAAACGCCGCGGGCGGGCGCGTGGTCACCGCGCCGACCAATGGCGCGGCGGGCATCATTCCTGCTGTGATCCGGTTCTATTGCGTCGCAAACGACGAACAGCCGTGCACGGATAGTCGGCGCACATTCCTCCTTACGGCAGGGGCAATCGGCCTGCTTTACAAACAGCGCGCGAGTATTTCCGGTGCCGAGATGGGCTGTCAGGGCGAAGTTGGCGTNGCCTGTTCCATGGCGGCGGGCGGACTCGCGGCCCTGTGGGGCGCATCGCCGGTGCAGGTGGCCTCGGCGGCGGAGATCGGCATGGAGCATAACCTCGGCCTGACCTGCGACCCTGTCGGCGGGCTGGTGCAGGTGCCGTGTATCGAGCGTAATGCCATTGGCGCAGTGAAGGCGGTCAACGCCGCGCGACTGGCCCTTCATCGAACGGGGGCGGAAAGCCTCGTGTCTCTGGACCAGGTAATTGAAACCATGAGGCAGACCGGGCTCGACATGAGTAATAAATACAAGGAGACGAGCCAGGGCGGGCTTGCGGTCAACGTGATCGAATGCTGATGCTTTTTGCCGTGGTGCTGGTGGTGTCGGGCGCTCTTGTCGTCGGCGCTGCATGGGGCATCTACGGCAAGCTGCCCGAACGCCTCGAAGGCTTTCTCGTAGCGCTGGCTGGGGGCGCGCTGCTGCTTTCGGTCACGACCGAGCTCATCCAGCCCTCCATCGAGAAGTCCAGCGTATTTCACGCCATGCTCGGCGTTGGCGCCGGCGCAATCGTCTTCGCGATCTGCGATTATCTGATCGACGAAAAATGGGGTTCCAACGGAGGCGGAGGGTTGCTGGCGGCCATTACCCTCGACGGTATTCCGGAAAACCTTGCCTTGGGCGTCGCGCTCATCGGTGNGGGGGGNCTGGAGATTGCCGCCCTGGCCGGATCGATCCTNCTGTCGAACTTGCCCGAGGCGGCAGGCGGCGCACGCTCGATGGCGCAGGACGGGCGTTCGAAGGGCAAGATCATGGTGCTGTGGGCAGGCACTGCCGTCCTGCTGTCTCTTGCCGCGATAGTCGGCAATCTGGCGCTGACCGGCGTGGGAGAGGGTACNCTGGCGCTNATACGCTGCTTTGCTGCCGGTGCAGTGGTCGCCAGCCTNGCCACCGAAGTTTTCCCGCAGGCCTTTCGGGAGGACCGGCACTGGGCCGGCATCGCGACTGCACTGGGGGTGATCCTGGCATTTTCGCTCGGCAGTCTATCGGGCGGCTAGACAGACGCGCGGTCAGCGATAAGGGTGNGGGTATGGGAGATACACAGATCGCCGCCAAGCTTGCCGAACCATTTGGCAGCTATTCGCAAATCATCGCCGACAATGCCGCTGAGCTGGGCGAAAAAATCGCCATTCGGGACGATGATGCCGAGATCACCTGGGCGCAGCTCGGCGAGAAGGTAGAGCGTATCGCTGCTCGGCTGTTGGAAGAAGGGCTGGAGCGCGGGCAATCGGTAGCGATCCTTGGGTATTCGTCCATNCCCTACGCGCTCGTATTTCTTGCGGCNGTGCGGGCGGGCGGAGTNGCGGCTCCACTGACTACCAGCGCCAGTCCCGATCAGCTGGCCGGAATGGCGAAGGATTCCGGCGCTACCCATATCTTCATGGATCGCGCGAAGNTGAACGAGTTGGGCGACGGCTGCTTTGCGGACATGACGCGTATCGTGCTGGACGAGGACCTCGACACGTGGATGGCGCCNNAAGGCGCCAAGGCCGCTTCNTTCGATCCTGAACCTGCCGATGCCTTCAACATTATCTATTCAAGCGGGACCACCGGCGTTCCCAAGGGTATCGTCCATTCTCACCAGATGCGGTGGCGCCAATTCGCTTCAACGGCATCGAGCTGGCTGGAGAACGGGATGCGGGTGTGCACCTTCGCATCCACGCCGCTCTATTCGAACACTACGATGGTTGCGTTCCTGCCGCCCCTGCTCGCTGGCGGCACCGTACGGGTAACGCGCAAATTCGACGCGCTGCGATGGCTTCAGTTCGCAGAGCAAGACGGCACGACTGCCACCATGCTGGTGCCGGTACAGTACCGCCGCCTGATGCAGGAGCCACGCTTCGACGAATTCGACCTCTCTTCGCTACAGCTCAAATACTGCACCTCTGCGCCGTTCCCGGCCGAACTGAAGCGTGAAGTGCTCGATCGCATGCCTGGCGCGTTGGTGGAAATCTATTCTATGACCGAAGGCGGCGTCGTGTGTCTTCTGGAAGCCCACAAATTTCCCGACAAGCTTCATACTGTCGGTCGCCCGGCTCCGGGCAGCGAACTCAAGGTGCTCGACGATGAGGATAAGCCCGTAGCACCTGGCGAGGCGGGAAATCTCATCGGCAGAAGCCAGACGATGATGACGGGATACAAAAACCAGCCCGCGAAAACACAGGAAGGGTACTGGACCGACCCTGAGACTGGCGAACTGTGGCAGCGCATGGGCGATATCGGGCGGATGGATGCCGAAGGTTTTGTTGAATTGGTGGGCCGCGCAAAGGACATGATCATTTCCGGCGGATTCAATATCTTTCCCGTCGACCTGGAGGATGAACTGGCCAAGGAGGCCGATGTCGTCGAAGCGGCCGTCATCGGCGTACCCAGCGAACGCTGGGGTGAGACGCCGGTTGGCTTCATCACGCTGAAGGAAAGCGCCCGCGACTGCGACACGATTCGCGACGCGGTTAATTCCCGATTGGGGAAAACGCAGCGGCTGGCTCAGCTACATGTTATCGATGAAATGCCGCGCAGCCACATTGGGAAACTTCTCAAGACGGAACTTCGCGAGGAAGCGGTACGGCGCGGTTTGCCCGCGTGACGCTCGCGGTGGCTGCGGCTTTCGAGACGCGGCGCCAACTTCTTGGGGGGAGGGAGAGGAATGTCGGCGGCCGCGTCTCTACTCGCTGCCATATCGCCTCGCAGACCCGGTAGGCATGTTGCCGACCGCTCTTGGCGAGGAAGGCCAGAAACGCGGCTGCTTGGACTGCCGTCGTATCTGTAATTCGTCCGAAACGGCTCCTCATGGGTCACCGTCTGGCTGTGAGGCTTGTAATAATCTTTCACGTCTTTGAATTAAAGTGTGAAAACTTGGATGGGTGTTGCGTTTTGCGCAACCCATTTCGGGCACGTCCGTTGGTTATTTCTGTGGTCGCCGAAGACGTGAGAATCCAATAGGTTGCATGGAAGTGCACATTTTGCCGGGGATCGCCGAAGCAGGGTGAACAACAGCGCCTGCCCCCGACCAGCCTCTTGTTGGCCATGGGGACAATTTTCCGAGCGTAAGAGCCAATGCTGGACAGCGGGCGCGCCCTGCCTTTAACGGACCGCATGCAGCCAGAGCACCTCCCCGATTCCATACTCATTGTCGATTTCGGCAGCCAGGTCACCCAGCTTATCGCACGCCGCGTGCGCGAGGCGGGGGTCTATTCCGAGATCGCGCCGTTCACGCAGGCCGAGGAAGCCTTTCATCGCCTGCAACCCAAGGGGATCATCCTTTCCGGTTCGCCTGCGAGCGTTTGCGACGAGGACAGCCCGCGCGCACCGCAGATCCTGTTCGATAGCGGACTGCCGATCCTTGGCATCTGCTACGGCCAGCAGGTCATGAGCCAGCAACTTGGCGGCGAAGTGCGTCCCGGCCACGAAACCGGCGATGGCGGAGAGTTCGGCCGAGCCTATCTGACCGTGACCGAGGAGTGCGCGCTTTTCGACGGCCTATGGAAGAACGGCGAACGTCATCAGGTCTGGATGAGCCATGGTGACAAGGTCACGCGCTTTGCGCCTGGTTTCAAGATCGTCGCGACAAGCGATGGGGCACCGTTTGCGGTCATCGCCGACGAAGAGCGCAAATATTACGGCACGCAGTTCCACCCCGAAGTGGTGCATACCCCTGACGGAGGGAAACTATTGGCCAATTTCGTGCGCCATGTCTGCGGCCTCGCCGGCGACTGGACGATGGCTGAATTCCGCAAGACCAAGATCGAAGAAATTCGCGCGCAGGTTGGTGATGGCAAGGTTATCTGCGGCTTGTCTGGCGGCGTCGATTCCGCGGTTGCCGCAGTGCTCATTCATGAGGCGATTGGCGATCAACTGACCTGCGTCTTCGTCGACCACGGGCTGATGCGCATGAACGAGGCCGAGCAGGTCGTGACCCTGTTCCGAGACCATTACAATATCCCGCTCGTCCATGTGAATGCCGAGGAGATGTTCCTGGGTGGGCTGGAGGGCCAGACCGACCCGGAAAAGAAGCGCAAGTTCATCGGCGGGGCCTTCATCGATCTGTTCGAAGCCGAAGCTAAGAAGATCGGCGGCGCGGATTTCCTTGCGCAGGGAACGCTCTATCCAGACGTGATCGAAAGCGTCAGCTTTACCGGCGGGCCGAGTGTCACGATCAAGAGCCATCACAATGTCGGCGGCTTGCCGGAACGCATGAACATGAAGCTGGTCGAACCCTTGCGCGAACTGTTCAAGGACGAAGTGCGGGAGCTGGGCCGCGAGCTGGGGCTGCCGGAGATTTTCGTCGGTCGCCATCCGTTCCCCGGGCCCGGCCTCGCCATCCGTATTCCGGGTGAAGTCACCAAGGAACGCTGCGACATTCTGCGCAAGGCGGATGCGATCTACCTCGAAGAAATCCGCAACGCCGGGCTTTACGACGCGATCTGGCAGGCCTTTGCGGTGCTGTTGCCCGTCAAGACCGTCGGCGTAATGGGTGACGGCCGCACCTATGACAGTGTGTGCGGCTTACGCGCCGTAACCAGCACGGACGGGATGACGGCCGACATCTATCCCTTCGATGCCAGCTTCCTCAGCCGCGTTGCCACGCGCATCATCAACGAAGTGCAGGGCATCAACCGGGTGGTCTACGACTATACCAGCAAGCCGCCGGGTACGATCGAATGGGAGTGAATTGGAACTCCCGCTAGGGTCCGATCCCCGCACGGACGTCATACGGCGGCTTCAGGCGCTGCTTGTCCAACGGTTCGGACGTATCGAACGCGCGGCCGCCGCGTGGCGGCAACCGGAATGGGTACTGGTCCAGGGTGTGATCGGTGCGCAGACGAAATCGGAGATTTCGAACGCTGCCACTGATCGCCTGTTAAAGCGGTTCAAGAGCTGGGAAAAGGTTGCGACCGCTGCGCTGGACGAGTTGCAAGCCGAACTCACGACGCAGACTTATCCCGGCGTCGCAGCCGAACGGCTGAAGGCCAGCCTGTCGGCGATTGTAGCCTCGCGCGGCAAGGTCGATCTTTCGCATCTTGGTGAAATGAAAACTCACGATGCCATGAACTGGCTGGAGCAGCTACCCGGTGTGGGGCGCAAGATCGCTGCCGGGGTCATGAATGCATCCACACTTGACCGGCGCGCCATCGTTCTCGACGGTCATCACAAGCGTATCCTTCAGCGAATGGGCCTTGTCCCGCCGAAAGCAAACACGGAACGCGCCTTCGACGCGATCATGCCTGTAATGCCGGAAGAATGGTCTGGCGCTGACTATGATGAACACCACTTGCTAATGAAAAAGCTGGGCCAGACATGGTGCCGACCGTCGATGCCGGATTGCGCCACCTGTCCGGCCCTGGCCCTGTGCAAGACCGGCCTGGCAAACACATGATTGCTGCATTGTCCCGCTTGCTGCAGAAAGGCAGTCGATGAAGCGCCTGGCCTCGATCCTGTTATGGTCCGCGATTGCGGCGGCGTTCATCGGACCGGGCACGGTCACGGCTGCCGCCAGCGCCGGTGCCGATGCCGGTACGGCGCTGCTATGGGCGGTGGTGTTCTCCGGCATTGCCACATTTACTCTTCAGGAATTCGCTGGCCGGCTGAGCGTAGCTACGGGCGATGATCTGGCGACTATCCTGCGGCGTCGGTACCCCACCGGTTTTGCACGCATCGCCACCCTTATCCTGATTGGTGGTGCTATCCTGCTGGGGTGCGCTGCTTATGAAGCTGGCAATATACTGGGCGGGGCAGCGGGCGCGATGCTGGCGTTACCCTGGTCCAAGGAAGCTGTTACGCTCATCCTGGCCGCGATCGCTGCGGCCCTCCTGCTTTCGGGATCGCCGCAAGGCGTGGCGCGGACGATGGCGATTTTCGTAGCGCTCATGGGCGCGGGATTTCTCGCCGTGGCGATCTCGCTGGCTCCCCCGCTTGCGTCACTCTTTGCCGGACTTGTGCCCACACCGGGCTTCGGCGACGACAGTGTCGCCTTGCTTGGGGTACTTGCCTTGGTCGGCACCACGGTGGTGCCGTACAATCTCTTTCTCGGCGCTGCCTTGGCGCGGGGGCAGGGGTTGAACGAAATGCGCTTCGGACTGGGCGTGGCCGTCGGCCTCGGCCTGCTGATTACCGCTGGCATTCTCGTGGTGGGGACTTCGCTCACCGGCGAATTTTCGTTCGATGCACTGGGCGACGTTCTGGCAATCGAACTGGGCGGTTGGGCGCGGACCGGTTTCGGGATCGGCCTACTCGCTGCCGGCGTCTCGTCGGCAGTGACTGCACCGCTGGCCGCCGCGCTGACGGCGCGGGGGCTGTTCGGCGCCCCAGACGATGCCCGGTGGCAGGCATCCGGATGGCGTTTTCGTTCAGTATGGCTGGTCATCCTGATCATCGGCGTGGGGTTCGGGCTGGCCGACATCCGGCCGACACCCGCAATCCTAGCCGCGCAGGCGTTCAACGGCGTTCTGCTACCGCTGGTCGCTTTATTCCTGCTTGCGGCGATGAACGATGGGGCTCTGTTAGGCGAGAACGCCAACGGACCTGTGGCCAATGCGTTCGGCCTGCTTGTCGTCGGGGTTGCCACCATGCTGGGACTGACTGCGCTCGTGCGCGCAGCCGGTACTGCCTTCGGCTTCGAATTGCCCGAGCCGGGCCTGATGCTCCCGGCCTTTGCCGTGGTCGGCGTATTCGTAGCGAGGGCGGTTATCCGGGCGGCAGGCCAGAAGGCCTTACCCGCAACCTGATCGGGCGATCAGCCTTCGGTGTCGACCTTTTTGTAAGGGACGAACTCGTCGAGCAGCAGGATTCCCGACAGGAAGCCATTGACCCGATCGACCAGCTTCACCTGATCGGTGCGGCACAGGCTCGATCCGCTGAACCGGTCGATGACCATGATGTCGCGATCATCGATACTGTCGGGATTGCGCGTATAATTGACCCATACGGTGTCGCCATCGCGATAGGTCAGGGCCGTGCCGTCGATCTGGCTGAGATTGCGACTGCCCAATGTGCGGATACAGCTTTGCGGCTCGCCTGCAACGCGACCGTCAAGCAGCTTGGCCAGCTTCTCTTCGCCGCGTGTCATCTGGGCGTTTTCATCCGCCAGAACGGGCGAGGAGAGCATTCCGAAAGCGGCAGTGGCTAAGGCGATGTGCTTGAACATGTCGAATCTCCTGAAGGATGTTCGGATACTAGACCCTCGTGACTGAACCTTCGATGAGTCGAACGCCTGGCGGGGTCAGGCCGTTCCGCCCACGGTAATGCCATCGATAAGCAGGGTGGGTTGCCCAACGCCGGCGGGCACGCTCTGGCCTCCCTTGCCGCAGACGCCGATGCCTTCATCAAGAGCCATATCGTTGCCGATACCGCGCACCTTGGTCAGCACAGTCGGCCCGTCACCGATCAGGGTGGCACCCTTTATCGGGGCAATCACTTTGCCCTTTTCGACCTTATAGGCTTCCGTACAGGCGAAGACGAACTTGCCGGATACAATATCGACCTGNCCGCCGCCGAAGCTGGTTGCGTANATTCCGTCGTCCATACGGCTCAGAAGTTCTTCTGGATNGTCCGTTCCGCTTTGCATGAAGGTATTGGTCATACGCGGCATGGGCGCGTGTTCGTAGGACTGGCGGCGCCCATTACCGGTCGCCTCCACGCCCATCAGCCGTGCGTTGAGCCGGTCCTGCATGTAGCCTTTGAGAATGCCATCCTCGATCAGGATGGTTTCGCGTGTGGGGGTTCCTTCATCATCGATGCTGAGTGAACCCCGGCGGTTTGCGATGCTGCCATCGTCGATGACGGTGACGCCGGGCGCCGCCACGCGTTCGCCGATGCGGCCGGAAAAGGCGCTCGTGCCCTTGCGGTTGAAATCTCCTTCNAGNCCATGTCCNACAGCTTCNTGCAGCAGCACACCCGGCCAGCCGGGNCCGAGCAATACAGTCTTCTCGCCCGCAGGGGCCTCGATGCTCTCCAGATTTACCAGNGCTTGGCGCACAGCTTCATCGACCGCGTTCATCCACCGGCCTTCATCGAACAGCGTGTCGTAGAGATAACGTCCGCCGAAGCCGAAACTACCGGTTTCGCGGCGCCCGTTCGCTTCGGCAACGATGCTGACGTTTAGTCGCACGAGGGGGCGAATATCGCGCGCCGTGAAGCCATCGGCGCGGATGATGTCGATCGCGCTCCAGCTGGCCGACATGCCCGCAGTAACTTGCGCTACGCGCGGATCCTTCGCCCGTGCAACAGCGTCGATCTTCTCGAGCAAGGCCACCTTTTCGGCGAACGGCACCAGATCCAGCGGGCTGGCATCGGTGTAAAGATGGCGATTGGTCCGTTCNGGCGGGGCGGAATGCGGAGATTTGGTCGCGTCCAGCANTTGCAGCGTCTCGCCTGCGCGGGCGATGGCTGCGGCGCTGATTTCGTTCGCATGGGCAAAGCCGGTTGTCTCGCCGGAAACGCCGCGCAGGCCGAATCCCGAATCTCGACTGTAATCAGCGGTCTTCAGCCGACCATCGTCAAAGGCGAAGCTCTCGGCCGCCATGAACTGGAGATAAAGCTCGCCATCGTCGCAAGGCGCGAGCAGCCGTGCTGTCAGTGCCTTGGCTTCCTCGGGGTCGAGCTGGTTGTATAGAAGGGCGTGGGGATCGTTCGCTGGCGTCATACCATCCTATGTAGGGATGGCTGAGGCCAAAGGCGAGGGCCACTGCCAGCCTTACGGGTGCCCGGGATCGGCGCCTTCGGAGATGTCCATCAGCTGCGACTGATCGACGCCATCTGCTGGTCCGCCGATCAGCACGAAGCGCCGGTCGCAATAGCCGCAATCGACATAACCATGCTCGTCGATCTCGAGATAGACTTTCGGGTGACCGAGTGCGGCGGGCTTGTAATTCACGCCGGTACGGATGTCGGTTGCGCCATCGCACCACACGCGCCGCGTGGTGACCTTGGACAATTCGGGAGGGGGCAGGCTCATGAACAATGCCGATAATATGTGCATCGCGCCTACGCAAGCATTCGCCGCTTGTCGCATTGGCGCGCTGCACCTAGGTCGGCTGCATGACTACTCCCCCAGCGATACGCATTGACGACCTCGTCAAGGAATATGCACCTGCCGGCCCCGGCGAAAAGCCCAAGCTTGCGCTGAAGGGGGTAAGCTTCGATGTCCCGCAAGGTGGCATTTTCGGATTGCTGGGCCCTAACGGCGCAGGCAAATCCACCCTTATCAATATTCTCGCAGGTNTNGTCAGGAAGACCCGCGGCAGCGCCGAAATCTGGGGCTTCGATATCGGCGATAACCCGCGCAATGCGAAGCGATCCATCGGGATCGTTCCGCAGGAGATCGTCTTCGATCCCTTTTTCACGCCTTTCGAAGTGCTGGAAAACCAGGGCGGCTTTTACGGCATCCCCAAATCGGAGCGGCGCAGCGAGGAACTGCTGAAAGCNGTGCANCTNTGGGANAAGAGGGATGCCTANGCNCGCACGCTATCTGGCGGGATGAAGCGNAGGCTTCTGATCGCAAAGGCGATGGTTCATTCGCCTCCGATCCTCGTGCTCGACGAACCNACTGCAGGAGTCGATGTCGAATTGCGCCGCCAGCTCTGGGAATTGGTGACCGATCTCAACCGGCAAGGTGTGACGGTCGTTCTGACTACGCACTATCTCGAAGAAGCGGAGCAGCTTTGCGATCGCATTGCGATCATCAACCATGGTGAACTGATCGCCGAAAAGCCGACGAGAGAACTGGTGGGAATGGCGCGGGAAAAAGTCGTGTCAATCACCGTGGACAAGGATCTGGGCGGTCCGATCATGGAAGAGGCTTTCACCAAAGCCGAAGTAATCGAACCGCGCAGGCTGGAAATCACATACGATCGCGACAAGGCGAGCGCTGGGCAGGTGCTGGCCCTGGTCCAGTCGCATGGCTACGCCATCGAAGATGTCACCACGCGCGAGGCAGATCTGGAAGACGTCTTCGTCCAGTTGACCGGCGCGGGGTGATAACAACCGCTACATAAAGGCGCGGGGCCCCAGGCCTGCATCCTTTACCCGCTGAAGTTCCCAGTGATGCGGCTCGATCTCTTCCATCGGTGCCTTGCAATTACGGCAGCGCCCTACCTGCTGGCCTGCTGCGCGCTTTACATTCGTGCGATCTACGCTGTGCTTTCCGACAGCGCAGGCAATACGTCCCAGTCCCATTTACGACCCTCTGCGTCCCTTGTGATATTCCCCTATCGATTCGTGCCTTAAGGCGGCTGTGACGCTGCGTTAACCGTGCTGCGCCGAATCGTGGCTGGCATGCTGCGAGTTTGAAATATCCGCGGCGAATTGAGCAGTTTCACTGTATTTCGCCGAAGTCTGTTTTTCTTGCCGCCCGCATTCTGGCCAGCCATGACGTTGTGATGACAGCAATTCCTCATGACGTCCTGGTGATCGGTTCAGGCGCTGCCGGCCTGACCGCGGCACTGGCCCTGGCCGAAACGAAAAAGGTGCTCGTTCTGGCGAAGGGGCGGCTCGACAGCGGTTCGACCGCTTGGGCGCAAGGGGGCATCGCCGCCGTTCTCGATGCGGGCGATACGTTCGAAAACCACGTTCGCGATACGATGATCGCAGGCGCGGGCCTCAATAATCGCGAAACGGTGGAATTTGTGATCGAGCGGGCACCCGCCTCGATCGACCGGTTGAGCGAACTGGGTGTTCCTTTCAANCGCGAAGCGGGCGATCTTCATCTTACTCGGGAAGGCGGNCACTCGCATCGCCGCATCGTCCACGTAAACGACGCGACGGGTTGGGCCGTGCAGGCAGCATTGCTCAAGGCGGCGGAGGAAAATCCGAACATTACCCTGCTGCCAGGCCAAAGCTGCGTCGACCTGATTACAGGACGCAATCAGGCCGACTATTCCGGTTCGGGTCGGGTGTGGGGTGCCTATGCGCTCGACGAGGAATCCGGCGAGGTCGTGTCACATGTCGCCCGCGCAACGGTGCTGGCGGCAGGGGGCGCAGGGCGCGTCTATCTATTCAGTACGGCTCCCCGGGGTGCAACTGGCGATGGCATCGCCATGGCCTGGCGGGCAGGCGCGCGCGTTTCCAACATGGAGATGATGCAGTTCCATCCGACGTGCCTCTACAATCTCGACGTCAAGAATTTCCTGATTACCGAAGCCGTGCGCGGTGAAGGCGGGCGTTTGCTGAACCCGATCACGGGCGAGCGGTACATGAAGAAATATGACCCTGAGCGGATGGAGCTTGCCCCGCGCGATATCGTGGCGCGGGCCAACGACGATCAGATCAAACGTCACGGCCTCGATTACGTCCATCTCGACATCAGCCACGAGCCGCCCGAGTTCGTGATGGAGCATTTTCCCACCATCCACGAAAAGCTGCTCGGGCTGGGGATCGACATGACCAAGGGGCCAATCCCCGTCGTCCCGGCTCAGCATTATACCTGCGGCGGCGTTAAGATCGGGCTCGATGCCAAGACCGATCTGCCGGGCCTGTGGGCGGCTGGCGAATGCACGGAAAGCGGGCTGCACGGCGCCAATCGTCTTGCGTCGAATTCGCTGCTCGAATGTTTCGTGTTCGGCGAGGCGGCGGCCAAGGACATCCTCGAATGCTGGGACAAGTTAGACGACCCGCCGGAAATCCTCTCTTGGGATGAAAGCCGGGTAACCGATTCCGACGAGGAAGTGGTGATCAAGCAGAACTGGACGGAAATTCGCCGGTTCATGTGGAACTACGTCGGCATCGTACGCACCACCAAGCGGCTCGAACGTGCGGCGCACCGCATTCGCCTCCTGCGCGACGAGGTCGAAGATTATTACGGTCATTTCCGTGTGACGACCGATCTCATCGAACTGAGAAATCTGCTCGAATGCGCGGACCTCATCGTGAGCAGCGCATTGAAGCGGCACGAAAGCCGCGGGCTTCACTTCATCCTCGATTATCCCGAAACCAACCCGGTCGGGCGCGATACGGTACTGGTGCCGTAGCGCGATGCCCTAGTCGGCCATGCCCCGGTCGGGGCGCATGGGAGGAAACCCCCGGCCGAACTGGTCGACGGGTATCTCGTCCCGCGCATGGTGCAACGTGCCGAGCATGAAATATTTTACCGTGGCCTCGCCGATCGGGCGGGCAAACCCGATCCCGATTTCTTCGCCTTCCGCCCACATGACTTCGCCTTCAACCGCCACGCCTTCGAGCAGGGTGACCGTCACGGCTTCGCCGACCTCCGCATTGACGCGGGTTCCGGTGATCTTGCAGCCTTCGCGTGAAAGGTTGAGCATTCTGCCGCGCGCAGCAACGCCATTGATGGAAACCATCACGTCGTCGTCGGTCTTGGAGCGATTGCCCCTACGCTTTTCCATCCCGGTGCCCCCGCGGATTGAGATCCCGCAATAGCAGAGCCAGACAGTTCGCGCCTTGTATTGTAGGAAGGCGACATAAGCGAAATAAAGGTGTCATTCTACCGTGACCCAAGCGCCGTATCATGCGGCTTATGGCACGCGCTCATTATTCTTATGTCGCACACTTCCCATGGACAACGCGTTGCTTTTCGGTTGAACCTGCGATTCTGTGAACCACGGGAGAGGCATGTGCCGAAGGCGACAGCGAACGGGATCGAAATCCACTACGAGGAAACCGGCAATCCCGCCGATCCAGCGATGCTGCTGATCATGGGGTTCGGCGCGCAGCTCACCCTGTGGCCCGACGAATTGGTCGAAAGACTCGCCAGTCACGGCTTCCGGGTAATCCGATATGACAATCGCGACATCGGCCTCAGCCAGAAATTCGATGGGGTAAAGGCACCCGGCCTGATCAAGCTGACCTTGATGTCCAAGATCGGCCTTACGCCCAAGGTTCCCTATACGCTGGCAGACATGGCCGACGATGGCGCCGGTCTGCTGGACGCGCTCGGAATCGACAAGGCGCATATCGTCGGCGCGAGCATGGGCGGAATGATCGCGCAGCATCTTGTGCATCGCCATGCGGACAGGTGCCTTTCGCTGACATCGGTTTTCTCGACCAGCGGCAATCCCAAACTGCCGCCCGCCAGGCCGGAGGCGATGAAGGCGCTGGTGACCCGTCCCGACAGTACGGACGAAGACGTGCTCGTCGATCACGGGGTGATGCTGGCGCGAACCATCGGATCGCCCGGCTACCCGACGGCGGAAGACCGCCTGCGCGATCGCACGCGCGCCAGCATTCGCCGCAGCTTCTACCCTGAAGGGCCCACGCGCCATCTCTCGGCCATCGTGGCGGATGGGGACCGGCGGCCTATGCTGAGGAATATCGCCGTGCCCACCCTCGTGCTGCATGGCGAAGACGATCCGCTTGTGCCGTGCGAAGGCGGCAGGGACACCGCCGCNTGCATTCCGGGCGCGACGCTGAAGACCATTCGCGGATGGGGTCATGACCTGCCTCTGGAACTGGTCGATGAGGTGGCCGATGCCATCGCCGGCCACGCCAAATCTGCGACAGGCTGACCCACTTCCTCGCAAGCAAGCGCAGGTAATGGTCCNGGGGACCTCGCAGCGAGCGGGACAGCGTTGGGTTGAAAATTGCGCGCCGGGATTCGAATGATTCTCAACCCGGCACGATGATTTTTGCCCGCAAAATTTTTTTCCCGGATTCATTTTCAGGCTTGCGTGTTCGCCAAGTCCAGCTTGATCCACGCGTCGCGGCGTTGCACCCGGATAAAGCACTTCGCCAACAGGCCGCCGACCTTCTTAAAAGTTCATTTACGGTCTTGCACACGAGTCCCGTCTGATTCAGTATCTAGTAGTCGGGATACCGGGGGTACCCACAAGACCTAGCTATCGGCGGTTTGCTCCCCATATAGGGAGAAGCCGCTTTCACGCCGGGGCTGTGGGGAAAAGCGGGATAAGTTTTTACCCTCGAACCGCACAAAATTGCTAGGTGGGAAGACAGTCCCGCCGACTCGAACACAAGCGGAACATGCGCAGCCCGGTCATGGGCGGGCGGTACACTCAAACGGCGGGGCAGACGATGGATTTCAAGAGCGGGAACGACACGGCGATGGCACTGGATCTGGATACGCACGACACTGTCGACGAGCCCACCACCAAGAAGAAGGCGGTCGCCATGGACAAGTCCGACAACGGTAGCGAACAGCTGGTTCAGGAAGCCGCGGGCGAAGCTCTTGCCGGCGCGGTTGCGGCCGTTGCTGCGCAGGCGACCAAGGAAGACAGCAAGAAGGTTCTCGATCGCCGTTTCGACGTGCAGATCGACGAAAGCCGCGATGCGCTGCTGACCGAATTCGGCAAGGAAACCCTGACCGACCGCTATCTGCTTCCGGGTGAGAAATATCAGGATCTGTTCGCCCGCGTCGCGGACTATTTCGCCGACGATGGCGATCATGCGCAGCGGCTCTACAATTACATTTCGAACCTGTGGTTCATGCCCGCAACGCCCGTGCTGTCGAACGGCGGCACCACGCGCGGCCTGCCGATCAGCTGCTATCTCAATTCGGTGTCAGACAGCCTCGACGGTATCGTCAACACATGGAACGAAAACGTCTGGCTCGCTTCTAAAGGCGGCGGCATCGGCACGTACTGGGGGAATGTTCGCGGTATCGGCGAACCTGTCGGCCTCAACGGCAAGACCAGCGGCATCATTCCCTTCGTCCGGGTGATGGATTCGCTGACTCTCGCGATCAGCCAGGGCAGCCTGCGCCGCGGTTCGGCCGCTTGCTACATCGATGTCACTCACCCCGAGATCGAGGAATTCCTCGAAATCCGCAAACCCAGCGGGGACTTCAACCGCAAGGCGCTGAACCTGCATCACGGTGTGCTCGTAACCGATGCCTTCATGGAAGCGGTGCGCAATGGCGAGGAATTCGACCTCGTATCTCCGCGCGATGGATCGGTCCGCAAGACCGTGGATGCCCGCAGCCTGTTCCAGAAGCTGGTCGAAACCCGTCTCGCCACGGGCGAACCCTATATCGTCTTCTCCGACACGGTGAACCGGATGATGCCAAAGCATCACCGCGAACTGGGCCTCAAGGTTTCGACGTCGAACCTGTGCGCCGAAATCACCCTGCCGACCGGCATCGACCATCTCGGCAATGATCGTACTGCGGTGTGCTGCCTGTCCTCGCTCAACCTCGAAAAGTGGGACGAGTGGAACGGTGACAAGCAGTTCATCGAAGACGTCATGCGCTTCCTCGACAACGTCCTGCAGGACTATATCGATCGCGCGCCGGACGAGATGGCCCGCGCCAAATATTCCGCCATGCGCGAACGCAGCGTCGGCATGGGCGTGATGGGCTTCCACTCTTTCCTGCAGAGCAAGGGCATCGGTTTCGAAAGCCCGATGGCGAAGGTCTGGAACCTCAAGATGTTCAAACACATCAGCGCCAAGGCGGAAGAAGCCTCGCTGGTGCTCGCCCAGGAACGCGGACCGTGTCCGGACGCGGCAGAAACCGGTGCGATGGAACGCTTCAGCTGCAAGATGGCGATTGCGCCGACCGCGTCGATTTCCATCATTTGCGGCGGCACCAGCGCCTGCATCGAACCGATCCCGGCCAACATCTACACGCACAAGACGCTGTCCGGCTCTTTCATCGTCAAGAATCCCTATCTGGAAAAGATTCTCGACAAGAAGAGCAAGAACTCGACCAATATCTGGAACTCGATCCTGGAACGTGGCGGCAGCGTCCAGCACCTCGATTTCCTGACGGCGGAGGAAAAGGCCGCGTTCAAGACCAGCTTTGAAATCGATCAGCGCTGGCTGCTCGAATTTGCGGCCGATCGCGCACCCTATATCGATCAGGCGCAATCGCTGAACCTGTTCATCCCCGCCGATGTCGACAAGTGGGACCTGATGATGCTGCACTTCCAGGCATGGGAAAAGGGCATCAAATCGCTCTATTACCTGCGGTCGAAGAGCGTGCAGCGCGCCGGCTTTGCGGGCGGCGTGGAAGCCGACAATACGGCCGATGCCGCCAAGTACGAACTGGCTGCCGGCGGCGAACAGACCGATTACGAGGAATGCCTCGCCTGTCAGTAAGGTGATGGACTGACCAAATCTGCGGCCCTGCGAGTGTTCGGCACTTGCGGGGCCGTTTCTTCTTCGGAACCTATTCGCGCGCTCAAGCGCTCCTTTCAGGGTTCGAGGAGATTTCGATGGCAGCGCGCGCATATTGGCAGGGACAGATCAGGCTGGCGCTGGTNTCGATACCGGTCGAAATCTATTCCGCCACCAANTCGGGTGCGCGCATCAGCTTCAATCAGATCCACGAGCCCAGCGGCAANCGTATTTCCTATGAAAAGGTCGTCCCTGGCATCGGCCCGGTCGATCGCGACGAAATCATCAAGGGCTATGAAGTTTCCAAGGGTAATTACGTCCTCTTGGACGATGAAGAGATCGAAGCGGTCAAGATAGAAAGCAAGCGCACGCTGGAACTCGTCCAGTTCGTCGACGCGTGCGAGATCGACCCGCTCTATTTCGAGAAACCTTATTATGTCGTCCCGAATGATGAACTCGCCGAAGAAGCCTTCATCGTCCTGCGCGAAGCCTTGCGAAAATCGAAGAAGGTGGCACTGGGTCAGCTATCCGTGCGCGGCAGCGAAAAACTGGTCGCTATCAAGCCATGCGGCAAGGGTCTGCTTCTCGAAACGCTCCGCTATGCCAACGAAGTCCGGCAGGGACAGTCCTTCTTCGATGACATCGGCGATGCGAAGCCGAAGAAGGAACTGCTCGACCTTGCCAATACGCTGATCGAACAGAAAAGCGCGCCTTTCGATGCAGGCGAATTCGAAGATCACTACGTCGAGGCGCTCCGCAAGCTGATCGACAAGAAGGCAAAATCGAAAAGCAAAAAGGCCATCATCGAAGATGTCGACGAGCCCGAAGCCGCCGATGGCTCCAATGTGATCGACCTGATGGCGGCACTCAAGAAGTCTGTCGGGAAGGAACAGCCCAAGAAGACGACGCGCCGCAAGAAGTCGGCCTGATCGATGGCCGCGCGCACGGATCCGCTGGCGGAATATAATGCCAGGCGCGATTTCAAGGCGACGCCCGAACCGGCCGGCCANCGGAAGGGCGGAAAAGGGGGCAACCTCTTCATCGTTCAAAAGCACGACGCGACACGGCTTCACTGGGATCTTCGGCTCGAAGTCGATGGNGTCCTGAAAAGCTGGGCNGTNACCAAGGGGCCATCGCCAGACCCCGATNTCAAACGGCTNGCCGTCAGGACCGAAGATCATCCCATGTCCTATGCCGAGTTTGAAGGCGTGATCCCCAAAGGNGAATATGGCGGCGGAACCGTCATGCTGTGGGACCGGGGNCAATGGCAGCCTGTAGNGGGCAAGACTGCCANGGATNTNGACAAGGGGCANCTTCACTTCACCCTCGACGGCGAGCGNATGAAGGGCGAATGGCTGTTGATCCGGCTGAAGAAAAAGCCCGGCGAGAAGCGCGAGAACTGGTTATTGCGCAAATTGCAGGACGATTACGCCGAAGATGGTGACGCGCTCGTCCAGCGCGAACTGACCAGCGTTCTGACCGGGCGTGCAATGGCGGAAATTGCGGCGGACAAGAACGGCGAATATCCACTGGCGGGCAAGAAGGACGATGCCTTCCTGGCGCAGATGGAAAAGGCGTCTGCGCATAATGCGCGAAAGGCAAAGCCGAAGAGGCGCAAGTCGGCGCCGATACCGAAATACCGCAAGCCACAGCTTGCAACGCTCGTCGACGATGTCCCGGCCGGAAATGGCTGGATGCACGAAATCAAGTTCGACGGCTATCGCGCGTTGATTGCTGCAAAGGGCAAGACTGTTCGCGTTTACACGCGCAACGGGAAGGACTGGACCGACAAGTTCGGCCCCCTGGTTGACACTATCGCCGCACTCGATTTGCCGGCCTGCCTTATCGACGGCGAAATCGTCGCCCATGATGCCAAGGGCAATCCCGATTTTTCCAGCCTGCAGAAAGTGCTGAAGCGCGGCAAGGGAGCGCAGACCGCAGCGGACAGTCTCGCTCTCTATGCCTTCGATCTGCTTTCTCTGGACGGTGAAGATCTGACCGGCCTTCCCAACATAGAGCGCAAGGAACGGCTCGAAGCGCTGCTCGATACCGCGGAACCCCCGATCCACGTTGCGCAGCATGTCTTGGGGGCAGGTGAAAAGCTCTACCGGACCATGTGCAATGCCGGGCAGGAAGGCATCATCTCCAAGACCGTCGACGGCTCCTATTCCGGGCGTCGCAGCAAGTCCTGGGTCAAGGTGAAATGCACGCGGCGGCAGGAATTCGTCGTGGTCGGGTGGAAGAAGTCTTCGGCCAAGGGGCGCCCCTTCGCCTCGCTACTGCTCGCGCAAAACGAGGGAAGTGAGCTCGTCTACAAGGGAAATGTCGGTACGGGCTTTTCCGCAGACGATCTCGATGATCTGGCCGCGAAACTGAAACGGATCGAACGCAAGACCAGCCCCGTCGAAACAAACAAGGCGAGCGCGCGCGGCGTTACCTGGGTCACGCCCAAGCTGGTCGCCGAGATCGCTTTTGCCGAATTCACTGCGGACGGGAATGTCCGGCACGGCAGCTTTCTTGGCCTGCGCAGCGACAAGGATGCCGCCAGCGTCGAACCCGAACAGGCGAAAGCCTCTCCCGCTCCTGCCGCGAAGGTCGAAATTTCCAGTCGCGATCGGGTCGTCTTTCCGGATAGCGGCCAGACCAAGGGGCAATTGGCCGATTACTATGCGGCAGTTGCATCGATCATGCTGCCCTTCGCTGCCAATCGGCCCATCAGCCTCGTGCGATGCCCGCAGGGCCGCGCGAAGAAATGCTTCTTCCAGAAACACGATAGCGGCAGTTTCGGTGATGGGGTGCATCACGTCGCCATCCGCGAAAAGGACGGCGGCCACGAAGACTATCTCTACATCGACGATCCCCAGGGGCTGCTCCAGTGCGTGCAGATGGGGACCATCGAATTCCACGGCTGGGCCGCACGGTCGGGCGATGTGGAGGCTCCAGACCGGATGATCTTCGACCTCGATCCGGACGAGGGTCTCGGTTTCGACGAGGTCAAGCAGGCCGCGCGCGACATTCGCGACCGGCTGGCCGATCTGGGGCTGACCAGTTTCGCCATGCTGTCGGGCGGGAAAGGCGTGCATGTCGTGGTTCCGCTGACCACCGGGCACGACTGGGACCAGCACAAGGATTTCGCGCACCGCTTTGCCGAAGCGCTCAGCCTTGCAGAGCCCGATCGCTTCATCGCCACGATGAGCAAGGCGAAGCGCAAGGGGAAGATCTTCATCGACTGGTTGCGCAACCAGCGCGGATCGACAGCGATCCTGCCCTATTCCGCCCGCGCCCGGTCCGGTGCGCCGGTGGCCATCCCGCTCGCCTGGAACGAGCTCAAGGGGATGAAGGACGCCCACCCCTATTCCATCGACGATGCGAAGAAACTGCTCGATCGTGCCCAGTCGAAATCGCTGCATGGCTGGGGCTTTGCCGACCAGCGCCTGCCGGATGTCTGACCCTGCGGCGAACGCCTATGTTTCGACCATCGTGCGGTTCCGCCCGTCCGCCTTGGCGCGGTAGAGGGCGGCATCCGCCGCGGACAGCATGCGGGCCAGATTGGGCGCCTCGGGCCCCTGATGCAGCGCGATCCCGATGCTGGAAGTGCAGGTGGCGGTCGACGTTGCGCCATGGTCTTCGATCTCGATCCGTTCGATCGCAACGCGCAGTTCCTCTGCAATGGCCTGGGCCCGGCCCGCGTCGTCGGCGCGCAGCAGGAAGATGAATTCCTCCCCGCCGAAGCGCGCGGCGAGCCCGCCGTGGCGGCTGGCGGCGTGGCGCAGCACTTCTGCCACCGCCCGCAGGCAGGCATCGCCGGCCTGATGGCCCCACTGGTCGTTGAACGCCTTGAAATGATCGAGGTCGAGCATGAACAGCGCCGGGCCTGCCTGTCCCGCCGTGGCGGGCATGGAGTAATGTTCGGCAAAGGCCTGCTCCGCCCGGCGGCGATTGGCGAGGCCGGTCAGCGGGTCTTCCATCGACAGTTCGGTCAGCCGGGCGTTGCTCCCTTCCAGAGTCGCCGCGCGGCTGCCCGCTTCCAGCGTCAGCAGCAGATTGCGCCGCTCGAGCCAGTGGACGCGGTGGGCGATGATCGTCGCGGTTGCGGCGGTTACGATGGTGATCGCCGCGAAGGCGCTCGTCTTCACGATGTCGTGCTGGCTCATGTAGAGAAAACCGCCCACCGCCAGCACATAGAGCAGGATGAAGGCGACCAGCGCCGGCCCGCGGAACGGCAGCACCGGCAGCGCCAGCGCGAGCAGGGTCACCACACCCAGCGCCAGCAGCGCATCGCCGGGCGAGGGGACGAACAGGCTGGCGAACGCCATGCTCAGCCCGAATGCGATCAGCGCCAGCGCGATCATTACCTTCTGCAGCCCCACCAGCCGCCGCGGCAGCAGCAGGGCGATCCCGCTCAATGGCAGGACCAGGCCGAGCCGCACGGCCGCCACCTGTCCCAGGTTCTGCGGCGCCACCAGCAGGTCCGTCGCCAGCGAAAGCACGGCCACCACCATGATCACCACCAGCAGGAACCGCCCTTCGCGGTAATGCGTGTCGGCCAGCGCGTCTGTCAACGCAGCGCGCAGGCGATCGTCCCACGCAGACGGTGGGTTGTCGCCGGCAAGCGCGGCATGCGCTGCCTTGCCAAGGTTGAAATCGTGCGCCCGGTTCATTGTTGATTGCGTACTTACCCGAATACCGCCTGCGCGCAATGATTTGGCTCGAATTTGGACCCGTCCCACGAGAAAGCCCCGCTCCGGCAAAAACCGGGCGGAGCTTCATCCGATCCGCTGATGGGATCGCTATGTCGCGGGATCAGGCGCGTTCTGTCGCCTTGGTCCCCAGACCTGCGGGAATGCGTGCGCTTTCCTTCAGGTAGATGCGGTTGTCGTCGATCTTTTCGACATCGTCCATCGACAGGAAGTGGTGGATGTCATCGCTGCTGTCCGATTTGGTCAGCTTGATGGCATCGCCTTCGACTTCATCGACCGTGCCGACATGGATGCCCTTGCAATCGGCGACTTCCATGTGTTCCTTGATGCGTAGCTTCTCAAACATTGAAAACCCTTTTATTTTGTGTCACTTACACTAAACCAACGGGTGGCAACGCATAAAAGGTCCACGGTCCGTCCGGCGTGAGGCACGCCCTGTTGGATCGCCCCTCCAGACCGCCTGTTTCTGAACGATCGGCGCCGCGATGCATTGGGAAGGGGAAGCATCAAGGAGACATTTCGATGAACGACGACCGGCTATGGGAATTCGAACGCACGCTGTGGACCGGCGGGGCCGAGGCTTATGAAACGCAGGTGGCAGAGGATGTGGTGATGTCGCTCCCGGCTGCGCCTTTCCTCTACGATCGCCGCGCCGCGGTGGAAGCGGTGAAGAACACTCCGCGCTGGGACGAGGTCGAATTTGCCGACACCCGGGTGGAACGCCATCAGGAAGGGCTGATCGTCATCGCCTATCGCGCCAGGGCGAAGGGCGGCGAACGCACTTACGATGCGCTGTGCACCAGCACGCTGCTGCGCCTCGATCATGAAGAATGGGTGGTCATCCAGCACCAGCAGACCCCGCTGGGCGTGGAAGTGGCCGATCCGAACGGTTGAGCCCGCACCGCGCTGTCCGCAGGCCCTGAACCACCCCCGAAAAATTGGCGCCCCACCCCTCGCAGGAAGGGCAGGGCGCCGGGGGCTGCGGACATCGCCCGCAAAAGGGGAAAACCGAACGATGTCGCTATCCCCGTGATTGTCCTGCCGACCGGTGGCTCCGGAGACAGGACCGTCTGATTATCTAACCGGCCTCAAGCCCGCAGGTTCCTGCGATTCGTCACACCTGCAAGAGATTTCGTNCCNGGCTTATCCCCGCCGAATCGACAAGGCTTGCCTTCGAATCCGCTCTCTGATTCACTATATGAGTCGTTCACGCGAATACGGAGACCCACAAGATGTCGTTGCTCGAAGCCCGCAAGACCTACAAGCCCTTCGAGTACCCCTGGGCCTACGAGTTCTGGAAACGCCAGCAGCAGGTGCACTGGCTGCCCGAAGAAGTGCCCCTGGGCGAGGATTGCCGCGACTGGGCGCAGAAGCTTTCCGATCACGAACGCAACCTGCTCACGCAGATCTTCCGCTTCTTCACGCAGGCCGATGTCGAAGTGCAGGATTGCTATCACGACAAATACGGCCGCGTGTTCAAGCCCACCGAAATCAAGATGATGCTGACCGCGTTTTCNAACATGGAAACGGTCCACATCGCNGCCTATTCGCACCTGCTCGACACCATCGGCATGCCNGAAAGCGAATATGGCATGTTCCTCGAATACGAGGAAATGAAGGACAAGCACGACTANCTTCAGGANTTCGGCGTCGANACGGANGAAGATATCGCCCGCACGCTCGCCATGTTCGGCGGCTTCACCGAAGGGCTGCAGCTCTTCGCCAGCTTCGCCATGCTGATGAACTTCCCGCGCTTCAACAAGATGAAGGGCATGGGCCAGATCGTCAGCTGGTCGGTCCGCGATGAAAGCCTGCACTGCGAAGGCATCACCCGCCTGTTCCACGAATTCGTGCGCGAGCGGGACTGCCTGACCAAGGCGGTCAAGGAAGACATCATGGACATGTGCCAGAANACGGTGCGTCTGGAAGACAACTTCATCGATCTCGCNTTCGAAGACGGCCCCGTGCCCGGCATGACGGCAAAGGAAATCAAGCGCTATATCCGCTACATCGCCGACTGGCGCCTCAGCCAGCTCAACCTCCAGCCGATCTACATGATCGAAGATCACCCGCTGCCCTGGCTCGCCCCGCTGCTGAACGGCGTGGAACACGCCAACTTCTTCGAAACCCGCGCAACGGAATATTCGAAGGGCGCNACCAAGGGCGATTGGAACACGGTGTGGTCCAGCTTCGACAAGCGCAAGAANGCCAAGGCCGCGAACGAACAGGAAGCCNAAGCCGACGACGGCCCGGGCCTGTTCGGCGAAGATGCCGGGGTGCAGGCGGCGGAGTAGTTGGAAGCAGCTAAAGGCGAGCTAAATTCTACAACGTATGGCGTTCTTCAAAAAAGCTCTGCCAACATTACGGGCGTGGTTCTTCAAAAGATCTGCGCCCACTTTCCCATCGCCGATACCAAAGGCTTCTACGCTGGCCGCGCGCTTGCTCTAGCAAAGCTATTTTCCCACGCAGCGGCCAGGAAGGAATGAATTGCCTCCGGCATTTAATTCCAACACCTTCACCATAGATGTAGCGAGAGCCATTGCTAAGAAAATGCCGAGAAAGTCGTCGTCTGGCTTTGACGCGGTCGAGTATCGTTTAACGCGCGCTGACGGACAAATACGTGCATCGCACATTCCCCATCCGCTAGCTTACGCCAACCTGGTGCTCAAGATTGAGACGCACTGGGAAAAATTCCCCGATATCTTTAACAATTATCACAGCTATATCCGGCCGAGATTACATCCGGATGGCCGGTTGATAATAATGAAGTATGACTCTTGGCTGACAAAAACACTGAAATCTTTAAAATGGCGCCTAAACTCAAAGTACATAGCTCAAGTTGACATCGCTAATTTCTTTCCAAGTATTTACACCCACTCTTTCGGTTGGGCCATTGATGACATTCAGTCGGCTAAAAAGTCTGGTGGGAAAAAGTGGTATGATGAGGTTGACCGCGCCTTCCGGCTTACCAAGCGCAACGAAACTAATGGTGTTTTAGTTGGCCCAGCGACCTCAAATATTGCCACCGAAGTAATTTTGGGGAAAATAGACGAAAAACTTAGTAAAAGGTCGTATAGATTTTATAGGCATATTGACGATTATAAATGCTATTGTAAAAGTAGAGAGGAGGCTGAAGCCTTCATCGCTGATATAACCCGGTTTCTATCTTACTATAAGCTGTCAATAAACAATAAGAAATCGAAGATAGTTTCGCTTCCTAATCCAGCTACTGATACCAACCTGCGCTGAGGCTGACTCATTTAGGGATTCCCAAGGCGGCGAAAGTCTGACTCAATAGCGTCCTTCAACAGGAGGACGCGATAATGGGTCGAGCGATTGGCTTGCGGGAGGATTTCGACGGACCGGCGCTTCGGCGACTGGCACGGAACTCAAAGAGCGCGCCGCAGGCCCGGCGATTGCTGGCACTGGCCCAGATCTACGATGGTGGTAGCCGGAGCGAGGCAGCGCGGATTGGGGGTGTCACCCTTCAGATCGTCCGCGACTGGGTGATCCGTTTCAATACCCGCGGGCCTGACGGGTTGCTGGACGGCAAGGCTCCGGGCAAGGTGTCGATCCTCAATGATGCGCAGCGACGCGCATTGGTCGAGGCGGTCGAGCGCGGGCCGATCCCTGCGATCCATGGCGTCGTGCGCTGGCGGCTGATCGACCTGGCGCAGTGGCTCTACGAAGAGTTCGCGGTATCGCTCGACGAGACTACTGTCAGCCGCGAACTGAAGAAACTGGGCTATGTGAAACTGACCGCCCGGCCCCGTCACCATGCGCAGAACGGACACGCCATGGAGGCATTCAAAAAGGGGGCTTTGCCTCGGCGGTGGCAGATATCCGGGCCAACCTCCCGCAGGGCACGCCCATAGAAATCTGGTTCCAGGACGAGGCGCGCGTCGGGCAGAAGAACACCATCACCCGCCGTTGGGCGCAGCGCGGCACGCGGCCGTCTGCCCCCAAGGACCAGCGCACCAAATCAGCCTATATCTTCGGCGCCATCTGCCCCGAGGAGGGCAAGGGTGCCGGACTGGTTCTGCCCTTCTGCAACACCGAAACAATGACGCTGCACCTGGCCGAGATCGCGCTTGTGGTGGCACCCGGCGCGCATGCTGTCGTGCTGATGGATCAGGCCGGGTGGCACATGACAAGCAAGCTCAAGGTTCCCGCCAACATCAGCATCGTCGCGCTGCCGGCCAAGTGCCCCGAACTGAACCCGGTCGAGAACGTCTGGCAGTTCATGCGGGACAACTGGCTCTCCAACCGCATCTTCACCTCTCACGACAACATCGTCGACCATTGCTGCGAGGCTTGGAACAAGCTCGTCGATCAGCCGTGGCGCATCATGACCATCGGCCGCCGCAAATGGGCCCGTGGGTTCTGATCAATGCAGGTTGGTAT
>FUFK010038475.1_pt1 | contig 159422 bp, 156 predicted proteins | sample 1021851 | NCBI WGS metagenome assembly FUFK01 (sample SAMEA51879418, study PRJEB19060) | metagenome | reverse complement strand
GGCCGGTCGGCCATGACTTGCAGGATAGTAGACTTGCCCGACATCAGGCGGACGCGCACCAGTTCAAAGCCCATGTCCTCGATCACCGGGGTGATGATCTCGGCCAGACGGCGGTCAATGGCAGCTTTGGCAATCAGGTCATTCGACATGAGACATCCAATTTAATCTGGCAGTTTCGTTCAGGCATAAAAAAACGGGCGCGCGGCCCGTGTTCAAGATCGGTGGAGCCTTCGGTTTGGACCCGAAAGCGCCGCTGTTGAAAGGGGATATAGGCCGAATGCGGCGAAACCGCAACCCCCGTCAGCCGAACCACCACCGCTCTGGCGCGCGCAGGTTGTCCATCGGCGCTTGGCGTCCGGGGTTCGGCGGTTGGCGCAGATCGTCCGACAGGACGCTGACCCCGCCGGCGCTATCGGCCTGAAGTGTCACATCACCCCGCTCGCGATAGCGGGGCCGTGCGGGTAAATCCGCTGCATCCACAAGCCCTTCGCTCAATGCCTGCGCGCGCACGTCCCGCGCGGGGATCGAGACAAGCTCGACCGTATCGAACCAACCGGCGGTGCCGTCCTTGTAATGGCTCTCCACCCGCTCGGCCAAAACCTGACGCCCGGCGGAAAAGCGCCGCAGACTGTAAAGCCCGGTGCCGATCCCGGCCTCGGGGGCATGGGCGGGGCGGATCACATAGCGCGATTGCGCCAGCAGCAGCGGCAGGTCAGGATTCGCCGCGGCCAATGTGACCTGCACCTTCAGGTCATCTTGCACCGCGACCTCAGCCTCGGTCAGGACGGATTGCAGACTGGCCACAACGTCGCGGGCGGTCAGCGGGCTGCCGTCGTGAAAGCGCACATCGGGGCGCAGATCGAATTGCCACTGCCGCGCGCCGTCGCTGGCTTGCCAGCCAGTCGCCAGCTCACCCTTGAGGATGCCATTGCCGGTAACTTCGGTCAGCGTGTCAAAGATCAGCCCTTGCCGCGCGACCTGCATGAACAGGCCGTCGCCTTTGGCCCAAGTATCTTCTCGCGTGGCACCCGAAAGCGCCAGCCGCAGACGGCCACCGCGCCGGGGTGGCTCTCCGGCGCTGGCACCTGTCGCGGCCAGCAGAGCCGCCGCCGCACCTGTGGTGAAAAGCGCCCGGCGATCCAGTAGAGAGTTGCGCCCGCTCATCGCTGACCAATCCTATCCATGGTCCGTACCAGTTCTGCACTGATCCCCGGCTCTGACAGTGCGTGACCCGCGTTGCGGATCATCCGCAGATCGGCATTGGGCCAGCGCTCGGCCAGCGCGTAGGCGCCCGAAGGGGGGCAGATCATGTCATAGCGCCCCTGCACGATCACCCCCGGGATATGCGCGATCCGACCCATATGTTCGAGGATCTGACCGTCGAACTCCAGAAAGCCGTTATTGGTGAAATAATGGTTCTCCAACCGCGAGAACGCCCGCGCATAGGCCGATGGCCCGCCATGAGAGACGCCATCGGAATGCACCGAGGCCAGCGCGTTCTCCCAAGCCGCCCATGCGCGGCCATAGTCCTGCTCGACCCTCAGATCACCGGAAAATAGCCGCCGGTGATACGCCGCGATCAGATCGTCACGCTCACCTTCGGGGATCAGGTTCACGAACCGCGCCCAAAGCTCGGGCCAGAACCGCCCGGCCCCGCCGCCGTAGAACCAATCAAGCTCGGCCTGCGTCATCAGGAACACGCCGCGCAGGATCAGATGACGCACGGCCTCCGGATGCGCTTGGGCATAGATCAGCGCCAGTGTCGCGCCCCAAGAGCCGCCAAAAACCATCCATTTGTCGATGCCGAGTGTGCTGCGAATCAGCTCGATATCCGCCACCAAATGCCATGTCGTGTTGTCCGTGACCGACGCATGCGGGGTGGAGCGCCCGCAACCACGCTGATCGAACAGCACCACGCGGTAAATCTTTGGATCAAAATAACGCCGCATCGCCGGGCTACAACCGCCGCCGGGGCCGCCATGGAGCACGACAACGGGGATACCATCGGGGTTGCCGCATTGTTCGACATAGACCTGATGCCCCTGCCCCACAGACAACATCTGCTGGTCGAAAGGCTCAACCGGCGGATAAAGATGCGCTGCGTCGCGTTTTTGGTCGGGATACTTGTCCATTGCCGCCCTATATAGTCATTGAACCCAAAAGAGCACAGGGAGATCAGAATGCAAGCGGATCAATCAACCATCGACCCCGCCGAGATCGCCAAATTCGAAGCGATGGCCGCCGAATGGTGGGATCTGAACGGCAAGTTCAAGCCGCTGCACATGCTGAACCCCTGCCGGTTGGATTACATCACCAGCCAGATCGCCGGGGAGTTTGACCGTGATTTAACCGCCGACGCGCCGTTTAAGGGTCTGCGCATTCTCGACATCGGGTGCGGCGGTGGGCTGCTGTCGGAACCGATGGCGCGGCTGGGGGCCGAGGTGGTCGGCGCGGATGCGGCGGCGGGCAACATCCCCGTCGCGCAAATNCACGCGCAGCAGTCGGGGCTGGAGATTGATTACCGCCACACCACCGCCGAAGCGATGGCCGAGGCGGGNGAGAAATTCGATGTGGTGCTGAATATGGAGGTNGTNGAACACGTNGCCTCCCCCATCGACTACCTGATCGCNTGCCGCCGCCTNCTGAAACCCGGCGGGCTGCACATCTGTTCGACCCTGAACCGNAATCCAAAGTCCTTTATGATGGCGATTGTGGGCGCAGAGCATGTGATGCGCTGGCTGCCCAAGGGCACGCATGACTGGAACAAGTTCATCACGCCGGATGAACTTTTTGACCTGCTGAACCGCGCCGGATTGGAGCCTGTGGANCGCAAGGGTTTCGTCTTCAACCCCGTCGCATGGTCTTGGCGTCTGTCGGATCGGGATCTGAGCGTGAACTACGTCACCGCAAGCCTCAACCCTGGCTCAACTGACGCCTGAGCGCGCGCAGGATCGGCAGCGTGGCGCGGACCTGNTCTTCGCCCAGATCATCCACCACGTTCGAGATCATCGGCGTGATCGCGTTCACCGCCGCATCCCGCGCCTGCCGCCCGGCGGGGCTGATCGCGACCATCTTGCGCCGCGCATCGTCCCAATCGGGGCGGATATGGACATAACCGGCCCATTCCAGCTTGCTCAGCGTGTTGGTCATCGCCCCGCGCGTGACGTTGAAGGTCTCTGCCAGTTGCGCGGGCGAGCGTTCGCCGCCATGCCATGAAAGCGAATTCAGCACCGAGAAATGCGAAATCTCCATCCCGCGCGGAAGAACCCGCGTGAGGCGACTGCGCACCTGTTGATCGGCGGCCAGCAATTCACCGAACAGCATGATCGCAAGTGTGTTTTTATCGTCGGTCATTTTCGGTCCGGTCAGGGCGCGGCAAAGGGACGGCGGTTGGCAAGGCTGGGCACTTTGGCGCGGGCCTTGTCACATTCTTCCATGTCCATGTCACAAAAGTAAACGCCGGGGGCCGTCCCGGCATCCAACACCACCTCCCCCCAAGGGGCCACGACCAGCGAATGCCCATAGGTATCGCGGGTTTTGTGTTCGGCACTGGCGTGCGTGCCGGTCTGCGCCGGGGCCAGCACATAGCAGCCATTCTCAATCGCCCGGGCGCGCAACAGACTGTGCCAATGCGCGGCCCCGGTGACCGGAGAGAAGGCCGCAGGCATCGTGAGGATACGCGCGCCCGCCTCTGCAAGTGATTGATAAAGCGCAGGAAAGCGCATGTCATAGCAAACCGACATGCCGATCTTACCAAAGGGAGTCTCGGCCACCACCGCCTTGTCACCGGGGCGATAGCCTGCGGATTCGCGGTAGGTCTCGGTCGCGCTGATATCCACGTCGAACATATGGATCTTGTCGTAGCGGGCCACGATCTCTCCCTGTGGGGAGATCAGGAAAGATCGGTTGGCAAAACGCCCATCGCCGCCCCGCGTCTTGAGCGCGAGTGAGCCGATCAGCAGCCAAATGCCCGCCTTCGCCGCCTCTTCGCGCAGAGCGGCGAGGGTGGCGTCATCTTCCTCATAGGCCAGCACCGACTGTTGGTGGCTACGGCTGGTGCTGACGCAATTCGTCACCTCGGGCGTCAAAACAAACGCTGCCCCGCCCGCCACCGCCTCGCGCAGCAGGGCGCGGGTTTCGATCAGATTGGCGGCCGGATCGTCCGAGACGTTGAGTTGCAGCAGCGCGATTTTCATCTGTCTTGCAGCAGCGCGTCGAGTTTGCCCGCACGGTCCAGCGCATAAAGTTCATCACAGCCGCCCACATGCACGTCCCCGATAAAGATCTGCGGCACGGTGCGGGCCCCGCCTGCACGCTGGATCATCTCTTGCTTGCGCTCGGGCTCTGACAGCACATCGACCTCATCAAAGGCCGCGCCCTTCTGGGTCAGCAGGCGTTTGGCGGAATGACAAAAACCGCAGAGCGGCGACGTATAGATTTCGACAGGTTGCATAGGATCACCTTTTGAACAGTTAACGTTGCACAGTGATCTAGGTCTCTTTGGCCACGCGCGCCAGTGCCAGCACGAAAACGGGGCCGGAACCGGCGGCAAGACATGCCTCTGTGCAGGCGGTCAGTGTAGCGCCAGAGGTGAACACATCGTCCACCAAAATCACCGGTCGCATGATGATACGGTGTCGCCGCCGCGGATGAACTGCGATCGCTTCCTGCAGGACGCTGTACCGTTCCGCCCGGCCCAACCCATCAAGTGAAGGCGTGCGCCGGACCCGCTGCAACAGGTCCGGGCACCAACTATGCCCGGTTTCGGCCGAGAGTGCTTTGGCCAGCAAGGCGGATTGGTTGTAGCGCCGTTTCAGCAAACGCAGCCAATGCAGCGGTACCGGCACAATCAGCGCCTCTTGCGGCAGGATGCCTTGGGCCGTTTGCGCCATCCAGCGCGCCGCGGGCCGGGCGATCTCTTGCCGGTCGCCGTGCTTGAGCGCTAGCACCAATTTGCGCCCCATATCGCGATAGAGCAGCGCCGTGCGGCCCTGCGCCCAAGGGCGCGGCGTGGCGAGACAAGCATCACAATACGGTGAAGCCACATCACCGCCCCCCGGAAGCGGCACCCCGCAAGCATCGCAGACCGTGCCACCGATAAAGGATGTGTCACGCCAACAGATGCCGCAAAGCCCGAAATCCGCATCGACCAAACCGCCGCAGCCCAAACAACGCGGCGGATAGATTAGTGATACTGCTGTTTGAAGTCCCCGTGGCGGCATTCTATGTGTTCCCCATGACAGCACAGCCCACCCTGACCGACCCCAAGGCCCTCGCCCGTCGCCGCGCACGCGCGACGGAGCGGGGCATGTTCTTGCAACAGGCAGCCGCCGATGAGGTTCAGGATCGGGTCGGATTGGTTAAGAAAGCGTTTACCGCTCCAGCCATCGTGACCGCTTTCCCGCAGGTCTGGGCAGCCGCCTTCCCTGAGGCCCAGATTATCCCCGAGGCCGAAGTGCTGGCGCTGGAACCGCAGGCCCATGATCTGGTGATCCACGCCATGGGGCTGCATTGGGCGAATGACCCGATCGGCCAGCTGATCCAATGCCGCCGTGCGCTGCGGCCCGATGGGCTGTTGCACGCCGTGGCGCTTGGCGGGCAAACCCTGCATGAACTGCGCGCCTGCCTTGGCCAAGCTGAAGCCGAAGTGACCGGCGGCCTGTCGCCGCGCATCGCCCCGATGGGGGAACTGCGCGACCTTGGCGCGCTGTTGCAACGCGCCGGACTGGCGCTGCCGGTGGCCGATAGCCAACCGCTGACCGTGGAATACGAAAACGCTTGGGCCCTGATGCGCGACCTGCGCGAGATGGGNGANACCAACGCCCTACAAGNCCGCCTGCGCCGCCCCACGGGCCGNGCNGTNCTGACCCGCGCGGCAGAGCTTTACGCCACCCANTTCACCGCCGCATCNGGCCGGGTTACCGCGACCTTCGATATGATCTTCCTCGCCGGTTGGGCGCCGGATGAAAGCCAGCAGAAACCCCTGCGCCCCGGNTCGGCNCANCANCGGCTTGCAGATGCGCTGAATAGTCGCGAGGAGCCNCTCCCCGATTGACCCAATCTGCAAAGCGGCTATCTCTGCGCGGATCATATGCGAGGAAACCCCATGCAGGCAGCCCAGCCCCAATCCGCCCAACCAGACTCCGGCCAACCAGACTCCGGCCAACCGGAACACGGCCCCAACGACCACCCCAAAGTCCCGCGTCCCAAGGTTGGCGTCCTGCTCGCCAACCTCGGCACGCCGGACGGCTATGACTATTGGTCGATGCGCCGCTACCTAAGCGAGTTCCTCTCGGACCGCCGGGTGATCGACTANAGCCCGTGGAAATGGCANCCNCTGNTNCANACGGTNATCCTTNCCAAACGCCCCTTCNCNAGCGGCGCGGCCTATAANTCNATCTGGAANGAGGCCGAGAACGANAGCCCGNTGGCGACGATNACNAAGTCNCANACNGCCAAGATCAAGGCGGCGCTGCAGGCGCGTTACGGTGNCGATGTGATGGTCGATTACGCCATGCGCTACGGCAACCCATCGACCCNGTCCAAGGTCGAAGCNATGACCGCTGCAGGGTGCCAGAAGATCCTGTTTTTCCCGCTTTATCCGCAATACGCCGGGGCCACGACCGCAACGGCGAATGACGCTTTCTTTGCCGCGCTGGCCAAAGAGAAATGGCAGCCTGCGTCGCGCACCGTTGCCCCCTATTTCGACCGCCCCGACTATATCGAAGCGCTGGCCCAATCGGTTGAGCGTGCCTATGCCGCGAAGGACAAAAAGCCCGACCTGCTGGTCTGTTCCTACCACGGTCTGCCACAGCGCTATCTGATGGAGGGCGACCCCTATCATTGCCAATGCCAGAAAACGACGCGCCTGCTGAAAGAGCGTCTGGGCTGGCACGACAGCGAGATCATGACGACCTTTCAGTCGCAGTTCGGCCCCGAGGAATGGCTGCAACCCTACACGGTCGAAGAGGTCGCCCGTCAGGCCAAAGCGGGCAAGAAAAGCATCGCCGTCTGCGCGCCCGCCTTCTCGGCCGACTGCATCGAAACGCTTGAAGAGATCAACGAAGAGATCAAGGAAAGCTTTGAAGAGGCGGGCGGCGAGGATTTCACCTATATCCCCTGCCTTAACGATGATGACGCGCATATCGAGGCACTGACCACGATCATCAGCGAAAATCTGGCTGGCTGGGTCTAAGCCCGCCTCGGGGTCGCTGCGGCGGCCCCTTTTTCAAAGCCATACGCAAAATACAAAAAAGGCGGCGCACTGCACCGCCTTTTCCGTTTGATCGTCAGTTCCGATTAGTCGGAAGCAACAGCTGCGGCAACGAGTGCCAACAGGATCAGGGGAACCAGGATGCCCGCGGACGAACCTGTTGTTTCTTCCACGATGACCGGTGCTTCGACGATCGGCTCGGCCAGCGAACCAGCAAAAGCCGTCGATGCAGCAGCGGACAGAGCAGCGGCGAGAACGAGTTTCTTCATAACATAACCTCCAGAATAGGCGTGCTGTATCATATACATACACGCACCCAAGACTTACCTCGTAATCTCGTTCTAAACAGTATCGGCAAAAGTTTGCAAACCCGGAATCAGCTATTGCATCAAGGAATCAGGGGGATGTCGTCAAATAAGCAACACCTGCGTGCCGACCTTTGTCATGGCAAAAAGTTCGGCAATATGTTCGTTATAGAGCCCAATGCAACCATTGGAAGACTTGCGGCCAATTTTTCTTGTGTCGTGGGTTCCGTGGATACGGTAATATGTCCAGCTGAGGTACAGCGCATGGGTGCCCAGCGGGTTATCCGGGCCGGGCCCGACATAGGGCGGCCACTCGGGATTGCGCTTGAGCATGGAAGGCGTGGGACGCCAGCTTGGCCCCTCGACCTTTTTGATGACACGGGTGCGGCCCCGGCGCGTGAGGTCTTCGGTCAGCGGCACCGATGAGGGGTAGAGTTTATAAACGCTCTGATCCTCGGACCAGTAATGCACCGCCCGGCTGTCGATATCGACCAGCACCGCGCCGTTGCGCGTGTTGCTGAAATAGGGGCGCCAATCCAACATCCGGAAGCTCGAGACATTGCGCTGGACCGATTCAGTCAGATCGCGCTCGGTCTCGGTCGTCGCGGAGGAGTTGAACGAAGAGGTGCTTTGCGCCAGCGCCGGTGTGGCAANCATCGCGGCGCTGCCAGCCAGAAAGCCACGGCGGCTCTTAATCGAAAAACGGTGAGCNGACATGGAGCGTCTCCAAACTGAAATTATGCTAATTAATGCCATATATATGGCTCGAAAGACGCAGTTTCAATTGAAACCAGCCCCATACGGCAGAGTCACGCCTATGTGCGTTTGAACTGCAACGCGCCCCGATGTAAGGCAGAAAAAATTTCATTGCGTGGAGCGCTCATATGATCCGTATCCTGTCCATCCTGCTGGCGCTGACGGTTGCGCTGTCTGCCTGTGCCCCGTCCAGCACGAGTGGCGGCAAAGCCGGCGGTTCCTACCGCATCAGCCGTTCCGACGCGGGTACAATCCAATTCCGCATGCTCGACTCGGTGAATGCGCTGCGCAGCTCGGCCGGGGTCACGCCTTTGGCGCTGGATGCCAAACTGAACGCCGCCGCCGCGACCCACTCGCGCGATATGTCGGTGCAGAACCGTCCATGGCACTTCGGCTCTGACGGGTCTTCGCCGATCGACCGTATCCAGCGCGTTGGCTATACCGGCGGTCTGGTCGGTGAAGTTATCTCGGAAACCTATGAGACCGAGCTTGAGACCCTCGCCGCCTGGATGGAGCAGCCAGACACCCGCCGCATCTTGATGGCCCCCGATGGCCGCCAGATGGGTTTCTCTTGGTATCAGGAAAACGGTGGCAAGATCTGGTGGACGCTGGTCGTCGGCAACTGATCTTTTACCGAACAAACGGTTTATCCGACCCCTGCGGGGGCCGGTTTCGTTTTGACCAACCCGGTGATCAGGGTGTGATCAGGATCGGCGTGCCATCGCGCACCATCGCATAGACATCTTCGATCTCTTTGTTGGTGACCGCGATACAGCCCCAAGTCCAATCGGTCTTTTCTTTCTGCCGCGGGTCTTTCTGCCCGTGAATAAAGATATCGCCTCCGGGGCTTTTGCCCATCGAACGTGCATATTCGGTATCCAACTGGTTCGGGTAATCGATACCAATTGAAAGATGGAACCGGCTGTTCGGATTGCGACGGTCGATTCGGTACAGCCCTTCGGGCGTGCGCCCATCCCCCTCAAAGGTCTTGTGACCAACCGGAGCGAAGCCCAGCTTGATCGAATAGTCCTCCAACACGCGGTTATGATGCAACAACATCATGCGACGTTGGCTTTTGTTCACAACCACATAGGTCACTTCGGGACCATTGTATCGTTTGAATTTACTGTTGCTGCACGCCCCAAGCGCCACCATAGCGGTGCCGCCAAGTATCATTGTCCTGCGCTTCATCACTGTGCCCTCAAAGCCCCGGCCATTCCGGCCCTTTTTACCTGAGCTATCACAATGAGGGATTAATTTCATTCAAAAAGAGGTGATGAGCCGAGCCAAATGCAGTCCTTTTGCTTAACCTTCCGGCAGTGTCAGGCAAGCGGAAAGCTCCACATGCGACGACCAGCGAAACTGGTCCACAACCTGCACCCAGTCCAGCCGGTACCCTGCCGCCACCATGTTTTGCACATCGCGGGCAAAGCTGACCGGGTTGCACGAAACATAGGCCACGCGCGGCACCCCGGCGCGGATGATCTCGGCCACCTGCGCCTCGGCCCCGGCGCGGGGCGGGTCCAGCACAACGGCGTCGATCTTGGCCAATTCATCCGGCAAGAGCGGACGGCGGAACAGATCGCGGGTCTCAACGGTGAGCGGTTTGGCCCCCTTGGCCCGACGCCAGCCGCCCTCAAGCGCGGCGATCATCTCGGCATCGCCCTCAACCGCATGAACCCGCGCCTTTTGCGCCAGTGGCAAAGCGAAGGTGCCGCAGCCTGCGAACAGGTCCGCCACGGTCTCGGCCTCCCCCACGGCATCCACGACGGCGNCGCGCAGGGCCGCTTCGCCATGGCGGGTGGCTTGCAAGAACGCGCCCGGCGGCGGCGTGACTTGGGCCGTGCCGAAGGTCTGCGCGGGCGGCGCGCGCATCGCGATCACCTCGCCATCCCAGGTTAACCGTGCCAGCGCCAAAGCCTCACAGGTCTGCGCCAACTGCTGCCGCAGCGGCCCGTCGAGCGGTTTGCCATTGGCGACAGATACGTCAAGCCCCTCTTCTGAAAGCGTCACTGTGACGGCCAATTCGGCTTTCCGGCTGGTGCCGANCAGCGCCAGCTCCTCTGCAACCTTCAANCCNGGCAAAAGCGCGGGNTCGACCANCTGACAGCCNGGCACNTCGATCAACACGTCGGAAGCACGGCCATGGAACCCAGCCATGGCGCCCTTTTTCGTGCGGCGCGCAGCAAAGGTGGCCCGGCGGCGCGATTGCGCAGGGGAGGTTTGGATCGGGCGAAATTCTGTCTCTAACCCATGCGCCGACAGCGCATTGCGGACCACATCGACCTTCCACCCGGCCACGAAATCATCTGCAGCATGCTGCAACTGGCAGCCCCCGCAGGATTTGAAATGGCGGCACGGCGGCGCGACCCGCTGTTCTGACGGCGTAACGATCCGCACGTCGCGCAGCTGTTGGCCCTCGACCTCACCGGTGACGGTTTCCCCCGGCAGGGTCATCGGGGCAAAGATCGGTCCTTCGGCGATGCCGTCGCCGTGGTGGCCAAGGCGCAAGATGTGATGTTCTGTCATAGCCTGCCCATAGCGCGGCAAAGGCCACAGCGAAAGCCTATTCCGCCGCCTTCACATCCAGAAACCCGCCCGACTGCCGGTGCCAATAGCGCGCATAAAGCCCGTCTTGGGCAAGCAGATCAGCATGGCTGCCGATCTCTGCGATGCGGCCTGCGTCCAACACCATGATGCGGTCCATCTCTGTCAGGGTCGACAGACGGTGGGCGATGGCTAGCACAGTTTTGCCTTCCATTACATGGTCTAGGGTCTGCTGAATGGCGGCCTCCACCTCGCTATCNAGCGCGCTTGTCGCCTCATCCANCACCAGNATNGGCGCGTCTTTCANNATNGCNCGGGCCAAGGCNATNCGCTGNCGCTGCCCNCCCGAAAGCTTCACCCCACGCTCCCCCAGATGCGCGTCATAGCCGCGGCGGCCTTTGTGATCCTCGAGTTCCTGAATGAATTCATGCGCTTCGGCACGTTCGGCCGCCGCGATAACCTCGGCCTCGGTCGCATCGGGCCGCCCGTAAAGGATGTTGTCCCGCGCGGAGCGGTTGAACATCGCGGTTTCTTGCGTGACCATGCCGATATTGCGCCGCAAGCTCTCTTGCGTGACTTCCGATGTATCCATTCCGTCAATCACGATCTTGCCCTGTTCCGGTTCATAGAGCCGTAAAAGCAGCGCAACGAGGGTCGATTTCCCTGCCCCCGAGGCACCAACGATCCCCAGCTTCTCGCCCGGTTTGATGGTAAGCGAAATCTGATCGATCCCACCCGTCTGGCGGCCATAGGCAAAGCCGAGGTCGCGCAGTTCGATCTGCCCGGCCTCCACGACCAATTCCTGCGCATCAGGCCCATCGTCCAACCGCACGCGCGGCGTCAAAGTGCGCATGCCGTCTTCGACCTCACCAATGTTGGAATAGATCGCCATCAGCGTGAAAGACACCCAGCCGGTCATCTGCGCGATACGGATCGCGATGGCACCCGAGGCCACGATATCCCCCTCGCTCGCCATGCCGCGCTGCCACAGTAGGATTGTCCCGCCCATTAGCAAGACCGGCAAAAGCCCGGCAAGGCTCATCAGCGCCAAACGGAACCCGGCGGCGAGATAGCCAAACTCCAACGCCCGGGCACGAAAGCTTTGCATCGCGGAAAGTGCTGCGCGGTCCTCGTGATCGGCATGGGCAAAGAGTTTCACCGTTTTGATATTGGTGATCGTATCCACCACCTGCCCCGACACCAACGCCCGCGCCCCGGCACGGCCCGCCGCCCGCTTGCGCACGCGCGGCAAGAACCAGTTGATCAGCGCTAGATACATGACCAGCCAGACCGAAAACCCAACCGCCACGCGCCAATCGATCGCCAGAAGCAGCGCCACCGACCCCACGAGNGANGCNAGCGCAAANGCCACCACGTTGATCACCTCAGCCGCCACATCNGTCACCGCCCGCGCNGCCTGCATCTGCTTTTGCGCGATGCGCCCGGCGAAGTCTTCGTCAAANAAATTNACGTTCTGCCCCAGCGTCCAGCGGTGCAAACGCGACAGCACCAGCGGGTTGACATTGGGCTGCACCATGATCGCGTTCGAGGCCGAGGACAGGCCGAACAGCACAGGCCGCGCCACCAAAAAGAACGCCACCGCGCCCAGNACCANCACCAGACTGCTGCCTTCGAAAAACCGCTCGGGGCCCGCGCTGACCGTGGCATCGATGACCTTGCCCAAAATCCACGCCGTGCCCGCCTCCATCGCGCCGGCGGCTGCCGACAGAAAGGCCGCGAGCCAGAGCACCGGCCAAGCGCCCGACAGGCACCAGCGCATGAAAGCCCCCAGCGTTTGCGGCGGCGGGCCATCGGCGGGGTGAAACGGGTTGATCCAGTTCGAAATGCTCACGACTTGTCATCCAATGCGAGAAAACCGCCNGACTGACGGTGCCAGAAGGCTGCATATAGGCCAGCTTTCTGCAAAAGCGCGTCATGGGTGCCTTCTTCAACGATACGGCCNTGATCCANAACCAGAATTCGATCCATCTCGGCAATTGTGGACAGNCGGTGCGCNATGGCGATGACNGTNTTGCCCGCCATCATGNCATAGAGCGTTTCTTGNATNACCGCCTCCACCTCACTGTCGAGCGCGCTGGTNGCCTCATCCAGCATCAAGATCGGCGCATCCTTAAGGANCACCCGCGCCAGCGTGATGCGCTGACGCTGCCCGCCGGANAGNTTCACACCCCGTTCNCCGACACGNGCATCATAGCCCGNGCGCCCCTCCGGATCTGTCAGATCAAGAATGAACTCATGCGCCTGCGCCTGTTTCGCCGCCGCGATCATCTCGGCCTCGCTGGCATCGGGGCGGCCGTAGAGGATATTCTCGCGCACGGAACGATGAAGCAGCGAGGAATCCTGCTGCACAACACCGATGTGCCGCCGAAGACTGTCTTGCCGCACCTGTGCAATGTCCTGCCCGTCGATCCGGATCTGCCCCGCCTCGGCGTCATAGAACCGCAGCATCAGCTTCACGAGGGTCGATTTCCCCGCGCCGGAGCGGCCAACAAGGCCAATCTTCTCGCCCGGTTGTACGGTGATATCGATACCTTGGATCCCGCCGCTTTCGCGCCCGTAATGATGGCTTAGCCCTGCAATCTCAATCCGGCCTTCGGTCAGCTTCAAGGGGGGCGCATCGTGTCGGTCGGTCAGGGCGAGGGGCTGGGCAATGGTCTCCATCCCCTCGGCCACAACACCCAGTTCGCGGAAGAAGCTCGACAGAGCCCACATGATCCAGCCGGTCATTGAGTTGAGCCGCAGCGCCAGCGCGGCGGCAGCGGCCACGACGCCGACGCTCGCTTCGCCCGCCATCCAAAGCACCAGCCCCCAGCCGACAATACCCACGATCAACATGCCATTAAGAAGGGTCAGCACCACATCCATGATGCTGAAAATCCGCATCTCGCCCTGAAAGGTACGCCGCGCCTCTTCGATGGCCTCTCCGGCAAAGTTGACCTCTAGATCATGATGCGCGAACATCTTGACCGAATGGATATTCGTATAGGCATCCACCACGCGCCCCGTCACCTGAGACCGCGCGTCCGACGCCGCCTTGGACGCAGGCCCGACCCGTTTGATCGTCCATGCCACCAAGCCAGCGTAGAGGATAAACCACCCCAAAAGCGGCACTAACAAGCGAATATCAGAGGTGGACAACAGGATCGCCGCGCCGATCATATAGGCCAGCGAATAAGAGATCGCGTCAAAAACCTGAAAGATCACCTCCCCCGCTGCCGGGGGTGTCTGCATGATCCGGTTGGCGATACGCCCGGCGAAATCATTCTCGAACCAGCCGACGGATTGCCGCAACACATGCCGATGCGCCCGCCAGCGGATCAGGGTGCCAAAGTTCGGCAGGATCGCATTGTTGAGAAGCATCACGTCGACCGCCTGCACCAAGGGCCGCAGGAACAGCACGGCAAGGGCCACGAGGGTCAGTTCGGTGCCATAGTCCTCCCACATCCGCGCAGGGTCGCTGCCGAGCAGGTCAACGATACGGCCCATATAGTAGATCAAACCGATCTCAATCGCCGCGACAAGGATCGCCATCACCCCGGCGAGGACAAAGACCTTTTTAAACGGCTGCGCATAGTCCCGCAAAAAGGGCCAAAGCCCCTGCGGCGGGTGATCCTTTTCGCGATAGGCAACATAGGGATCTACGAGGTTTTCGAAAAATCGGAACATGGGGAGGCCTTGGAAATAAACGGCAAAATGATCGGCGATGCCCGATGGCAAAGCCGCAAAGGGGCAATGGTTATGCCAGCTTAGCTAAACCAGATCCCGCGGTACATCTCGCCCATCTCCCTTGTAATGCGGTTTGGATAGCCGAATTTCCGCGCGATGTCGACCTAGCTGGACTTTCGCAGCAACTCCGCGCGGGTCTGGGTGAAGCCGGAGTTGATCCAGATTTGCTCCAGCCGGGCAAGCTCTTGCCCTAAGGCCGGGCCTTTGAACGCTGGCATCAGGTCTTTGGCCATTACCGGAAAACGGGCAGTGGCGGCGCTTGAAATTGTCTCTAACACGGTGGTTTCGGGCATCTGTTCTGCCATAGCGCCGCGTAGCAATGCAGCGCCACGGGCGATCCCTGCCCCATGACGATAGGCAAGTTCGGCCAGCGGTGGCCCGGCAAAGCCTTGCTCTTGCAGCAACGTCAGACGCTTGGCCTCTGCCTTGCTCAACCGCAGACGATCCGCCAAGGCTTCCCCGCCCAGCGCGGCCAGCCGAACCAGCCAGTCAGACTCAAGCCCCAGCATTTGTTCAAAATGAACCAGCATGGATAGCCAGCGGTCATCACTCCCCGGCAAAAGCACCGGCAAGGCACCGGTTTGCCGCATCAACGCCAAGGCGGGGGCGGGATCCGGCGCGCGGAGCAGCTTTTTGAACTCCTGCCCGACACGCTCTGCCGAAAGCGTTTCTAACCCATCCAAATTCGACGCGATGGCATCCAGCGCCTCCGGCTCCGGCCCCGCCTCCGGGTCGCCATACCACGCCATGAAGCGAAAATAGCGCAGGGTGCGCAGGTAATCCTCGCGGATACGCTGACCTGCATCCTCGATAAAACGCAGCCGTCGCGCGTACAGGTCAGGCAGGCCGCCCAACGGGTCAATCACACGGCCCTCGGGCGTGGCATAGAGCGCGTTCATCGTGAAATCACGGCGGCGGGCATCTTCGGCGATATCGGTGGAAAAGGCCACGACAGCCCGGCGGCCATCGGTTTCCACATCGCGCCGAAAGGTGGTGATCTCAAACGGTTTGCCGCCCGACACAAGCGTTACCGTGCCATGGTCGATCCCTGTCGGCACGGCCTTGACCCCGGCGGCCTTGGCCAGCGCCATCACCGNTTCAGGNGTCGCNTCGGTGGAGAGNTCNACNTCNCTGTCNGGCAGNCCCAGNAGCGCATCGCGCACGCANCCGCCGACGAAATAGATANGNTGCCCGCCATCCTGCACCACGCGGCAAACCNGCTGTGCGTCTNCGTCATGTAGCCAGCGTGTCGTGGTTGGAATCATGTGTTCATGCGGGTCGCCCATGCCCGCAACATACGCGCGGTCGCGCCCCAGATGTAATAGGGGCCATAGGGAACAGCGTAATAATACCGCCGCTGGCCCCGCCAACGCCGGGAATGCACAAGGTAGTTGCTGGGGTTCAGCACATGGTCGAGCGGCACGCGAAACACCTCTTCGACCTCGCCGGGTTCTGGCACCACGGTGAAATCGCGCGTTACATAGCCGATCACGGGGGTCACGCTAAAGCCGGTGACCGTCTCATGGGCCGGAAGAACGCCCAAGACATCCACGATGTCGCTCGGCAGGCCGATCTCTTCGCGCGCTTCGCGCAGGGCGGCGGCGATGACATCCGCATCGCCGCCGTCTTGTTTACCCCCCGGAAAGGCAATCTGCCCGGGGTGATGTTTCAGCGCCGAAGACCGCTTGGTCAGGATCAGTTCCAGCCGCGTTCCGGTATCCACCACCGGGGCGAGCACACCCGCAGGCCGCAGACTGCGCCCCTCGGGCAGGGTGACCTCCGGGTTCAGATCGAAATCGGAGGATTCCACCCCAGTCTGGGCAAGCGCCTCGCGAAAGGACTGGAACCGGTCGCTCACCCTAGGCCTTGGCGTCGAAACCGACCGTGGCCGGATCAAGGTCATAATGCGCGCCGCAGAACTGGCAGTCTGCGGTCACCCGCCCTTCGTCCGTGGTCATCTTTTCGATATCGCGGGCCGAGTAGATCGAAAGGCTTTGACGCACGCGGTCTTCGGAACAGGTGCAGCCGAAACGCACCGGCTGAGGATCATAGACCCGCGGTTGTTCCTCGTGAAACAATCGCAACAGAAGATCGGTCGGCGGCACGCTGGGGCCGATCAGCTCCAGATCCTCAACCGTGCCGAGCAGGATGTTCACGCGGTTCCAATTCTCGGCCTCGTCGCCTTCGACCAAATCATCGGCTTTGAGGACCTCACCCGTCCCTTCGCCCGACGCTGATAGTGGCGAGGCTTTGGGCATATGCTGCAACATGATGCCACCAGCACGCCAATGCTCTGGCTCGCCGGGGCCCGACGATTTGCCAAAGCTCAGCGAAAAGCGGGTCGGCAACTGCTCGGACTGGGCGAAATAGGCTTCCGCACAGGCAGCCAAAGACCCACCGGCCAGCGGCGTGATGCCCTGATAGGGGGTCATGCCTTTGCCTTGGTCGATCATGATCGCGAAATAGCCTTCGCCGATCTGTTCAAACGGGGCGTCATCGGTCAGCCGATCCGCATCATAGCTGGCATAGGCGCGGATGCGCGCAGGCTCGCCTTCCTTTTCGGGGCCGTAGTAATCGGTCGCGATCATCCGAACGGCGCCTTTGGATTGCACCTGTAGCGACAGTTTCCAACGCAGTTTGATCGTCTGACCGATCAATGCGGTCAACAACGCCATCTCGGCCACCAAGGCTTCGACCTGCGGCGGATAGTCGTGCTGCTTCAGGATGCCTTCCAACACGCCATCAAGCCGCGCCACGCGGCCGCGCATGTCGACATCATCAAGCTGAAAGGGCAGAACGGTATCGTCCCACGCGATTTTAGTTCCTTGGGTCATCGGGTTTCCTTATCGGGGGCCGCTTGGCATACCGCGTCTATATAGGCGCAGCAACCCATGGAAAAAGGGGCAGCAGATGATCCGACGTACAGGTGAGACACCACAGCCCGGCCAAAGCTACACACCGCGGCCCGGGGTCTATGCCATTCTCCCGCTGCAACGCCGCTTTCTGATGACGCTGGAAATGGTCCAAGACGCCGAGGTGCAATTGCCCGGCGGCGGTATCGAAGCGGGAGAATCCCCGCTCCAAGCACTCCACCGCGAAGTGCTGGAGGAAACCGGCTGGCGCATTGCCCGCCCGCGCCGATTGGGCGCGTTCCGTCGCTTTACCTATATGAAGGATTACGACCTCTGGGCGCAAAAGATCTGCCATATCTACGTCGCGCATCCCGTGCGCCAGATCGCCGCGCCGACAGAACCACATCACGCCACTTTGGTGCTATCGGCCAGCGAAGCATTGGCGACCCTCGCAAACGAAGGCGACCGCCTGTTTCTGCAACGCCACCTGCGCTAAACGTTGCCCTGATACTCAAGCAATATCCCTGACACATCATCGGGGAAATCACGGCTGCCCGCGAATTCGGAAAGCTTCCAAACCAGCGCGCTGAGAAGCGCCGGACCGCTGAACCGGCGCAATTCACCCAGCATCCCTGCCAAACCCTCTTCGCCCAACATCTCTCCGCCCGGATCGGGGCATTCCGTCACCCCATCCGATAGAATCAACAGCCTGTCCCCCGGCGCCATCTGAAGCTTATATTCCTCAAACCCCACCCCGGCGAGCAAGCCAACAGGAAAGCCCCCGGTGCCCGGCTGTTCGACCTGCCCATCGCCGCGCAGCAAAGCGGGATGCGGGTGCCCTGCCTGCGCAACTGTGACCTCCCCGGTGGTGAGGTCGGCAATCGCCAGCATTAGCGTAAAATAATGCTCCGTCTCCATCTCATGAAGAACAAGATCGTTAAGCTCTTCGATCACCTCCCCCGGGGGGCGCGCCGCATAGCTGCCCCCGGGCAATAGCGTGAGCGCAAGGTTCTGGTCCGGCGTCGACGCCGACAGATATCCGGCCAGCCGCGCCGTCATTAGGGCCGAGCTGATGCCATGGCCCGACACATCCAAACCGAAAAGCCCCACGACCCCCGGTCGCACAGGGAAATACCCCACCAAATCGCCGCCAACATGCCCGGCAGAGCGCAGCATCATCGACAGATTGCCCCCCTCCATGGCGCGATAGCGTTCGCGGAGCAGCGATTGCTGGAATTTCTTGGCCTCAATCAAATCCTTGTCGATCAGCGCATGCACCTGCCGAAGAACATCCAATGTTTCGGTGATCAGCTTGTTTTTCTGCGTCAGCTCACGCTGCATGACCAGAAAACGCTCCCCAGCCATGACCCGGGCGCGCAGGTCCGGCGGACCGATTGGCCGGATCAACACATCATCAGCCCCCGCATCAAGGGCGCGGGTCACCGCGCCACCTTCAGGCCTGTCGGTGAGCAGAATGAAATAGCCACGACGCTCTTCCGACAGGCTTCGGAAAGTCCGGCAGACGTCGAGCCCCGACAGCCCCGTCATCGTCCAACTGCAGAGCACAATATCAGGCAAACGGCGCTCGCAAAGGGTCAGAGCCACAGCACCCGACGCGGCAGAGATCACCTCATACCCCCATGCCCTCAGAGACGCCGAGAGAAAACCCCGATGGGTTTCATCCCCCTCAACCACCAAAATCAATGGCGACACAGCAGGCGTCGCCACCGCTTCAGAGAGGCTGGGGATATCCAATTTCATGCGACACGATCCTGACAGGCCTGCTGATCTAAACAGCGATGGCTTACCGAAACGTGAATTCTTCTGTAAATCCGCCGCGTCGGGCGCGCCTACAGCACGAACTGCGCCAAGGTCTCGTCGTTGGTGATATCCGTATAGGTAAAGCCGGATTGCCCCAGCTGTTCAAGGAAGGGCTTAAAATTCTCAGGTCGCCGCGTCTCGATCCCAATGAGGACAGAGCCGAAATTTCGCGCCGACTTCTTCAAATACTCAAACCGGCAGATGTCATCCTCCGGGCCAAGCAGCATCAGAAACTCCTTCAACGCCCCCGGCCGCTGCGGCATGCGCAGGATGAAATACTTCTTCACGCCCGAATAACGCTGCGCCCGCTCTTTGACCTCTGGCAAACGCTCGAAATCGAAATTGCCGCCCGAAGCCACACAGACCACCGTCTTGCCGACAATCTGATCGGCCACCTCGCCCAGCGCATCTATCGACAGCGCGCCTGCTGGCTCTAAAACGATGCCTTCGACATTCAACATCTCGTTGATCGTCACGCAAATCCGGTCCTCCGGCAGATGCACCACATCCGCCGGGTTCACCCCGCGCAAACGCTCAAAGGTCCGCGCGCCGATCTTGGCCACCGCAGCGCCATCCACAAAGTTATCGATCGGAGAGACATCGACCGGCGCCCCGGCCTCCAACGCCCGCGCAAGGCTCGGTGCCCCTGCGGGTTCGACGAATGTATAGTCGCAGGCGTCCCCAAAATAACTGACCACCCCCGAAGACAGCCCGCCGCCGCCTACGGGCAAGATCACCCGATCCGGCACCCGGCCCAATTGCGCGGCAATCTCCACAGCAACAGAAGCTTGCCCCTCAATCACGTCATCATCGTCAAAAGGCGACAGGAAATGCGCGCCCTCGTCCCGGCAAAAACTCTGTGCTGCCGCCAAGGTGGCATCGAAATAATCCCCCACAAGCCGAATCTCGACATTCTCACCGCCGAACATCCGGGTCTTTTGCACCTTCTGCTGCGGTGTGGTCACCGGCATGAAAATCACGCCGCGCGCCCCGAAATGGCTGCAGGCAAAAGCCACCCCCTGCGCATGGTTCCCCGCCGAGGCACAGACAAACAACCCCTGCCCCGGGATCACTTTGCGCATCGCATTGAACGCTCCGCGCAGCTTGTAAGAGCGCACCGGGCTTAAATCCTCGCGCTTCAGCCAGATATCCGCGCCAAAGCGGTCCGACAGATGCTCATTGCGGAGCAGCGGTGTCGCCGGGAACAATGCCCGCAGCGCCTCTGCCGCCGCCTGTGCTTTCTGTGCAAATTCATCCGCCATCTGTGCTCTCCTTGCTGCCATTCGTCGATAGGCGCGCAGCCTGCATAGGTCAACGCAGGCTTCAATCTTGCCCGCGCCCGCGAAAACCGCTACCTCGCAGGGCGAACTTGAAAGGAACCCCGTCATGTCCGCGCCTAAGAAAGTCGTGCTTGCCTATTCCGGCGGCCTCGATACCTCGATCATCCTGAAATGGCTGCAAACCGAATATGGCTGCGAGGTGGTGACCTTCACCGCCGACCTCGGCCAAGGTGAAGAGCTTGAACCGGCCCGCAAAAAGGCCGAGATGATGGGCATCGCGCCAGAGGACATCTACATCGAAGACGTGCGCGAGGAATTCGTCCGCGACTTCGTCTTCCCGATGTTCCGCGCCAACGCGGTCTATGAAGGTCTGTATCTCTTGGGCACCTCCATCGCCCGCCCGCTGATCTCCAAACGCCTCGTGGAAATCGCCGAAGAAACCGGTGCCGATGCCGTGGCCCACGGTGCAACCGGCAAAGGCAACGATCAGGTCCGCTTTGAGCTGGCCGCCTACGCGCTCAACCCCGACATCAAAGTCATCGCCCCTTGGCGCGAATGGGATCTATCGAGCCGCACCAAACTCTTGGAATTTGCCGAAGCGCACCAAATCCCCGTCGCAAAAGACAAACGCGGCGAAGCCCCCTTCTCCGTCGATGCCAATCTGCTGCACACCTCTTCCGAAGGCAAAGTCCTCGAAGACCCAGCCATCGACGCGCCCGACTATGTCTACCAGCGCACGGTGAACCCCGAAGACGCGCCGGACACGCCCGAATACGTCGAAATCGGCTTTGAGCGCGGCGATGCCGTCAGCATCAACGGCGAAGCCATGTCCCCCGCCACGATCCTCACCAAATTGAACGAGCTCGGCGGCAAACACGGCTGTGGCCGTCTCGACCTCGTCGAAGGCCGCTTCGTCGGCATGAAATCCCGCGGAATCTACGAAACCCCCGGTGGCACCCTGCTGCTCGAAGCCCACCGCGGCATCGAATCCATCACCCTCGACCGCGGCGCCATGCACCTCAAAGACGAGCTGATGCCGAAATACGCCGAACTGATCTACAACGGCTTCTGGTACAGCCCCGAACGGACCATGCTGCAAGCCGCCATCGACGCGAGCCAAGCCCATGTCACCGGCACCGTGCGCCTGAAACTCTACAAAGGTCATGTCCGCACCGTGGGTCGCTGGTCCGATCACAGCCTCTATTCCGAGGCCCATGTCACCTTTGAAGACGACGCCGGCGCCTATGACCAAAAAGACGCCGCAGGCTTCATCCAACTGAACGCCCTGCGCCTCAAACTCCTCGCCGCCCGCGATAAGCGCACCAAAGGCTGAGCCAAGAGGGGACCTAATTCCCCTCTTCATCCTTTCTTAAATACCCGCGGGGGTCCGGGGGCAGCGCCCCCGGCGGTCTGCCCCGCGCACAGACGCAAAAGGCCCGGACGTTCCCGCCCGGGCCTTTCTACACCTATCAATGCCAAATCAATCGGCGGTGACGACTTTCATCACCAATTCGCCGTTTGGCTTGATCGGCCCGTCTTCCTTGGCGCCCAGCGTGTATTCGAACACACCGGTCTTCATGCCGCCATCTTCGGAATGCACCATCAGCATCAGCATATCACCCGAAGCCACGTCCTCTTGCAGGATCGCGACCACGTCGGTGTTCTCACCCGCACGCAGCGGCGCATAGCCCACAACAGGGCCGGGCTTCATGTCGGCATCGGTGCGGTGCACGACCAGCCAGCCATTCTCTCCTGCCATCACTTTATCGGCGCTAACGACGCCATTCGAAACATCTTGGCCCGACGCTTCGACCATTGCCATGGCATGGGCATCAGCCCATGCGCCACCGGCGATCATGGACAGGGCGACTACGGTGCTTGCAAATTTTTTCATCTGGTTTTCCCTCCGTTTGAAATAACGCCGTAGTCACGACAGCGACCCAAAATAAGTTTCGCAGATTTCAGAAATTTTTAAGACGTTCCGCAAATAGCTGCTCATAATAGGGTAAGGCGGCGGCCATAACCTCAGCATTCGCCCCGCTCAGCACGGGCAAATCCCCCTCGGGCCCGGCAAACCCGGTACTTTGATGGATCGCCCCATACCAATGCGGGGCCCAAACCCCATCCTCGGGGCGGGGTCCGGCAGACCAGTGCAGCATCGCTGGGTCGAAAGGCAGATCGATCGCGGCGCAGAGTTTGCGCAGCATCCCCGCCGGGTCCGCACGGATATCGCCACTGTCGATGACCAGCCCGCCCAAACGCTCAAACAGCGTAAGCTGTCGGTCAAATCCAATGTCCGCCAAACGGGGCGCTTCACGTTTCGCGGCGTAGCTCGCGATCACCCGTGCGGGATGGCGGATCAGATGGATGTTCACACAATCCTCCGCCCAGTCCAGCGGAAACCCGTCGATCATATGCTGCGCCATATGTTTCATATAAAGATGCCGCGCGCCGTCCTGCACAAACCCCAAGGGCACCCGCGCAGGGTCTTGCTCCTGAGCCGCCAGCACGGCGTCGCGCATCGGATGTTCCAACCCGGTCGCCTTCAGATAGGCCGCGTAGAAAGGCTCATCCATCGCGGTAAAGTCCTGCCGCGCCCCGAAACTATACATCATCGCGGTGCTTAGATTGCGTGGCCCTGACCACATCGCAATTCGCATGAAAGGTTTCCCCATTGCCGTTGAAGCCGGAACGCTAGAAAGAACGCGCTATCTCGCCAAGTGGTAAATTGCCTTCACCAGCGCGTGACTTCCCCTGCCCCGGCCTTGCGCTATCTCAGTCCCAGCGGCAACCCTACGCCAGAGGAGGACCATCATGTTCCGAAAAACAATGTTCAAACCCGCCATTCTGACCCTCGCCATCACCTTGGGCCTCGCGGCGCAGAACCGTCCTGCCGCAGCGGCGCAAACCGAGGTACTGACCGTCGCAGGCGGCTGTTTCTGGTGCGTCGAGGCGGATTTCGAATCCGTCAAAGGCGTGAAAGAAGCCGTCTCGGGCTTTGCCGGGGGGCGCACCCAGAACCCCACCTACAAACAGGTCACCGGCGGCAACACCGGCCATTATGAGGCCGTGCAAATCCAATTCGACCCAGACGTGGTCAGCCGCAAAACGCTGCTGGACCTCTTTTTCCGCTCAATCGACCCGACGGATGCGGGCGGCCAATTCTGTGACCGAGGGGAAAGCTACCGCACCGCGATCTTTGCGGGCAGCCCCGCGCAGAAAAGCGCCGCAGAGGCGGCCAAGGCCGAGGCGCAGACCGCCCTTGGCGCTAAGGTCGTGACCCCAATCCTTGGCGATGCGCCGTTTTATCCGGCTGAGGATTACCACCAAGACTACTACAAAAGCAGCGAACGGCTGGCCTTCAGCAGTGTCGGCGTGGCGGTCAAAAAGTCAGTCGCCTACAAACGCTACCGCAACGGCTGTGGCCGGGATGCCCGTGTGAAACAGCTTTGGGGCAGCGCGGCACCCTTCGTAAAGTAACCGCGACACCGATCGCTTAGGTACGAAAATCGTGATCCCGGATTTCTTTCAGGTCGGGGATCACATCCGCGGTGCCATGGCGCATGACCATCAGCGCCCCGGCGCGCATCGCGAGATCAATCGCCTGCGGCATGGTCATCCCCCGGTCCACCCCCGCGACCAGATAGCCGGTAAAGGTATCCCCCGCCCCGGTCGTATCCACCGCCTCGACCCGATAGGCAGGGTAGCTTTCGACCAGATGCGCCTTGTTAGAGACCCATTCGCAGCCCCCGGCGCCCAGTGTCACCACGATGTCATCGACAGGCAGTTGTCGCAGCTCGCCCCCCGTCGCGGCCCTAAGCTGCGCCGCTTCGACCTCGTTCAATACCAACAGATCGATCTGGTCTAGAATCGCCGTGACCGCCCCGGCATCGAAAGGCGCGGCGGCATAGGCCAGCCGCAGGCCCAATGTCTTTGCCGTCCGGGCCGCGAACCGCTGGCCGTTGGTCTCATTCTGCATCAACAGCCAATCGCCAGAGGAGGCCTCGCTCAGCGCCGCGCCGATCATCTCATCGGTGATTTCGTGGTTGGTGCCGGGGAAGATGACGATGTTGTTCTCACCCTCAAGATCAACGGCGATATTGGCGTGGCCGGTGACCCCCTCCATCAAGGTGATATGCGCCGTCTCGACCCCGTATTCCAGCAGCCTTTCCAGCGCCCAACCGCCATCGGCCCCCAGCGCGCCGACATGCATCACCCGCGTCCCGGCGCGGGCGGCGGCAACCGACATATTGGCCCCCTTACCGCCCAGCCCTTGTCGAAAATTGCGGGCCGAAATGGTCTCTCCCGGCCCCGGCAGATGGGGCAACAGATAGAAGTTATCCGCGTTGATAGAGCCGAGGTTCCAGATCATCAGCCCACCTTGCAGGCCGCGAGAATGGCCATGTTAAGAATGTCATTCGCCGTGGAGGTGGAGGAGCAGATCTGAATTGACTTGTCCAATCCCGTAAGGATCGGCCCGATCACCGTGGCCCCCGCCATCTCTTGCATCAGCTTGACCGAGATGCTGGCCGAGTGCCGCGCTGGCACCACGAGGATATTGGCAGGCCCCGTCAGCCGCGAGAACGGGTAGTTCGCCTGACTGGCCGCATTCAGAGCCACGTCGACGGTCATCTCGCCTTCGTATTCGAAATCGACGCCGCGCCGGTCGAGCACTTCGGGCGCGAGGTGCATCTTTTCGGCGCGTTCCGAGACGGGGTAGCCAAAGGTCGAGAAGCTGACAAAGGCCACCCGCGGCTCCAGCCCCAGATGCCGCGCTACGCGGGCACCGCTTTCAGCGATATTAGCCAGATCGTTCTCATCGGGCCATTCATGAACCAGCGTGTCCGCGATAAAGACGATGCGCCCCTTGTGCAGCAACGCCGTGATGCCTGCGGCTCCGGCTTCGGCATTGGCCTCAAAGACATGGTTCAACCGTTCCAGAACATGCGCCGATTTGCGCGTGGCCCCGGTGACCAGACCATCGCCATGTCCATGCGCCAGCATCAGCGCCGCGAAGACGTGACGATCGCGCGAAGCAAGGCGGTGGATGTCTTTGCGGTCAAACCCTTTGCGCTGCAGACGGCCATAAAGGAAATCTTTGTATGTTTCCAAATGCTGCGTATTGGCAGCGTTCACCACCTCCAACTCGCGCACCGCATCTTCCATGCCCGCTTCTTCGAGCTTGGCGCGCACGTCGTCCTCGCGGCCCACGACCAAGGCTTTCCCCAGCCCGGCGCGCTGGTACATGACCGCCGCGCGCAGTACTTTGGGATCATCGCCCTCGGCAAAGATCATCCGCGCCTGATTGGCCCGAGCGCGGGCGTTGATGCCGCGCAGAATGCTCGCCGTCGGGTCCATCCGCGATTTCAGACCCAGTTCATAGGCATCCATATCGATGATCGGCCGCCGCGCCGCCCCTGTGTCCATCCCCGCCTTGGCCACGGCAGGCGGAATGCGGTGGATCAGGCGCGGATCAAAGGGCGTGGGGATGATATAGTCGCGACCAAAGCTCAGCGTGCGGCCATAGGCCAGCGCCACCTCATCGGGCACATCCTCACGCGCCAGCTGCGCCAAAGCATGGGCGCAGGCGATCTTCATCTCATCGTTGATGGCGCGTGCGTGAATATCCAGCGCACCGCGGAAGAGATAGGGAAAGCCCAGCACGTTGTTAACTTGGTTCGGATAGTCCGACCGCCCGGTGGCGACGATGGCGTCCATACGGACCTCATGGGCCTCTTCGGGGGTGATCTCTGGATCCGGGTTCGCCATGGCGAAGATCACCGGGTTATCGGCCATGGAGGCGACCATTGCAGGCGTCACCGCGCCCTTGACCGAAACGCCGAGGAACACATCCGCCCCCTTCATCGCCTCTTCAAGCGTGCGCAGCTCAGTATTGGCGGCATGGGCCGATTTCCACTGGTTCATACCCTCGGTACGACCCTGATAGATCACGCCCTTGGTGTCGCACATGATGCAATTGTCGTGTTTCGCGCCCATGGCCTTAAGCAGTTCCAGACAGGCGATCCCTGCAGCACCCGCACCGTTGAGCACGATGCGCACGTCTTCGATCTTTTTGCCCGACAGATGCAGCGCGTTGATCAGCCCCGCGGCACAGATCACCGCCGTGCCGTGCTGGTCGTCATGGAAGACGGGGATGTCCATCTCTTCCTTCAGACGTTGTTCGATGATGAAACACTCAGGCGCTTTGATGTCTTCGAGGTTGATGCCGCCAAAGGTTGGGCCCATCAGCTTGCAGGCGTTGATGAATGCCTCGGTATCCTCTGTATCAAGCTCGATATCGATCGAGTTCACATCGGCAAAGCGTTTGAACAGAACCGCCTTGCCCTCCATCACCGGCTTGGACGCCAGCGCGCCGAGGTTCCCCAAGCCCAGCACCGCCGTTCCGTTTGAGATCACCGCGACCAGATTACCCTTGTTGGTGTAGTCATAGGCCGTCTCGGGGTTTTCCGCGATCGCTTCGCAGGGCACCGCCACGCCGGGGGAATAGGCGAGGCTGAGGTCCCGCTGGGTGGTCATCGGCACCGTGGCTGAGATCTCGAATTTGCCGGGAGTCGGCTCAAGGTGAAAGGCAAGCGCCTCTTCAGAGGTGATACGGTTCTTTCTGGTCACGATATGGCCCTTCCCTTGCTTTGGAATCTTCTTAGCCACGATCGGACGCCTGCACAACGCAAGCGCCGCGTCAGAGCAAAATTGCCCGATAAAGGCCGCCCATCACGCCTGCACCCCCTTTCCCTGCTTCGGGGGGTTTTGTAGGGTCCGCGCTGCAATAGGGGGCCGCCGTGCAGACAGAAAAAGTAACGCCAATGATGGCGCAATATCTTGAGCTTAAAGCGGACCACGCAGATGCGCTGCTGTTCTACCGCATGGGCGATTTTTACGAGATGTTTTTCGACGATGCCGTGGCCGCTGCCGAAGCGCTGGACATCGCGCTGACCAAACGCGGCAAGCATCAGGGCAAAGACATCGCCATGTGCGGCGTGCCGGTTCATGCTGCCGAGGGCTATCTGCTGACCCTGATCCGCAAAGGGTTTCGGGTGGCTGTCTGCGAACAAATGGAAAGCCCTGCCGAGGCCAAAAAGCGCGGTCATAAATCAGTCGTGAAACGCGATGTGGTGCGGCTGGTCACACCCGGCACGCTGACCGAAGAGAGCCTGTTGGAAGCACGCCGCCACAACTACCTCGCCGCTTTTGCCGAGGTGCGGGATGCCTGCGCGATGGCATGGGTCGATATCTCTACCGGTGCGTTCCACGTGATGCCCTTGGCGCAGGTTCGTCTGGGGCCGGAACTGGCCCGCCTCTCGCCGTCTGAATTGATCGTCTCTGAGGCGAAAGAGAGTGAATTGCACGAAGTCGTCTCTGATTTCGGGATCGCGCTGACGGGCTTGGCCCGCTCGGCCTTTGACAGCACCAGCGCGGAAAAGCGGGTCTGCGACCTGTTTGATATCGCGACGCTTGAGGCATTCGGCAGCTTCACCCGCGCCGAAGTCTCGGCCATGGGCGCGGTAATAGAATACCTCACAATCACGCAACGCGGCAAGCTGCCCCTGCTCCGCCCCCCGCAGAAAGAGGCCGAAGCCCGTACCGTACAGATCGACGCGGCAACCCGGCGCAATCTGGAACTGACGCATTCTCTGAATGGCGGGCGGGGCGGGTCTTTGCTGTCGATCATGGACAATACCGTCACCGCCGGGGGCGCGCGCCTGCTGGAACGGCGGATCTCAAGCCCCTCGCGGGTCGTTGACGTGGTGTCCGCCCGCGCCAATGCGGTCAGCTTTGCCCATGAGAATGCCCGTCTTGCCGAAGACATGCGCCGTCGGCTGCGCAATGTTCCGGACCTCGACCGCGCATTGTCGCGACTTTCGCTTGACCGGGGCGGCCCGCGTGACCTTGCCGCGATCCGCAACGGGTTGATCGAAGCCGAGGCTTTACACCAGAGCCTAACACAACAGGAGCTGCCAGATCTGCTGCGCGAGGCCGCCGAAGGTTTGCAGGGTCATGGCGACCTCATCGACCTGCTGGATCAAGCCTTGGTCGCCGAACCGCCGCTGATGGTGCGGGATGGCGGCTTCATCGCGCCCGGCCACGATGCAGACCTCGACGCCGCACGCGAGTTGCGCGACGAAGGGCGCGGCGTGATCGCGGGCATGCAGCAGCAATTTGTTTCTGATACAGGGATTTCGTCGCTCAAAATCAAGCATAACAATGTCTTGGGCTATTTCGTCGAATGCACCGCGACCCATGCGGAAAAGATGCTCTCTCCACCCCTGTCAGAGACCTTTATCCACCGTCAGACAACGGCGAACCAAGTGCGGTTCACCACCGTAGAGTTGTCTGAGTTGGAGACGAAAATCCTCAACGCTGGCAACCATGCGCAGGAGATCGAAAAACGGCTCTACGAAAGCCTTCGCAGTGCCATTCTGGAACATGCCGCAGAGATTGGCCAAACCTCTGCCGGGCTGGCTGAGGTCGACCTTGCGACAGGTCTGGCTGACCTTGCGCGGAGCGAAAATTGGACCCGCCCGCGCGTTGATATGTCTCGGGCATTTGACATCAAAGGCGGGCGGCATCCGGTGGTTGAGCGCGCTTTGACCCAACAATCGGGCGAGCCTTTCATCGCCAATGACTGCGACCTTAGTGCCGAGGGCGAAGCCGCGAACATCTGGCTGCTGACCGGCCCGAACATGGCCGGTAAATCGACCTTCCTGCGGCAGAACGCCCTGATTGCGCTGATGGCGCAGATGGGCAGTTTCGTGCCCGCAAGCTCGGCCCATATCGGCGTTATCAGCCAGCTTTTCAGCCGCGTCGGCGCATCGGACGATCTGGCGCGGGGCCGCTCGACCTTCATGGTGGAGATGGTCGAAACCGCCGCGATCCTGAACCAGGCGGATGACCGCGCCTTGGTCATCCTTGATGAAATTGGCCGCGGCACGGCCACTTATGATGGNCTCTCNATCGCTTGGGCGACGCTGGAACATCTGCACGACGTNAACCGGACACGGGCGCTGTTTGCCACGCACTATCATGAAATGACGGCNCTGGCGGGCAAGNTGCCGGGTGTCGACAATGCCACGGTAGCGGTCAAGGAATGGGAGGGCGAGGTCGTCTTCCTCCATGAGGTGCGCAAAGGCGCGGCGGACCGGTCTTACGGGGTGCAAGTCGCGCAACTGGCGGGCCTGCCTGCGCCGGTGATCGCACGCGCCCGCGTGGTGCTGGAGGCGCTGGAAAAAGGCGAGCGCGAAGGCGGCGCGACGCANAANACNCTGATCGANGATCTGCCGCTGTTCGCCGTCAGCCCGACTCCACAGCCGAAGCCCGCGACNACATCGGCNGTCGAGGAAAGGCTGAAAGAGATCATCCCNGATGAACTCTCCCCNCGTGAAGCGCTTGAACTGATCTACAAACTNAAAGAGGCGGCCAANTCCTGACCGCCTCNNTCAAAGATATCTGACTGGGCTTAGCTCGCCGGNGTCGAAGACACCCCAACCTGNGCGGGGCGCAGCAGACGGTCGTGCAGCATGAAGCCTTCGGCGGCGACCTGAATGATCTCGCCCGCGACGGTGCCGGGCACCGGGGCTTCGAACATCGCTTCGTGATGCTTGGGGTCGAACTTGTCGCCCACTTCGGGTGCGATCACTTCGATGCCGTGCTTCTTAAAGACGTTCAGCAGCTCGCGCATCGTCAGTTCCACACCTTCCAGCAGCGGCCCAAAAGCCTCTTTCTGCTCTTCGGTGGTGGTTTCCAGCGCGCGTTTCATGTTGTCGTAGACCGGCAGCATGTCACGGGCGAGCTTGGAGCCGCCGTAGTTCTCAGCCTCTCGACGATCCTTGTCGGAGCGTTTGCGCGCGTTCTCGGCATCGGCCAGCGCGCGCATGAAACGGTCGCGGTATTGGTCACGCTCAGCGCGCAACTCTTCCACCGCAAGGGCTTCTTCGTCGATCTCGGCCATGTCTTCGGCGTATTCTTCAGCTTCGGCGCTGTCGATCTCGTCCAAAAAGTCGTTTTCTTTCGGCTCTGCCATGTTCCACCTCTAGTTCTGGTCGGAAATCAGCTTTCCCACCAGTTGTGCCGTGTAGTTCACAATCGGCACGATACGTCCATAATTTAAGCGTGTCGGGCCAATGACACCCACGGCGCCGATCACCTTACGATCAGCGTTCATATAAGGGGAAACGACCAGAGAGGAACCCGAAAGTGAGAAAAGTTTGTTTTCGGAGCCGATAAAAATGCGCACACCGTCCCCATCTTCGGCCAGTTCGAGGAATTCGGCGATGTCTCGCTTGCGCTCAAGGTCATCAAAGAGGCTGCGGATACGGTCGAGGTCTTCGGCTTCCCCCTCCCCGCTCAGCAGATTCGACCGGCCCCGGACAATCAAGCGTTCGGAATGCTCCCCTTCTGCGTCCCAGAGCACGGCACCGCTCTCGACCAGTTGCTGGGCCAACACGTCAATCTCCTGACGGCGTTTGGCGATCTCATGTTTGATGCTGCGTTGCAATTCGCTGAGGGTCTTNCCCTCAACGAAAGCATTCAGAAAATTCGCCGCCTCGCGCATCGAACTGGGCGTTTGCCCCGGCGGAGGCGTGAAAAGCCGGTTTTCCACATGGCCATCGGAAAAGACGAGCACAACCAAGGCCCTATCAGGCGACAGAGAGACGAATTCGATATGTTTGATTGGCGCTTCGTGCTTCGGCGTCAGCACAAGGGAGGCGCCATGCGTAACTCCCGACAAGGCAGAGCCAATCCGGTCCAAAAGCCCGCCCACATCGGACGAATTATTGCCCAGCGTCGCGTCAATCTTTTCGCGGTCCAACTCGGTCGGGTCGCCGATCTCGATCATGCCATCGACGAACATCCGCAGCCCCAATTGGGTTGGAATCCGCCCGGCCGAGACATGCGGGCTGTCGAGCAGCCCCATGTATTCGAGATCCTGCATCACATTGCGGATCGTCGCTGCCGAAACCTTTTCGCTGAAGTCGCGCGTCAGCGTGCGCGACCCGACGGGATCGCCACTTTCCAGATAGCCTTCGACCACCCGACGAAACACTTCGCGGGATCGGTCGTTCATGTCTTTCAGCAATTCAGGCGTGTTTTTCATCGGTGCTCGCTCTCTTCCCCAATAAAGGTACAAGCCGGGCAAACGTCAATCGGGGTTGCATCAAAGCCTTGTGGGGCGGTATCCCCGGGCAACATCAAAAAGGATATGTCATGCGTCCCTCTGGCCGGAAACTCGATGAAATGCGCGCCGTCTCGATCGAGACAGGTTTCACCAAACACGCCGAAGGGTCGGCCCTGATCAAGATGGGCGACACCCATGTGCTGTGCACCGCCACGATCGAAGACCGCGTGCCGCCGTTTATCAAAGGCTCCGGTCTAGGTTGGGTCACCGCAGAATACGGCATGCTGCCCCGTGCCACCAACACGCGGATGCGCCGAGAGGCGGCCTCCGGCAAGCAAGGGGGCCGCACGGTCGAGATCCAGCGCCTGATCGGTCGCGCCCTGCGCGCCGGTGTCGACCGCTCCGCTCTGGGAGAGCGTCAGATCACTGTCGATTGTGACGTGCTTCAGGCCGATGGCGGCACCCGCTGCGCGTCGATCACCGGCGGTTGGATTGCCCTGCGTTTGGCCGTGAACAAACTGATGAAAGCGGGCGATGTCGTCTCTGATCCGCTGGTTGACCCGGTCGCTGCGGTAAGTTGTGGCATCTATGCAGGTCAGCCGGTGCTTGACCTCGACTATCCCGAAGACTCTGAGGCTGGCGTTGACGGTAACTTCATCATGACCGGGTCCGGCAAGCTGATCGAAGTCCAGATGAGCGCCGAAGGCTCTACCTATACGCGCGACCAGATGAACCAGCTGATGGATCTGGCCGAAAAAGGCGTCGGCGAACTGGCCGCGATTCAGAAATCGGTCACCGCATGACACGCAAGTTCACCGAAAGCCGGATCCTGATCGCCACCCATAACGCGGGCAAACTGGACGAAATGCGCCAGCTTTTCGCGCCCCACGGGGTAGAGGTCGTCGGCGCGGCAGAGATGGACCTGCCCGAGCCCGAAGAGACCGAGGCCACATTCGTTGGCAACGCGCGGATCAAGGCACATGCGGCGGCCAAGGCCACCGGCATGCCCGCCTTGGCTGACGATTCCGGCATTGAGGTCGAAGCGCTGGACAACGCCCCCGGTGTCTATACCGCCGACTGGGCAGAGACCGAGAATGGCCGCGATTTTATCATGGCCATGACCAAAACGCGGGACCTGCTGGAGGGAAGAAACGCCCCCCACCCGCGCCGCGCTCGCTTTTGCGCAACGCTGGTGCTGGCTTGGCCCGATGGCCACGACGAAGTCTTTGCGGGTAAGGTAAATGGCACGCTGGTCTGGCCCATGCGTGGCGAACAAGGGCATGGCTATGACCCGATGTTCCAACCCGATGGGCATGACATCACATTCGCCGAGATGGACGCAGAACAGAAAAACAGCATCAGCCACCGCGCCGATGCTTTTGCGAAATTGATTGCGGGCTGTTTTGGCTGAAGATTGGCAACAGGGCGGCTTCGGCCTCTATATCCACTGGCCATTTTGCGAGGCGAAATGTCCCTATTGCGACTTCAACAGCCATGTCAGCCGCCGGATTGACCAAACCGCCTGGCGTGATGCCTATCTGGCAGAGCTGCAGAGAGCGGCGGATGAGACACCGGGCCGCGTCCTCAACGCAGTCTTTTTCGGGGGCGGCACACCCAGCCTGATGGACCCCGATGTCGTGGCCGATATCATTGCCGCGATCCGGCGGCACTGGCCCACCGCAAATGATCTGGAAATCACCCTCGAAGCCAACCCCGGTTCTGTCGAAGCAGGCCGTTTCGCCGCCTACCGACAAGCCGGCGTTTCACGTGTCTCTATGGGAATTCAGGCGCTCAACGATTCAGATCTCAAGCGTTTGGGCCGCCTGCACTCTACTGAAGAGGCGTTGACGGCTTTCGACATCGCCCGCAATACGTTCGAACGGNTCAGTTTCGATCTTATCTATGGCCGTCAGNATCANACCGCGGCCCAATGGGAAGCCGAGCTAAAGCAGGCTCTATCGCTTGCGATAGACCATATTTCGCTCTACCAACTGACCATCGAACAAGGCACTGCTTTCGGCGACCGCTATGCCCGTGGCAAGCTGCGCGGCCTGCCCGACGAAGACTTGGGCGCGGATATGTTCACTCTGACACAAGACATTTGCAACGATATGGGCATGCCCGCCTATGAGGTTTCAAATCACGCGCGCGATGGCGCCCAATCGCGTCACAACCTGATCTATTGGCGCTACGGCGATTATATCGGTATCGGCCCCGGCGCGCACGGACGGCTGACGCTTGACGGACAGAAGTTGGCAACCGTCGCCTATAGCAATCCGCAACGGTGGCTTGATGGTGTCGCGAAAGGCCAAGCGGAGAAACCCCGCGCCGCCATCAGCCGAAGCGAACAGGCGACCGAGTTTCTCCTTATGGGTCTGCGCCTGAAAGAAGGCGTCGATCTGGCTCGCTACGTCGAGATCGCCGGGCANGAAATCGACGAAAAGGCCGTCGATCACCTGCAAGATATCGGCATGGCAAATCGCGACGCAGACAGATTAATCGTTTCCGATCAAGGCGTTATTGTTCTAAACGCCGTGATCGAAACGCTTTTGCCCTAGGACCCGCCCAGCAGGCGGCAGATCTCGTCCAACTGGTCAAGCGTAGTATAGTGCAACGTCACCTTACCCGCTTCTTGGCCCGGTTTATGGTCCAAACTAACCTTCATACCAAGGTTAGCTGACAGGTCGCCTTCAAGCGCCTGAGTATCGGCGTCTTTCTCTGAGCGCTGCGAGAGGCGCTCTTTATTTACCATATTACCACGCTCGCCAGCCTGATCTTTCTTGACCAACGCTTCGGTTGCGCGCACGGAAAGGCCACCCTTGATGACCTGCTGGGCCAATTTCATCGGATCCTTCGCAGGGATCAGCGCCCGCGCGTGCCCCGCGCTTAATTCATTCTGACGCACCATTTCCTGGACCGGATCCGGCAGGTTCAACAGACGCAAAAGGTTCGCAATATGGCTCCGGCTCTTGCCAAGAGCCTCTGCCATCTTCTCCTGCGTGTGTCCGAACTTATCCATCAGCTGACGATAACCCGCCGCTTCTTCGACCGAGTTCAGGTCGGCCCGCTGGATGTTTTCGATGATCGCAACTTCGAGCACTTCAACATCTGTGAACTCGCGCACGATGACCGGAAGGCTATGTATCTTCGCGATTTGGGAAGCACGCCACCGCCGCTCACCCGCGACAATCTCAAAGTTACCATTGTCCAGCGCACGCACGATTAGGGGCTGAATAACCCCTTTTTCCTTGATAGATGCGGCGAGATCGTCCAGATGCTCTTGCTCAAACCGTTTACGCGGCTGATCTGGGTTCGGCTTGATCCGCTCAATCGGAACGAACTGCTCCGCCGCCGCGGCCCCCTTGGCGGCCACGCTCTCTGTCTCAGCTACATCCGCCATCAGTGCCGAAAGCCCCCGGCCAAGGCCCCGTTTACGCTCTTGTTTATCTGCCATACTGCCACCTTATTAACCATTGTTTCTCGTTAGCTCTGCCGCCAAATCGCGGTAGGCTTGGGCCCCTTTCGAAGTAGGATCGTAACTCAAAACGGGCATCGCGAAACTTGGCGCTTCGCTTACCCGAACATTCCGCGGGATGACGGTCTGGAACACCAGATCTCCCAGGTTCGAACGCGCATCACTCTCAACCTGCTGCGACAGGTTATTCCGCCTATCATACATCGTAAGAAGCACGCCCTCGATCCTCAGCTCTTTATTCCCGCTCTGCCGCACTTCGCGGATCGTAAGCATAAGCTGTGAAAGACCCTCCAGCGCGAAAAACTCGCTCTGAAGCGGCACCAGAACAGAATGCGCCGCGATCATCGCGTTTACCGTCAATAGGTTGAGAGATGGAGGGCAGTCGATCAGGATATAGTCGAACTCAAACTGATCCATTGCTGGTTGCCGCAGCGCATCATGAAGAAGGAAGCTCCTCTTCTCATTCGAGAAAAGCTCAATATCTGCAGAGCTAAGGTCGACCGTCGCGGGAACGATAAGCAATCCATCCGTCTCAGTGCGCTGAATGACATCCTGCGGCAAGCTGTCGTCAAGCAACAGGTCATAGGTCGTGAACTCTCGATCCTCTACTTCGATCCCAAGCCCGGTAGAGGCGTTCCCCTGCGGGTCAAGATCGACAACGAGGATTCGCTTGCCTGCCTCTGCAAGCGCTGCTGCGAGGTTGATGGTGGTAGTGGTCTTACCAACGCCGCCCTTTTGGTTCGCAATGGCAACGATTTTCGGTCCAGCCGGACGAGAGAGGTCAGACACGGGCAATATCCTTAATCTTCAAAATAGCGGCAGCTGGATTTGTTTTGCTCTCTATGGCTTCGAGCGCGTAGGTCCAGACTTTCTTAGCATCACTGTCTTCGATTTGCCAATTCTGCCCCTTGGGAAAGAGCGCGGTACCGTCAGGATTTAGATGAAGGTCAGTGAAGTCCAAAAGCTGGGTCAAATCTGCAAGGGCTCGTGCCGACAATATATCAGCTTTGAGGCCATCCAACTGCTCAATCCTCTCGGTTTTCACTAATGCGGTCAGGCCGAGTTCACGAATAGCGGTACGGAGAAACGCGCATTTGCGTTGATCACTCTCGACCATGGTCACTTGAAAGGCCTGCGCTTCTTGATTGAGAATCGCAACCACAATTCCCGGAAACCCTCCGCCGCTGCCAAGATCAACCCAATGGCCCTCGCCCTCTGCAAGTTCAAAAACCTGTACGGAATCGAGAATATGACGCTGCCAGAGATCATCCAAGCTGTTTTTGGAAACTAAATTGATCTTCGGATTCCATTTTCGAACCAAATCTGCGAAGGCTTCCAGCTTGGAAAATGTTTCACGTGAAACATTCAGGTCGTATTTTATCGTCATGCGGACCTCTTACCCGATCGCCTTTTCACCCGCGCGAGGATCAAAGTTAGGGCAGCCGGCGTCATCCCGTCGATACGGGCTGCCTGTGCCATCGTTTCAGGTCGGGCCGCCGCGATCTTCGATTTCAATTCATTAGAGAGCCCAGCAAGGTCGTCAAACATGAAATCAGCTGGTATCCGAAGGCCCTCGTCCTTCTTAAGGAGATCGATCTCGTTCTGCTGGCGAGAGATATAGGTCGCGTAAAGCGCATCGCGCTCGATCTGGCGTCGTACCTCTTGTGAGGCTTCCTCAAGGCTACTATCGAGCGACAATAGATCTTCGAACTTAACGTCTGGGAATGCGAGTACTTGAAAGCCATTCCGTTTAGAACCATCTTGGTTGACGGCAATACCGGCCTCCAAGAGTTCTTTGGGGGTAAATTCTTTAGAGAGTAATTGCTGTTTAATGGCCTTCAAAGAGGCCAGCTTACGCTGGAAAGTCTTACAGCGAGCTTCCGATACGCAGCCGATCTCCATTGCCACGGGCGTCAAGCGCTGGTCCGCATTATCCGCGCGTAAGGATAGACGGAACTCCGCCCGGGACGTAAACATGCGATATGGCTCGCTCACACCACGGGTCGTCAGGTCATCAATCATGACACCGATATAGCTCTCTGCCCGCCCGAAGGTTACAGCGTCCCTACCCAGTGACGTTAGCGCGGCGTTCAAGCCAGCGACGAGGCCCTGAGCAGCGGCCTCTTCATATCCTGTGGTACCATTGATCTGACCCGCCAAATAGAGGCCCGGCACGGTCCGCACAGCGAGGGTCGAAGACAAAGCACGCGGGTCTATATAATCGTATTCGATGGCATAGCCGGGCTGTATGATTACTGCATTTTCGAGCCCGACCATACTCCGTACGTAGGCCTCTTGTATGTCTTCCGGCAACGATGTTGAAATTCCGTTCGGGTATACAGTATGGTCGTCTACGCCCTCAGGCTCCAAGAAAACCTGATGCGAGTCTTTATCCGCAAATCGAACCACCTTGTCTTCAATAGATGGGCAATAACGCGGGCCCACGCCATCGATATGCCCTCCATACATGGCGGACCTATCGAGGTTCTCGCGAATGATCTGATGAGTTTTCTCGTTGGTGTGCGTTATTCCGCAGGCGACCTGCGGCGCGGATACCGTAGTCGAAAGAAAGGAAAATACGACAGGCTCCTCGTCGCCAGGCTGTTTCTCCAAAATATCCCAGTTAATGGTTCGGCCGTCCAGGCGCGGCGGTGTTCCTGTCTTCAACCGTCCCATAGGAAGGCCGAAGGAGTCGATCCGCTTAGCGAGACGAACGGAGGCTTTGTCGCCCATCCGACCGCCCTGACGCGAGACGTCGCCGATATGAATGACGCCACGCAAAAAGGTTCCAGTGGTTAGGACCACAGAGGTAGTTCGGAGAGTAGCACCGTCGGCCAATACCACCCCAGCGACAGTGTCACCATCCATTGCGAAATCCACGACTTCGCCTTCGACAATATCGAGGTTCTCTTGGCCTTCGATTTCTTTGAGCATTTCGGTACGGTAGATCTTGCGGTCTGCCTGGGCACGCGGGCCTTGAACCGCGGGGCCTTTGCGACGGTTCAGCAGGCGGAACTGAATACCCGCTTTATCCGCGACCCGACCCATAACGCCGTCCATGGCGTCAATCTCTCGGACAAGGTGCCCTTTACCCAGCCCACCAATCGCAGGATTGCATGACATCACACCGATGCCGTTCCGGTCCATGGTCACGAGAGCGGTATGAGCTCCTAGGCGCGCCGAAGCGTGGGCCGCTTCCGCGCCCGCATGGCCGCCGCCGATCACGATCACATCAAAATGTTTCACGTGAAACACTCCATCATTTACCTACGCAAAAGCTGGNGAAGATTTCATCCAGCAAGTTTTCGACATCTATTCGGCCTACTAAAGCTTCGAGCGCGCGTATAGCGAATCGCAATTCCGCCGCGGCCAGATCATAAAAGTCGGGTCCACGCTGCAGGATAACATCTACCTCAGCTAAACACGAGACGGCTTGCTCCAGAGCGACGCGATGTCGCTCATGCGTCGCGAGTCCGATGCTGGCGCTCTTCGTCGAGAGGGTCGTTTGGACCCGAGAAATAAGCTCAGAGACTCCCTGCCCGGTTTTTCCAGATATCCCACTTTCCCCGATACCTGTGAGATCCGCCTTTGGTCGGACCACAATATCATCAGGCTCCGGAGCGATCATCAAAGTCTCATCCGGGGCGGCAAGGAAGACTCGCAAGTCCGCGGCTTTCGCGCGTTCGACAGCCCGCTCGATTCCCATGGCCTCAATCTTATCATCGCTATCGCGCAGACCCGCCGTATCCAACAGCGTCACTGGAAGGCCGCCGAGGTCCATCCTCACCTCGATAACGTCCCGGGTCGTGCCTGCAATTTCGGAAGTAATCGCGGCGTCACGTCCTGCGAGAGCATTTAGCAGGGTCGATTTACCGGCGTTCGGTGCGCCGATGATGGCTACCTCGAAGCCATTCCGAACGCGCTCTGCGAGATAGGTGCCCCGCGATTCGGCCTCCAGCTCTTTCCCGACTTTGGTCAGCAGCGCATCGACCTCTGGGGTGACATCGACGGGCACCTCTTCGTCTGCGAAGTCGATCGTCGCTTCAAGCAGGGCTGCGGCACGGATCAGGTCTTTCCGCCAGTCTTCGACCCGTGCGCCAAGGTGCCCGGAGAGAACGCGAAGAGCTTGCTTTCTTTGAGCCTCAGTTTCGGCTTCGATGAGATCTGCCAGCCCTTCGACCTGTGCGAGGTCCAGCTTTTCATTCTCTAGGGCGCGACGGGTGAATTCACCTGCCTCAGCCATTCGTGTTTCCGGGAATGTCGAGAGCAGTGAGAGCATAGCGCGCACCACAGCGATCGATCCGTGCACTTGCAGCTCGACAACATCCTCGCCGGTGAAGGAATTCGGCCCGGAAAAGCTGAGCACCAAGGCTTGGTCAATGACCTCCCCCTCGGCGCCCCGAAGATTGCGCAGCACGCTTTCGCGCCCCTCAGGGCGTTGGCCGGTGATCTTCTCTGCGATCGCAAAGGCCTGCGGGCCGGAAATGCGGATCACCGCAACTCCGGCACGGCCCGGCGCTGACGCTTGGGCGAATATCGTGTCCATATCTCACTAACCTATTGTTATTTATAAATAACTCAGGTGTTCATGGAGTCGAAGAAGTCAGAATTCGACTTGGTCTGCTTGAGTTTGCCGAGCAGGAACTCGATGGCGTCGGTGGTCCCCATCGGGTTGAGAATGCGGCGCAGGACAAAGGTCTTTTGCAGGTCCACTTTATCGACCAGCAAATCCTCTTTCCGGGTGCCGGACTTGAGGATGTCGATCGCCGGGAAGACGCGCTTGTCGGCGATCTTGCGGTCCAGCACGATTTCGGAGTTGCCGGTACCTTTGAACTCTTCAAAGATCACTTCGTCCATGCGGCTGCCGGTGTCGATCAGCGCGGTCGCGATGATGGTGAGCGATCCGCCCTCTTCAATGTTCCGTGCGGCACCGAAGAAGCGTTTTGGGCGCTGCAGGGCGTTTGCGTCGACACCACCGGTCAGAACCTTACCCGAAGATGGCACCACGGTGTTGAACGCGCGGCCCAGACGGGTGATCGAATCGAGCAAGATCACCACGTCGCGCTTGTGTTCGACAAGACGCTTGGCTTTCTCGATCACCATCTCGGACACGGCCACGTGGCGCGTTGCAGGTTCATCGAAAGTGGAGGATACGACCTCCCCCTTCACCGAACGCTGCATGTCGGTGACTTCCTCGGGCCGTTCGTCGATCAGCAAGACGATCAGATAGCACTCTGGGTGGTTCTTTTCGATGCTATTGGCGATGTTCTGCAACAGCACAGTCTTACCGGTGCGCGGCGGGGCGACGATCAGCGAACGCTGACCCTTACCGATGGGCGACACGAGGTCGATGATCCGCGCGGAGCGGTCTTTGATAGTGGGGTCATCGACCTCCATCGTCAGGCGCTCGTCAGGGTAGAGCGGCGTCAGGTTTTCAAAAGCAACCTTATGGCGNGCCTTCTCGGGCGCCTCGAAGTTGATCTTGGTNACNTCGGTCAGCGCNAAATAGCGTTCGGTGTCNTCNGGCGCNTTGATCAGCCCNTCNATGGTGTCCCCNGTGCGCAGCGACCATTTGCGGATCATGTCGGGCGAGACNTAGATGTCATCGGGGCCCGGCAGGTAGTTCGCTTCGGGNGAGCGCANAAAACCGAATCCGTCNTGCANCACTTCCANCACGCCGTCGCCCGANATCTCCCAACCGTCATCCGCGCGTTCGCGGAGAATNTGGAACATCATCTCGCCTTTNCGCATGGTCGAGGCGTTTTCGATCTCCAGCTCTTCGGCCATGGCGAGCAGGTTTTTCGGCGTCTGCGCCTTGAGATCAGCGAGGTTCAGCGTTTCGGTTGTCATGGAGCATCCTGTTCAGCCGCAGCAGAATGCGGGCTGGTCGATCATTTGAATGTGGCAAGCAGAAACCGCCCCGGACGGGACAGTGGCGCAGATATAGGCAACGGGGCTGCTTGAGTCAATTGCTTCAGAATTTCACAACGACCGAGAAGACGATCACGATCATCAAAAGCGTCGGCACCTCGTTCAAAAGGCGGAACTGANGGCCTGTCACCGTGCTGTCGCCGCTTTNGACGGATTTGACCTGTTTTTTNANCCAAANGTGGAAAANCGTCATGGCGACGACGCTAGCACCCTTGGTCCAAGGCCAGATCATCGTCCAATCCACGATTCCGGGCGTCAGAACGAGGGCGAGGCCGAAACCCCATGTCGCCATCATCGCGGGGCGCATGATGAACTGAGCGAGCTTAAATTCCATCATCGAGAAGGTCTCATGCATCCGACCTGCCGAGCCTGCCTGTTCGACATGATGCACGAAGAGCCGGGGCAGATAGAAGAGCGCGGCCATCCAACTGATGACGGACACGATATGGAGCGCTTTGATCCACGGATAGGCGAGGCTGAGAAGATCAAACATGGGGACGGCTCCGGTGTGCGTGCTTCTTTCTTAATAAATAAGAAAAGAGAAAAGATGTAGTTGATTGTAGGGAACCGGATTCCTGTGGATTAATGATTTATACCGCCGCTTATCAACAGGTGAACAAACTTCACCGCCACCTGTGGATAAACCCGCCCCGATTCGCGAATGTTGAACTTTCTCAGGATCTTGCCAGCGTATTTTCCGGGGGACAAAATGTATCAAAGCGGGGATAACCGATGAAGTGCCGTGGTTATACGCACAAGCGGCTTATCCCTATCCATCGGGGTGGGAATCGGCGACAAAAACCGCGACTCGGGGCGAGATCTGCGGGCTTGTGCTGTCAACTTTTATCTCGCAGAACAAATCCTCAAGATTTGCGCCAGATCATCACAGGGTTATCCACATGCCGCAGAAAATCGTCCTCGCCTCCGGCTCGGAGATCCGCGCGAAACTCTTGGCGCAGGCTGCGATCCCGCATGAGGTGATCCCGGCGCGGGTCGACGAAGAGATGATCACCGCTGCCCTGTGTGCAGAGGCGGCGAAACCGCGCGACATTGCCGATACATTGGCCGAGATGAAGGCCCGCAAGGTGAGCGAAAAACACCCCGGCGCGCTGGTATTGGGCTGCGATCAGGTCTTGGAGCATCGCGGAGAGATGTTGCACAAGCCGCGTGATCGGGATGAGGCCATCGCGCAGCTTTACCAGTTGCGCGGGGATCGGCATTCGCTGCTCTCTGCCGCCGTGCTCTACGAAGATGGTGAACCGCTGTGGCGGCATGTCGGCCAAGTGCGGCTGCGGATGCGTGATGCAAGTGACACCTATATTAAGGACTACGTCGAACGGAACTGGGACAGCATCCGCTACGCGGTGGGCTGCTATAAGCTGGAAGAAGAAGGTGTGCGGCTGTTCAGCCAGATTGAGGGGGATTACTTTCACGTCCTCGGTATGCCATTTCTTGAACTGCTGAATTACCTGACGCTGCGCGGAGACCTCACGACATGAGCCTGTCCAAAATCCCCCTTGCCGGTGTGATCGGATCGCCCATCGCGCATTCCAAATCCCCGCAACTGCACCGCCATTGGCTAGAGACCTACGGCATCGCGGGTCATTATGTACCACTTGATGTGGCGCCCGATGATCTGAAGGAGGTTTTGCGTACACTGCCCAAGATGGGTTTCGTCGGGGTAAATCTGACGATCCCCCATAAGGAAGCGGTGATGAAAATTGCGGATCTGATCACCGACCGCGCCACATTGATTGGTGCCGCCAATACGCTGATCTTTCGTCCCGATGGCAAAATTCATGCGGATAATACGGATGGCTATGGATTCATCGAAAACCTCAAAGCCGGAGCGCCCGATTGGGAACCAAAATCCGGACCAGCGGCGATCTTGGGTGCAGGCGGCGCGGCGCGCGCTGTGGTCTCGTCGCTTTTGGACGCTGGGGTGCCTGAGATCTGCCTGTCGAACCGCACCCGCGTGCGGGCAGAGCAGTTGCAGCGCGATTTTGGCAGCAGGGTCAAAGTCGTCGATTGGATGCAGGCAGGCAATATGATTGATCATGCCGCCTTGGTGGTGAACACCACATCGCTTGGCATGATCGGCAAGGGTGCTTTGCGTGTGCCACTTGATGGGCTGCGCCCCGGCACCGTAGTGACGGACCTCGTTTATACGCCGCTGCGGACACATCTGCTGGAAACGGCCGAGGAAATGGGCTGTGTCACGGTCGACGGCCTTGGCATGTTATTGCATCAGGCGGTGCCCGCGTTTGAGCGTTGGTTCGGCCAGCGGCCAGAGGTTGACCGCGCCACGCGCACGGCGGTGCTGCGCTGATGTTTCACCTCGGGCTGACCGGGTCGATCGGCATGGGCAAATCGACTACGGCAAAGATGTTTGCCGAGGAAGGCTGCGCCGTGTGGGATGCCGATGCAGCGGTGCACCGGCTTTATGCAAAGGGGGGCGCGGCGGTCGCGCCCATGCAGGCGGCGTTTCCGACGGCGATAGAGGCTGNCGCGGTTTCTCGCGCCGCATTGAAAGAGATCATCGCCGCTGATCCAACCGCCCTGCCCCGGATCGAGTCCGTCGTCCATCCGCTTGTCGCGCAAGATCGCGCAGCGTTCCTTGCTAGTGCCACCAGTGACATTGCCGTCCTCGACATTCCGTTGCTGTTTGAAACTGGCGGCGACGCTGCGATGGACGCGGTGGTCTGCGTCACCATCCCCGACNCCGTCCAACGCGACCGCGTGCTTGCCCGTGGCACCATGACCGAGGCGCAATTCGATNCCATCCGNGCCAAGCAGATGCCCGCCAAAGAGAAGTGCGCCCGNTCNGACTATGTGATAGTGACNGANACGCCNGACCATGCCCGCGCGCAGGTGCGGGATGTGATCCGCCACATTAGGGAAAAGCTACGTCATGCGTGAAATCGTGCTCGATACCGAAACCACCGGCTTTGANCCCGAAAGCGGCGACCGNATCGTCGAAATNGGNGCGGTNGAGCTGATGAACCANATGNCCACGGGCGAGACCTANCACCAATATATCAACCCNGAACGCTCCATGCCCGAAGAGGCGTTTCAGGTGCACGGGTTGGGTGATGATTTCCTGCGCGACAAGCCCAAGTTTGCGCAGATCGGCAAGTCATTCCTCGACTTTATTGGCACGTCCAAGCTGATCATTCACAACGCTGCCTTCGACATTAAATTCCTGAACGCCGAGCTGCGCTGGATGGGTCTGCCTCAAATCCCATGGGAACAAGCGCTTGATACGCTTGAAATTGCGAGGAAACGCTTCCCCGGCTCGCCCGCCTCGCTCGACGCGCTCTGCCGCCGCTTTGGGATCGACAATACCTCGCGGACGCTGCACGGCGCTTTGCTCGACAGTGAGATTCTGGCCGAAGTCTATCTGGAATTGATCGGGGGGCGGCAGCCCGACTTTGCGCTGTCATCGGCGCCCGAACGGAAATCCGGTGAGCCTGACACGCGCTGGANCNCGAAACCGCGGCCCAATCCNCTGCCCTCGCGTCTGACAGAGGCCGAAGCCGCCGCCCATGCCGAATTTGTCGGCAANCTGGGCGACGANGCNCTGTGGAAACAGCTTGGCTGACGCTTAGGCGTCGGCTTTTGGCGGGGTCTCGGCCTGACGGCGGGCAACTTCGTTGCGGTAGAGCGACAGGAAGTCGATGTTCTCAAGGTTCAGCGGCGGGAAGCCACCATCGCGGGTCACGTCGCTGACGATGCGGCGCAGGAAGGGGAAGATCATCCGCGGGCATTCGATCAGCAGATAGGGGTGCATCTGCTCTTCAGGCACGCTTTCGACTTGGAAAATACCGACATAGTCGATTTCCAGCACGAAGAGCGTCGCGTCGCCGTCTTTCGCTTTCGAGGTGATGTTCAGCTTGATCGCGGTCTCATACTGGTTCTCCCCACCACGCTTTTTCGCGTCGAGGTTGACCTGAACCTGCACATCGGGCTGCACATCTGCAGGGGCGCCCTTTTGCGCCATGATGTTCTCAAACGACATGTCGCGGATGAACTCGCCCAGCACGCGCATCTGCGGCTGTTTCGGTTGCGCTGTTTCGTTTTCTGCCATTTTCTGTGTCCTGTTGTGGTGAATTTATTAAATCTATCCGGACTTAGCAGGTCGGCACGGGCCGCTCAATCCTTAGTCCAGCCCGAGGGGCCCTTGGTCTGGCGCGGCTGTTCGGGGATCTCATGAAAATCGCCATCGATCACGTCACCGCGACCGCGCGGGTCGCGTCTGCCCTGTGGGCCGGGGCGCGGGCCCATGCCGCCCGGGGTGCCAAAGCTTTGGACCTTCACCCGGTCGCGGATCGCGCTGTAGGCCGCTTGCCGGAAGCGCGGGATCAGGAAAGCAAAGCCGACAGCATCGGTGAAAAAACCCGGTGTCAGCAGCAGCGCGCCGGAAAACAGGATCATCGCGCCATGCACCAAAGGCTCTGTCGGGTCGCGCAGGTCATTGAAGGAACTGCGCAATTGACCAAGTGCCAGCGCCCCTTGAGAGCGCACCAACCATGTGCCCAGAACGGCGGTCAGCACCACCACGGCCAGCGTCCAGCCAAGGCCGATGGCGCCACCGACTTGGATGAAAAGCGTGATCTCGATCAGAGGCACGGCGATAAATGCGATCAATAGCCACATGTGGCGGGGTCCTTTCGCTGGGGGCAGAGTGGACTTGCCCCGGTCGAACACCTACATAAGAGCTTAACTCGCATGTTTCCATGCCACCCCTGAATGAGGTTTCGATGAATTCTCCCCTGATACAGCTTCTGGTGCTTGCCGGTATCGCCGTATTCCTGATCCTGCGGCTGAAAAACGTGCTTGGCACACGCGAGGGTTTTGAAAAGCCCCCAGTAACCGATCAAACGCCAAGCGCCCGCAGTGGCCCCGCGTTTGAGGTGATCGAAGGCGGCCCCGATCTCGATATCACCGACCACGTTCCCGAAGACAGCTCCTCGGGCAAGGCACTGGCCGAGATGAAACGGGTTGAGCCCTCGTTCGGCGTCAGCGATTTTCTGCAAGGCGCACGCGGTGCCTATGAGATGATCGTCATGGGCTACGAGCGTGGCGATCTGGCAGAAATTCAGCCGTTTCTGGCCGATGATGTCTATGAAAGCTTTGTTGACGGTGTCGCGGCGCGCGAGGATCAAGGTCTGACGATCGACGCCAACTTTATCGGCGTGCGTGAAATGGAATTGGTCAACGCCACGATGGACGAGACCACGAAAGAAGCCGAACTCACCATTCGCTTCGTAGGAGAGCTGACCTCTGAAGTTCGCAACCGCGAAGGCGAGGTTGTCGAGGGCAGCAGCAACGAAATCAAACGCCAAAAAGATACATGGGTCTTCGCCCGTGTCATGGGCTCGGATGATCCGAATTGGCTGTTGGTTTCCACAGACGGGTAGCGCGTGCGCTCGGCGCACTTGCGCTGTTGGGCGGTGTGTTGATGAACACGCCGTCCGTAGCAGAGGTGCATTATACGGTGATGGATTTCGACCAGCTTGACGGCTGGGCCGAAGATGACCACGCCGCCGCCTTTGAGGTGTTCACCAGCACTTGCGGCGACATGAAAGATGTCGATTGGCGCGCGCTGTGCAAGCTAGCCAAAGATGGCCCCGACCCCCGGCAGTTTTTCGAATTGTTCTTCAGGCCCGTGTTGATGGAAGACGGGAAAGATGGGCTGTTCACAGGGTACTTCGAGCCTGAGTTGGACGGCGATCTCTACCCCTCTGCGCGGTTTCAGTACCCCATCTACGCCATGCCCCCCGAGGCCGAAGAGATCCGCCCCTGGCTCACCAGACGTGAGATCCTAGATGGCGACGTGATGCGGGACCGCGGATTGGAAATCGCTTGGGTCGATGACCCGGTTGAGCTTTTCTTTTTGCAAATTCAAGGCTCTGGCCGTATCCGCCTGCCCGATGGCAGCTACCTGCGCGTGGGCTACCGCGGGGCGAATGGCCATGATTACCGCTCTGTCGGGGTCGAACTGGTGCGGCGCGGGGTCTATGAGGCGCATCAGGTTAGCGCCGATGTCATCAAGAATTGGGTGCGCCGCAACCCTGAAGATGGCCGCGAATTGCTCTATCACAATCCATCTTATGTTTTCTTTCGAGAGGTCAGCCGGGTGCCTGCCGACAAGGGGCCGCTTGGGGCGATGAACCGTTCCATCACCACGCTGCGCAGCATCGCGGTGGACCCGTCGCATGTGCCGCTTGGCGCGCCGGTTTGGATCGAAAAAGACGGCAAGAAACCCATGCGGCGCTTGATGGTCGCGCAGGATACGGGCTCGGCCATCAAGGGCGCGCAGCGTGCGGATGTGTTCTTTGGCACCGGCGACAAAGCGGGCCGCGAGGCAGGCCGCTTGCGCGACGCGGGGCGGATGATGGTTTTGATGCCGATCCAACGCGCCTATGCTTTCCTACCGGAGAGCGCGATATGAGACGTCGGCGCTTAAACGAAGACGACCTCGCGCTTTGGCGTAGGGTCACGGAGCGGACAGAGAAGCTGGAGCTGAACAAGCTTTTCACGCAAGAGATCGACGCGCCCGCCCCTGCCCCGCCGCAGGTCCGCCGGGCCAAAATCGCGCTCCAAGGCAACAAGCCTCAGCCGACCATGAAGACGCGCAGCAACGACCTGCGCCCGACATTGTCAGAACAGATGAAAGCCGCCCCGGTTCAGATGGATCACAAAGCCTTCGGCAAGCTGAAACGCGGCAAACTGCGCCCCGAAGGCCGGATTGATCTTCATGGCATGACGCTTGACCGCGCGCATCCGGCGCTGAACGGCTTCATCATGGATGCCCATGCGCGGGGCAAGCGGTTGGTGCTGGTCATCACCGGCAAGGGCAAGCGCCGCGACGATGGTGGCCCGATCCCTGTGCGCGATGGTGTTTTGCGCCATCAGGTGCCGCAATGGCTGTCGATGCCGCCGCTCAACGGCCTTGTGCTTCAGATTGCGCAGGCCCATGTCAGCCACGGCGGCGGCGGAGCCTATTACGTCTATCTCCGGCGCAACCGTTAGCCGCGCAGCAGCGGCCTGTAGCGTCTGATCGCCCATGCGGCCAAACCAGCCGCCACCAGATAGTAAACTGCGATCGGCAACATCTGCTCCGGGAAATCGACGCCCAAGTCGATGAACAGACCCGTCACCCCCGGCCCGATGGCCGAGCCAAAGACCATCAGCGCCGCGGCTACTGCTTTGATCGACCCCACATGGCGGGTGCCGAAGTACTCGGCCCAGAACGCCGCCGGTGCGGTGGATTGCATGCCCTGCCCGAAGCCGAAAATCACCAAGCCGATCCCCGCCATCCACAGCGTATCGGCATAGGCCAGCACCGCGAATGAAAGGGCAAAGGGCAGCATCATCACCGGCACCACGCGGCTGACGCCAAACCGGTCAATCGCCCAGCCTGAAAGGAAGGTCGAGGCCACCGCCGAAAGCGTGTAGACCGGCATAAGCGCCACGAATTCGACCAAGGCCCAGCCTTTCACTTCGGTCAGGTGAACCTGCTGGAAAAACAGCGCGGTGCCCCATGCCGCAGGTCCGATGGCGAGAGGGATGATCATCCAAAACAGGCCCGAACGGAACATCTCTGCCCGCGTCCAATGCCGCCCCTTCATGCCCGCGCGCTGCGCCTGATCCGCCATGCTTTGCGGGGTGCGCTCTTGCCGCAGCAGGATCAGGATCACCGGGATCGTCAGCAGCACCAGCACCGCGGCCAGCACCCAAAGGCTGCGCCAATGAAAGCTGGCGAACAGGGCCACGAAGATCACCGGCAAGAACGCCTGACCAGCGGCGAACCCCATCGACGACAGCGAAAGCGCCTTGCCACGTGATGCCTCGAACCAGCGGACCATGGCGACCTGCCCAAGCTGAGACATCATGCCCTGCCCGGTTAGCCGCAAGGCATAGATAACGAAGATCAGCGCGATCCAATTAGGCACTGCCGCCATCGCCAAACAGGCCCCGGCAAGCGCCACCATCACGCCAAAGGCCAGCACCCGCACGCGAAAACGATCCGTCAGCACCCCGGCCCAGACCATGGTGATGGCCGACAACGTCGTGCCGACGGTATAGATGCCGCCCCATTGCCCATCACTCAGGCCAAAATCGCCCTTCACCGCCCCGGCAAAGAGCGAGATGAAATAGGTTTGCCCGTAGGACGAGGTGAATGTCAGCAGGAAACCGGCCAGCAGAAACAGCCAGTTGCGCCGCAAAAATGAGAGGTATTCCATGCCCCTTTCATCGCCGGGGCATGGAGGAAAGGAAAGCCCTAAAGAACGTAGCGGCTTAGATCGGTGGAGCGGGTCAGTTCGCCCAAGTTCTTTTCGACAAAGTCGGCATTAACCGTGATCTCTTGCCCCGACCGGTCGGGCGCATCAAAGGAGACCTCCTCGAACACCCGTTCCATCACCGTATAAAGCCGCCGCGCGCCAATGTTCTCGACCGAGGTGTTCACATCCGCCGCGATCTTGGCCAGCGCCGCGATGCCCTCTTCGGTGAAGGTGACGGTCAGATCTTCGGTCCCCATCAGGGCGGTGTATTGCCGCGTCAGCGCATTGTCGGTCTCGGTCAGGATGCGAACGAAATCACCCTCGGTCAGCGCCCGCAGTTCGACGCGGATCGGCAGACGGCCCTGAAGCTCGGGCAACAGGTCCGACGGCTTGGCGATGTGGAAGGCACCGGAGGCGATAAAGAGGATATGATCGGTCTTAACCGTGCCGTATTTCGTCGACACCACGGTGCCTTCGATCAGCGGCAGCAGATCGCGCTGCACCCCTTCACGTGAAACATCACCGCCCCGCGCATCGGAACGGGCGCAGACCTTGTCGATTTCATCCAAAAAGACGATGCCGTTCTGCTCGACAGCCTCGATGGCGGCGCGGTTCACGGCTTCATCGTCCAGCAATTTGTCGGCTTCTTCGCCGACCAGCACCTCATAGCTATCGGCCACGGCCATGCGTTTTTTGGTGGTGCGGCCCCCCATGGCTTTGCCAAACATATCGCCAAGGTTCATCATCCCCATGCCCTGTTGGCCGGGAATGTCCATCATTGGGAAGGGGCTGGAGGTATCGGAGACCTCAAGCTCGATCATCGTGTCGTCCAACTCACCACTGCGGAGCTTCTTGCGGAACATCTCGCGGGTGCCGTCGCGGGCGTCGGTGCCGGCGATGGCGTCGATCACGCGCTCTTCGGCGGCCTGCTCGGCCTTGGTTTTCACGTCTTCACGCATGAAATCGCGGGTCATGGCGATGGCGCTGTCCACAAGATCTCGGATGATCTGCTCCACGTCGCGGCCGACATAGCCCACTTCGGTGAATTTCGTCGCTTCGATCTTGATAAATGGTGCACGGGCCAACTTGGCCAAACGGCGGCTGATCTCGGTCTTGCCGACGCCGGTGGGGCCGATCATCAAGATGTTCTTGGGGTAGACTTCGTCGCGCAGGTCATCGCTTAGCTGTTTGCGGCGCCAGCGGTTGCGCAGGGCCACGGCAACGGCGCGTTTGGCGTCATTCTGGCCGATGATATAGCGGTCCAGTTCGGATACGATCTCGCGGGGGGTCAGGTCGGTCATGCGGTGATTTTCTCCACGGTGAGTTTGCCGTTGGTGTAGACGCAGATGTCGGCGGCGATCGCCATGGCATCACGGGCAATGGTTTCGGCGTCNCGGTCGCTGTCCATCATGCCGCGCGCNGCGGCGAGGGCATAGTTCCCGCCCGANCCGATGGCNGCGACCTCATGNTCNGGCTCCAGCACATCGCCNGCGCCGGTGATGACCAGCAGGTCTTTCCCGTCGGTCACGATCAGCATCGCTTCGAGTTTTTGCAGGTATTTNTCGGTGCGCCAGTCCTTGGCCAATTCGACACTNGCNCGGGCCAATTGNCCCGGTGTCGCTTCNANNTTGGCCTCNANNCGTTCCAGCAGGGTAAAGGCATCNGCNGTGGAGCCCGCAAACCCCGCCACNACNTCATAGCCGCCGGGGCTGAGCTTGCGCACTTTGCGCGCGGTGCCTTTGATCACGGTCTGGCCAAGGCTGACCTGTCCGTCACCGGCAATTACCACTTCGCCGCCTTTTTTGACGCCAATGATCGTGGTCCCGTGCCAACCGGGGAAATCGTCGTTCTGTGCCATGGGGCCTCCTGTCGCTTGGCGCTCTATATGGCCCCCGTGGCAGGGCAGGACAAGGGCAGCGCCGCTTGTGAGCGGTCGGGCGACGGGCTAGCCTCTGGCGATGCAGGATCAAGCCCAAGTTGATATCTACCTTGAACCCCCGCTACGGCAGAGCGCCGAAGCCGGGACGCATAACTTCATGGGAAAACTCGCGCGTGTCCTCGAAAATGCCCAACTTAGGGTCACATATCGAGATATCGGCGCGCCCGCCCGCGCGGCTGATGCGCTTTCATTAAGCCATATGGCCCCTGCCCCAACGTCCCGCGGTTTGGTCTTTCGGCGCTGCTACTACTACCCCTTTTGGCAGATCGAAGCGCGCCCTGAACGGTGGCTTTGGGATGTCGCCGTGGCCGAGTTTGATCCAAGCGGTGTCGATCCAAAGCAGGCGCAACGCTTCTACAGTTTCTGGCAAAAGCGCCTGTTCGGAGATGCGCCGCAACAGTCCAACCGCGATGGGCCGATCTACGTGCCGCTACAGGGCCGCTTGTTGCAGCGGCGGTCTTTTCAATCTTGCAGCCCACTTGAAATGCTGACCCTCACTCTTGATCATAGCACCGGCCCCGTCGTCGCGGCCTTGCACCCGAAAGAGTTCTATAGCCCCGAGGAGCAAACCGCGCTTGAAGCGCTCGCTGCGCGCCATCCAAAATTGACACTGACGATGGGTGAGATGGTGCGGCATTTGCAAAGCTGTGCATTCGTCGTGACGCAGAATTCAGCAGCCGCCTTCTCTGGTTACTTCTTTGGCAAACCGGCGTTGTTCTTTGGCCAGATCGATTTCCACCATATCGGCGTGCGGGCGGATCTTGCGGATCTCAGCCACAGCTTTGCCACCGTGGGGCAGACAGCCCCGGATTTCGCCGCTTATATCCGGTGGTTCTGGCAAGAGCATTGCATCAACGCAGGCCGCGCCGAGGCCGAAGAAAAGATCGTTGCCCGGTTCAAACGCTTTGGCTGGCCCCTTTGACTGGCTCTTGTGACCGCAAATGAAAAGGGCGCCCCGAAGGACGCCCGTTTTCGTAACTCAAATCTGGTAAGGTACTGACCTTAGATGGATTCTTCGATCCAGCTTTGCAGGGCCGCCTTGGGGCGTGCGCCAGCAAGGTTGGACACGACCTGCCCGTCTTTAAAGATGAACAGCGCCGGAATACCACGCACGCCGACCTGAGCGGGCGAGTTCGGGTTTTCGTCGACGTTGACTTTGACAATCTTCACGCGACCGTTCATCTCATCCGACAGCTCCTCCAGCGAAGGGCCGATCTGTTTGCACGGGCCGCACCATTCGGCCCAGAAATCGACCAGAACCGGAATGTCCGAATTTTTGACTTCGGAGTCGAAAGTGTCGTCGGTGACTGCGACGGTTGCCATGATGCTCTCCTGACAGGAATGGGTTGAGGCCTGAACCTATGAACGCGGGGCGGTGGCGTCAAGATATGGCAGGGCACGCAGCGCATTTGTCACGATATCGTTGGGTAACACCATAAGCGCGGGGCGGGCGGTCCACAGAATGGCGGTCTTGATCCGGCGATCGGGGTAGATTTGGCGCAGCATATGGGCATAGGCGCCCATCTGGCGCAACAGCCCGTCGGGGCAGGCGTCAGCGGTCTCGGGGACCACGCGGTTGGTCTTGAAATCGACGGCAAGGATATGATCCTCGGCGATCACCAATCGGTCGATCGTGCCGTGCAGACGCTGATGGCCCAAGCTGCCGGTCACGGGGACTTCGGCAAGGGTCGTCTTGGTGAACAGCGGGGCGAGGGCAGGGGTGCGCAGAACCACTTCGGCCTCACTTTCGGCGCGGGCAATCATTTCAGGTGGATGCCTTCGGGCCAAGCGGTCCAGAAATACCTGCCGTGCGTCCGGCCCCATGAGGGGCAGATGCTCCAACAATTCATGGACCAAAGTGCCGTAGCTCAGCGCGGTATCCATATCAAAGCCGGCCTCACCCGCCAGCGCCTTGGCACCGCCAAGATCGGAGGGCGAAAGGGTCTTGTCCTCCCCCCGGAGGGACGGGGCGGAACGGGTAAAAATAGGGTCTAACACGGGCGTTGTGACGATTTTCTCAGGCGTTTCTACGATGTCGAGCGTATCCCAGTCGCCCTGTTGATAGCGCAGCGTGCCATCATCGCCCAAGGGCTCGGCCCGGAGCCGGGCCAAAGCGGCAGCGGTGATCTGATACCAAGAGGATTCATCTTTCGACAATTCCCCCGCCGCCGCCACGATCAGCCATTTTTCGGCCCGCGTCATGGCCACATAGAAAAGCCGAAGCCGCTCTTGCAATGCGGCCTCTTTCATCTCGTCGAGCCGCGCGCGCATGGGCTGGGGCATGTCATCTGCCGGGGCTTTCCAGACGGGCGTGCCGTCGACGGTGATGATCTCATCCTTGATCGTCACATCGCGCCGCCCGGTATCGGGCAGGATCACGATCGGCGCTTCCAGCCCCTTTGCCCCATGCACCGTCATCACGCGGATCTGGTTCGAAGCACTGTCGATCTGGCGTTTAATCTCCAGATCATCGGTCTGCATCCATTGCAGGAATCCGGTCAGGCTTGGCACCGTGCCGCGCTCGTAAGAGAGCGCTTGGCTTAGCATCGCATTGATCCCATCCTCGGCCTCTGGCCCCAACCGCGCCAGCAGTTTGCGGCGGCCATCGTGGCGGGTGAGGATGCGTTCGATCAGGTCGTAAGGGCGCAGGTAATCAACCTGCCCGCGCAGGTCGCGCAGCACGGCAAGGGTGGCGGCGTGGGTCTCGGTCTGGCCGCGCAGGGCTTGCCAGAGGTGATCCTCTTTGCGGTAATGGGCGAGGGTGAAAAGGTCTTGTTCAGACCAGCCGAAAAGTGGTGATTTCAACGCGGTGGCAAGGGATAGATCGTCGTCCGGTGTGGCGAGGAACGACAGGATCGCAGCCAGATCGCGCACCGCCAGTTCGGCCCCGACCTTAAGCCGGTCCGCCCCGGCGATGGGCAGTTCCGCCGCCTTGCAGGCGCGGATGATCTCCGAAAACAGGGCCGAGCGGCGCTGCACGAGGATCAGGAAATCCCCCGGTTGGATGCGCCGCCGCGCCAAGCCGCCCTTGCTGTCGTCGGGCAGGTAATGCGCCTCGGTGGTTAGCTCTTTGATCCGCCGCGCGATGCGTTCGGCCAGTTGCACGGTGTGATGCCGCGCGCTGCGGCGGTCAACGGGGTCGGTCCAGTCGCCTTCTTCATCGGGGCCTGCTTTCTCAATAAAGGGCCAAAGATCGACACGGCCGGGCAGGCGGTCCTTAAAGGCCATATGCCCGTCATTTGTGAACCCTGTTTGGATCTCCGGATCGAAAACCCCATCGACCGCCTGCAAAATCGCCGAGGAAGACCGGAAGGAATAGGCGAGGCTACGGCGCTGAAAGAACTGCCCCGCTTCGCCGATTTTCTGCTCAAAGGTCGCGCCTTTGCGGTCCAACTCCTCGGGGTCGGCCCCTTGGAAAGAGTAGATCGACTGCTTTTTGTCGCCCACGACGAAAAGCGTCCGATCCACCTCATGACGTGCGCCAGCGCCTGAGTAAAATTCATCCGTCAGCCGTTCGATCACATCCCATTGGCGCGGCGAGGTGTCCTGCGCTTCGTCCACAAGGATATGGTCGATGCCACCGTCGATGCGAAACAGCACCCAAGCCGCCACCGCCTTGTCGGTCAACAAAGCGCGGGCTTTGAGGATCAGATCGTCAAAGTCGAGCCAGCCGCGTTTTTGTTTCTCATCGGCATAACGCTCAAGGAAACGGGCTGCGAACCGGTGCAGCACATAGGACTTGCGCGCCGCCTTTAAGGCCAGCCGCGCTTCGCGGGCGTCTTCGACGCGCTGCATCAACTGCTCAAGCTGCGGCATCTGTTCGGCGATGACCTTTTGCGTCGGCTTGGTCGGAAAACTGCCGATCTTCGCGGTAAATGGCGCCTTGGCGCCGCTGCCGGTCAAAAGGGTATTTTCAAGCTGGGGCAGGGCAGAAAGATCGTAGCGGTCAATCTCTTGCAGCGCCGCGCCGGCCTTGCCGTCATTTCCGCCTTTGGCCAGCAGATGCGGGATGATCTCGGCCATCATCGCCGCCTCGCTGCCAAGAAAGACCGACGCCGCGATTTTCTCTTCGGTCAGGTCTTCGGGCTGGGCGAAAAGCGTTAGGATCTCGGCCCATGACCGGGGGTCGGTGAAAGCATCGCGCTGGCCCACGATGCTGCGGGTAAGGCTGGCGAAATCTTCTCCGGTGTAATGCCGCGCAATGTCGGCCACCAGCGGGGCGTCTTCGCTCTCGGCCATCTCATCGACGATCTCGGCCCGCAGCAGATCGGCGGCGCGGTCTTCGATCTCGGTGAATTGCGGGCTGACCTGNGCCTCCAACGGGAAGCGGCGCAGAAGGGCCGCGCAGAAAGAGTGGATGGTTTGGATTTTCAGCCCGCCCGGTGTCTCAATCGCGCGGGCGAAAAGGGTGCGGGCATTGCGCAGTTGCTCGGGCGTCAACTCTCCTTGCACGCCGAGATCGGCCAAGGCATCGCGCAGCGCTTCGTCCTTCAGCATCGCCCATTCGCCCAAACGTTTGAACAGACGGTTTTGCATCTCTGACGCGGCGGCCTTGGTATANGTCAGGCAAAGGATGTGCTGCGGCTCCACATCNTCCAGCAACAGCCGCGCCACGCGGTCGGTCAGCACGCGGGTCTTGCCAGAGCCCGCGTTGGCGGTGAGCCAAGTGGAGGCATCGGGCCGCGCCGCTTCGATCTGGGCGCGGGTGGCATCGTCAAAATCGCGCATCATTCCAAATCCTCTGGACGGGCAGAGCTGGTGCCGTCCCATTCGCCGAAACGGGCCAGTTGGTCATAATTCCCGGCAAAAGCATCGCTTTGCACCATGCGGCGCGCGGTGAAGCCCTGCCCCTCATCAAGGTAGCGTGAGAGCAGCGCATGCAGCCCGGCGAGCACCTCTTGAGGGTTTTCTTCTTCCAGCGGGGCAGGGACTTCGACGGGTTTCGACCCGAGCCCGATAAAGGCAGCATGGGCCACATGGGCCACGCCCACCTCTGGGAAACCGCCACGCTCGACCATCGCAGCCTCGATCAGCAGTTGCTTGTCAAACAGCCGCTGTTCCTTTTTGCCCGGCGGCGTCCCGGTCTTGTAGTCATAGATCAGCACATCGCCATCATCGGTCTGGTCGATCCGGTCCGCAAAGCCACTGAGGGTAAAGCCGAGGTCGGCGAAGGTGTAGCTGCCGCGCGCGCCCTGTTCGAACGCGACGGGGCTGGAGAATGCGGCGCGTTGGCTTTCACGGGCGATGAACCAATCTGCGATCCGGTCGATCCGTGCCAGCCACATGGCGCGGGCGGCGGGCCATGGGGCTTCCTCCTCCAGCACCTCGGCGGCCACTTGCATCAGCGTGTCGCGGGTTAGTCGCGCAGGATCGCGGGCCACCAGCTTCACGAAATCCTCCATGATACGGTGCAAAACGATGCCCCGCACCGGCGCGTCGGGAGATTGCACCAGGGGGTTGATCGGACGCAATTTCAGGCTGTGCTTGGCATAGACGGCATAGGGATCACGGATCAGCGTCTTGATCTCGGTCACCGACAGTTTGCGCGGCCGCGCGGCACGGGGCGGGCGCGGCGAGGGGCGCGGCGCGGGGGCCGTACGCTTCACCGCCTCAAGGCCGCGCACCTGATCCAGCCAATAGCCGCCGCGCTGCTGCATCGCCTTCCACGCCTCCGGCCCGCCGGTGTCGCCCAAGCCGCCCAGCAGATTGCCCAACCGGTTCAGCCAGCGTGACGGCACCATCTCTGCCTCATCCGAGCGGATCGCTCGGGTGATCCAAACCTCGGGGCTGGCGATGGCCTGTTGATAGTCATGCGCCGACAGGCCGATGCGCCGTTCGGGCAACAGCAGCCCGGCCTTTTCGCGCATCTGACGGTTGAGCCAAGGATCGGGCGGCGGCGCTTCGGGCCATGTGCCTTCGTTCAATCCGCCGAGGATGACCAGATCGGCCCCCTGCACGCGCGCCTCCATCGTGCCCCAAATCATGATGTCGGGGTGCGGGGTATCGGCCTCACGCACCTCTTCTTGGGACAAAAGCGCGCCCAGCAGGTCGGCGTAATCTGCGGCATTCATCGCGCCGCCATGGGCGGCATGCTCCGTCAGGTTGGCCATCACCGCCGCAGCCGCGATGCCCGCACCCTGCTGCCAGAGCAGGTGATCGGGGTCGGCGGGTTGCCCGGCGGCGATCCTTTCGGCCAGTGCCGAATGCGCGGCGACGCAATCGGGCAGGGGCCGCTCTCCGGGGGCGTCATGGCCGGAGAAAACCTCGCCCAGCCAAGCAACCCAATCGCGGAAACCGCTGGGGTCTTCCATCCGCTTTGCCGCGCGTTCCGCGATTTCGGTCAAGCCCTCGGCGTCGGGGTAGGGAAGCCCGTAACGGCGGATCTCGGCCTCGAGCCGCTGGGTGTAAAGCTGGTGAAAGTTCCGCCCCGCACCGCTGTGTGTCAGCGGGTGTTTCAGCAGGGTCAGCAGCGCCTCGGCATCCAGTTTCCGGACGAACAGCGCCGCCACATGGCGCAAGAACCGCCCCGGCGGAGAGAGTTGCAGCGGCATCCCGGCGCTGTCGTCAGGCAGGATGTTCCACCGATCAAGAGCCGCCGTGACCTGCCGGGTAAGCATCCGGTCGGGCGTGATCAACGCGGCTTTCACCCCGTCTTCGGCAGCTTGGCGCAGACGCAGCGCAATGGCCAATGCCTCGACCCGCGGCGTGGGCGCTTCGATCAGGGTGATGTTGGCGGTGGCACCTTGCAGGTCTTCCAGTTTCGGCCCCTCACCCAGCCAAGCATGGGTGACCGGCGCGGGCCGGAGCGAGAGCGACAGCAGCTTGTTGCGGGCCGTCGAAACCGGGGGCATCTCGCACCACGGCGCGACCGCGCCGCGCGCAACGCCGAGCATGTTCATCAGCTTGCGAAACCGGTATTGCGGGTGATCCTCGGCCAAAAGCGCCTGATCCAATTCATTCCAAACGGCGGTCGGCATCTCAAAGTCGAAACCGGGCAGAATGATCGCGCCTTGCGGCAGGCGGGCCACGGCCTCCATCAGCAGCGCGGTGGTCCCGCGCGACCCGGTAGAGCCAGCAAGGATCACCGGGTGCTGCGGTGGATTGTCCTGCCAGCGGGCGATGATCCGGGCGACGAGTTGACGCCGCCGCGCTTCGGCATCCGGGCGGGTGGTGGTCTGGGCTAGATAGTCATGGGCGATGGCTAGGAACCGCTGCGCGCGCTCCCAATGGGCCGAGAGATGGCCAACGTCCAGCCCGGCCACCGTCTCGGGCGAGACCCCTTCGCCCTGCATCTCGTCGATCAGGCCCGCAAGACTGTCCGACAGCGCATAAAGCGACGCGCGCGGCGCGAGATCCGGCGCGGCATCCAGCAGGCGCGACACCAGTTGAATGAGTTCCAGCCGCCGTTGCAGCGGTGGCGTTGGGGCAGGCAGCGCAATGCCGGGGCCCAAGGCATCAAGGTCCGTAATCAGCCGAATGCGGGGCAGAAACCCCGCCGGCCCTGCGTCGAAATCATGGCGCAACCGGCGTGCCATTCGGTTGGTGTTGACCAGCAGTTCAACGCGGGCCATCGCCTCGGGGGGGCCATTCTCCAACCGGTCACAAAGCCCGCGCACCAACCCGCGTGGAAAGTCGACACCGGGGGCAAGGCCAAAGACGCGGGGGCTGTCTTGCGGTTCAAACATCGGCGCCCGCCAAAAGGCTTTCGGCAAGGGGAATGCCGCCGGGATGGCCCACATCGCACCAACGCCCAGTATAGGGCAGGCCAAACAACGTCTCGCGCTGAAGCATCATATCCCACAACAGGTTGAGCGAGAATTTCTCGGCTTCGATATCGGCCAGCAGATCGGTCTTGATAATCTGTATCCCGCCATAGACCTGCCCCGGCCCGCGTCGCAGGCGGCCATCCGCGGCGCGGGTAAAGTCGCCCGTGCCGCCATGGCCAAGTGTGTTCTCCAGCGGCACGGTCATCAATAACGCTTCCATCCGCGCCGGATCCCACGCCGCTTGCAGCATCGNGAGCGGGTTCGGCCCGGCCCAAANTGCGTCACTGTTCATGGTGAAAACCGGCCCCGCGCCCAGCAACGGCAGGGCATTGCGCANNCCGCCGCCGGTGTCGAGGATCTCAGGCGTCTCGATCACGGTNTTAACNCCCTGNGCCCGCAGATGGGCATCAAGCTGGTCGGGCAGATAGTGCAGGTTCGCCACGATCCGGNCGGGGGATATCCNGCGGGCGAGGTCCAGCGCNNGGTCGATCAAGGGGCGACCTGCGACCGGCACCATGGGCTTGGGCTGGGTCTGGGTGAGATGTTTCATNCGCGTGCCGAACCCGGCCGCGAACATCATGATGGCGTCGGGATAGTCGCGCATTGGCTTTTTAGATGCTCCAANAATTCGGGGGTCGGAGGGGGCAGCACGCCCGCGATAGAATCCGCCACCGCGGCAAGCGCGGGATGACGCAGGTTATGTTGCAGATGCTGCCACACACGGGGGATCAGATCGACGTAATGCGGTTTGCCATCNCGNAGGCAAAGGCGCGCAAAGATGCCCAGAATGCGCAGATTGCGCTGGGCACCAAGCAGCGCATAGGCGCGGCGAAAGGGGGCGGCTTCTTGTTCGGTCTGGGCAATGTAATAGTCGATGATCTGTCCCTCCACCGCGCGGGGAACATCACGGCGGGCGTCTTGCAGGATTGAGACCAGATCATAGGCCGGATGGCCCAGCAGCGCGTCCTGGAAATCCAGCAACCCGACGCGCGCGGCACCTTCGCGCTGCGGCAGCCAAAGCAGATTTTCGGCGTGATAGTCGCGCAGGATCACGACCTTGGGGGCGTCATCCAGCGCAGCGACGAGGGGGCGGAAAGCCTGCGCGAAAGCGGCGCTTGCCACTTGCCCACCCTCGGGTGCGTAAAAGTCGAATGCGGGGGCTGCCATATCGGTCAGCCAATCGGCATCGCAAAGCGGCAGTTCCGGCAAGGGGGCGCTGTGAAGTTTGACCAATACGTCTGCGGCGGCGCGGTACAGCGGAAGTTCCCGAGCGGGATCAGCCGCCATCAGCCGGGCGAAAAGATCATCGCCAAGGTCTTCGATCAGCAGCAGCCCGTGGTCGCTGTCCTTGTGGCAAATCTGTGGCGCGCTGAGGCCGCAGGCCGTCAGATGCGCCGCGACATCAAGGAAGGGGCGCACGTCTTCGCCGCGTTCGGGTGGGGCATCCATCAAGATGGCCCTATCTCCATTCGCTTTGCGCAGCCGGTCATACCGCCGGTTGGAGGCGTCGCCCGCCAGCAGTTTTCGGGTGGCCCCGGCCCAGCCGGACGTTTGCAAAAAACCTTCGATTAATGCGGCGCGTTCGGTCATGTGCGCCACTCTGTCAACTTGGCGGCCCAACCGCTGCCGGACCATTCGGCTGTCAGCGCGCGGCTGTCTTCGTGGGCCCCGGGGAAAAGGCTGATCCGCAATGCCCCGGCGGGGGCGAGCGGGCCCAGACGATCCGGCCATTCCACCAGACAGATCGCGTCATGAAAGGCCTCAACCAGTCCCAGTTCCTCGATCTCATGGGTGGAGGTCAGACGGTAGAGATCGGCATGCCAGATCGCGCCGCTTGCCCCCTCATAGGTTTGCACCAATGTGAAGGTGGGCGAGGGGATGTCCTCGGGGTAGTCGAGCAGTTCGGAAATCAGGGCGCGGGCGAAATGGGTCTTGCCCGCACCGACATCGCCGCTGAGCAAAATGACATCGCCGGGTGACAGGCGGCGGGCCAATTGCTGGGCGCGCCGGGCGGTGTCATCGGGGCCGCTGAGCCGGAGGGAAAGGGTATCGTCGGACATGCCCCATGCTTAGCGTGCCGACACGCAGCCGCAAGATTAAAGCGGCGGGGAATGCCCTAGTTGGAGGGTTGTCGCCGGTCGCATGCCGAAGGCATGGCGCTGCGGTCCGGGCGGGCCGTTCCAACCGGGGTCGGGCGAAAGCGCAAAAGCGTCGCGCCGGAAGCGATGGCCGAAATCTCACAAGTGAGGGCCGCGCCGTGGAGCGGAGCGACGGGCATGTTCCAGCCCGCGCGGTCCCCTCTGCCCATGACAAACTCGGCCACGTCGGGCCACAGCGGATTGGCGGCCGACATCTTTTGCCAGACGCGGATCGCGTCGTTGATTGTAATCTCGGCAAAGCTTTTGTCGGGGTCTTGTTTCCATTGGTCGCGATAGGCGGCGTTGCAAAAGGTCAGCACGCCGGAGGCGGAGAAGACGGCGAACCCATCTTCGAGCTTGTCCAGCAGGCTTTGGCTTTGCTCAAGCTCAGCGCGGAAATTGCGGGTCAGGGTGACTTCGGCGGTGATGTCTTCGATCAAGAATGCGGTGGCCCCGTCGGGGTGGGGCCGGCCACGGATGCTGTAGGTTTGACCGTTCTCAAGCGACCATGTCTCTTGATAGCGTCCATCGGTTGCGGCGGCGATCACCTCGGCAATCTCCTGACGCCAATTCTTGTAGTTTTTTGGTTCCGGCATGCGGCGGCTTTCGCGCAGCTGATCGAAAAAGGACACCATCGTCGGTCGGGCGCTGAGAAAGGGGGCGGGCAGGGAGGTCAGGTCAACCAGGGCAGGGTTGAACAGGGCCAACTGCCCGTTGCGGTCAAAAATCGCCAGCCCGATGGACAGATGCGCAAAGGTTTTGGCAAGGGTTTGAACGAAGTTGCGCTGCGCCTCTTCGGCGGCGACCACGGCATTGATGCAGGTGGCGTGGTAGACCTGCACATTGTCCTCTGTCGTGGTGGTCAGCGCGTACCAATCGGGTTTGTCCCCGTCGCCGCAGCGCAGGCATACGCGGTTGGGATGTTCGGGCGAGGGCGTGCTGAACAATGCGGCGCCGCCGCATTCAGGATCGGCCGGAGCCTTGCGTTTCAGGGCCCCGTAGGCCCGGTTGTGCCAGATGATGCGGCCTGCGGCATTGGTCTGCCATGCAGGGTTGGGGCTGGTTTCGCTGGCCCGGCGCAGCGCGGCGAGTTTTTGGAACGTCTCTTGCGTGATCTCTTCGGCCGCGCGGGTCTGGGGCAGGTGCAGCCAACAAAGCGCGTCTCGCCATGTGATGCGAAGTTCCGACGGGCTGTCGCCATCCTCTGCCACGAGGGTCAGTTTGCCGGTGGCCCCGTGCCGGGCCGTGCGGGGGAATTCAGGAAACCGCGACAGCAGCGCTTCGCGGATGTCCTCCCACTGGTGGTGGCCGGGGGCGAGGGCAAAGCGGGTTAGTGCGCTGTCGGAGCCGTGGATCAACTCGCCGTCTTCGAAAAGCAGGCTCATATCGTCGATGCCGGGCGGTGCCGCAGCGGGGCGGCCCGCTGCTGTGCTAAGCCACCAAAGGGCGGCCAGAGCGGTGGTGAAAGCGGCGGCAAGCACGATGATAACGTCTGGCAATGCCATGACGGATACCCCTTTCGGCAAATGCGACGCCCTATATTGAGAGCCAAAGGTTAACGGCGGGTTAACAAAAGCGCAGTTCCCCCTTTCAAGCCGTTAAGCGCTGGTTCTCGCCCATCACGGCATCATCGGGGCCAAGGTCCAGCAGGCGGCGCGGCCAGACAACTTCGACAACCGCGCCGCTGCCTGCGGGCGGCAACCCGCGCAGCCAACCGCTGTCTGACCCATTGGCAAACCGCAGCCGCGCGCCGGACCGTTCGAGGAAAGTCTTGGCGATGAAAAGCCCCAGCCCCATGCCCTCATATTCGGGGCGCGCCGTCTCGTTTGCCGTGCCGCTACGGCGGCGCAGGAAGGGGTCGCCGATCCGCCCCAGATGCTGCGGCGGAAAGCCCGGCCCGTTGTCGATGATCCGCACCGAGATATCCTCGGCGGACCATTCGGTTTCGATCCAAACCGTGCTCTCGGCAAAATCCACCGCGTTCTGCACCAGATTGCGCAGCCCGTGAATGATCTCGGGTTTGCGCGGGATGGTGGGGGGGCGCGCGTGATCTCGGGCCATCGGGTTGTCAGAGAACATCACCGTCTTGCCGCGCTCCAGATGTGGCTCGGCGGCCTCTTTCACCACGGCGGTGAGTTGCGCGCGTTGCATATGCAGATCGTCTTTCCCGATGCGGCCCATATCGCGCAGGATATCGCGGCACCGGTCAGCCTGATCGCGGATCAACGCAGCGTCTTCGGCCAGATCGGGCCGGTCTTCGAGGTCTCCCAGCAGTTCGGTGCTGGCCAGTTTGATGGTGGCTAGGGGCGTTCCCAATTCATGGGCGGCAGCGGCGACAACACCGCTCAGGTCCGACAGTTTCTGCTCCCGTGCCAGCACCATCTGCGTGGCCGAGAGCGCATCGGCCATGGAGTGGACCTCAGTCGTGACGCGCCGCGAATAGGCGCTGGTGAAAACGATGGCGATCAGCAGCGCCGCCCAATGGCCAAAGACAAAAATGCCGGGCTGGCGCAGCACATCGCCCGACTGGGTGACAAGCGGCAGATGCCACAGCGCCAGCACCGAAGCCGCGACAATCGCGGTAGCGCCCAAAACCAGTGTCGAACGCAGGCTGAGTGCGGTGGCCGAGATCGTTACCGGGGCCAGCAGCAGCAGCGCAAAGGGATTGTGCAGCCCCCCGGTCAGCCCCAGCAGGGCGGTCAGTTGCAGCAGGTCAAACAGGACCATGGCAAGGTTCTCGCGCTCGGACAGGCGTTTGTTCTGTGGAAAGACAAAGGCCGCGACGAGGTTGCCGACCACCGAGGCACCGATGGTCAGATAACACAGGCCGAAGGCCAGTTGCAGCCCNAGNGCCCATTGCGCCACGGTNACGGCGGTCAACTGTCCGGCGATGGCGAACCAGCGCAGCAGGATCATCGTGCGCAGGCGGATCCAACTGGCGCGGGTGCGCCCGTCGAGGGGCCGAATNTTTGCCTGCGTCATCTNAGCCCCATCACTTTATTGCGTCTTGCATCACCTGCGATCTAGCGTAGGTCTGCGGCGAAACACGATCAAGAGCGGCCATCGGCGCAAAGGACTGACATGAAACAGATGATTGCATTTGGTGCGGTTGGGGTTGCAGCGGTATTTCTGGCCGGGACGGCCTTTATGGTGCTGCGCGACGAAGATGATCCCTATGCCTCTTGCCGGTCAAGCCAAGTGGCGGGGGGCGATATTGGCGGTCCGTTTGAATTGGTCAATGGCGCGGGCGAAACCGTGACCGATGCAGACGTAATTACCGAGCCTGCCTTGCTCTATTTCGGCTATACCTCTTGCCCCGATGTCTGCCCGCTGGACGTGGACCGCAACGCCGCCGCCACCGAAATTCTGGAGGAGCGCGGCCAAAGCATTACGCCGGTTTTTATCACCGTCGACCCGGCACGCGACACGCCTGAAGTGGTCGGCGACTTTGCCGAGGTGATGCACCCTCGCATGGTGGGGCTGACCGGCTCGCCTGAGCAAGTCAAAGCGGCCAGCCAAGCTTACCGCACCTACTACAAGGCCCATTCGGCAGATGAGAATGGCGAATACCTCGTCGATCACTCGACCTTCAGCTATTTGGTCATGCCCGGCGAAGGCGTCGTCGACTTTTTCCGCCGCGAAGTGCGGTCCGAGCAGATGGCCGACAGCATTGGTTGCTTCCTCGATCAAAGCTGAAATTGACCCGCCGCGATAGCCGCCCCATATTGGCCTTGGAGAGGGGACGTTGATGCAGGATATTNCNGACTTAGGCCCAGACCGTAGTTTGCTTTTAGTCGATGACGATGAGCCNTTTCTGCGCCGCTTGGCCAAGGCGATGGAGAAACGCGGCTTTGAGGTGGAAACCGCAGGCTCTGTCGCNGCGGGCAAGGCCATCGCCACCGCNCGTNCCCCGGCCTTTGCCGTGGTTGATCTGCGGCTTCAGGATGGCAACGGCCTCGANGTTNTGGAAGTGCTGCGTGACAAACGTGCCGATGCNCGGGTNGTNGTGCTGACGGGCTATGGCGCGATTGCCACGGCGGTTGCNGCGGTGAAATCAGGCGCCACGGACTACCTCTCAAAACCGGCTGANGCGAATGACATCGTGAATGCGCTTTTGGCAACCGGCGGCGATCTGCCCGAGCCGCCGGAGAACCCGATGAGTGCGGACCGCGTGCGGTGGGAGCATATCCAGAGGGTCTATGAGCTTTGCGATCGCAACGTCTCGGAAACCGCGCGGCGGCTGAACATGCACCGGCGCACCTTGCAGCGCATCTTGGCAAAACGCTCGCCGCGTTAAAGCTCGAACCGTTTCCAGATTTTATCGACGCGGGTGCCATCGGCCAGCGTGCAACTGGGCAGGCGGCGGAAATCCTCGAACCCGCGGCTTTGGTAATAGGCAAGTCCGCCTAGGTTATCGGCGCGGATGATCGCGTGAATATGGGCATAGCCCAGGTCACGGGCAGCTTGCTTGGTCTGTTCAAACAGTGCTGAGCCGATGCCGAAACCCGTCTCTCCTACCCGCACAAAGGTTGCGACATCCACGCCGCCCTTGGGCAGGTCGGGGTGTGGTTCAATGTACTGAAAGCCTTTCAGCGCGCCGCGCTCATCCTCGGCCAAGTGCCATGCACTGTCCGAGGCGGTCATCCAACCTTGCAACTCGCGCGGGGTGACGGGGGTGACCATGGCGGTGGTGCCCCCCTTGGCGATGATCGCGTTCAGCAAGTCGGCCATGGCGCGGGTATCAAGCGCCCCGGCACGGCGGATGTGGATCACGCCATTTCGCGCAGCAGCGCCGCGTGCCGTTCCGTGAACTCGGCCCGTACCTCAACCGGCGGGCGCAGCAGGATGTTGAGCCCCTCCATCAGCGCCGCATCGGGGCGGCCAAAGAAACGGCTCGCCTCGGTTTCGGAAAAGCCCGCGATCTGGCTGGCCTCCATCCAAGCACTGACGCGGTCCGCCTTTTTGATCTGTTGCTTGACGCGCACCGGCAAGCTGGCAGGCAGGCCAAATCGGACATGTACGGCGGTGGTCAGCCGGTCATCCAAAGCGCGATAATCCGGCCCAACAGCAGCCTTCACGGGCGAGATCATGTCCCCGATCACATATTCCGGTGCGTCATGCAGCAGCGCGGCCAAGCGCCATTTCGCAGGCGCACGGGGGGCGATCCGGGCAAATATCGTTTCGACCAATAGCGAATGTTCGGCCACCGAATAGGCATAGTCGCCCCGCGTCTGACCGTTCCACCGCGCGACAAAGGCCAAGCCATGGGCGATGTCTTCGATCTCGACATCGACCGGGGTGGGGTCGAGCAGATCAAGCCGTCGACCCGACAGCATCCTTTGCCATGCACGTGGTTTCTGCGCCATCCGCCGGAGTCCTTACCTCGTGATCCTTGGGAACAAATCCCTGTCAAACCTGTTCATCCCACGAAGGAGATAATCATGAAACCCGTTTTTTCTGGTACGATACTTGCAGTTACCTTGGCCACCCTCGCTGGTGCCTCGCAGGCAGAAGAAGTCTGCATGCCCGCCAAGGAAATGAAGTCGGCTCTGATCGATTGGTACGGCGAAGAGCCTGTGCCGGGTCAGCGCGAGGACAACAATCAACTTTGGGCATCGGATCAATCGGGCACATGGACCTTGGTCAAGACATTAGCCGACGGCAATGCCTGTGTGCTGGCCCAAGGCGATGACTGGATGGCGGGGCTGTCGGGCGATAAGCAACTGGCCGCTCTTCAGCGTTGACCCTGCGGGGGTCATTCCCCATTCACATTGAGAATTCGCGGCGAAGGTGCTAACCGCCCTGCAACACTTCAAACAGGAGCGCCGCATGGCCCACGACTATATTGTTAAGGATATCAATCTGGCGGCCTACGGGCGCAAAGAGCTGGACATCGCCGAAACCGAGATGCCGGGCCTGATGGCGCTGCGTGANGANTACGGTGANAGCAAGCCGNTGAAAGGNTCGCGGATCGTCGGCTCCTTGCACATGACCATCCAGACCGCCGTTCTGATCGAGACGCTTGTCGCACTTGGCGCGGATGTGCGTTGGGCATCCTGCAACATCTTTTCCACCCAAGATCACGCCGCGGCGGCGATTGCCGAAGCGGGCGTTCCGGTCTTCGCCATCAAAGGTCAGTCGCTGGTTGAGCATTGGGATTACCTCGACAAATCCTTCATGTTCCCCGATGGCCCGAACCTGATCCTTGACGATGGCGGCGACGCGACGCTCTATATCCTGCTGGGCGCACGGGTTGAGAATGGCGAAGATGAGCTGATCTCCGTTCCCAAGTCCGAGGAAGAAGAAGCGATCTTCGCTCAGATCAAGAAGCGTATGGCCGAAAGCCCCGGCTGGTTCACCAAGATGCGTGACCAGATCAAAGGTGTATCCGAAGAGACCACCACCGGCGTGCACCGTCTCTATGATCTGGTGAAACAGGGCCAGCTGCCCTTCCCCGCGATCAATGTGAACGACTCTGTCACCAAGTCGAAGTTCGACAACAAATATGGCTGTAAAGAGAGCCTCGTCGACGGTATCCGCCGCGCCACCGACACGATGATGGCCGGTAAGGTCGCTGTTGTGATGGGCTATGGCGATGTGGGCAAAGGCTCTGCCGCGTCGCTGAGCGGTGCTGGCGCGCGCGTCAAGGTCACCGAAGTCGATCCCATCTGCGCGTTGCAAGCAGCGATGGACGGTTTTGAAGTCGTGCTGCTGGAAGATGTTGTCGGCACCGCCGATATCTTCATCACCACCACTGGCAACAAAGACGTGATCCGCATCGAGCATATGCGCGAGATGAAGGACATGGCGATTGTTGGCAACATCGGCCACTTCGACAATGAAATCCAAGTTGCCGCGCTGAAGAACCACAAGTGGACCAACATCAAAGAACAGGTGGACATGATCGAGATGCCGAACGGCAATCGTCTGATCCTGCTCTCCGAAGGCCGTCTGCTGAACCTTGGCAATGCCACCGGCCACCCGTCCTTCGTGATGTCTGCCTCCTTTACCAACCAAGTGTTGGCGCAGATCGAACTGTGGGAGAACACCGACAAATACGGCAACGACGTTTATATCCTGCCCAAACATCTGGATGAGAAAGTCGCCCGTCTGCATCTCGACCGGATCGGCGTGAAGCTTTCGAAACTGAACCCCGAACAGGCCGCCTATATCGGTGTGACGCCTGAAGGCCCGTTCAAGCCCGAGCATTACCGCTACTAAATCGCAAAGAGTTCCCTCTTTGGTAAGGTTTCAACGCCGCCCCGCAGACCGTCGGGGCGGCGTTTTTGTATTAAAGTCCTGAAACTCCTCAGGAAATGCGGCCCATCGGCGGATTTAAGCAAATATCTGCCGGTAGCAAATGGCGGGCGGAACATAGTCACCCGGGCGGTGTTTCTTCCCCAGACCACTGAAAAGGAGTATCGAAAATGAAACGTACATTCCTGAAATCCACCGTCGCCGCCCTTGCACTGACTGCGGGCACCGCATTCGCTCAGACTGCCGACACCGAAGCCGGTGCAGCAGCAGAGGCCGAGGCCACAATCTCGGGTGAGAGCGTAAGCGACACCGCCAACGATTTGACCGCCACTGTTGAGAAACAGGCCGAGCAAACCGCTGAGATGTCGCGTGAGAATTCCGACGACTACGATGAAACCAACGACCCCAACAAAACCGACGAAATTCTGACCGCCCCGACAGAGAGCGCGGAATTCGACGGTGACACCGAAGTCGACAACGAAGCGGAACTGACCGCCGAAACCGATGGCGTGACTCCGTCGACGGATGCCGAAGCCGATCTGGCCGGGAACGCGGATTCAGAGTCGAACTCGACCCTGAGCACCGACACCAGCGGCACTGTCACAACAGAGACAGACACCGATCTGGCAGCCGATGAAGACGCCGATATCGACAGCGAAATGACTGCCGAGATCGAAGGCGAAGCTGAGACCGATCTGGAAGAGAATGTCGCTTCGGACACCGAAGCGAACATGGAAACAGACGTCACACGCACCGACACCGGCATGAGCAATGCCTTCTCCGGTATGGTTGTGGGTGATCTGGTCGGCCTGACCGTCGTGGAAGCGGATGGCGACACCATCGGTGACATCGACTATGTGATCAAAACTGACGCTGGTTATGCCGCTGTCGTTGGTGTGGGTGGCTTCCTTGGCCTTGGCGAACACACCGTCGCCGTGCCGCTTGAGGAAATCTCTATGGCCGCCGAAAACGACCTGAAGCTGAGCTCTTGGACCAAAGCCGAGCTGGAAGCCCAGCCGGAAGTTGATGAAGATACAATCGAAGGTCTCGAAGACGACGTTCGTCTTGACGACGCATCCTAAGCGACCCGCGATATCGAACTCAGAGGCGCCCCATCGGGCGCCTCTTTGCGTATGGGGGCGTGGCTGACGGTCGTGGCTAACGGGGGCAGTCAGCCGGGGTCGCGAAATAAATCTTTTGCAAAACAGGGTTATGGCCTTAGGCTCCGGTTTCAGGAACCCCTGAAGCCGAAGTTACTGTTGGAGAGATTTATGGGCAAGCGTGACGAATGGATCGCGAAATACGCCGAGGACCTGAAGAATAAATGCGGCATGGACCCGGATATGGACCTTTTAACCAAGGTGACCATCGGTTGCGGTCCGTCGATCTACAACGCCGACGCGCAAACGGTGTCTGCCGGTGATACGGCTGAATTAAACACCGTAAAGGATAACTTCCTTATCAAGAAACTCGGCCTGTCGGATGATGAGCACCTCATGGGTGGCATTCAAAAAGTGATCGAGACCTATGGCCGGTCAGAGCGGAACAAGTACCGCGCCGTGGTCTATTACATGCTGGTCAAACATTTCGGCAAAGAGTCGGTCTACGGCTAATCGCCGGAAAGACTTACCAAAACTTTACCTCGGACGCGCGCTTGGTTAAGCGCGCGTTTCGTTTTTGATGGGGCTTTGACACAGTAGAAAGTTGAGAAATTCAATGACTTCTGCTATCAGTCTTATATCGGCTTGATGCGCTGATAAGAGTTTAAAGAACATGTGTGGTGGTTTTGGGAGCACATGGGGTGAGAAGGGTTCTGGCGGGGTGCCGGAACCCTTTTTCGTTTCCCAACCGTTAATTTTGGCCGGTCTTAGGGCCCGACCCTAGGGCGCAGTCTTACCCAAACCGCAGATAAGGTCCCATTCCGCTTCGGTCACAGGTTGCACCGATAGGCGGGAGTTTTTCACCAGCACCATATCCTCCAGCCGTGGGTCGGCTTTGATCGTATCAAGTGTCACAGGCAGGCTGAACGACCGCGCCGCTTTGATATCCACACATTCCCAACGCGGGTCATCGGTGCTGCTGTCGGGATGCGCTTCGGCGCAGACTTCGACGATACCGACAACCTCGCGGTCTTTCTGAGAGTGGTAGAAGAACCCCAGATCGCCAACCTTCATCTCGCGCATGAAGTTGCGCGCTTGATAGTTGCGCACGCCGTCCCATTCCTCGCCCGCATCGCCTTTGGCCTTCTGATCGGCCCAGCTCCATGTTGCGGGTTCGGATTTGAACAACCAATAGGCCATTAGCCGATCACCCGGTTCCAATGGGTCAGGGTCACGCTTTGGAACAGACCAGCCTTGGCATAGGGGTCATTCGCGGCCCAATCCTCGGCTGCGGCCATATCTGGCACATCCAGAATGATGAGCGAGCCGATCATGCCGCCTTCGGCATTCAGCAGCGGGCCAGCTTGGGCCACGGCATCGCTGGATTTGAGATAGGCCAAATGGTCGGGCCGGTTTTCCTGACGGATCGGCAGGCCATCGGCTTTGTCATGGGCGGTCAGGGCAACAAACATATCATTCTTCCTTTAGGGGGCGGGTCAGTAGTGATTTCATGGCGCCAGCCACATCTAACTGGTTGTCGAGCAGCCCGGCAACCGCACGTGTAATCGGCATATCGAGCGCAGCCTCGCAGGCAAGTGCATCCACAGCGCGCGCGGTGGCGGCTCCTTCGACCGTGGTCGACGGGTCGAACGGCGTGCCTTGGCCCAGCGATTGGCCCAGCCGGTAGTTGCGCGATTGCTCCGACGTACAGGTCAGCGTCAGATCGCCAAAGCCCGAAAGCCCGGCCAGCGTTGTCGGCTCCGCCTTCAGATGCGCGGCGAGGCGCTGCATTTCGGCATATCCGCGCGTCATCAGCGCGGCCCGTGCGCTTTCCCCCAGCCCCGCCCCGATCGCGGCCCCGCTCGCGATGGCGACGACGTTCTTCAGCGCCCCACCCAGTTCCGCGCCAATTGTATCCGTGGTGCGGTAAAGCCGCAGGTTCGCCGTGGTCAACTCCGCCTGCAGGTATTTGCCCGCCTTCGCATCCGCACAGGCCAAGGTCAGCGCGGTGGGCAGGCCTCGTGCGATATCGGCGGCAAAGCTTGGCCCCGTCAGGATCGCGGCCGTGGCATCGGGGATGGTTTGGGTGATCACGCTCACCGGTCCGACACCGCTGCTGAGTTCGATCCCCTTGCAGCAGGCCACCAGATGTTTCCCGTGAAGCGCGCCTTTGTGGTCTTCCAAGACACTGCGCAGCCGTTGCATCGGCACGGCCAGCAACAGGATCTTGGCCGCGCTCGCTTGGTCAAGGCTATCGGTTACCGTGAGCGTATCAGGGAAAGGGCACCCCGGCAGGCGTTTGGTATTCTCACGGCGCTTGGCCATATCCCCCGCATCGCGCGCCCAAAGCGTCACCGGCCCTTTGCCCGCCAGCGAGATTGCCAGCGCCGTGCCGAATGCCCCTGCGCCAAGGACGGAAACGCTCATGCCTTGGCCCCCTTCTTGCCACTGCCCAGCATCGAAGGCCGTGCGGTATCCAGCGGCCAGCGGGGACGTGCCGAGAGTGTCAGATCATCGGCCTCGCGCAGCGCGGCTTGCTCTCCAGCAGCGAAGGCGATCATCGCGGCGTTATCGGTGCAAAGCGCCAGCGGCGGAGCGACGAAACGCGCCTGCTGTTCCGCTGCAACAGTCTCTAAAGCGGCACGGATGGACTTGTTTGCCGCCACCCCGCCTGCCACACAAAGGCCCCGCGCACCCTCTGCTGGATACTCCGCAAAGGCGCGGCGGGTCTTATGGGCAAGCACATCGACCACGGCTGCTTGAANCCCTGCCGCCAGATCCGCCTGATCTTGTCGGGTCAGCCCGCCACGCTCTGCCACGGATTTATCGCGAGCGCGCAGCACGGCGGTTTTCAGGCCCGAAAAAGACATGTCGCAGCCGTCACGATCCAACAGCGGGCGCGGCAGGGCGAAGCGGTTGGGCTCGCCCTCTTGCGCGCATTTTTCAATCGAAGGCCCCCCGGGCTGCGGCAGACCCAACAGCCGCGCAACCTTGTCAAAGGCTTCGCCCGGCGCGTCATCAATGGTGCCGCCAAGACGGTCAAAACTCTCCGGGCCGCGCACAAGCAGGAACTGGCAATGTCCGCCCGACACCAGCAACATCAGATAGGGATAGGGNACATCATCGGTCAGCCGCGGCGTCAGNGCGTGGCCCGCCAGATGGTTCACCCCATAAAGCGGTTTGCCCGTCGCCGCCGAAAGCCCCTTGGCACACATTACGCCTGAGACAACTCCGCCGATCAGCCCCGGCCCCGCAGTGACGGCGATGGCATCGATCTGCGGCAGGCCGATCCCAGCCTCGGCCAAGGCCTCTTCGACACAGTGATCCAGTTTTTCCGCATGAGCGCGGGCGGCAATCTCGGGCACGACGCCGCCAAAGTCGGCGTGCAATTCGGTCTGGCCTGCCACGACAGAGGCCAGCACCGTGCCGCGCCCATCCTCGCCCATACGCACCACGGCGGCGGCGGTATCGTCGCAACTGCTTTCCAAACCAAGGATCAAGCGGGTCTGAGGCTGGGTAGAGGGCATGGGGGCTTTCCGTTGCAAGGCACCTGTACCGCAGGTAACACCGCTATCACGCGCAAACAATGCCGGAGCCTTGCGATGCCACAGCCAAGATTGCTTCTGACACGTCCACATCCCGGTGCCGCGCAGTTTCTGGATCGGCTCTCGCCCGCGCTGCGGGACGGGGCGGTGATTTCCCCCTTGATCGAGATTGCCCCGACCGGTGTAGAGGTCGATCTCGCGCCCTTCGCCGGGGTGATCTTTACCTCGGCCAATGGTGTGGCCCATGCGCCAAAGGGGGACGGGCGGCCCGCCTTTTGTGTCGGCCCGCAGACCACGGCGGCGGCAGCGAAAGCGGGCTGGCAGGCGCAGATGGCCGGACTGGATGCCCAAGCGCTGATCGCGACCCTCTTAGGCCAGCCGCAGATTGGCCCGCTCTTGCACCTTGCCGGACGCCATCGGCGGGCAGATGTTGCCGCAATTTTAGGCGCTTCGGGTCTGACCGTCGATGTTGCAACGGTCTATGAACAGAACCTTTTGCCGCTCTCCGCCGCGGCGCAAACCCTTTTAAATGGGCCAAGTCCTGTCATCGTGCCGCTCTTTTCCCCCCGCAGTGCACAGCATTTCGCCCGCGAGGCCAGTTGCACAGAGCGGGTCATCGCCCTGTCGATCAGCCCCGCCGCCGCGCAGGCGCTTGAAGCTCTGCCGCTCTATGCGCATGATGTCGCTGCGGAACCCACTGGCGAAGCCATGGCGGAGGCCGTTGAAAAACTTTTCCGCTGCACCACCTTGCCTTGAGGGGCATAGGTATGCCGGGTAAGCTCGCCACTGCGAGCGGATGATAGGTTCAGAATCGAAAGGCGTACGGCGTGGCAAAACCCAAAAAGACGGTCAGCAAAAGCGAAGCGGACAAGACCACGGCCGAACAGACGCCCCCTCAGGCGGATAAGGCAGTAACGGCGGAGAAAGCTGACGCGCCGAAACCATCCGAAACCGATGCCAAGGGTACGGACCCGGTGAAACCCGAGGCGCCGAAGACCGAAGATGTTAAACCGGATGCAGCGAAAGCCGAGCCCGGGAAAACCGACTTGGGCAAAACCGAGCCGGGCAAAACAACCAGCACTCTGCCCGTGCGGGACACTGCGCCCGCAGCGGAGAAAGCCACGGCGAAGCCGACCGCTGCAAGCGACGCGGTCAAGCGTGATGACAAGGCACCGGCTAAGGCGGAGAGCGCCTCTACCGCCAAAGATACGACNCCAAANACGNCCTTGCCNAAGGATGATCCTAAACCAACGTCCAGCGGCGTTGCGCCTAAGGATAAAACGGTTTCCCACGACAAACCAGCGACCGATCCTGCGCCTTCACGCGCGTCGGCAGCCGCGTCTAAGTCGGGTGACAGCACGTCGAAGCCCGCGCCGACCAAGACCGAAAAGCCAAGCGCTACGACCCCCAAACCAACCCCGACACCGACCCCCGCGCCCGCTTCGAAGGAGCGCAAGCGGGGCGTGTTTTTCCCCATGCTGCTCGGTGGTGCCATTGCTGCCGGACTGGGGTTTGCCGCATCGGAATACGACGTTCTTGGCACCCGCGCGCAGGGGGCTGCGGAATTGCAAAACGCGATCGAAGCGCAGCAGGCCCGCATCGCAGAGTTGGAAGCCCGCGCTGATGAGCCTGCGGCCCTACCGGAAAGCCTGCCACAGGTCGACGCGCTCAGCGCAGAGTTGACCGCCGCACGCGAAGAATTCTCGGCGCTTCAAAGCCAATTGGCCGAGATCGACAGCCGCCTCACCACGGTTGAGAAACAGCCCGTAAGCGGTGGCGAAAACGAGATTGCAGTCGCGGCCTTTGAACGTGAAATGGAAGCCCTGCGCGCCTCGGTCGCTGAGCAACGCCGCGAAATCGAAAGCCTGCTGGATAACGCCCAAACCGCCGAAGAGGCGACCGCCGCCGCTGCAGAAGCAGCCCGCGCCCAGACCGGCATCACCCAGATGAACGCCGCGATCAGCGCCGGACGCCCCTTTGAGGCCGCGCTGGNCGAGTTGCAGGANGCCGGGGTTGAGAACATTCCCCAAGCGCTGACTGAGACCGCTGCGGGCGGTGTGGTCACCCTCGCCAATCTGCAAGCGCGTTATCCCGACGCCGCGCGGCAGGCCTTGGCCACCGCCCGTGCCGCCGTGCCGGAAGAAGGCGAAGGCGGCTTTGGCAGCTTCCTGAAACGGCAGCTTGGTGCCCGCTCGGTCGCGCCCCGCGAAGGGACGGACCCCGATGCTGTCCTCTCCCGCGCTGAAGCGGCGGTGCGCGATGGCCGTTTGACCGACGCGCTGGCCGAGATCGAAACGCTGCCCGCCCCTGCGCAGGACGCGATGGCGGAATGGCTTGCCGATGCCCGCGCGCGTCAGGCGGCTGAAACCGCCGCCAATGAACTCTCCCAACGCCTGACGGCCAACTGAGGAACGAAAAATGCTCTGGTCTCTTATTAAAATCGTTCTTTTCGTCGTGCTCGTCGCCGCTTTGGCATGGGGTGCGGGCTTCTTGCTGGAAAGCGAGGGCGGCATTCAACTGACCGTGGCGGGCACCGAATATACCCTCGGGCCGCTGCAATCGGTCATCGCCGTTTTGCTTTTGATGTTCGCGGTCTGGGTGCTGCTCAAGATCGTGGCGCTGCTGTCGGCGGTCTGGCATTTCCTGAACGGGGATGAGACCGCCCTGTCGCGCTACTTTGACCGCAACCGCGAACGGAAGGGCTATGAGGCCCTGTCGGACGGGTTGATGGCGCTTGCGAGCGGTGAGGGTCAGGTTGCGATGGCCAAGGCCGCCAAGGCGGATCGCTATCTCAAACGCCCGGCGCTGACCAATCTGCTGACTGCGCAGGCGGCAGAGCTTGCAGGCGACCGCCGCAAGGCAGAGCGGACCTATCGCAAGCTGGTCGAAGACGAAAAGACCCGTTTCGTCGGCGTGCGTGGCATCATGAAACAAAAGCTGGCTGACGGGGATACCGAGACCGCGTTGAAACTGGCCGAGAAGGCCTTCGCGCTGAAGCCCAAACACGAAGAAACCGGCGATACGCTGCTGAAGTTGCAGGCCGAAAAGCATGACTGGACCGGCGCGCGCGGCACCTTGCAGGCCAAGTACAAAAACGGCCACCTGCCGCGCGATGTGCACAAACGCCGCGATGCGGTGCTGGCGCTGTCGGAAGCCCGCGAAGTCATCGCCGAGGGCAACAGCATTGAGGCGCGCGAGGCCGCGATCGAAGCCAACCGCCTGTCGCCCGATCTGGTGCCAGCCGCCGTAATGGCCGCGCGCAGCTATATCGCGCAGGACAAGCCGCGCTATGCCTCGAAAGTGCTGCAAAAAGCGTGGAGCGTGCATCCGCACCCCGACCTTGCCGCCGCCTTTGCCGAGGTTCAGCCCGATGAGACCCCGCAGCAGCGCATCAAACGGTTCCGCGCGCTGACGAAATCACAGCCCGACCATCCCGAAACCAAGATGCTGCTGGCCGAATTGCACATCGCCAACGAAGATTTCCCCGAAGCGCGCCGCGCGCTTGGCAATCTGGTCGAGACCGATCCGTCGGCGCGTTCCGTCACGCTGATGGCCGCGATCGAGCGGGGTGAGGGCGCGTCTGATACGGTGGTCAAAGGCTGGCTGACACGCGCGCTCAATGTCTCGCGCGGGCCGCAGTGGATTTGCGAGAATTGCCACCACATCCACGCCGAATGGAAGCCGATCTGCGAAAACTGCAAGAGCTTTGACACATTGGAATGGAAGACCCCGCCGCTCTCGGAAGTCGCCATGCCAAGCGGTGTGCAGATGCTGCCGCTGATCGTCGGGGCCCCGGAAACGACACCGCCAGAAGGCGCGCTTACAACCCGGACCGACGACATCGAAGAGGCAGAGTTGGTGACGGACACAGACGAGCCGACCAATCCCGACGCCTCGAAAAAGGCGCCGGACCCTACAGCTTGATGTCGTAGGTGACCCAGTTGGTCCGCGTGGCCAGCTTGTCATACACCCCACGGCCGCGGTAATTATCCTCGGCCGTGATCCAGCGCACGAGGCTCCAGCCGCGTTTCTGGGCGATTTTTTTCACCTCACCGATCAGCGCGTCGGCAGCCCCGCTGCCGCGGGCTTGGGGATCTACAAAGAGATCGTCGAGGAAACAGCCCGTCGCCGCCGCCAAGGGGCGCGCGAAATGCCGAAAATGGGTCAGGCCGATCACACGGCCTTCGGCGTCTTCGCAGACCAGCCCTTCGACCTCTGTCAGCGGATCATGCAGCCAAGACCAGACCCGCGCGCGCATCTCTGGCGTCTGCTCGACTTTGTAGAATTCGGCATAGCCTTGATAGAGCCGCTCCCAATCGGCGCGGTCATGGTCTTTTACGGTACGAACTGTGAGGTCGGACATGGCGGGCTCCCTTCGCTGCTGCGCGATCTTTGCCCCAGTTGGTTCAAAAATCCAGCCCAAGGTCCAGCGTTGTCGCAGAATGAGTGAGCGCGCCCATGGAGATATAGTTCACCCCCGTCGCCGCGACCTCGGCAATGCGCGGCAATGTCATATTGCCCGACGCCTCAAGCACGATGCGCCCATTGGCAATTTCCACAGCCTGAAGCAGCGTGTTCGTGTCCATATTATCCAGCAACACCACATCCGCGCCGCCTTCGTCCAAGACCTCTTCGAGCTGCGCCAGCGTGTCCACTTCGATCTCGACCCGGATCATATGCGAGGCGTTGGACTTCACCGCCTGCAAGACGGGCCGGATGCCCCCGGCGGCGGCGATGTGATTGTCCTTGATCAGGATCGCATCCGAGAGGGAAAAGCGGTGGTTGAACCCGCCGCCATGCAGCACCGCCTGTTTCTCCACCATCCGCAGCCCCGGCGTGGTCTTGCGGGTGCAGGTGATCCGGGTCTCGGTGCCCTTGGTCTCGGCCACGCAGGCCGCTGTCAGGGTGGCGATGCCCGAAAGCCGCCCGGCAAAGTTAAGCGCCACACGTTCTGCCGACAGGATCGCGGCGGCGGAGCCTTCGATCTCCATCAGCGTGTCGCCTTTGGAAATCGTGCTTCCGTCTTCTTTCAGCGTGCGAACCTCAAGCGTTGGATCGACCAGATGAAAGGCCAGCCGTGCGATCTGCATACCGGAAACGACCCCCTCGGCGCGGGCGCGCAGGCGGGCGGAATAGGTCGTGCCCTCGGGGATCACGCTGCGGGTGGTGACATCGCCATAGGTGCCGAGGTCTTCCATCAGCGCGGCGCGGACCAGCGGCTCTAGGATCAGGTCGGGCAGGGCGGTGGTCATGCGGGAAGTTCCTCAGAGTTGGAGCGGAATGCGGCCGCCTCGGCCAGTGTCAGAAAACTGCGCGCGGCTTCGGGGAGCGTGTCGGGATAATCAGTGCGGCAATGCGCGCCCCGGCTTTCGCGGCGCGCGAGGGCGGCGGCGGTGATCAGTGTCGCGGTGGCGGTCATGTTTTGCAGCTGGGCGCAGTGCGGCTGTGCGGCTTCGATCTGTGCAATCGTGGCAAGGGCACGTTGCAGCCCCTCCGCATCGCGCAGAACGCCGACATGGGCGGTCATGGTTTGGCGTAACTGGGCGACGAGGGTCTCAGCGGGTGTTTCGCCAGCGGGCAGGTCGGGCAGGGCCACCGTTCCGCTGTCGCCGGTGATGCATTCCTCAAGCATGTCCTGCGCCGCGCGGCGGGCAAAGACCAGCGCTTCGAGCAGCCCGTTCGATGCAAGCCGGTTCGCGCCGTGCAACCCTGTCGAGGACGCCTCGCCACAGACCCACAGTCCGGCAAGGCTGGACCGCCCATGTGCATCCGTGGCCACGCCGCCCATGTGGTAATGCGCAGCGGCGGCCACGGGGATCGGTTGGATCACCGGGTCAATGCCGTTGCGGGCACAGGCGGCTGCGACGGCGGGATACTCGGCCAGCACCGCAGGGCCCAAGGCCGCACGGGTGTCGAGCATGGGGCGCAGGCCCGCTTGGGTCTGGGCAAAGATCGCGCGGGCCACGATGTCACGCGGGGCGAGTTCGGACAGCGGGTGGACCTCGGTCATGAACCGCACCCCCTCGCGGTTGATCAGATGCGCGCCGGCACCGCGCAGGGCTTCGGTTGCCAAGGGGGCGGGGTCTTCGCCGCAGTCGATGGCGGTGGGGTGGAACTGCACGAATTCTGCATCGGCGATGAGCGCGCCTGCCCGTGCCGCCATGCCGATCACCTGCCCCCGGATCCGTGCCGGGTTGGTCGTCAGCGCATACAGCCCGCCCGACCCGCCCCCCGCCAGCAAGACCCCCGCACCGCGCAACATTACGGGCGCAGAGCCCTCGGGCCGGGCCATTTCAATCTCAACGCCGGTGACTTTGCTGCCGTCGCTGTCCAATCCGCGTGCCAACACGCCTTCAAGCACTTGGATCGACGGGGTATTGCGCACCCGCTCGATCAAGGCGCGCATGATCTCGGCCCCGGCCTGATCGCCCTGCACCCGCACCACACGCGCGAAACTATGTGCCGCCTCGCGGGACATGACATAGCCGCCATCGGGGCTGCGGTCGAAAGCGGTGCCAAAGTCGGTCAGGGCAAGGATATGGGCGCGGGCCTCTTCCGTCACGGTCGCCGCGACGCGCGCTTCTACCGTGCCAGCACCGGCGGCGATGGTGTCCAGCGCATGCGCCTCGGGGCTGTCGGCCTGCGCCATCGCGGCGGCCACCCCGCCCTGCGCCCAAGCAGAACTGGCCCCCGAACCAAGCGGATCAGGCGAGATCAGCAAAACGGGGCGCGGCGCAAGGCAAAGCGCGGCATAAAGCGCGCCGAGGCCCGCACCAACGATGATGATCCTGCCGGTTGTGATCTCTTGCACCGGCGCGGCCCTCAGAGGCCGAGTTCGCGGGAGAGGTCGATCATCCGCTGCACCGCGACGCGCGCTTTTTCAGAGACTTCCGCCTCGACCTCGACCGCGCCAGACATGGTGTGCAGCGACCACAGCACCTTTTCGAGCGTGATCTTCTTCATGTAGGGGCACATGTTGCAGGGGCCGACGAAATCGACTTCGGGCAGCTCATCCGCGATGTTCGACGCCATGGAGCATTCGGTGACCAGCATCGCTTTCGCCGGTTTCTCGCGGTGAACATAGTCCAGAATGCCGCTGGTCGAGCCCGAAAAATCAGCCTCGGCCACCACATCTGGTGGACATTCGGGGTGCGCGATGATGCGGGTGTCGGGGTTCCACTCGCGGTAATCGGCGATGTCTTTCGCGGTATATCGTTCGTGCACGATGCAGGCCCCGTCCCACCAGACGATGCGTTTCTCGGGCACCTGTTTGGCAATGTTCTGGGCGAGGTATTTGTCGGGCGTCATGATGACGGTGTCGCTTTCCATCGCGGCGACGATCTGCGCGGCGTTGGAAGAGGTGCAGCAGATGTCTGACGCGGCTTTCACCTCGGCTGTGGTATTCACGTAAGTCACCACCGGCGCGCCGGGGTATTGCGCGCGCATCTGGGCCACACCCTCGGCGGTGATGCTTTCGGCCAGCGAACAGCCCGCTTCCATGTCGGGGATCAGCACGGTTTTCGACGGGTTCAGGATTTTCGAGGTCTCGGCCATGAAATGCACGCCGCACTGCACGATCACATCGGCCTCAACCTCGGTCGCCTTGATCGCCAGTTGCAGGCTGTCGCCCACGAAATCGGCGATGCCGTGATAGATGTCGGGCGTCATGTAGTTATGCGCAAGGATGACCGCGTTACGCTCTTTTTTCAGCTTGTTGATCGCGGCGACATAGGGGGCGTGAATGGCCCAATCGGGGGGCGAAACGACACGGTCCATCTTGGCGTAGATATCGGCCATTTCAGCCGCCAGCGCTGGCGATGGCGCGAGGTCATAGTGGCGCTCAAGCTCGCTGGGCGAAAAGATTTCATCACGCATGGTCGGTCCCCCTCCGGCCTTGGCGCGTGTCACGGCACCGCGCTGGACACCACACCCGGCGTGCTGGCCATAGACGACTGGCAGGGTTTGGGCAAGCCAATACCCTTTATGACAGGGCGCTCAGCCTTTGTGGATCAGGTGAATTTGCGGAACAATCGGGTCTGATCGAACATCTCTTCCAGCCGCTCGGCCCGGTCTTTGGTGTCGGCCCAATTGATGTCCTGCATGGCCGAGATCACGCTTTCCACCAGCAAAAGCGTCGCCGCCGCACTGTCCCAAGCCGAGGGCGCGACGATCCGGCTGGAGAAACAGATGTCGGCAAGGCTATGCACCGGAGAGCGCCACTGGTCGGTAAAGAGGATGATCTTGGCCCCCCGCGCATGGGCCATCTCAGCCAGTTTCAAGGTGTTGTTCTCATAGCGGCGCACGTCAAAGATGACGAAAACATCGCCTTCGCCCACGTCCAGGAGGTAATGCGGCCATGCGTTGGAGGTGGACTGGATATGGGTCACTTTCGGGCGGATGATCTGCGCGTGCAAAAACAGATATTCCGCCATCGTATGCGTGATGCGCCCGCCCACGATATAAAGTGGGTGCGCGGTATCGGCGATCATGGCGCAGGCACGGTCAAAAGTCGCCGGTTCAATCTGGCCGAGGGTGTGACGGATATTGTCGATCACCGCGTCGGTGAAACGGTTCAGCACATGGCCCGAGGGCGCGCCTTCGGTCCATGTGTCGTGTTTGGCGATGGGGTTCTTGGCCTTGGCCTTTAGCTCTTCGCGCAACTCGTTCTGAAACTCGGGGTAACCCTTGAACCCCAGCTTTTGCACCATTCGCGCCACGGTGGGGGTAGAGACATTTGCGTCCTTCGCCAGCGCCGTCAGCGGGCCGAGGCCAGAGGCGGGGTAATTCTCAAGAATCGAATGGGCAAGTTGGCGTTCCGCACGGGTCAGCCGGTCCAGTTCTTGCTGGATACGGTCGGAAATGGTCAGCGTCGGTTCAGCCATGGATGCCCCTCTTTTGACGAGTAATAACACAAACTGAACGGCGTTGTAATAAATTTTACATTATTCTGTTGACAGAAGCCCCCCGCCCGAATGAGGTTTGATCAACTGAGGGGGACAAGGTGTCAGAGCAGACAGATCTTTCGAATGAAGCCGTCGAGGTGATCAACGCCGGAGCCAAGGCGCCGCTGGTGTTAGTCTGCGAACATGCGGCGCGTGAGATACCTGCCTGCTTTGATGGTCTTGGTCTGGATGCTGCGGCCCGCGAAAGCCATGTGGCATGGGATCCCGGCGCTCTGGCCGTGGCGCGGGCGATGGGGCAGGATTTAGACGCCGTGCTGGTTGCCGGGCGCGTCTCGCGGCTCGTCTACGATTGCAACCGCCCGCCCGAAGCCCCCGGCGCGATGCCAGCGCAAAGCGAGATTTTTGCGATCCCCGGCAATGCGTCACTTGATGACGCGGGCCGGGCCGAGCGGGTGACGCGCTATTACGAGCCCTTCCGCGCGACCCTTGCCGCGACGATCAAGCGGGTCGATGCGCCCGCGATCGTGACGGTGCATAGTTTCACGCCCATTTACCACGGCAAATCGCGCCGTGTGGAAATCGGCATCCTGCATGACAGTGACGCACGGCTGGCGGATGCGATGCTAGCGGTGGCGCCAGAGTTCACGGACCTAACGGTCGAGCGCAACGCGCCCTATGGCCCCCAAGACGGGGTAACCCATACGCTCAAGGAACACGGTTTGGCGCATGGCCATCCGCATGTCATGCTTGAGATCCGTAATGACCTGATCACAACCGAGGCCGAGCAACAGCAGATGGCCGCGATGATCAGCAATTGGTTGCGTGCCGCGCTGATGCGGCCCGAAATGAATGACGCGATGAAGGACGCCAAACCATGAAATTCATGCGTGGCTATATCCGGGGCATCGACGCGATGAACCGACGGATCGGGCGGATCATGATGTATGGCATCTTTGTCCTGATGGGGGTGCTTTTGTGGTCGACCGTCAGCAAAGCGTTTTTCGTGCCCTCGCTTTGGACGCTGGAAATGGCCCAATTCATCATGGTGGGTTACTACATCCTAGGCGGGCCCTATTCGATCCAACTCGGCTCGAACGTGCGGATGGACCTGCTCTATGGCGATTGGTCGCTCCGCCGCAAAGCGTGGTTTGACCTCTTCACCGTCTTCTTCCTGATCTTCTATCTCTGCGTGCTGCTCTATGGCGCGGTNAGNTCNANCGCCTATTCGNTGGGCTATTGGGGGACCGAGCCGTTTAGCTTTTTCGGTGGGTTGNTCACNGGGNCCGAAGAGATCGGCCATATGGAGAAATCCAGTTCCGCTTGGCGGCCCTACCTCTGGCCNATCAAGGTCGTGATGATCGTCGGTATCTTTCTGATGCTGCTGCAATGTCTGTCCGAGCTCNNGAAAGACGTGCTGCGGCTCAANGGTGAGGCCATCTGATGTCCTATGAAATGATTGCGACATTGATGTTCTCNTCNATGATGCTGATGCTNCTGACCGGCCAGCGGGTGTTTGGCGCCATCGGCTTTATCGCNGTGGTCTCGGCGCTGCTGCTNTGGGGNGACAAGGGCGGCTATGACATCGGTTTNGCCGCCGCGATGAANCTGATGAAATGGTATCCGCTGCTGACGCTGCCNATGTTCATCTTCATGGGCTATGTCCTNAGCGAGAGCCGCATCGCCGATGACCTTTATAAGATGTTCCACGTCTGGATGGGCGGCGTACGCGGCGGGCTGGCGATTGGGACGATTGGCTTGATGGTGCTGATCTCGGCCATGAACGGGCTGAGCGTGGCGGGGATGGCGATTGGCTCGACCATTGCGCTGCCGGAATTGCTGAAACGTGGCTATGACAAAAGGATGGTGACGGGGGTGATCCAAGCGGGGTCGAGCCTTGGCATCCTCGTGCCGCCCTCGGTGGTGCTGGTGCTTTACGCGATGATCGCGCGGCAGCCGGTGGGCCAGCTGTGGCTCGCGGGGGTGATCCCGGGGCTGATGATGGCGGCGATGTTCATTGCCTATATCGTGATCCGGTGCCGCATGAACCCTGAGCTTGGTCCCATCCTCTCAGCCGAAGATCGTGACATCCCCCGTGCCGAAAAGCTGCGCCTTTTGCGGGCTGGCATCCTGCCGCTGGTGATCTTTGCGGTGATGATGGTGCCGTTTGTGCGCGGCTGGACCAGCCTTGTGGAAAGTTCGGCCATCGGGGCAGGGGCGGCCTTCCTCGCTGCCGTGCTGAAAGGCCGAATGACGCGTGAGGTTTTCGAGAACTCCGTCCGCAACACCCTCGGCATCACCTGCATGTTCATGTGGATCATCCTCGCCGCCTTGGCCTTTGGCGCGGTCTTTGACGGGCTGGGCGCGGTTAAGGCGATTGAGAGCCTCTTTACCGAGAAGATGAACCTGAGCCCGTGGATGATCCTGATCATGATGCAGCTCAGCTTTATCATCATGGGCACCTTCCTTGATGACACCGCGATGCTGGTCATCGTGGCCCCGCTCTATGTGCCGCTCGTCGGTGCGCTGGGCTTTGATCTGATCTGGTATGGTATCCTTTATACGATCACCACGCAGATCGCCTATATGACGCCGCCGTTTGGCTATAACCTGTTCCTGATGCGCGCCATGGCCCCGCCAGAGATTACCCTGCGCGACATCTATGCTTCGATCACGCCCTTCGTGCTGGTGATGGTCTTGGCGCTGATACTCGTCATGGTCTTCCCGCAGATCGCGACATGGCTGCCCGATTACATCTACGACAAATAACAATGAGAGCCGCGCAAAGACGGCCTGACATTTCAACAAAGGAGAGACGTATGACCACTCGCAGAAAGTTTCTATCCGGGGCCGCCGTTGCCGCCCCAGCGGCCCTCGCCGCGCCCTCCATCGTTCATGCCCAAGCGCCGATCAAATGGCGCATGCAGACCTATGCCGGGGCTGCCTTGGGTGAGCAGGTGACCAAACCCGCCGTCGATTACATCAACGCCGCCGCCAATGGCGAGATGGAGATCGAACTGTTCTACGCCGACCAGATCGTCCCCACCGGCGAGCTGTTCCAGGCCATGCAGCGCGGCACCATCGACATGGTGCATTCCGATGATGACTCCATGGCTTCGCCCACGCCCTTGCAGCAGTTCGGCGGCTATTTCCCCTTTGCCACCAAGCACATCCTCGACGTGCCGGTGCTGTTCAACCAATATGGGTTGGCCGACATTTGGAAAGAAGAATACGCCAAGGTTGGGGTCGAATGGCTGTCGGCTGCGGGTCAGGACCCCTGTAACTTCAACACCACCAAAGAGATCAAATCGGTCGCCGATCTGGATGGTCTGAAGCTCTACACCTTCCCCACCGCGGGCCGCTTCCTGTCGAAGTTCGGCGTGGTGCCGGTGAACATTCCTTATGAGGACGCCGAAGTTGCCGTGCAGACCGGCGAGTTGGACGGCATGGCGTGGTCGGGCATCACCGAAGACTACACCGTCGGCTGGGCCGATGTGACCGACTACTTCCTCACCAACAACATCTCGGGTGCTTGGATCGGTTCGTTCTTCGTCAACCAGCAGCAATGGGCCGATCTGCCGGATCACCTCAAGCAGTTGGTCATGGCGGGGATCGAAGCGGGCCACACCTACCGCAACCAATGGTACTGGGGCGGCGAGGCGCGTCTGCGCGCGCAGGGCGACAAGCTCAAGCTCAGCACCGTGCCTGCCGACGAATGGGCCGAGGTTGAAAACGCGGCCAAGGACTTCTGGACCGAGATCGCCGAAGAAGGCGAAGTGCATGCCAAGATCGTGCAGATCTTCCGCGACTATAACGACGTTATCAACAAAGCCGGTCCGCCCTACACCAACGGCTGAACCGACTACCGGGGGCGCGCTGCCTGCGCCCCCGCCTTACCCCCTGAAGTGGACAGAACATGCCCGGCACACTGACATTCGACGCGCTGAAAAAACTGGTCAAAGAGGGATCCGTCGACACGGTCCTTGCCTGCCTTGTGGATATGCAGGGCCGGTTGATGGGCAAGCGCTTCCATGCGGTTAACTTTGTCGAAACCTCTTACAAAGAGACCCATTGCTGCAATTACCTGCTGGCCACCGACCTTGAGATGAGCACGCCCGAGGGCTTTGCCTCTACCTCTTGGGAAACGGGTTATGGCGACTATGTAATGCAGCCCGACCTTGAGACGATCCGCCCGGTGCCGTGGCTGGAGGGCACGGTGATGGTGCTTTGCGACGTGCTGGATCACGACACGCATTCCCCGGTGCCCCATTCCCCCCGCGCCATGTTGAAAAAACAGATCGCGCGGCTGAAGGAACTGGGCTTCGACGCCATGATGGCGACGGAGTTGGAGTTCTTCCTGTTTGAGCAGAGCTTTGACACAATCCGCAAGGGCGGCTACCGCGACCTCACGCCGATCAGCGGCTATAACGAGGATTACAACATCCTTCAGACCACCAAGGAAGAGAACGTGATGCGCCCGCTGCGCAACCATCTCTTCGCCGCCGGTCTGCCGATCGAGAACACCAAGGGCGAAGCCGAAGCCGGTCAGGAAGAGCTTAACATCCGCTATTCAGCGGCGCTCGACTGTGCCGACTACCACACGATTGCCAAACATGCGGTCAAGGAGATCGCGTGGCAGCAGGGCCATGCAGCGAGCTTCCTGCCCAAGTGGCATAAGGACCGTGTCGGCTCCTCCAGCCACGTCCACCAGTCGCTGTGGAAAGACGGCAAGCCGATGTTTGTCGATGGTGACGACGAGTTGGGCGTGTCTGACCTGATGCGGCATTATATGGCCGGTTTGATCGCCTATGCGCCGGAATATACCTATTTCCTCGCGCCCTATATCAACAGCTACAAGCGTTTCGCCAAAGGCACCTTTGCCCCGACCAAAACCGTCTGGTCCGTCGACAACCGCACCGCTGGGTTCCGCCTATGTGGGGCGGGGACCAAGGGCGTGCGCGTCGAATGCCGTATTGGCGGATCGGACTTGAACCCTTATCTGGCGCAGGCGGTCATGCTGGCCGCCGGGATCAAAGGGATCGAAGACAAGATGGAACTGGCCCCGCCCACACGCGGCGATGCTTACGGCGAGTCCGATGCTGTCGATATCCCCCAGACCCTGCGGGCAGCAACCGAGACCCTGCGCGGTTCGACGTTCTTGCGCGAGGTGTTGGGCGACGATGTAGTGACCCATTACACCCGCGCGGCGGAATGGGAGCAGGAAGAATATGACCGGGTGGTGACCGATTGGGAAATCGCCCGCGGCTTTGAAAGGGCCTGAGAATGACGACGGTAAAATGTATCTCTCCGATTGACGGTTCGGTCTATGCGGAACGCGAAACCCTAAGCAACGATGCGGCGCTTGAGGCTGTTGCCCGCGCCCGCAAAGCGCAAAAGGCATGGGCGGCGCGGCCTTTGCAGGAGCGTGTCGATCTGGTGATGGGCGCGCTGAAAGAGATTGAGAATTCGACCGACCGGATGACAACCGAGCTGGCCCATCAGATGGGCCGTCCGGTGCGCTACGGCGGCGAATTCGGAGGCTTGCAGGAGCGCACCAGCCACATGGCAAAGATCGCTGCCGATGCGCTTGCCCCCACGGTGATCGAAGACAGCGCGGCCTTTTCGCGCAAGATCATGCGCGAGCCGCATGGCGTAGTCTTTGTCGTGGCACCGTGGAACTATCCCTATATGACCGCGAACAACACCATCGCGCCGGCGCTCATTGCCGGGAATTCGGTGATCCTAAAGCATGCCTCGCAGACCATTTTGGTCGGCGAACATCTGGCCGATGCCTACCGCGCGGCGGGCGTGCCTGAAGATGTCTTCCAGAACGTTGTGCTGAGCCATGACACCACCTCGGCGCTGATCGCCGACAATGCGTTCGATTTCGTCAACTTTACCGGTTCCGTCGGTGGCGGGCAGGCGATGGAGCGTGCAGCGGCGGGCACTTTCACCGGCGTGGCGACCGAGTTGGGCGGCAAAGACCCCGCCTATGTCCGGGCCGATGCCAATCTCGACGCGGCCGTCGATGGTGTGATGGACGGCGCGATGTTCAACGCGGGTCAATGCTGCTGCGGGATCGAGCGGATCTATGTACACGAAAGCCTCTATGACGCTTTCGTTGAAAAGGCTGTGGCTTGGGTGAACAACCTCAACCTCGGCAATCCGTTGGAAGAAGCCACGACGCTTGGCCCGATGGCCAACGTACGTTTCGCCAATGAGGTCCGCGCACAGATCGATGAGGCCGTTGCGGCAGGTGCCAAGGCGCATATCGAAAAGATGCCCTCCGACGATGGCGGTGCCTATCTGACGCCGCAGGTCCTGACCGATGTGACCCACGAAATGCGCGTCATGCGCGACGAAAGCTTTGGCCCCGTAGTCGGCATCATGCCGGTGAAGGACGACGAAGAAGCCATTGCGCTGATGAACGACAGCCAATTTGGTCTGACCGCTGCGATCTTTACCGCTGACGCTGATGCCGCCGAAGCCATTGGCCAGCGACTGGAAACCGGCACCGTCTTCATGAACCGTGCCGATTACCTTGACCCGGCGCTTTGCTGGACCGGCTGCAAGCAGACCGGGCGCGGCGCGGGCCTGTCTGAACTGGGCTATCACGCGCTGACACGCCCCAAATCCTACCACCTCAAGAAAGCCTGAGACATGTCCCTGACTGCCAATTGGTCTTACCCCACCGCCATCCGTTTCGGCACGGGCCGCATTAAAGAGATCGCCGAGGCCTGCGCCGCTGCGGGTATCAAAAACCCCCTGTTGGTCACCGACAAAGGGCTGGCCTATCTGCCGATCACCCAGTCCACGCTCGACCTGATGGAGGCGGCTGGCCTTGGCCGCGCGATGTTCTCGGACGTTGACCCGAACCCGACCGAGATGAACGCCAAAGCGGGCATCAAGGTCTACCGCGACGGCGGCCATGACGGCGTGATCGCCTTTGGCGGCGGCTCGGGGCTTGATCTGGGCAAGGTCATTGCCTTCATGGCGGGCCAAACGCGCCCCCTGTGGGATTTTGAGGATATTGGGGACTGGTGGACCCGCGCCGACCCCGATGGCATTGCGCCTATCGTGGCTGTTCCGACGACGGCTGGCACCGGGTCTGAAGTGGGCCGCGCAAGCGTGATCACCAATTCCCAGACCCATGAGAAAAAGATCATCTTCCACCCTAAAATGCTGCCCGCCGTCGTGATCTGCGACCCGGAGCTGACCGTGGGCATGCCGCCGATGATCACCGCAGGCACCGGGATGGATGCTTTCGCCCACTGCCTCGAAGCCTTCTGCTCGCCGCATTACCACCCGATGAGCCAGGGTATGGCGCTGGAAGGCATGCGTCTGGTCAAGGAATATCTGCCGCGGGCCTATGCCGATGGTACTGATCTTGAGGCGCGCGGGCATATGATGTCTGCTGCGGCCATGGGCGCCACGGCGTTTCAAAAGGGTCTGGGTGCCATCCATGCCATCAGCCACCCGATTGGCGCGGTGCATCACACGCACCACGGCACCACCAACGCGGTCGTCATGCAGCCCGTCCTGCGCATGAACCGCCCCGCCATTGAGGACCGTCTGGCCAAAGCGGCAGCCTATCTCGATATCGTCGGCGGCTTTGATGGCTTCTATGATTTCGTCGGCAAGTTGAATGCGGAGTTGAATATCCCCGCTAATCTGACCGCCCTTGGCGTGATCGAACCCGACATTGACGCGCTGGTGGCCTCGGCTTTGCAAGACCCAAGCTGCGGCGGCAACCCGATTGAACTGACCAAAGAGAATGTCACGCAGCTGCTGCGCGACTGCTTTTAAAACGCAAAACAGGGGGCCGGATCATCGGCCCCCTGTTTATTAAAAATCAGTGAAACGTCGGATTATTCAGTCGTTTTGGCTTCTTCCATATCCACTTCAGTAACCTCGGGCCCGACCGAGACCAAATACGCCCAAACATCCTTGGCGTCTTCTTCATCTTTCAGACGGTAAGACATCTTGGATTTGGCGCGGTTCGTGTCGAGATAGCTGGCCAGAAACTTCTTGGGATCGGCAACATATCCGGTGAAGTCTTCTTCGTTCCACGCCAGCCCGGCTTCGCCGGCTTCAACGATGAAATCGCCATAGCGGTAGTCTTCGACCGACCCCGCCACGCGGTTGTAGATTCCATAAAGGTTCGGCCCGGTGCGGCCGCCTTTTTGGATGTCATTGCCTTCATCATCTTGGATCATGTGGCAGCTTTTGCATTTACGAAAGACCTTTTCCCCGGCTTCGGCATCACCGGAGGCATGGCTTTCTGCCCATAGGGGCGTGGCCCCAAGGCAAATGGCGAAGATCGACGCGATACGCATGTTCATTGTGAGTTCCTTTGTCTGGCTGATTTGAAACTAGCGTTTTGGGCGAGGGGGTAAAGCATATCGTCTGCGCCAAAAGGTAGCACGGGCGGGCTGCGGGCCGGTTAGCGGTTGAGACCAAGGGGAATTCCTCCGATAACTGCCGGTGAATTTCTTCTGCTTCGAGGGTGAGATGAACACAACGGCGAGCCGCCTCTGATGGAGATCATGGTCCCCGCTTGGGTCGACGGCACCCTGCAACCGGTTGAAAAACTCGCCGCGCATGAACGCGGTTTGCGGCATATGGCGGTCTCGGTCTTTGTAATTGCCGAGGGCAGGTTGCTGCTGCAGCAGCGCGCGCTTGGCAAATACCACACCCCCGGCCTCTGGGCGAATACCTGCTGCACGCATCCGCAATGGGACGAGCCGCCCCAAGCCTGCGCCACACGACGTTTGGACGAGGAGTTGGGGATCACCGGGTTGGACCTTCAGCATCGCGGCCAAGTCGAATACCGCGCCGATGTTGGCGGCGGGTTGATAGAGCATGAGGTTGTTGAGGTATTCCTTGCCCATGCAGACCCGGCGTTGTCGATCACGGAAAACCCCGATGAGGTGATGGCGACGCGCTGGATCAGCCTGAGCGATCTACACACCAACCTCGCGCAGAGCCCCGAAGAATATACGCCTTGGTTGCGGATCTACATGGCCGAACACGAAGGCTTGATCCTCGGCGGCGGGGCGATGGAATAATAGAAAGGCGGGCCAGAGATGACCGAAGACATGCAAGACCAAAAGACACGCGCGGCGGACTGGTTCCGCAAGCTACGCGATGACATCGTTCAGGCGTTCCATGACATTGAAGCGCGTCATGTCGGGGAAGAAGAGGCCGGACGTTTCGTGGTCAGCAACACAACCCGCACCGCGCCTGATGGGTCCGACGCTGGCGGCGGTGAGATGTCTGTCATGCGCGGCGGGCGCGTGTTTGAGAAGGTGGGCGTGAATATCTCCACCGTTTACGGCACCTTGGGTGAACGGGCGCAAGTGGCGATGGCCGCGCGCAAAGGACTGCCGGGCATGGCCGATGATCCGCGGTTTTGGGCATCGGGCATCAGTCTGGTCGCGCATATGCAAAACCCGCATGTGCCTGCCGTGCACATGAACACCCGCATGTTCTGGACCCCTCATGCGTGGTGGTTCGGCGGTGGGGCGGATTTGAATCCTTGTATTGAGTATGACGAGGACACCGCCTATTTCCATGCCGAGATGAAGGCCGCCTGTGACCCCCATAGCGCCACGCTCTATGATGAGCTGAAGGCTTGGGCGGATGAGTATTTCTACATCCCGCACCGCAAACGTGCGCGGGGTGTGGGCGGTATCTTTTATGACGACCGCAACAGCGGCGATTGGGAGGCGGATTTCGCGCTGACCCAAGACGTTGGCCGGGCGTTTCTCCCCGCTTATGTACCGCTGGTCGATAAGCGGCGCGAGATGGACTGGGACATGGACGATAAGGATGTGCAGTTCCGCCACCGTGGGCTCTATGCGGAGTATAACCTTGTTTATGATAGGGGGACGAAGTTCGGGCTTGAGACGGGGCATGACCCTGATGCGGTGCTGATGAGCCTGCCGCCTATGGCGAAGTGGGTTTGAGCTAACTATCCCGGCCCGAAATCAAGCCGCAGGCGCCGGGCCATCGCCTGCCCGCCCGTCACGCCGGAGGCGTGCCTCCATATTTGGCGCACCTTCGGTGCGAACGGGTAGGCGATTTGGAGAGGCTGGGCATGACTTCGTGAAGGCACATCACGGTTGAACCATAAAGTGGCATGAGCCATCGTCTCATCGCCGACCCGCGGGCAGGCGATGGCCCTCATTGTAAGATGCGGAGGTTCAGCCTCGCGTCCCGCGCACCGTATCAATCATCAACTGCACATTCTCCGGATCCGCATCCGGCGTGATTCCATGCCCGAGATTAAAGATATGCGGCCCCTTCGCCAGCGCGTCGACAATCGCGCGTGTCTCTTGCACCAGCGCATCCCCGCCCGTCACCATATGCGAGGATTTCAGATTGCCCTGCACACAGCCATGCGGCTGCACGTTCTCGGCGACCCATTCTGCGCTCACCGCATCATCCACGGCAATGCAGTCCGCCCCAGTGGCCGCATGCAGATTGGCAAACCGCGCCCCGGCACCGCGCGGGAAGGCGATGATCGGCACGCCCGGATGGCGAGCCTTCAGCGCACTGATGATCTGGCGCAGCGGCTCGGTCGAATAACGGTCAAAATCGGTACCTTGAAGCGATCCGGCCCAGCTATCGAAGAGCTTCACCACCTCGGCCCCGGCTTGGATCTGCATGTCGAGGTATTCGATGGTCGCCAACGTGATCCGCTCCATCAGCGCATCGAACACCTCCGGGTTTTCGTCCTTCAACGCATGAGCTGGCCCCTGATCCGGCGTGCCTTTGCCCGCGATCATATAGGTCGCCACCGTCCATGGCGCGCCTGCGAAACCGATCAGCGTCGTCTCTTCGGGCAGTTCGCGCGACAGGATACGCACGGTCTCGTAAATCGGAGCGAGGTGGTCGTGAATGGCATCCGCTGGTTTCAGCGCTTCCATCTCGGCCTTTGTCGTGATCGTCGACAGGCGCGGGCCTTCGCCCGTGACGAACCACAGGTCGGCACCAAGCGCTTGGGGCACCAGCAGGATGTCCGCAAAGAGGATTGACCCATCAAACCCGTAGCGGCGGATCGGCTGCAACGTCACCTCGGCGGCAAGTTCAGGATTGTAGCACAGCGACAGGAAATCCCCCGCCTTGGCCCGGGTCGCGCGATACTCGGGTAGATAGCGCCCGGCTTGCCGCATCATCCAGATTGGCGGGGTCGGCAGGGTTTCGCCCGCAAGGGCGCGCAGGATGGTCTTATTCGCAGTCATTATGGCGTTCCTAATTGTGGCAAACCCGTAGGTAGCGCAGGTACAGCAGTTGTCAGTTCATGTCGACGGGGGTAGGGATGCGTCATGACGTATCAGCTNCCCACNCCGGCCCGGCCNCTCAACATCGGCACACGCGGATCGCTTCTGGCGCTCGCGCAGGCGAATGAGGTGCGCGACCGGCTCGCCGCCGCCTTTGACCTGCCGTTTGAAGCGTTTACGATCGTGGTGATCAAGACCACGGGCGACAAGATCATCGACCGCCCGCTGAAAGAGATCGGCGGCAAGGGCCTGTTCACCCGCGAGATCGAAGCGGCGCTGCTGGATGGCTCCATCGACATCGCGGTGCATTCGATGAAGGACATGCCGACGCTGCAACCCGGTGGGCTGCTGATCGACACCTATCTGCCGCGCGAGGATTGTCGGGATGCGTTCATCTCGCCGCACCTAAAATCCATCGCCGAGTTGCCCGAAGGCGCGGTGGTGGGCACCTCCAGTCTGCGCCGCCGGGCGCAGGTGAAACTGCGACGGCCCGATTTGGAAGTGGTCGAGTTTCGTGGCAACCTGCAAACCCGTTTGAAAAAGCTGGATGACGGCGTGGCCGAGGCGACTTTTCTTGCCATGGCCGGGCTGAACCGGCTGAAAATGGACGATGTGCCGCAGGCCGCCGTGCATCCCGATGACATGCTGCCGGCCATCGCCCAAGGGGCGATTGGGGTTGAGCGCCGCATCGACGACAGCCGCGCCGCCGACATGTTGGCGGCGATCCATGACCGCGCCACGGGCGAACAACTGGCCGCCGAGCGCGCGTTTCTGGCGACGCTTGACGGCTCTTGCGAGACGCCCATCGCTGGGCTGGCCGAACTCAACGGCACCGAGATGCGCCTGCGCGGCCAGGTGCTGCGCCCGGACGGGTCAGACGCCATCGGCGACGACGTGACCTGCGCCATTTCCGACGGCGCCGCGGCGGGCGAGGCGATGGCCCGCAAGCTTCTGGCCGAGGCCGGACCGGGTTTCTTTGACTGGCGCGAATGATCGGTAATCTCTTCACGCTGAAACAGCTTGAAGCGCTGATCTGGGTCGCAGACCTTGGCAGCTTTCGCCGCGCCGCCGCGCATCTGAANACNACNCANCCNAANATCTCGGCCCGGATNTCNGGGNTGGAGGCNACNNTGGGNGTNACCCTNATGCAGCGCGACGCCGGGTCGATCCGGTTGACCGAAAAGGGCAGCGCGCTGCTGGCCCAAGCCCGCCGTGTCCTGCGCGAGGCAGAAGCGCTGGTCGAGACCGCCGCGCGGCCCGACCTGATCGACGACAGCCTGCGCCTTGGCGTGACCGAAGTGGTTGCCAGCACATGGCTGCGCCCCTTTCTGCGCGCGCTGGCCGAGGTCTATCCCAACCTCACCGTCGAACTTACCGTCGATCTGTCACGCGATCTGGATCAGGAACTCGCCGCCCATGCGCTTGATCTCACCTTGCAAACCGCGCCCTTCTCNACCCCGGCGNGNGGNCAGNTGGACTTGGCGACCTATGACTACATCTGGGTCGCCGCGCCGGAATTGGCCGCGCAGATCGGCCCCGCGGCTGATTTCGACGCCATGCTACGCCATCCGGTGCTGGGCCATGCGCGACATACGCAGGCCCATTCCGATCTNATCGGCCNTTTCGACGGCACGACTGCNCCNAAGGNCCGTTTGGTGCCCTCCAGCAGCCTGTCGGCGGCGATGAACATGGTGCTCGACGGGATGGGCGTGGCNGTGATGCCNCGTGTGATGGTGGCAGCCGCGCTGGCCGATGGGGCGCTGCGGATTCTGCCCGCCGCGTGGCACCCGCGCCCGCTGCAAGTCGCCGCGCGTTATCACGCGGATCGCACGCCCGCCTATGTCACCCGTGCCGCCGAACTGGCCCGGGACTGCGCTCAGGTCTTCGATGCTGAGGATCGAAAAAACCTTTCACACCCATAGAATATAATAATTTGCGCCGATGTTGCGCCCGCCCCTATCCTGCGTCCAAACAGGAGTGAGACATGGCATCAACCATCCGACTGGGCGTAGACATCGGCGGCACCTTCACCGACGTAGTGCTGGAAAAGGGCGGCGAGAGTTTCTCGACCAAAGTGCTGACCACCTATGCCGCGCCCGAGAACGCGATCATCGACGGAATGCATCAGGTCTGCACCAAGGCCGGGGTCACCCCTGCCGACCTGACACAGATCATCCACGGCACCACGCTGGCCACCAATGCGCTGATCGAGCGGCGCGGGGCCAAGACGGCGCTGATCACGACCCAGGGCTTCCGCGACGTGATCGAGATGCGCACCGAAAGCCGGTTTGAGCAATATGATCTGAACCTCAATCTCCCCGAGCCACTGCTGCCACGCCAGATGCGCTACACGGTGGAAGAGCGCGTCGATGCCACCGGCGCGGTTCTGCTGCCGCTCGACCGTACCGAGGTCGAAGCCTTGGCCGACCGTATCGCGGACGCCGGCTATGACAGCGTCGCCGTGGGGCTGATCCATTCCTACCTGAACGACGCGCATGAACGGCTGATCCGCGAGGTGCTAGAAGAGCGGCTGCCGGGGGTCATGGTCTCGATCTCTTCCGAGGTCTCACCGCAGATGCGCGAGTATGAGCGGTTCAACACCGTGGTCGCCAATGCCTATATCAAGCCTCTGATGAANNNCTACCTNGGGCGGCTNGAAGGGCGGCTNCANNAGGAAGGTGTCTCCTGCAACATCTTCCTNATGCACTCGGGCGGCGGCATCATCTCGATCGAAAGCGCNGCCGAATTCCCNGTGCGGCTGGTGGAATCCGGCCCGGCGGGNGGNGCGGTCTTTGCCGCGAACATCGCCGCGCGCTATGGGCTCGACAAGGTGCTGAGCTTCGACATGGGCGGCACCACGGCCAAGATCTGCCTGATCAAGAACCAGACGCCTAAGACCAGCCGAGTGTTCGAAGTGGCGCGGACCTACCGTTTCAAGAAAGGCTCCGGCATGCCGATCTCGATCCCGGTGATCGACATGGTGGAGATCGGTGCAGGCGGTGGCTCGCTCGCGCATGTCGACGCCATGCGGCAAATCCGGGTCGGGCCGGAAAGTGCGGGCTCTGAGCCCGGGCCGGCCTGCTACGGGCGGGGCGGTGAGAAGCCTGCCGTGACCGATGCTGATCTTGTGCTGGGCAAGCTCGACCCCGACAATTTCGCGGGCGGCTCGATCCGCCTCGACACCACAGGCTCTGAAGGCGCGTTGCAAAATGTCATCGGCAAGGAATTGGACATGGACGCCGCCACCGCCGCCTTTGGGCTGGCCGAAGTGGTGGACGAAAACATGGCCAATGCCGCGCGGGTGCATGCGGTGGAAAACGGCGAGGATCTCAGCGACTACACGATGATCGCCTTCGGCGGTGCGGCCCCGCTGCACGCCGGGCGGCTCTGTGAGAAACTGGGCGTTGAACGCCTGCTGGTGCCGCCTGGTGCCGGGGTCGGCTCGGCCATCGGGTTCCTGCGCGCGCCGTTTAGCTTCGAGGCCAATCGCTCGGTCTATATGAAGCTGTCGGATTTCGACGCGGGCCGCATCAAGACGCTGTTGGCCGAACTGCAGGAAGAGGCCACTGGCTTTGTCCGCAACTGCGACGCCGGGGCGGAAATCCTGTCGGAATACAAAGTCTACATGCGCTACAGCGGGCAGGGCTGGGAGATCCCCATCGTGCTGGACGAGGCAGACGCCCTAAACCCCAATGCCGTCCGGTTCGAGGCGCTTTTTGAGGCGGATTACGCCAAGCTTTTCGGTCGTACCGTCGAGGGGTTGGATATCGAGATCACGGTCTGGTCGGTCAATGCCACCACCCCGCCCGAGGCGGTCGCCCGCACCGCAGAGCAGTCTCCGGGTGCGGCGGCAGATGTGGCTCTAACACGGCGTATGTTCGACCCGGCGCTCGCCGAATACTGCGATGCCGACGTGGTCCTGCGCGCCCAGATGGCCCCCGGCCAGACCGCCCAAGGCCCCGCCGCGATCACCGAGGATGAGACGACGATCATCCTGCCCGCGTCACGCCGCGCCATCTGCCAGCCGGACGGCTGCATCGACATCACCGTGAAAGGGTAAGCCCATGGCACAGACACATTCAAACGTCGCCTATCAGGTCATGTGGAACCGGCTGATCTCGGTCGTTGAGGAACAGGCGCAGGCGCTGGTGCGCACAGCCTTCTCGACTTCGGTGCGCGAGGCGGGGGACCTTTCGGCAGGCGTCTATGATACCGACGGTCAAATGTTGGCGCAGGCGGTCACCGGCACACCCGGCCACGTCAACGCCATGGCCGACGCGGTGGCGCATTTCATCCGGCGCATTGGGCGGCAGAACATCCTCGAAGGCGATGTCTATATCACCAACGACCCTTGGGAAGGGACAGGCCATCTGCATGACATCACCATGGTCACGCCGTCCTTTCACCGCGGCAAGCTGGTCGGCTTCTTTGCCTGTACCGCGCATATCGTCGACATCGGCGGGCGTGGCTTTGGTGCGGATGCGGCGAGCGTCTACGAAGAAGGGCTCTACCTGCCGATCATGAAATTCGCCGATGCGGGCAAGGTCGACGCGACACTGGTGCGGATCATCCGTGGCAACGTGCGCGAGCCGGATCAATTGGTCGGCGACATCTACGCGCTCACCACCTGCAACGAGATCGGCCACCGCCGGTTGATCGACATGATGGAGGAGTTTGCCCTCGACGATCTCACCGGCATCGCGGGTTTCATCCTCGACAATTCCCGCCGCGCCACGCTGGAGCGGATCGCGGCGCTGCCACGCCAGCAGGCGACCGGCGAGATGACGATCGACGGCTTCGACACGCCGATCACGCTGAAGGTCACGGTGAGCATCGAAGAAGATCACATCCTGTCGGATTTCGCGGGCACCAGCGGGATCGACAAAAAGGGCATCAACTGCCCGCTGGTCTATACCAAGGCCTATGCCTGCTACGCGCTGAAATGCGCCATCGCGCCGGAGATTCCCAACAACGCCGCCTCGCTAGAGCCGTTTCGGATCACCGCGCCGGAAAACACCATCGTCAACGCGGTGCACCCGGCACCCGTGGCCCTGCGGCACATCGTCGGTCACTTCGTGCCCGATACAGTCTACGCGGCGCTGGATCAGATCCTGCCCAATCTTGTCCCTGCCGAGGGCGCGGGTTGCCTGTGCAACTTCCAAGTCAGCCTGCGCCCGCGCACGGATGCGCAAGCCCCCACAGGCGCGCGCCGGGCCGAGGTGCTGACCTTCAACTCCGGGGGCTCGGGCGCGCGGCCAGAACACGACGGGCTGAATGCCACGGCCTTCCCTTCGGGCGTGATGACCATGCCGGTGGAGGCCACGGAACATGCCGGTCCTGTGGTGATCTGGCGCAAAGAACTGCGCCCCGACAGCGGCGGCGCGGGTCGCCAGCGCGGGGGGCTGGGGCAGTACATGGAAGTCAGCGCCCGCGCGGGGCATGAGTTCGACATGCAGGCGATGTTCGACCGCGTCGATCACCCCGCCCGTGGGCGGCAGGGCGGCGCCCCCGGTGCCCCGACCACCATCGCCCGCGACGATGGCACGCCGATGCGCGGCAAGGGCAAACAGTTCGTGCCGCATGGGGCAAAGGTGATGATGGCCTTTCCGGGGGGCGCGGGCTACGGCCCCGCCACCGAGCGCCCCAAGGACTTGGTGAAACGCGACCTTTTGCGCGGCTATATAAGCGCCGAGGTGGCTGCGGCGGACTATGGGCTGAGCGCCGAAGACATCCGCGAGGTGCAAGAGGCGATCTGCAAAGGCATGGACCTGTGAAAGAGTTATCGCTCAAGGGTTTATAAGCGCACGGGGGTCATTGACTGTTACAAAGCGCGGGTGTTCCTTGGCCGCATCATGCCAAGAGGAACCCAGTGATGTATGTGATTGACCCCCCAAAGCAAAGCAGCCTTGCCGTTCAAGGGACCAGCGACCGTTTCCCGGTGCGGCGCGTCTTTTGCGTGGGCCGTAACTATGAGGCGCATGTGCTTGAGATGGGCAATGACATGCGCGACCCGCCGTTCTTTTTCACCAAACCCGCCGATGCCACGCTCGATACGCCCTGCACTGTGCCCTATCCGCCGCTGACCGAGGATTTCCACTTTGAGGCAGAGCTTGTCATCGCCATCGGCAAGGGCGGCGCAAACATCGCAGAAGCGGATGTGATGGATCACATCTGGGGCGCATCTGTGGGCATCGATTTCACCCGCCGCGACCTTCAGGCACAGGCCAAGAAGATGGGCCGCCCGTGGGACTGGTCTAAGGCGTTTGATAATTCCGCGCCCATCGCACCAATCCTGCCCATCGCCGATGTCCCCTCGGTCGAGAAGGGCCGCCTTTGGCTGGCCGTGAACGGCGAGATGAAACAGGAGGCCGATCTGTCGCAGATGATCTGGTCGGTGCGGGAGCATACCGCCACCCTGTCGCAGGCCGTGACCTTGGCACCGGGGGACATCATCATGACCGGCACGCCCGCCGGTGTCGCGGCTGTGCAGCCCGGCGATGTGATCACCGGGGGTGTCGACGGCATCTCTGAGTTCGAGGTCACCGTCGGCCCACGCGCCTAAAGAGCGCGGCCCGGTCTAGGCTCCGGCCAGCGTGCGTTCTGCCCGCGCGCGGGCTTGGGCGGCCAGATCTGGCAGACCGCTCTTTTCATAGACCGCGCCCAGCATCAGGTTCAGCGGCACGCCTTCGGGGTCATAGGTGCGGCGCATCTCAAGCACCTGCTGCGCGGCAGAGGCGCGGCCATCGCGCACCAGCGCATCAAGGTGGATCTGCTCGAAAAGATCGCGTTGCGCATGGCTGCCACCGCATTCGGCCATGCGGGGCAGGGCCAAGCCAAGTTCGCGGATCGCCGTGGCCCAATCCCCCTTGGCGTGGGCGGCGATGCCCCGGGCGGCGGGCAGCGCGACTTCGGCCCATGCGGCATGGTCATGGGCCGTGGTTTCGGCGGCGCGGGCCTTGATTGCAGAGAGCATCTCTGCTGTCTCGGGCCGTCCGGTGCGGCAGAGGGCATAGAGGTATTGCAGCGTCAGGAAGGGGCTGACCGTATCCGCCCCCCGCGCTGCCACATGGTCTGCCACATCTTTCCAACGGTCGCCCACATCGACGCCCGCGAACTCCATCCGCGCCAGCAGGGACACAGCGCCGACTTGGTCTTGGGAATAGTCTTTCTCAAGCCCCCAGATGTGCTGGTCATAGGCGGCGCGCACATCGGCGTGACGGCCTTGGGACAGGTAGAACAATGCCAGATGCCACCAGTTGTGGCTGCGCATGAAGGAGTTCAGATCAGTCCATGTCACGGCCACGCTTTCCATGAAACGCGCGCCTTCCGCCACGCGGCCTTCGGTCAGCATCACATGGGCCAGCGCGTGATGCGCCCAAGGCTCATCGTGGCGCAACTCCATCGCGCGGCGGGCGGCGGCCTCGGCCGGGTCGAGCAGGTGGCACTGCTCGTAGCCAAAGGCGATCATGCCGTGCGCATAGGCAATGTCTTCGGCCTCGGGCAGGGATTTCAGCGCAAGGCGCAACATGCCAGCGGCATCGCCTGTGTTGAACAGATGGTATTGCGCCAGTTTCAGCATCGCCAGATCGCGCGGCCATTTGTCGGTGATGGCGTCACAGGCAGCGACGAGAGCGGGCACATCGCCGTCGATCCAGTGGCCCACGGCGCGGATGATCTCTTGCTCGCGGGCGTTGGCCCCGGTCGCGGCTGTGGCGCGTTCCAGATAGGGGCGGGCTTTTTCCGGTGCGATGGGGTGCTCAAGGAACATCCACAATAGCGCGGCATAGGCATTGACCAGCGGGCCCTCGGGGTCGGCATCGGCTGCGGCGATGACGCCTGCGGCTTTGGGCTGGTAGGACAGAAAGCCGTGGATGAAATCGTTGATCGCCTGCAGGGTTTCCGGGCGGCTGGCTGTCGTTTCCAATCCGTAAAGGTCTTGTGTCATCTCGGGTCTCCGGCGGTGGCGTGGAATTGGCGCAGGTGTTGGGCGACGGCCTCAGAGGCGTCCCAATGGATCGAATGGCCTGCGTTTGGCAGGGTGGTCTGCGTCACGTTCGGGATCTGCGCAAAGGCNTCCTCGGCGGCGGCGCGGGGGATCAGCAGGTCTTCGGCGCCGTGCAACACTTGGGTTGGGCACCGAAGATCGGCAGGGCGCACCGTGGTGCGGAAACCGCGCAACGCTTCGAGTTGATGGGCCATGGCATCCGCACTCTGCGCATGGGGATAGGCCAACGCGGCGGCAAGGGCGGTCTCAGTATTTTTCGGGTCGGAAAAGAAACCGGGGGCGAAAATCCAAGGGTAGAGCGCCCGCAGCCAAAGCTGCTCCCCTTGCGGCGCGCGGCGCACGGCCAGCAGCGCGTCGAACACCGCCATGGTGCGCGGCGCACGGACCGGGGCAGAGGCGAGGATGCTCATCGCTTGGATGCGCTCGGGCGCTAGGCCAAAAAGCTCCATCGCCATCAGNCCGCCCATGGAATGGCCGACNACGTGAAANNTNNCNTGCCCCAGNTNNTCCATNANCGNCAGCGCATCNCGNGCCATCTGCGCGACNGAGGTTNCNGCNTCCCACGGCGTTGTGCGCCCGGTGCTGCGGTTGTCGGGCCGGATCAGGGTGAANTGATCNGAAAGCANNGGNGCCANNGCGCCCCANCTNGCNCTGTCGCTNAGCATNCCNGCCAGCATCANNAGNGGCGGGCCGCTGCCCGTCGACCTCGTAATNAAGGGAGATATCGGAGAGGGGTAGATCAGGCATTCAGCGTGCTCCAACAAGGCAGAAGATCCCCTTGGGCGGGGGAGGCGGCATAGATCGCGCGGGCAATTGCGCGCGACAGGCAAAGCGCGGCGGCATGGCCGATCATCGCCACATCCCCCGCAGGTCGCGCCGCGGTCGANAGGGAGAAGACCAGATCGCCGTCATTNGGCATATGCGCGGGCACCACNGCGCGGGCGATGCCGTCATGGGCGGCCACGGCAACGCGCTGGCATTCGGCCTTGGTCAGCGCGGCATCGGTGGCGACGATGGCGATGGTGGTATTGGCGCGGGCCGACATGGCCGCCATCTTGCGGCTTTCAAAGGAGAGGCCCAGCCCGGCGGAGGGGTCGGGCCCCAGCCCGCCGAATTCTCCGTCGATCTCAAAGGGGGCGGCGTGGAAATAGCGGTCACCGGGCGTGGTGACGGCACCGACCGGATTGGCCCCCACCAACGCGCCGACCATGCTGCCGTCAGGCAGTTGCAAACTGGCCGAGCCGAGCCCGCCTTTTACCATCGCGCTGAGCGCGCCTGTGCCCGCGCCGGCTGAGCCTATTTCGAACTCTTCGCCTGCCGCTTCCATGGCCTTGCGGCCAAGATCGGCATATGGGTTCTGCGTCCAATCCTTTTCGCCGCCGTTCAGCAGATCAAACAGAATCGCACCGGGCACCAGCGGGATCAGCGCATCGCCGACGCGAAACCCGCGCCCCTGCGCGCGCAGGGCATCCACCACGCCCGAACAGGCATCCAGCCCATAGGCAGAGCCGCCCGAAAGCACCAGCGCATCGACCGCCGCCACGGTCTTGTCGGGGGCCAGCAGGTCGGTCTCGCGCGTGCCGGGGGCGCCGCCCATGATGTGGACGGAGGCGGTGAAGGGCGTGTCGCCGATCAACACGGTGCTGCCGGATTTCAGCCGCGTGTCCTGCGCACTGCCGACCTTCAGCCCTGCCACATCGGTGATCAGGTTGCGCGGGCCGGGACGCATCGGCGCGGTCATGAACGGCTCCCGCGGGCAGCCGCGCTATTCACGTGAAACATCCCCGTAATGGTGCAAATGGGCAAGGGGTCTAACAGGGGCATCGTCACTCCGGCATTGATTTCGGGCGGAGTTTGCGCGCTTCCCCAGCGGATGCCAAGGCCTGTGCTGCCAGAGACCTGCCTTACCGGATGCGCGCCATAAAAATGGGCGCGCAGGTTGCCCCGCGCGCCCGATCCCTCCGGCATGGCCGGTTGGTTTATTTTTGCTCTTCGGCGACAGCTGCGGCCACGGCCTCTTCAAAGATCGCGAGGCCCTCTTCGACGATGGCGTCAGATGCGGTCAGCGGAACCATCACGCGCACGGCGTTGCCATGCATGCCACAGCTCAGCAGCAGCAGGCCGCGCTTGAGGGCGTGGGCGATGACGCGCTTGGTGAAATCGGCATCGGGTTTGGCGCTGTCAAAGTCGGTTACGAATTCGACGGCGACCATGGCACCAAGGCCGCGGATATCCCAGAAGCGGTAGGGCGCCGACCGCGCGCCGATTTCGGCAAAGCGAGCTTTGAGCGTTTCGCCCATCGCGGTGGAGCGGGCCAGCAGACCTTCGTCTTCGATCGCCTCAATCGCCGCCAGCGCTGCGGCGCAGGCCACTGGGTTGCCGCCATAGGTGCCGCCCAGACCGCCGGGGGCCATTGCGTCCATCACATCGGCGCGGCCAATCACCCCGGCCAGCGGGTAGCCACCGGCCATGGATTTCGCCACGGTGATGAGGTCCGGCGCAACGCCGGAATGCTCAATTGCGAACCATGTGCCGGTGCGGCCAAAGCCGGCCTGCACTTCGTCAGCGATCAGCAGGATGCCGTGCTGGTCACAGATCGCGCGCAGTTCTTGCATCATGTCGAAAGGCACAGGGGTATAGCCGCCTTCGCCGAGCACCGGCTCGATGATGATCGCGGCAACGCGCTCGGGCTGGGCATCGGTGAGGAAGAGGTTTTTCAACCCGGTCAGCGCGTCCTGCACGGTGATCCCGTCGCGCACCGAAGGGAAAGGCGCCCGGAAGACATCCGCCGGGAAGGGGCCCACGTCTTTTTTGTAGGGCGTGACCTTGCCGGTCATGCCCAGCGTCAGCAGGGTGCGGCCATGGTAGCCGCCGGTGAAGGCGATGATGCCCGGACGGCCAGTGGCGGCGCGGGCAATTTTCACGGCGTTCTCAACGGCTTCGGCGCCGGTGGTGACGAGCAGCGTCTTTTTGGGTGCGTCACCCGGGGCCAGCGCGTTCAGTTTTTCAGCCAGTTCGATGTAGGGGCCGTAGGGCACCACCTGAAAGCTGGTGTGGGTATAGTGATCTTCTTGCGCCTTGGCGGCTTCGACCACTTTGGGGTGGCGATGGCCGGTGTTCAGGACGCCGATGCCCCCGACGAAATCGATGTAGCGGTTGCCTTCGACATCCCACAGTTCGGCATTCTCGGCGTATTTCGCATAGATCGGCGCGGCGGAGGCCACACCGCGCGGCACGGCGGCGTCGCGGCGCGCGACGAGGTCGGCATTCGTCTGACCGTCGGGTTTGGTGGCGGGATTTGCTTCGACCACTGTCATCTGCGGCGCGGCTTTGGCCTTGGCAGAGGATTTGCGGTGCGATTTCTTGACGGTGCTGGACATGGAACAGATACCTTATTGCGAAAGAGAGAGGGGCAGTGACGTGTCGTTTAAAAAATCCATATTCCGTTTAATATAATTGTCAATCGCGAAGGCAGAGCCTATCTAACAATTCCCAAGATCATCGGTTGCCCCTCCGCCACGATGCCCGGTCGCAACGCCGATGCCCACAAAGGACAAGTCATTGAACGTCGGCGATAAACTTAGAGCGATCCGCAAGAAACATGGGTTGTCCCAACGTGAGCTTGCGGCCAAGGCCGGGCTGACCAATGGCACGATCTCGCTGATCGAAAAGAACCGGACGAGCCCATCAGTCGCATCGCTGAAAAGCCTGCTGGACGCGATTCCCATCAGTATGGCGGAGTTCTTCTCGATCCTTGAGGAGGACGACAGCGCCAAGGTTTTCTACCGCGCGCAGGAACTGACCGAGATTTCGCCAAGCCACCAGGGCGGCGTATCGCTGCGCCAATTGGGCAACGCGGCGCATCACGCGCTTCAGGTGCTGCATGAAACCTATGAGCCCGGCGCGGATACCGGGCCGGAGTTTCTGAGCCATGAGGGCGAAGAAGCGGGCGTGGTGGTGCGGGGCAGCATCGAGGTGACGGTCGATGGCGCAGTTAGCCTGTTAAACGCTGGGGATNGCTACCTGTTCGACAGCCGCCTGCCGCATCGGTTTCGCAATATTGGCACCGACCCCTGTGAGATTGTCAGCGCCTGCACGCCCCCCAGTTTTTGAAAAGACGCCCTATAAATATCGACCGCCCCGAGCGTTCTGCTCGGGGCGGTCGATAGGGGTGTCAGGTCTTAATAGTCTGACCGGTAGTTCGACCTTTGGGTCTCCGGTTGCTGTTTNTCGCGNCCGGNNCGGTCNTCATCCGGGTNNAGTTCCCNTCGGCCCGTGGTNANGGCNAGNATGATGACCGCNGCTAAGGTCAGGATGGTCAGACCGCCGAGAAANAGCTCCGTGGTCATCTCCGTNTTCCTTTTTAGCACTGCGTTTCAGGTGCTCAACCGNGCGCNNGCCAAAGGGTTCCGACAAATTTTTCGCCTATGACGAGTCTGTGGCTTGCGGGCCACGTTTCCGGCCAGATTCCGCTGATCGATAGCGCGTCAGTAGTCGTAGATCATCTTGCTGTCGGTCGGGACGTGGAAATTAACCCGGATTTGGTATACGCCATCCGTGGTTTCAACCTCGACCTGACCGTTNAACTGGCGGGTAAAGGCAAGGATCAAACGAGAGCCGAGCCCGGTGCCGGATTTCACCTCTTCGGGGTTGCCGATGGTGTTGCGGACTTCAATCATCGCCTGTTCCGGCCCGGTCTGGATCAGCTTGAGCGAAATGAACCCTTTGCCATGTTCGACCGTCGAGACGTATTTCAGCGCGTTGGTCAGCGCCTCTGACACCAGCAGGGTGAGGGGGGCCGCATCGTCGGCGTCAATCTTGATCGGCTCAAAGGATTGCTCAACCTGCACGCCCGAACCAGAGGCCAGCCCGACCGATAGCATCTGGCCTACAATCTCGTTCAGCAGTTCGCTGGCNTTGACCCGCACCAGATCGTCATTCTGGTAGAGGTTCTTGTGCACGGTGGCGAGGCTGAGGATGCGATCTTGCAAGCGCCGCAGGACAAAACGCGCGTCTTCGCTTTTGGCCTGCCGGATCTGCATGTTCATGATCGACGAGATAAGCTGAAGGTTGTTTTTGACCCGGTGGTGGACCTCTTTCAGCAGGATGTTCTTTTGCCGAAGGCTGTCTTCGAGCGTCGCCTCATCNCGCAGGATCGATTCCGCCATGCCGACAAAAGCGGATTCCATCTCGACCAATTCGGTGGGCACCGAGGGGCCAAGCGTNCCGCGCGGCAGGGTGCGNTTCAGCGCAAAGCGACGCATCTGCCGGCCAAGCTTGCGAATGTGGTTGATCGCCAGNCGGTTCANCGCCCAGAAGGCCACGATCANGCTGGCCAGCCACATGANNATGGGCAAAAGCGCNCTCAGGCGGGTGGAAACGCCNGTGTCTAGAAACGGGGTGTTGCTGGGCCATACGCTCAGCGCAAAGACCGTGTCTGGCACGATTGGGACGATCACATAGGCGCGGTCTTGGCCATCGAAATTCTCTGAAAGGAAGACGTTGGGTTCTTTGGTGGTCAACAGCGACAAGGCGACATCGCTGGGGTATTCCTTTTTGGCAACGGCCAGCCCGTTTTCGGTGGTCAGGATGTGGCCCATCTTGTTGAGGGTCATCATCGCGACGCTGCTGTGTTTGCTCTTGGGTTCGCGTATCGCGTTGATGGCGTCTTCGGGAATGCTGAGCGCCATGAAGCCGATCAATTCGCGCTCTTCGTAGACCGGCGCGTTGATCAGCGTGACCATCTGATTGCTGACCGCCCCTTGCAACACCGGCATCGCACGACGGACCGGTGTTTCCACCAGTGTTTGAAAGTTCTCATCCTCGGAAAAGTCATGATCCTGCCCCGTGGAGGAGCAGGTCATTTTCCCGTCTAGCCCGATGAAACCCACAAGCGAATAGATGTCTGACGCTTGCTTGTACTCCTTGAGGAAGGCGGTGCATTCCTCTGGGTCGTCCCGCCTGAGACGCACGATAGAGGTGAGCGCTTCGGCGGCGCCGAAAGCCTCTTGGATCACCCGGCGTTCCGCAGCGGAGGCCTGTTCTGTGACGGCGATCAGCGATAGCTCTGCGCTTTGGCGGCTTTGATCCGCAATCTGCCGTGTCTGCACAACCGCGATCAGCCCGATGGGCAAAAGCGCGAGAGACAGAAACAGCAAAATACGGATCGTCAGCCCACGCATCAGATCACCGCTGAAGAAGCCAGATGTCATATTTAGAAAGAAGAAACTTTAGAAGCAGATAGGACCGACATTGTCGCGTCATCGGTCATTTCAAGCGACTCGTCGTCATGGTGACCCAGCAGTTCAGCAAGGCGGGCACGAGCCCGGTTGGTGCGGCTTTTGATGGTGCCTACGGCAACGCCACACATGTCTGCGGCTTCCTCGTAGGAGAAGCCAGAGGCCCCCACAAGAAGCAGCGCTTCGCGTTGCTCATCCTTCAGCAGGGCAAGGGCCTTGCGGAAATCCGTCATCTGCATGTGACCATCATGTGCGGGCTTTTCCGCCAGCCCGTCAGTCAACACGCCATCCACATCCGAGACTTCGCGTTTCGCCTTGCGGCGCGAGGAATAGTAAGTGTTTCGCAGGATCGTGAAGAGCCAAGCACGCATGTTCGTGCCCTCTTGGAATTTTTCGATGTTGGTCCACGCCTTGACCAAGGTGTCCTGCACCATGTCGTCTGCCGTGGCACCATTGCGTGTCAGGCTGATGGCAAAGGCCCGCATGGCCGGCAGATGTTCTACCAGCTCGTCGCGCGGATCGGGACGGGTCATTATGACGTTCCTTTTTCTGAATCCTGTTCCTTCAACTTCTGAAGCAGATCCTTGAAACGATCAGGGATGCCTTCATCGAGCGTCTCATCGAAGACCCGCTTGAGGTTGTCGTCGATGACGCGCTCGCGCTCGTCCTTGTTTCCTGAATTCACTAACATCACCTCTGGCATCGTCGTCTCGTTTGAATAATTATGTACGCATACTGGAACCAAACACAATGTCGACGTGTTTGGTTCCAAGAAAAGTAAAAAAGGATTCGACTAGATGAACGATGCGACACAAAAGACCAGCATCAGCGATGAACTGGGTGCCAACATCCCCTACCTTCGCCGGTTCGCGCGGGCGATGACTGGCAGCCAGACCAGTGGTGACACCTTCGCCGCGGCGGCGCTGGAAGCCATCCTGGTTGATCGCTCGGTGCTCGATGGAGTAGACACAAAGACGGGTCTTTTCAAGGTTTTGTACGGTATCTGGGCCAGCGCAGGTGCCCCGGTGGAAGAAGGCGAAAGCGGCCCCCGCGCCAAGGCGCAGCGGCATCTGTCGAGCCTGACCAACAACAGCCGCGAAGCGCTGCTGCTGCACACGATCGAAGGCTTTTCGCATGGTGAAATCGCCAAAATCATTGGCGTGGATGAGGCCGAGGCTGATGAGCTGATCCAGATCGCACACCGCGAAATGGCCGACAGCACCTCCGGTTCGGTGATGATCATCGAAGACGAAGCCATTATCGCGATGGACATTGAATCCATCGTCGCCGAGATGGGCCACCGCGTGACCGGCATCGCTCGCACACGGGATGAAGCGGTGAAACTAGGCAAGGCCGATGTGCCTGACCTGATCCTCGCCGATATCCAACTGGCCGATAACTCTTCGGGCATCGATGCGGTGAACGACCTGCTGAACGAACTGGGCATGCGTCCGGTGATCTTTATCACCGCCTTCCCCGAGCGTCTGCTGACCGGTGACAAGCCAGAGCCTGCATTCCTGATCTCCAAACCTTACTCGGTCGATCAGGTCGTCTCGGCGGTCTCGCAAGCGATGTTCTTTTCCTCCACGGAAACGCTCAACGCCTAAACCGGGCCAGAAAGACAGGGTTCCCCGCGCAACACATTGCGCAGGGAACCCTTTGCATTCAGCGCCCGCGCTGCCTATCGTCAGTCAAACATTCAGGAGGCCCACATGGCCAAGACCCCGACCGCTGCCGCAAAAGATCTGACCATCGACGATCTGTCGGATCAGATCGCGCTTCTCAAAAAAGACATCGCATCGCTGACCGAAACCTTGGGCGAATACGGCAAGGCCAAGTCGGAAGAGATGCGCGACAACGCCCGCAACGCGGCGAATGATTTTGCCGACACAGGGCGCCTGAAGGCGATGGAGGCCCAAAAGCAAGCCGAGGAATTCCTGCAAGCCCAGCCCGGTACCGCCCTCGGCATCGCCGCAGGCATCGGTTTCCTTGTCGGTCTTGTGACGGCCCGCCGCTAAGATGCTTTCCTCGGTGATGAACCATCTGCGCGGCTCCCTGCGGCGTGTGCTGCGCACCGCGATGCTCAGCGCCGGGGCCGCGCTCTTTCTGCTGATCGGGCTGCTGTTTCTCACGCTTGCGGCATGGCTTTATCTCATCACCGTCACCACGGCGCTCACCGCTGCGCTGATCCTCGGCGCGGTCTATTTCGGTGTTGGTTTTCTCTTGCTTGCCATGGCCGGATCCGACCGCGCGCCCGCCGCTCAGGCCCCCCGTCAGGAAGACCCCTCCGCGACCGAACATGACGGTCTCAAGAACTTGGTCATGGCATTTCTGGCTGGCATAACCGCGGGTCAGAAAGCGCGCCGTTAACAGCGCTGAGAAGATTGCCACTGGAAAAGGGGCGGGTGATGAACCTCAGCCTCCTTTCGGCCTCCGCCAATCGGGGCGTATCGTTCATGATACAGACGATTGGAAACCACTCCCGCAGGTTCGACAAATCCGACAGATGCTGGTGCAACTGATCGCGCCGCAGCGACAGGACCGCGAATTCGATGTTGTCGATGTTCTCCACCAGCTTGCTGAGATCAAACGTCTCTAAAACGCGAATTTGCGATTGCGGAAACGCAGCAGAAAGCGTTTCATTTATGTCTGAACAGACCAACGGGTCCGGTTCGTAGATCAAAATCGACATGGTCTTCCCCCGGGTTAGCAAAGTTGTCGATTTAGGGGGCGCGCCACGAGGGCGCATTAAACTAAGACATAAGAAGGCAAATTTTATCTGATGACGACACAATGCCGCTATTGCCCTCTCCGTCGCAAAGATGCCTTCCTGCCGATGTCGAAAGATGAAGTGAACTTCATGGAGAAGTTCAAGTCCGGTGAGCTGACGGTTGAGCCGGGCACGCCGATCCTGCTTGAGGGGTCAAACTCACCCCAGCTTTACACGGCCCTGACTGGGATGGGCATCCGCGACAAGACCTTGGAAAACGGCAACCGGCAGGTCATCAGCTTTGTCTTCCCCGGCGATTTCATCGGCCTGCAGGCAGGCATCATGGGTGAAATGGGCCATTCCGTCGAAGCCCGGACCCATATGCGGCTTTGCGTTTTCAACCGCAGCGAGTTCTGGAATTTCTTCAAGAACCACCCCGAACGCGCCTTTGACATCACTTGGTTGGCCGCGATCGAAGAACATTTCATGGGCGAAGTCCTTGCCACCATTGGCCAACGCACCGCGATGCAGGCCATCGCTTGGGCGATGGTCAAGATTTTCGAACGTGGCCAGTCGCTGGGGATGGTCACCCACAACCAGATGCTGCTGCCCTATTCACAACGCGATCTGGCCGATGCGCTTGGTCTGTCGGTGGTGCACACCAACAAAACCCTCGGTGCCCTGAAAGAACGCCAGTTGCTTTCGTGGTCCGACAGGGTGCTTCAGATCAACGACCTCGCCGCCTTGGCGAAAGCGGGGGTGACCGAACTTGAGGGTCGCCAAAAGCGCCCCCTGCTTTAACAGCTACTCTTGCGTGATATCGATAAAGGTATCTGCGGCCTCGGCCCCACGTTGCCCGCGCGGTTTGGCCGGGCCGATGGTGCTGTCCGGGCGCGTCCGGCGTTCGACCTGCGCGTTCAGGGCCGCGCCGAATAGGATCAGAAAACTGCTGATCCAAAGCCAGACCAACATCGCAATCACAGCCCCGATCGAGCCATAGACCTGATTGTAGTTGCCGAAATTGGCGACGTAATAGGAAAATCCGATCGAAAGCACCGCCCAAGACATCACCGCCAAAATCGCCCCGCTGCTAAGCCAAGGCAATCGCGCCGCGCGCCGGTTTGGCCCGAAACGGTAAAGCACACCCACACCGGCAAACAAAACCGCCGTGGCAACGGTCCAGCGCAGCAGGTCGGCCACGGCGTTGCCAAAGGGTCCAAGCGGGATGAACGCCAGAATGATGGGTGCGACCACCACCGCCAGCAGCGCCACGATCCCCACCCCCACAAGGCTCACCGTCAACATCAAGGCATGAAGGTAATGTTTCGCAGCATTGCGGTTGCGCTCGTTATAGACGGCGTTCAGACCGATCACCATCGCCCCCACACCGGCCCGCGCAGACCACAGCGCCACCAGCAGCGATACAATACCGGCCCAACCCAAGGTATCGGCCCGCGCGGTGACCAGCCCGGTCACCTGCGTATTGATAATGTCATAGACATCATCCGGCAGCAGCCCGCGCACATCCTCCAACTGGGCAATGACCACAACAGGGTCCGAGATCAGCCCCAAAAGCGCGATCAGCGCCGCCAGCGCGGGAAACAACGACAGCATCGCGAAAAACGCCACCCCAGCCGAGATCAGCGCAAGGTTATCGTCGGCCGCTTGCTTTAGGCTCGCCTTGAAAGCGTCCCAATAGATCGCCGGTCGGGTCGGAGGTCTGCGCAGCACGAATGCCAATCCTTTCAATTCGGCCCCGGCCAAAACCGGGACCGCTTCGCGTTAGCTGTCCTCCACATCGTCGCGGACCTGCCCCCAAGCAACAAGGGTGAAGATCAACGTGCCACCGATGATGTTGCCGACAAGCACCGGCAGGAAGAAGCCAAAGATCGCCTGACCAAGCCCCAGCCCGCCATGCAGAATGAGCGCGGCCATCTCTACAGACCCTGCGACGATATGGGTGAAGTCCCCCGCGGCGATAAGCCAGGTAAAGGTCAGGATCAGGAAAAATGCAGCCTCATCCGCTTCGGGCAGCATCCAAACGATCAACGCCACGATGACCCCCGCCGGAATGGCCCGCCAAAACCCCTCCGCCGCCGGCATGCCCGTCGCGTGTTCCGAAAGGCTGATGATAGCGGGCAAAACCTCCGCCGGGATGGCGGGCGTATAGATAAACAGCGCGGCCGCCGCGAAGGCCCCGATCACATTGGCCCCCAGCACAACGGCCCAAAGCCGCATGAGCCTGCACAGAATATTCAGGCTGCGTTCCTGCATCAGGGGCAAGACCGTGGTGATGGTGTTTTCGGTAAACAACTGCATCCGGCCCATGATGACCGCGATGAACCCCAAGGAATAGCCGAGGTTCTCCAACAGAAAACGCCAGCCCGCATCCGGCAAATAGGTTCGAAAAATCGCCTCCCCCAAGACCGAAAGACTGATCAGCATCCCCGCGGATATCCCAGACCAGATCAACGACCGGTTGGTGCGGTTCAACTCATCGCGCCCCTCGCGCCGGATCACCTCATAGATCAGCTTGGGCGACAGCGCCGCCGCCTCACTGACAGAGCGTTCTTCCGCCTCTTCCTGCACGGCAGAGGTAGGGGGCTTTTTCTGGATCAGTGGGGCCATTCGCGTTCTTCCTGAAATTCATGGACATGATGAACATAGCCCGCCGAAGCCCCCTGCACAGTAAAAAGCCCCAGCCTGCTCAAATCGCGCGCCCCAAACAATAACGCCCCGCCAATCTCGCCCCCCACGGGGGGAGCGTCTCCCCCCCTTCAACTTCATCCTTTCTTAAATACCGATCCCGCACCCTCAACCAAACGGATCAGCCGCGTTTACCCCCCCCCACCGGCACTCAACGCCAACCCCTCGACAATCGCCGTCAGCGCCGCCCCCCGATGCCCTTCCGCGCGCGGAAAACGTGCGCGCATTTCGGCCTCGACCACCTCCATCAGGCTCGACCCGCCGACAAAGATCAACCGGTCCACAGCGCCGGGCGCGATGCCTGCGTTCCGCGCTGTCGTCTCCGCTGCATCCCCCATCTGTGCGGCCAGTTTCGAAAGCCGCTTGCGCATCCAGTCACGGGGCAGGGGCAAAGTCGCGCGGGGTTTGAGCATCGACACGTCGATCACTGGCTCTGCATCCCCCTCGGCCCCTGCGCCATTGGCGCGGATTTTGCCCGCTTCGACGGCAAAAGCAAGATCATGACCAAGCTCTTCGTTAAGCACTTTAACCAACCGTGCCAGACGCTTGGGATGTTCGGCAAACTTATGCAATTCCGCCGCCGCCTTGCGGGTATCCGGGCCATAGAGAAACGGAATTTTCGCCCATGTGGCCAGATCGTTGAAGATCGCATTGGGCGCGATGTGGGTGTCGCCCCCGAAAGCATGGCGAATTTCGCTCCCCATTCCAAGCTGCGGCATCACCCGCCCGATGGACAAGGACCGGTCAAAATCGGTCCCGCCAAGGCGGATGCCGTGGCTTTCCAAAATGTCGATCTCATCATTCCCGCGCTGGCGGAAAAGCGTGAAATCAGAGGTGCCGCCGCCGATATCGATCACCAGCCCCAGATCCCCCGGGCGCAGCGCGGCGCGGTTGGCAAGCGCGGCTGCTTCGGGTTCATTCATGAAATCCACATGGTCGAAACCGGCCCGGCAATAGGCCTCGCGCAGGTCTGTCAGCGCTTGTGCATCGCGCGCGTCATCAGCTGAGTGAAAGCGCACCGGACGGCCAGAGAGTGCTGTGTCGAACTGCATCCCCGTGGCGGCTTCGGCTTGCGTTTTCACCCGCGCCAGAAACCGCGCCACAATATCGATAAAGTCCAGCCGTTCGCCCAAAAGCACCCGCCGCTCGCGCATTAGCCGGGTGCCAAGCAGGCTTTTCAACCCGCGCATGTAACGGCCCTCGGCCCCGGCCAGCAGCGCGTCAGAGGCGGCGGCGCCGATCCGCATTTCACGCGCTTCGAAATCAAAAAATACCGCCGTCGGCAGGGTCTGCGCCTCGGCCTCTAGTGCGATCAGTTGCGGGGTGCCGTTGACAGCGATGCCCGCCGCGGTGTTGGACGTTCCAAAATCAATCCCCAGCCTGGCCATGACGTTCTCCTAATGCCTTTTCACGGGCGGTCCGATGCGCAGCGCGCCCGTGCAAAGCACCCGCGATACCCTTCTCGCGCGGGCTTGGCAACGAAGGCTGGCGCGTCGCGCGGCTTTTGGCTAGCCTCGCAAAAAAAACGCCAATATGGGAGAACTTCATGAACCGTTTGAACCGTTTGATGACCGGTGTGGCCAGTGCTGCATTGGCTGTCGCCGCCACCAGCGCTTTCGCCAAGGACGACATCACCGTCGCCATGCAGCTTGAGCCGCCGCACCTTGATCCGACCTCTGCCGCGGCCGGGGCCATCGACTCGGTGCTTTATACCAATGTCTTCGAAGGGCTGACCCGTTTCATGGGCGATGGCTCTGTCGTGCCGGGCTTGGCTGAGTCCTGGGAGATTTCCGAAGACGGGCTGACCTATAAGTTCAAGCTGCGCGAGGGGGTCACCTTTCACGATGGCACCACGATGGACGCCGAGGACGTGAAATTCACCCTCGACCGGATCAACGCCGAAGACAGCGCCAATGCCCAAAAGGCGCTCTATGCCGCGATTTCCGAAGTGAACGTCATTGACCCGCAGACCGTTGAGGTCAAACTGAGCGAACCGAATGGCAACATGCTGTTCAACCTCGCCTGGGGCGACGCGGTGATCGTGGCACCAGAAACGGTCGAGACGATCAAGCAGACCCCGATTGGCACCGGCGCGTTCAAGTTTGAGAACTGGAATCAGGGCGACAAGATCACTCTGACCCGGAATGACGACTATTGGGGCGAGGCGCCCGCGCTGGCCAGCGCGACCTTCAAGTTCATCTCAGACCCGACAGCGGCTTTCGCTTCGGTCATGGCCGAGGATGTCGATGTTTTCACCGGCTTCCCCGCGCCGGAAAATATCCCCCAGTTTGAGGCGGACCCGCGTTTCCAAGTGCTGATCGGCTCGACCGAGGGGGAAACGATCCTGTCGATCAATAACAAGCGCGAACCTTTCGATAACGTCAAAGTCCGCGAGGCTGTGGCCCATGCCATTGACCGGCAGGCGATCATCGATGGTGCGATGTTCGGCTATGGCACACCCATCGGCACACATTTCGCGCCGCATAACCCGGACTACGTCGATCTGACTGAGATGAGCAGCTACGACCCTGAAAAATCCAAGGCGCTGCTGGCCGAGGCCGGTTTCCCCGATGGGTTCGAGACGACGTTGCACCTGCCGCCCCCATCCTACGCCCGCCGCGGCGGAGAGATCATCGCAGCCCAGCTGGCCGAAGTTGGCATCAAGGCGCAGATCACCAATGTCGAATGGGCACAGTGGTTGGAAACGGTGTTCAAAGGCAAGGATTTCGGTCTGTCGATCGTCAGCCATACAGAGCCGATGGACATCAATATCTACGCCAACCCGGACTATTACTTCCAATATGACAATGCTGAGTTCCAGTCGCTGATAACCGAGTTCAACAAGACGGCAGAACCCGCAGCGCGGACCGAGATGCTGGCCAAGGCGCAGCGCATGATCGCCGAAGACTATGTGAACGGCTATCTGTTCCAACTCGCTTTCCCGACGATTGCCAAGGCGGGTGTCGAGGGGCTTTGGGTAAACGCGCCCACGCAGGCCACCGACCTGACCGGTGTGAGCTGGGCGGAGTGATCCATAGGATTGCGTTTAAGCATTAAAAAAGGGCGCGCCGTGAGGCGCGCCCTTTTTAATTAGATGCGAAGACCTATTGGTCTTTGCCACGCAGGTTTGCTGCGGCTTCGCTTACCAGCGCGTCGGGGTTCTGGTTACAGACGACCATGAAGTCTTCCATTTCCTGTTCCATTTCCGTGTCGGCCATCTCGTCAGCTTCTTCGGAATCTTCGACGGCTTTTGTATTGTCGATCAGGGAATCTTCGGTTTCTTCAGCGTCTGTCGCTTCAGCAGCAGAGATGTCGCTCGGCTCGGAACCGTCGTTTTTGGTTTCGGTGATCATGGAGCCACCGTGGTCGCCATCTTTCAGTTCGGCAATTGCCATGGAAGAGACTTTCATTTTGTCTTCATCGCTCAATTCTTGGTACTGGGCGCAGGTCATGGTGGCCATGTCCATGTGAGCAGCGGCGAAGGCGGGTGCGGAAACGGTGCCCAGAAGGCCGGCGATCGCAAGTGTTTTCAGAGTCGTTTTCATTTTTATTCTCCAGTTTTATCTGTTCTCCCGAAGACAACACCGCATAACGGATATGGTTCCAGCGCATAGCGATTAGGAAAGGGAAAACGGCGGTTTCAGTGCATAACATGCTCACAATGCTGGATTCTTTCGATGTGGACCCCGGCCCCGCCCTACGTGGGCCTTAAAAATTCAGCAATTCTCTCTTTCTCCTCGGGGAAACTGCACGCGGGCTCTGGACCCTCCCGAGCGTGCCGCCTAACCTCCGCGCTATGTTGCGCTATGCGTTGAAAAGATTTCTCTCCCTGCTCATCAGTCTCGCGGTCGCGTCGCTGGTGATCTTCATGGTGATCGAGGTCGCCCCCGGCGATCCGGCTTCGTTTATGCTGGGCTTGAATGCGCAGCCAGAAACATTGGCCGCGCTGCGCAGTGAACTGGGGCTCGATCAGTCCCGACCGGAGCGTTACCTTGAGTGGGTCGGTGGCATGCTGCGCGGCGATTTCGGCACGTCCTACACCTATCGCACCCCGGTGACCGAGATGATCGGTGACCGGCTTTGGGTCTCTGTGCCCTTGGCGCTTTATGCGCTTTTCCTCTCTGTCATCGTGGCCTTTCCGGCGGGCATCTACGCCGCTTCCCGCCGGGGGCGGGCGGGCGACGTTGGCGTCATGGGGGCAACGCAATTGGGCGTGGCAGTGCCGAACTTTTGGTTCGCCATGATCCTTGTGCTGATCTTTTCGATCAACCTGCGCTGGTTTTCAGCGGGCGGCTTCGTCGGCTGGGACAAGGGGCTTTTCGCCGGGCTGCATGCGCTGACCCTGCCTGCCATTGCGCTTGCCTTGCCACAGGCGGCGATCCTCGCGCGGGTCATGCGCTCGGCCCTGCTGGATGTCTTGGGCGAAGATTTCATGCGGACCGCGCGGGCCAAGGGGCTGACGGCGCGGCAGGCGCTTTGGCGGCACGGGCTGCGCAATGCGCTGATCCCGGTGCTGACGATCATCGGTTTGCAGTTCTCCTTCCTGCTGGCCGGGTCAATCATTATCGAGCAGGTCTTTTACCTGCCGGGCCTTGGGCGGCTGGTGTTCCAGTCGATCTCGGCGCGGGATTTGATCGTGGTCGAGTCGGTGGTGATGCTCTTGGTCTTTTCGGTGATCTTGGTGAATTTCCTTGTCGATCTGGCCTATGCCGCCGTCGATCCCCGGTTGAGGGCCCGCACATGAACCGCAACCTGTTTCTTGGGGCCGTGTTGACCTCGGTCTTTTTGCTGGCGGCGCTGATCTCCTTTGTCTGGACGCCTTATGACTATGCCGGGCTCGACATCGCGAACAAGCTGCACAGCCCGTCGCTGGCGCATCCGATGGGCACGGATCACTTTGGCCGCGATATTCTGAGCATGATCATGGTCGGCGCGCGGACCTCTATCGCCGTGGCGTTGGTGGCGGTGGGCATCGGCATGGGCGCGGGCGTGCCGCTGGGGCTTTGGGCCGCAGCGCGGCGTGGGAGCCTTGTGGATGAAGTCATCATGCGCGGCAATGATCTGGTCTTTGCCTTTCCGGCCATTGTCATCGCCATTTTGATCACGGCGGTCTTTGGCGCCGGGGCGATCAATGCGATCATTGCCATCGGCATCTTTAACATCCCCGTTTTCGCCCGGATCACNCGCGGNGCGGCGCTGTCTTTGTGGCAACGTGAATTCATCCTCGCCGCGCGGGTCGCCGGTAAATCCGCCGCGCGTATCTCGGCGGAGCATATCCTGCCCAATGTCGCCAATCTGCTGATCGTGCAGGGGACCATCCAATTCTCTCTGGGTATCCTTGCCGAAGCGGGGCTGAGCTACGTCGGCCTTGGCGCGCAGCCGCCGGTGCCGTCATGGGGCCGNATGTTGGCCGATGCGCANACNATGGTCAGNATNGCGCCGCATATGGCCTTGATGCCNGGTTTCGCNATCATNCTGACGGTNCTGGGGTTGAACTTGATGGGTGACGGGCTGCGGGACATGCTTGATCCCCGCCTGAGGGTGGCACGCACATGACGCTTTTGACTGTCTCCAATCTCTCGCTGTCGATCCACGGGCTGCGCATCCTCGACGGGGTGACCTTNTCNGTCGCNCCGGGNGANATCGTNGCCGTGACCGGGGAAAGCGGCTCGGGCAAGTCGATGACCGCGCTGGCGGCNATGCAACTGCTGCCNAAGGGGGNCACGACCACCGGCCATATCATGCTGGGCGATGACGATCTGAGCCAGATGAGCGAAGCGACGCTGTGCGGCGTGCGCGGCAATGACATCGGCATGGTGTTTCAAGAGCCGATGACCGCGCTGAATCCGGTGCAGACCATTGGCCGCCAAGTGGCCGAAACCATCCGCGTGCATGAGCCCAGCGTCTCACGCGCCGAGGCCGAGGCCCGCGCCGCCGAAACGCTGACCCGCGTCGGCCTGCCCCAAGACCGCTTCCCCCTGTCGCGCTATCCGCATGAGTTGAGCGGCGGGCAACGTCAGCGGGTGGTAATCGCCATCGCCATCGCCCTGCGTCCCCGTCTGTTGATCGCCGATGAGCCGACCACGGCGCTAGATGTCACCACACAGGCGCAAATCCTCGCCCTGCTGACCCGTCTGGCGCGCGAAGATGGCATGGGGCTGTTGATGATTACCCATGACCTTGCCGTCGTGGCCGATATGGCCGACCGGATCATCGTCATGCGCAAGGGCCAGATTGTCGAGCAAGGAGAGACTCAGAGCCTGCTGCGCGACATGCGCCACCCCTATACCAAGATGCTCTTCGAGGCCTCCCGCCATGAGGTCAACCTGCCCACGCCACCCGCGCCCGTGCCGCTGCTGGAGGTCAAAGGCGTCTGCCGCGATTACCATCTGCCGCGCAAAACCCTGTTCGGTGCGCCGGGCACGTTCCGCGCGGTGGACAACCTCAGCTTTACCCTGAACCGGGGGGAGCGGTTGGGCTTGGTGGGGGAATCCGGTTGCGGAAAATCGACCCTGACGCGGGCGATTTTGGGTCTGGAACAGGTGCAAGAGGGCAGCATCACCGTCGATGGTCAGCCCGTCTTTACCGGGACAAAGCCGAACCTTGCCGTGCGCCGCAAGATGCAGGTGGTGTTCCAAGACCCTTTCGGCAGCTTCAATCCGCGCCACCGGGTTGATCGGTTGGTGACCGAGCCTTTCCACCTGCTCGACAGCGCGCCGCAGGGGGCGGAGCGGACCCGCGCGATTGACGAAGCGCTGACCGCCGTGGGGCTGCGCCCCGCAGATGCGCGCAAATACATTCACGAATTCTCGGGCGGACAGCGCCAGCGGATCGCCATTGCCCGCGCGCTGATCATCCGGCCAGAGTTAATCCTTTTCGACGAGGCGGTTAGCGCGCTGGATGTCTCGGTCCGGGCGCAGATCCTCGATCTGCTGGCCGATCTTTGCAGCCATTATGACCTGACCTATCTCTTTATCTCGCACGACCTGTCGGTGGTGCGTACGGTGACGGACCGGGTGCTGGTGATGCAGTCCGGCAAGATCGTAGAGGCCGGAGAGACAACGCAGGTCTTCGACGCGCCGCAGCACGCCTATACCAAATCGCTCATCGCCGCCGCGCCGGTTCTGCCGGATTTGCCTCAGCGTGTAGGATAGGCTTTGGGGGTCGGGTTACGCCATGAAAGGGAGTTGCATTGATCGCGATGGCAATCCGACCTAACCTGAATTCGGGGATTCCCGCCACAAGGGCATGTCTGCTTGGGCCCTGAACGGCGCGTTAGAAATTTCCCTGCCCAGTCAATTGCCTAAAGGCTGCGGCGCTCTACTTGTGCATGCAATGGTGTCCGCCTAAAGGGTGGTCCGCCAATATAACAATGGGAGACATCTTATGAAAATGTTCAAAATGCTCGCGATGACCGGTGCCATGGTGGCCGGCACTGCGGCNATGGCGCAGGAAAANTTCATCACCATCGGCACCGGTGGNCAGACNGGCGTTTACTTNGTCGTCGGTCAGTCGATCTGCCGTCTGGTGAACCGCGGCACNGCGGATCACAACCTGAAATGCACCGCNCCCTCCACCGGNGGGTCNATCGCCAACATCAACGCGATCAAAGCGGGCGACATGGACATGGGCGTNGCCCAGTCCGACTGGCAGTTCCACGCCTACAACGGCTCCTCNCAGTTCGANGGTGACAAGTTCGACAANCTGCGCGCGGTCTTCTCCGTGCATGGTGAGCCNTTNAACGTCATCGCCCGTGCTGATAGCGGCATCGAGTCCTTTGACGACCTCAAAGGAAAGCGCGTCAACATCGGCAACCCCGGTTCCGGTCAGCGCGCCACCATGGAAGTCGTGATGGACGCCAAGGGCTGGACGCTGGACGATTTCGCACTGGCCTCCGAGCTGAAACCAGCCGAGCAGGCCGCCGCTCTGGGCGACAACAAAGTGGATGCGATCATCTACACCGTTGGCCACCCGAATGGCTCCATCCAAGAAGCCGTGTCGACCATCGACGCCAAGCTGATCCCCGTGGATGGTGATGCGATCCAAGGCCTGATCGACGACAACCCCTATTATGCCGAGGCCACCGTGCCGGGCGGCATGTACAAGGGCACCGACGAAGACGTGAAAACCTTCGGCGTGAAAGCGACCTTTGTGACATCCGCTGATGTGGATGACGATGTGGTCTATCAGGTCGTCAAAGCTGTCTTTGACAACTTCGACCGTTTCAAGCGTCTGCACCCGGCGTTCGAGAACCTGACCCAAGAAGAGATGATCTCGGGCGGTCTGTCTGCGCCGCTGCACCCCGGTGCAGAGAAGTATTACAAAGAGCAAGGTTGGATCGAGTAATCTTCGCGTGACATGATAGCTCTGGCGGCGGTACGCTGCCGTCAGAGACCCGAAAAGAACAATATGCGCATCCACCCCAAGGTGGAGCCGACAGGGGGACGATATGTCTGAGAAGGACCAGCAAAAGGCGGCGGCTGTCGAAACCGCCGCAACCGGTGACCGAGGCGGACTGAGCCAGGCGGAACTGGACGAACTTGTCGCTTCTTCTGATACGGGCGGCCGTGCTGTAAGCGGGCTGATGGGCACCTTGCTGCTGTTGGTGGCACTGGCTTGGTCGCTGTTTCAACTCTACATCGCGTCACCCATTGGTCTGTTCAATGATACGCTGGCCCGCTCCATTCACTTGGGCTTTGCCGTATTCCTTGGCATCATGGTGTTCCCGGCCACGCGCACGAGTTTTCAGGTGGCACTTGGTGTCATCGTTCCGGCCGTTCTTGCCGCGCTCTTTATGGTCAGCACCAAAGATTCGACCGCGATTTGGTGGATCCCGATCCCCGCACTTTTCGTGATTGCGACAGTGCTGCTCGGCTCGCCCAAGAACCGCGTTCCAATCTGGGAATGGGCATTGGCGATCGTTGGCACCTTTTGTGCGCTTTACCTCTTTATCTTCTACCGCGAAATCGCCAACCGCGTCGGCGCGCCGATCCTGCCAGACTATATCGCAGGGGTTACCGGACTGTTAATCCTGCTCGAAGCCACCCGCCGCGCGCTTGGGCCTGCGTTGATGATCGTGGCGAGCATTTTTCTTTTCTACACCGTGCTTGGCCCTTCTATGCCCAGCATCATCGCCCATAAGGGCAACAGCCTGTCGGAGATCGTGAACCACCAGTGGATCACCACCGAGGGCGTCTTTGGCATCGCGCTTGGTGTGTCGACCTCTTTCGTGTTCCTCTTCGTGCTGTTCGGCTCGCTGTTGGACCGTGCGGGCGCGGGCAACTACTTCATTCAGGTCGCATTCAGCCTCATGGGCCACATGCGCGGCGGTCCGGCGAAAGCGGCGGTTGTGGCATCGGCCATGACCGGCCTGATTTCCGGTTCCTCCATCGCCAACGTTGTGACCACCGGCACATTCACCATTCCGCTGATGAAGAAAGTGGGCTTCAACTCCGAGAAAGCCGGCGCGGTCGAGGTGGCCTCTTCGGTCAACGGTCAGATCATGCCGCCTGTGATGGGCGCTGCGGCGTTCCTGATGGTCGAGTATGTCGGCATCCCCTATTTCGACGTGGTCAAACACGCCTTCTTGCCTGCGGTTATCTCTTACATCGCGCTGGTCTACATCGTGCACCTTGAAGCGATGAAAGCCGGGATGCAGGGTCTGCCCCGCGCCTATACGCCCAAGCCGCTGGTGCAGCAGTTGATCGGCATCGCCTTTGCGATCATCGCCATCTGCGCCCTGTCCTTTGCCGTCTATTACCTGATGGGCTGGATCCGCCCGGCCTTCCCTGAGACAGCGGGCTACATCATCTTTGTCTTCCTCACGGCGGTCTATGTTGGCCTGCTCTATGTGGCGAGTAAGGAAGAACCGTTGAAACTGGACGATCCCAATGCTGAGGTGACATCGTTGCCGATGCCCGGGCCGACCGCGCGGTCAGGGCTGCATTTCATCCTGCCTGTCGTCGTGCTGGTCTGGGCGCTGATGGTCGACCGCCTGTCGCCCGGCCTCTCGGCCTTTTGGGCGGCGGCTTATATGATCTTTATCCTGCTGACACAGCGCCCGCTGATGGCGATGTTCCGCGGCGAAAGCCAGTTTGTGAACGACGTGAAGGCGGGTGTGCTTGACCTGATCGACGGGTTGGTCACCGGCGCACGCAACATGATCGGTATCGGCATCGCCACGGCAACGGCTGGTATCATCGTCGGCGCGGTGAGCCAGACCGGCGTCGGCTCGGCGCTGGCCGATGTGGTTGAGGTGCTCTCGGGCGGCAATATCCTTGCGATCCTCTTCCTGACCGCGGTCCTGTCGCTGATCCTTGGCATGGGCTTGCCCACCACTGCGAACTACATCGTCGTCTCGGCCCTGTTGGCGCCGGTGATCGTGACATTGGGTCAGCAGAACGGGCTGATCGTGCCGCTGATCGCCGTGCACCTCTTTGTGTTCTACTTCGGCATCATGGCCGATGTGACCCCGCCGGTGGGTCTGGCAAGCTTTGCCGCCGCCGCCGTTTCGGGCGGTGATCCGATCCGCACGGGTCTCGTGGCCTTCTTCTACTCCCTGCGCACAGCTGCGCTGCCGTTCCTGTTTATCTTCAACACGGAACTGCTGTTGATCGGGGTCACATGGGGGCAGGGGCTGTTCATCTTTGTCGTGGCAACCGTGGCGATGCTGCTTTTCGCCGCCGCGACCCAAGGCTGGTTTTTGGCCCGCAACCGTTTCTATGAAACCATCGCGCTGCTGCTGATTGCCTTTACCCTGTTCCGTCCGGGCTTTTGGATGGACATGGTCTATCCGCCCTATAGTGAAGAGGCCCCGACCGAGATCGTGCAGGCGGCTGAGGAAACGCCCGCCGGTGAGCGGCTGCGCCTGCGCGTTGCGGGTGTGAACGATCTGGGCGACCCGCTGGAGTTCGTCGCGCTGCTGCCGATCGGCGCGGGCGAGACGGGGGCCGAGAAGCTGGAAGCCGCAGGTCTCATGTTCCGCGAGGATGGCGACAAGATGATCATCGACGATGTTCTCTACGATAGCCCTGCACAAGGCGCGGGCCTTGATTGGGACCAAGAGGTGCTGCGCGTGCTGAAACCGATGCCGCAACCCAGCAAATATTGGATGTTCATCCCCGCGCTGTTGCTGCTGGCACTGGTCGTCTTCCTGCAACGGGGCCGTGCCGCGCGTGACACCCGCAAGCCCGCGACAGCCTGAGGAGGGCGCACCATGTTTGACAATATCTTGCTGACGGTTGACCTGAGTGACCCAAAATCATGGGAGAAAGCGCTGCCGCAGGCGGTGGATATGATCCGTCTGTCCAAGGGCACCCTGCATATCCTGTCGGTCGTGCCTGACATGGGCACGCCGCTGGTCGAAGGGTTCTTTCCCGCAGATTACGAAAAACAGGCCACAGGCCGCGCGGCCAAAGCGCTTGAAAAACTTGTCGGGCGGGAAGTGCCTGATGACGTAAAGGTGAAGCAGCACCTCAAGTTCGGCAAAATCCACCGCGAGGCGCTGAAAACGATAAAGAAATCAAACGCCGATCTGGTGGTCATGGGATCAGAACACCCCGACAGCCTGCGCGAATTCCTCGTCGGCTCCAACGCCGACCGCATTGTGCGTCGTTCGCCTGTTTCCGTTCTGGTCGTGAGGGCGTAAGACACGTGCGTCGCGGAGATAAGCAGGGAAATGGTCCATTGCGCCGCGTTGTTCGGAGTATTCACGCATGACCCCTTTCGCGATTGCCGGCGTGCAGATGTACGTCAATGCCTTGCAGCCCAATGTCGATGGCATGATCCAGCGGCTCGACATTCTGATGGCACGCTTCCCTTGGACGCAGATGGTGCTGTTCTCTGAACTGGCGCCTTTCGGTCCGCTCGACCGGTTTGCCCTGCCACCCGAGAACGAGACGATTGAACAGTTTCAGGCCGCCGCGCGGCGACACCGCGTCTGGCTGATCCCCGGTTCGATGTTCCTTAAGCATCCCGAAGATGGCCGGGTCTACAACACTTCGGTCGTCATCAACCCCGAAGGCGAAGTGGTGCGCCGCTATGCCAAGATGTTCCCGTTCCGGCCCTATGAGGCCGGGATCGCGGCGGGCAATGAATTCTGCATCTTTGACGTGCCGGATGTGGGCCGCTTTGGCCTGTCGATCTGCTATGACATGTGGTTCCCCGAGACGACGCGCCAGCTGACCTCTCAGGGTGTCGAAGTGCTGTTGCACCCCGTTCTGACTGGCACCACGGACCGCGACGCAGAGCTTGCCATCGCGCGGGCCACGGCGGCGCAGTTCCAGTGCTATATCTTTGACGTGAACGGCCTTGGCGCTGGCGGTGTGGGCAAGTCCTGTGTCGTTGATCCGACCTCGATGGTGCTGCACCAGTCGGCAGGCCAAGAAGACATGTTCCCGATTGAGATCGATCTCAACATGGTGCGCCGCCAGCGTGAGACGGGGATGAAGGGCTTGGGCCAGTTGCTCAAATCCTTCCGTGATCGCCCGACCGATTTCCCGGTCTATGACCGCGACAGCGGCGCGGATGCTTTCCTGCACACCCTCGGCCCGCTCGAAGTTCCGCAGCAGGGCAGCCGCGCGGGGCTGCATGTCGATGTGCCCGCCCAGCAGGTGCCTGCCGAGATCCCCGCCTATAAGGGCAAGAACGGTTTCCCGCCGGAACCGCTTGCCAGCGCCACCGCCGGCACCGCGCCGGAAGTGGCACAGACACCGGCGCCCGCGGCACCTGCTGCGGCCATGCCAGACCCACAAACAACGCCCGAAACACCCGGGCAGAACGACAATACCAGCGGCTAGGCCGAGGTTAGGTTCGCACACTGCGGTACCTAGGCATCGGTCGGCCCTCCAGCAGAGGACGACTGATGCATTCTATGAACGACTATTCCTCGGCCATTCAACTGCGGTCGGATCGGTGGAGCGCCCTGCGCGCCGCCGCCGCCGCCATGTCGCGTGACCCTAAGGGCAAAGGCGCGGCGCAGGGCCGCAAGGAAATCGAGGCGCTGTTCGACTCGCTGGCCCTGATTGAGCCCTATTGGGCCTTTCCGGGCATGTCCGCCTTTGACCACATGCGCCGTCAGTTTGCCCATGGCAATTTCGAGGATCTGGCCTTTGCCGTGAACCGTGTGACCCGTGCGCTAACCACCGGCGCTTACCGCCGTCGCACGATCCCGCTGGAACGCGACAGTCTGGATCAAGACGAACATGACGACGAGGCGATGCTCCCACCCGAGGCGCGCGCTCTGGCCAAGCCCTATTTCGAAGTGCTTATCGTTGACAATGTGAACGAACAGCAAGAGCGCTGGCTGCGCAGCAATGTCACCCGCATGCGCCGCAGCGAAGACCCGTTTATCTACGAAGCCGTCGTGGTGCCGAGCCTCGAAGACGCGCTGATTGCGGTGATGTTCAACCACAACATCCAAGCCATTGTGGTGCGTCCGGGGCTGACGCTGAAGTCGAAAGTCGATCAGCAAATCCTGACCCGCTACCTCGCCCGCGCAGGGGGGCGGGATGAGATCGACGCGCTTGAGCCCGAAAGCTACGGCCCCGAACTCTGCCGGATGATCGCCAAGGTCCGGCCCGAGTTGGACGCCTATCTGGTCACCGAACGCTCGGTCGAGGATATCGCGGGGCTCGATCTGGGGATTTGTCGGCGGGTTTTCTACAACCAAGAAGACTTCATGGAATTACACCTCAACATCCTGCGGGGGGTGCAGGCGCGCAACAAGTCGCCCTTCTTCACCGCGCTGGTGGAGTATTCCAAACAGCCCACAGGCGTCTTCCACGCCATGCCGATCAGCCGCGGCAAGTCGATCTCGCGCTCGCACTGGATTCAGGACATGGGCGCGTTCTACGGGCCTAACATCTTCCTTGCGGAGACTTCGGCAACCTCTGGCGGCCTCGACAGTCTGCTAGAACCGCATGGCCCGATCAAAGAAGCACAGGAACTGGCAAGCCGCGCTTTCGGCTCTAAACAGACGTTTTTCGCCACCAACGGCACCTCGACCTGCAACAAGATCGTGGTCCAGGCGCTGGTCCGGCCCGGCGACATCGTTCTGGTGGACCGTGACTGCCACAAGAGCCACCACTATGGCATGGTGCTGGCCGGCGCGCAGGTCAGCTATCTCGACAGCTACCCGCTGAATGAATACTCGATGTATGGCGCGGTGCCGCTGCGCGAGATCAAGCACCGGCTGCTGGAGCTGAAAGCGGCGGGCAAGCTTGATCGGGTGCGGATGCTTTTGCTGACCAACTGCACCTTCGACGGGCTGGTCTATAACGTCGAGCGGGTGATGGAGGAATGTCTGGCGATCAAGCCCGATCTGATCTTCCTCTGGGATGAGGCGTGGTTCGCTTTTGCCCGGTTTAGTCCCACGTATCGCCAGCGCACGGCGATGAACGCGGCCAATACCCTGCGCGAGAAATTCAAGTCTGACGCCCATGCCGAGGCCTATGAAGCGCAGCAAAAGACGCTGAAAGACGCGGATGATGAGACCCTGCTCAACACCCGGCTGATCCCGCCACCGCAGGCGCGGGTGCGGGCCTATGCCACGCAATCGACCCATAAAACCCTGACCTCCCTGCGGCAGGGGTCGATGATCCACGTCAACGATCAGGACTTCAAAGGCGAGGTCGAGCAGAGCTTTCACGAAGCCTATATGACCCACACGTCAACCTCGCCAAACTACCAGATCATCGCCTCGCTCGATGTCGGGCGACGGCAGGTGGAACTGGAAGGTTTCGAATTTGTCCAGCGGCAGGTCGAAGCGGCGATGTCTATGCGCCGCGCGATCAGCGAACACGCCTTGCTACGGAAGTATTTCAAAGTGCTTTCCGCCGGCGACATGATCCCCGAACAGCACCGCGAAAGCGGCGTCACCAGCTATTATGACGTGGAGCAGGGCTGGACTGATATGTGGGATTGTTGGGAGCAGGATGAGTTCGTCCTTGACGCCACCCGCGTTACCTTGGCCGTGGGCGGCACCGGTTGGGATGGCGATACCTTCAAGACGCAGATCCTGATGGATAAATACGGCATCCAGATCAACAAGACCTCGCGCAATACCGTGTTGTTCATGACCAACATCGGCACCACGCGCTCTTCGGTCGCCTATCTGATCGAAGTGCTGGTCGAGATCGCCAAGTCGCTCGACGATCTTTTGGACGATGCCAGCCGGATGGAACGGCTGTCGTTTGATCGGCGTGTCACCAACCTGATGGAAAACTACCCCCCGCTGCCGGATTTCAGTTGCTTCCACGAAGCCTTCCGCGCCGCGGATACGCCCGAGGGGGACATTCGCACGCCCTTCTTCCTCGCCTATGATGAGAAAAACTGTGACTACCTCGACCTGAACGGCTCACTCCAAGAGGTAATGGACGCGGGCGATACCGTGGTCTCGGCCAGTTTCATCATCCCCTATCCGCCCGGCTTTCCGATCCTTGTCCCCGGACAGGTCGTCAGTCAGGAAATTCTCGACTTTATGCGTGCCTTGGACGTGAGCGAGATCCACGGATACCGGCCCGATCTGGGCCTGCGCGTCTTTACCGCGGAGGCGCTGAAACGCGTGCGCCGCAAAGACCTTTCTTCTTCACCCGTTTGACCAAAAGGACCCACGACATGGTAAAAATTCTCAAGAATATCTCCGAAATCCGCCGGTTCTTTCACCGAAACGAGGACCCGGTCTATTTCATCTCGGCCACCAACTTCAATCTGCTCGGCCTTGATGAATGGGTGAAGAATTTCAAATACATCTGCTATATCGACTGCTACGGCGGTAAGCACCCCAACGTCTTTTGCCCCTCGGAACAGCCCCATGCAGAGTTCCAGAGCATCGAGGACATCAACAACTACTTGCTGCAGCACAAAGAGGTCATCGACTTTATCAAGCGCCGCGGCGGCAAGCCCAAGTTCGTCTTTTTGATGTTCGACGAAGAGACCGAGCGTCTCAGCAAGGAGTTGGGCGCCGAGGTCTGGTTCCCGAAAGCCAAGCTGCGCCAGTCTATGGACAACAAGATCGAAACCGTGCGCATCGGCAACAAGGCGGGCGTGCCCTCGGTGCCGAACGTTCTGGCCGAGGTGAAATCTTACGACGACCTGAAAAAGACCTGCGAGAAGGCCGGGATCGGCCATGATCTGGTGTTGCAGTCGGCCTATGGCGACAGCGGGCACACGACCTTCTTCATCAAGTCCGAAGCCGACTTCCGCCGCCACGAGAGCGAGATCATCGGCGAGGGCGAGATCAAGATCATGAAGCGGATTGATTGCCGTGGCGCGGCGATTGAGGCCTGTGCGACCAAGGAGGGCACCATCGTCGGCCCGCTGATGACCGAACTGGTAGGTTTCAAAGAACTGACCCCCTATCGCGGCGGCTGGTGCGGGAATGAAATCCTCGCCACCGCCTTCCCGCCGAAGGTGCGGGAGAAGGCCCGCGATCTGACCTTCAANTTCGGGGAGCAGCTGCGCAAGGAGGGTTATCGCGGCTATTTCGAGCTCGATTTCCTGATCGACAAAAAGACCGGCGATCTGTGGCTNGGGGAGTTGAACCCGCGCATCACAGGNGCGTCTTCGATGACCAACCACGCCGCCTTTGCCCATGCCGATGCGCCGCTNTTCCTGTTCCACNTGNTGGAGTTCAGCCGCAAGAAGTTCAACCTCGACGTGGATGAGTTGAACGCCCGCTGGGCCGATCCGGACAACATCGACGGTTGGAGCCAGATGGTCATCAAACANACCGATGACAGNGTCGACATCTGCACCGAAGCGCCCGAGACCGGCATCTACAAGATGAAGGAAGACGGCAGNGTGGTCTTTGANCGCTTCGANTATCACCGCCGCGCGGTGGAGAGCGAGAACGAAGCCTTCTTCCTGCGCATCCTGCAACCGGGTGATTACCGCTACGAAGGCGCGGATATCGGCATCCTTGTGACGCGGGGGCGGTCGATGACCAAGTCTTTCCAGTTGAATGAGCGCGCGAAAAAGTGGATCCATGGGATCAAACGCAGTGTGGATGGCAAACCCCTGCCCACCGCGTCTGCTGGTCCGGAGCTTTCTGATCCGGCGTTCAAGATCCTGTAGCAAGATGAAAGGCCGCGATGTACTGGCGCGCAATGTCCGAAGATCAACCCGGCCCCAAGTGGGCCGGTCTCTTCGCAGCCTATTGGCCTGACTACCACGCATGGTGGCTGAAGGAAGGAGAGGCCGCGCGCCCGACCTATGCCCAATGCCGTCGCGCCTTGGGCAAACATATGCCCGAGATGCTGCCGCTTTATGATGAGCTTTGCACCCTCGCGGGCGGCGGCGATCACGCGGCGCGGTTTCTGAGCTTCTATTGCCCGCCGCCCTATCTCTCGGCCTGTTCACAGGCGATCTGGGCCGGGAAAGAACCGGTCATGGTGCGCAACTATGACTATAATCCCAATGCATTCGATGCGATGGTGCTGCGCTCGGGCTGGCAGGAGCGGCAGGTCATGGGCACCTCGGACGGGCTGTGGGGGCTGGTCGATGGGGTGAATGATGCGGGGCTGTCGATCTCGCTGACCTTTGGCGGGCGTCGTGTGGTAGGCGAAGGCTTCGGCGTGCCGCTGATCCTGCGCTATGTGCTGCAGACCTGCGAAACCGCGCAAGAGGCGGGCGAGGTGCTGGCACGGGTGCCGACGCATATGAGCTATAACGTCACCGTGCTCGACCGGAAGCGGCGCTACCTGACCGCGATGATGGCCCCTGACCGCCCGGCTGTCATCACCCGCGCCGCGGTGGCGACCAATCACCAAGAAAATGTGGAATGGATCAGCCACGCCCGTTTTACCGCCACGGTCGAGCGGGAGCGCTATCTTTTGCAACGTCTGCGTCTGCACCGCGACCCGGAAGAGAAATTCATCGGGGCGTTTCTGAAACCTCCGCTTTATTCCACGGCATTCAACGCCGGGTTCGGCACGCTTTACACCGCTGTTTACCGTCCACGAAAACGCGAGATGGAATTGCGCTGGCCCGGCACGACTTGGGCGCTGTCGCTGTCGGATTTCACCGAAGGCGCGCGGCAGGTCTTGGTGCCGGGGGCGGCATGAGCAGGGCGGCGCGCAAAGGGCCGCTGTCGTCGCTGCGGGTGGTGGAGTTCTCCGGCCTCGGCCCCGCACCACTGGCGGGGCAATTGCTGGCCGATCTGGGCGCGGATGTCATCACGGTCGACCGCAAAGCCGCCCCGGCGGACCCGTCCGATATCAACCGCCGTGGCAAGCGGTCGGTGGTGGTGAACCTGAAAACCCCCGAAGGGATCGCGGCAGGGCGGGCGCTGATTGCCTCTGCCGATGTGCTGATCGAAGGGTTCCGCCCCGGCGTGATGGAGCGTTTGGGCCTCGGCCCGACGAATTGCTCTGACAAGCTGATTTATGGCCGCATGACCGGCTGGGGTCAGACCGGCCCATGGGCGCAGACGGCGGGGCATGACATCAACTATCTGGCTCTGACCGGGGCCTTGCACGCCATGGGCAGCGCGGGTGCGCCCCCGGTGCCGCCTTTGAACATGGTGGCGGATTACGGCGGCGGCACGATGTTNNTNCTGTTTGGCATCCTCTCGGCAGTGATCGAGCGGGGGGTGACCGGCAAAGGNCAAGTTGTCGATGCNGCGATGGTCGANGGGGTGCCTGCGATGATGGGNCTTATCCACGGCATGTTGGCCCAAGGCACATGGACCGANGAACGCGCTGCCAATTGGCTTGANGGNGCCGCGCCGTTTTACCGTTGCTACACCTGCGCCGATGNGAAGTTCATCTCGGTCGGCGCGTTGGAGCCGCAGTTCTACGCGATCCTGTTGGAGAAGCTGGGTCTGCCTGCGGACCTTGCCGCCAGTCAGAACGACCGGGCGACTTGGGAGGCGCGGACCGCCGAATTCGNCGCGATATTCGCANCCCGCNCCCGTGATGATTGGGCGGCGCATTTCNACGGNNCGGATGCCTGCGTNGCCCCCGTGCTCAGCTTTTCCGAAGCGCCGGATCACCCGCAGATGGCGGCGCGGGGCAATGTGGTGAAGGTGGACGCCGTGCTGCAATCGGGCCGTGCGCCGCGTTTTGGCGCAACTGCGCCCCAGATGCCCAGCCCCCCGCGTGGCATTGGGGCGGACACCGATGCGGTGCTGGCGGAGCTTGGCCTGCGTTTGGACCGCGCCTAAAAAACCCCCGGCGCGAGGGCCGGGGGTCAATCTTGGAACGAAAGCTCAGGCTTAGGCCGCTTTGCGGTCGTGTTTGCCTTCTTCGATCTCCTCGACGATCTTGGCGACGAATGCGTCGAGATCCTCGGGCGAGCGGCTGGTCACGATGCCTTGGTCGGCCACCACTTCGCTGTCTTCATACTGCGCGCCGGCGTTCTTCACGTCGGTCGCGATGGAGTTAAAGCAGGTTGCGTTACGGCCTTTGATGATGCCCGCTTCGATCAGCAGCCATGGGGCATGGCAAATCGCGGCGACGGTCTTGCCGCTGTCGTGGAACTTGCGGATCAGGGCCACCGCGTCTTTGTTGGCGCGCAGCAGGTCAGGATTGATCTGGCCGCCGGGCAGCACGATGCCTTGGTAGTCATCAACATTTACGTCCCGAAGGGCGAGGTCTGCGGGCACGGTGTTGCCCCAGTCGTCTTCGTCCCAGCCCTTGATCTCATTCCCGTCGGGGGTGGCCACATGGACGGTGGCGCCGCGGTCGCGGAGATCGTTCAGGGGTTTTTCCAGTTCGGACTGCTCAAAACCGTTGGTGGCGAGGATCAGGATCTTTGCATTGGTGATATCGGTCATTGCTTTCTCCTTTGTGATTTCTGCTGGACCAACGATGTGCATGGTCCCCTGTTCCGCTCACATTCGCGCGAGGGCAGTGATCCGCCGGTGCAGATGCGCCACAGGGCCGCGAATATTTGTTGATACAGCTAAGAGCGGCATCATATATGCGTTCAGAATGGATCACCCCGACACCCCCCTCGCCGAACTGCCCATGGACGAATTGATCGTCTGTCCGCAATGCGACGCCGTCTACCGGCTACGCCGCCCCGCCCATGGGGAACGCGCGGCTTGTGAGCGGTGCCACACGGCCCTGATCACGCCGCGCAGGAATGCAGGTTTGCAGATCATCGCTGTGGCGGTGGCGGTCATGGTGTTGATCATCGGGGCGGCGGTCTTTCCCTTCCTTACGATTGACGCGGCGGGGGCCCGCAACGCGGTGTCGGTGCTGGATGCGGCGCTTGCCTTTTCCGGGGGGCCGATGATCTTTCTGTCGCTGGCCACGGCGGCGCTGATCTTTTTCATCCCGCTTTTGCGGGTATTGCTGACGCTCTATGTGTTGATCCCCGTGGTGCTGGATCGCCCGGCCGCGCGGCATGCCGTCGCCGCCTTTCGCCTGTCAGAGGAACTGCGCCCTTGGTCGATGGCCGAGGTCTTTGCCATCGGCTGTGCGGTGGCGCTGGTTAAAGTGGCCGATCTGGCCGATGTCGGCTTTGGCCCGGCGTTTTACATGTTCGGCGCGCTGGTGGTCCTCGTCATCGCGCAGGACAGATTCTTATGCAAATGGTCTGTATGGAACTCTCTGGAACATCCCAAGACATCCTGAGCGCGCGGGAATTGGGCGTTGTGGCCTGCACCCGTTGTAGCAAGCCCGCGCCGATGGGCACGCAGACCTGCAGCCGCTGCGGCAGCAAGCTGGTCTCACGCGATCGGTTGAGCCTTCAGCGTGTCTGGGCGTTCTGGACCGTTGGGCTGATGTGCTACATCCCCGCCAACACCTACCCGATGCTCAAGACCCGGACGCTGTTTCAGGTCGAGGAAAGCACCATCATCGGCGGCGCGGTGGAACTGGCGCAATACGGCAATTGGGGGATCGCCTTTATCATCCTCTTTGCCTCTGTTGCCATTCCGCTGGCCAAGTTCATGGCCGTGGCCTTTCTTGCGATCAGCGTCAAACGGCGCTCTGTCACCTCGCAGCGGCAGCGGCACTACCTTTACGAAGTGGTTGAGTACATTGGCCGCTGGTCAATGATTGATATCTTTGTGGTTGCGATTTTATCCGCTCTGGTGCAACTCAAGACACTGGCCGCCATCAATCCCGGTACCGCGAGCATCTTTTTCGCCCTCTCCGTGATCTTTACCATGCTGGCGGCGCAAGCGTTTGATACCCGTATGATCTGGGACGCTCAGACCAAGGACGAGGGCCTGAAAACCGATGACTAAGACGCCTCCCGACGTACCGATTTCTCCGACACGCAAGATGTTCCTCAGTGGGGCGTCGGTGATCTGGATCATCCCGATCCTTGCCCTGATCGTGGCGCTCTTCGTGGCGTATCGCTCTTATAGTGAACGCGGCCCGGTGATCATTGTGGAGTTCGAAGANGGCGCGGGCATCTCTGCCGGAGAGACCGAANTGCGCTTTCGCGATGTGACGGTCGGTGTGGTCGAAAAGGTCGGCTTCACCTCGGATCTGGACCGGGTGACGGCGCATATCCGGCTGGACAAAGATGTAGCCCCCTATATCGACAACGGCGCGGTCTTTTGGGTCGTGCAGCCCGAAGTCACCGCGCAGGGCATTACCGGCCTCAGCACGGTGCTGAGCGGTGTCTATATCGAAGGGTCATGGGACCANCAGGTCGGCCCGGCGGCGCAGCGTTTTCANGGGTCCTCGACCGAGCCTTTGATCCGTGGCGGTCAGGGCGGGCTTGAGATTGCCTTTCGGTCCACCGCCAATGGCCAGCTGACCGACAATGCGCCGATCCTTTACAAGGGCATCGAAGTGGGCCGCGTAGGCTATGCCAAGATTGCCCCGCGGGGCAACTTTGCCATTGTTGAGGCGCTGATCTTTGAAGAGCACCGCCAACTGATCAATGAATCCACCCGTTTCTGGGACGCCTCCGGCTTTAGCGTCAACATCGGCCCGGCGGGGGCCGAGATCGACTTTTCCTCGCTCGCTACCCTCGTGGGCGGCGGCATCACCTTTGACACCTTCGTCTCGGGCGGGGCGCAGGTGTCTGACGGGACGGTGTTTGAGATCTACCCCGACAAGGAAACCGCGCGGAACTCTGTCTTTAACGCTTCCGAAGTCGATCCGCTCAAGTTGAGCGTTGTGTTCGACGACAATATCTCAGGGCTGATCGTCGGCGCCCCAGTTGAAATGAGCGGGCTTGAGATTGGTGAGGTCGAGACCCTCTCGGGCCTCGTGGATTTCGAACGCTTCGGCGATAGCCGGGTTCGGCTCAACGCGATCTTGTCGATCCAACCGGCGCATCTGGGATTGCAAGACGACGTAACCGCCGAAGCCGCGCTGGCCTTCTTGCAAGAGCGTGTGGAAAACGGCCTGCGTGCGCGGCTGGCCTCGGCCAGTCTGCTGACCGGCGGCTTGAAGGTTGAGTTCGTGACGGTGGAAGACGTGCCTGAGGCATCGTTGGAAGCGGCTGATAACGGTCTTGCGCTGATGCCGACCACTGAAAGCGATGTTTCCGATGCGGCGGCCACGGTCGAAGGGGTCTTTACCCGCATCAACAGCCTGCCGATCGAAGAGTTGCTCAACAGTGCGATTACTTTCCTCAATTCGGCAGAGGCTTTCGTCTCAGACGAAGACCTGCGCGAAACGCCGCAGGATGTGCGGANCCTTTTGGGTGAACTGACGGGGNTGGTCTCTTCCGAGGAGGTCAAGAACGTGCCGNTCGCCTTGAACGGAACGCTGGTGCGGATCGAAGAACTGGTGGCNCAGCTTGAGGAAGAGCGGATCGCCGAGCGCCTGTCCACCGCGCTTGAAGGGGCGTCGGAGGCGGCGAACGCGGTATCGTCTTCGGTTGAGGGCGTGCCAGAGTTGGTNGAGCGCATTCAGGCCGTGGCGGCCAANGCNGAAACNCTGGAAGTCGAAGANTTGGTCGTCGCGCTGACGGACCTCACCGAATCCGCCGATGCGGTGATCGGCACCGAAGATGCGGTGGCCCTGCCGGGCGCGCTCAAGCGGGCATTGGATGAGGTGAACGCCACGTTGGTAGAATTGCGCGAAGGCGGCGCGGTTGAGAATGTGAACCGCACCTTGGCCTCGGCCCGCAATGCGGCGGATAGCATCGCCGTCTCGGCCCGCGATCTGCCGCAGGTGGTCGAACGTTTGACCGCGCTTTTCGCGCAGGCCAGCCGCACCATAGAAGGCTATAACCAAGGCGAACAGCTAAGCCGCAGCGCCGAGCGCACCCTGCGCGACATCCAGAAAGCCGCCGATGCGCTTGCATCTTTGGCGCGGACCATCGAACGTAACCCCAATTCTCTATTGCTGGGACGGTAAAGCATGAATGTTGCAAGACCTCTGATCACCCTCGGCCTGCTGGCAGCCTTGGCGGCCTGTGGCGGCGCTGCTGAGCGTTTCACCGTGCGCGCCCCGGCGGTCACAGAAAAGACTTCGATCGCTTTTAGCTCGGTTGAGGTGCGCGATGTGTCCCTGCCGACCTATGCCGCCGCCGAAGAGATTTCCCTGCAGATGGCCGACGGCAGTCTGGTCAGTTCGACCGATGTGCTGTGGGCCGATGCCCCTGAACGGGCCGTGGCGCTGGAGCTGAGCCAAAACCTCGCGCGGATGACCGGGCGGCGCATCGCGTCTGAGCCTTGGCCTTTTGAGGCTTTCCCCGACGCCCGTCTCGAAGTGCGCTTTGCCGAAATGGTGGCCACCGAAGCCGGAGAATTCCGCGCCTCTGGTCAGTATTTCGTGGCCGTCCCCGATGACCGTCGGGAGCGTTCGGGCCTGTTTGACCTCAGCGTGCCGTTCAACCCCGAAGGCGGGGCCAATGCCATCGCCACAGCGCGCGGCCAGCTTGTGCTCGATCTGGCCCGCTACATCGCGCAAAACGGGTTGAAGTAGGGCAGTTCGCCCGAAAATGACCTTGCGGCATGTCGTGTTCAGTCTGTTCGGAATTTTCTGAATAGACTTGATTTGTGCCGGGCCTTGTTTATCTACCGTCAACGCAGCGTGTCGTTGACGGGGAACAAATGGATACCACAGACCAAATCGACCAAGTCCGCGATGATTTCATCACGCGCATGGGCGTGATCGCCATGGGCGAGGGCTTGCCGCGCATGGCGGGACAGGTCTTTGCCATGCTCGTTTTCGAGGGCGAGCCGATTGCCTTTGGCGCGCTGTCGCGCCGTCTGTCCGTCAGCCGCGCCACGATCAGCACATCAATCCGTGTGCTGGAAGAGCGGGGCCTGATCCGGCGGGTGAACAAGACCGGCGACCGGCAGGACTACTTCCAACTTGCCGATGACGCCTATGCCGCGATGACAAAATTCGCGCTGGCAGGCACGCGCCACGCCAAGGCCGAGATTAGCGACACGATCAGCAAACTGCCCGAAGAGGCCGACGGCGTACGCGCGAGGCTCGATTGCTTTGCCGAGTTTTACGACGCGATCAGCACCGCGCTTGATGATGTCGCAACCCGGGTGAGCAAACCCAAGAATTGACGCGCGACCTGCAAACAGGAACGCGGTGATGGAGTTCGATCAATGAGTGACACATCTCAAGAGCGCCAGACGCTTTCATTCGAAAGCGACGCTGGCTCGAAACGGTCGAAATTCATCGCCGGTGGAATCGCGCTGTTGATCGGACTTTGGATGGGCAGCGGCTATATCATCCCCTCCGAAGAAACCGAGGAAGCCGCACCTGCCCCCCTCTCGCCCGAGGCGGTGACCGTGGCCGTGCGCGGCTCTCAAGCCAAAAGCGTGACGCAGGTCTTTGTGGCCGAAGGTCAGGCCCTGCCGGACCGCGACACGATGGTCCGCGCCGAAGCAGGCGGAGAAATCGCCGAGGTGCTGGTAGCCAAGGGCGATGTGGTCGACGCGGGCGCGTTGATCGCGCGGCTCAGCACCACGGCGCGCGATTCCGATCTGGCCCGCGCCCGCGAGGAATTAAGCCGCGCACAGCGGGAATACGACAATGCCGAAGCCCTACTGGACCGGGGCGTTTCGACCGTGGACCGGGTCAGCCAAGCGCGGGCGACCTTGGCCGCCGCGCAGGCGTCGGTCACTTCAGCCGAAGAGGCGCTGAACAACACCGAAATCCGCGCCCCCTTTCCCGGTCGGTTAGAGATGCTGGATATCTCTGCCGGAGAGTTCGTCTCCACCGGCGAGGAAATCGCACGTCTGGTCGACAACACCCCGCTGACGATCCAAGTGCAGGTGCCTCAGCAGTCGCTGAAAGACATCAAGGAAGGGCAAAGCGCCGAGGTCGTGTTCATCACCGGGACAGAGGCGCAGGGGAAGGTGCAATTCGTCTCAAGCAGCGCCAGCGCCGAAACCCGGACCTTTACCGCCGAGGTTAGGGTCGAAAACGCCGATGGTGCGATCCCTGCCGGTATCTCGGCCCGCGTGCGTATTCCTACGGGCGAGACCCGTGCGCATTTCGTTTCTCCGGCGATCCTGTCCTTGGACACCAATGGCACATTGGGTGTCAAAACCGTGAATGACGAGGACAAGGTCGTTTTCAACAAGATCGCGATCGTACGTGCCCAGACCGATGGTATCTGGATTGCGGGCCTGCCGGATGAGGCCGAAATCATCACCATCGGGCAGGGTTTCGTGAACGACGGAGAGACCGTTAACCCCCAGCCCGAAACCGGCACGGATTCAAGCCCCGAGGGGCAGCCGATAACGGGCGTGCCTGAGATTGACGAATTGGAGGAACAGCCAGCCGGTGATGGGCAGATCACCGGCCGCGCCGAAGCCGCCCAGCCGGAGCAGGCGGAATGAACGCGCTGATCGACGCCGCTTTCAGCCGCGCCCGCGTGGTGATCCTGAGCTTGGTGATGATCTTGGCCGTGGGTGCCTATGCCTATATCGGCATCCCCAAGGAAAGCTCGCCCGAGATTCCGATCCCGACACTCTATGTTTCGACCTCGCTCGAAGGTATCTCTCCGGAAGATAGCGAACGGCTATTGGTCGAACCGCTTGAGACCGAACTCAGTGCCATTACCGGGCTGAAACAGATCACCTCCAACGGCGCCGAAGGTCATGCCTCGGTGCAGTTGGAGTTCGAGCCCGGTTTTGATTCCGACGAGGCGCTCGACAAGGTGCGCGAAGGCGTGGACCGGGCCAAGTCGGACCTGCCCGAAGACGCCACCGATCCGGTCGTGACCGAGATCAACACCGCGCTTTTCCCGATCCTGACAGCGATCCTGTCCGGCCCGGTGCCGGAACGGACGCTCAACACCATTTCGGAGGAGTTGAAGGACGCGATTGAGGGGCTGTCAGGCGTGCTTGAGGTCGATGTCGGCGGTGAGCGTACGGAACTGCTGGAGGTGCTGATCGACCCCACAGTGTTCGAGACCTACAACATCTCNTTNGAAGAGCTGATCAGCCAGATCAACCGCAACAACCGCCTGATTGCGGCGGGGGCGATTGAAAGCGGCGCGGGGCGGCTGGTGCTCAAAGTGCCAGGGCTGATCGAGAATGTCGAAGATGTCATGTCGCTGCCGATCAAGGTGCGTGGCGATACGGTGGTGACCTTCGCCGATGTCGCCGCGATCCGCCGGACCTTCAAAGACCCCACTGGTTTTGCCCGTATCGACGGCCAGCCCGCGCTGGCGCTTGAGATCAAGAAACGCTCCGGCGCGAATATCATCGAAACAGTTGCCGCCGTGCGTGAGTTGATCGACGAGATGCGCGCGGAATGGCCCGACAGCATCACCGTCAAATACACCCAAGACGAATCCGAGCAGGTCCAAGACATGCTCAGCGATCTTGAGGCCAATGTCATCGCGGCGGTGATCCTTGTGATGATCGTGATCGTCTGGGCTTTGGGCGTCCGCTCGGCGCTACTGGTGGGGCTGGCGATTCCGGGGGCGTTTTTGGCCGGGGTCACGGCGCTTTGGGTCATGGGCTATACGATGAACCTTGTGGTGCTCTTCTCGCTGATCCTTGTGGTGGGGATGCTGGTGGACGGGGCCATCGTGACCACCGAACTGGCCGACCGCCGCCTGCAAGAGGGGCATGCGCCCCGCGCTGCCTATGCCTATGCCGCCAAGCGCATGGCATGGCCGATCATCGCCTCGACGGCGACGACGCTCAGTGTGTTCTTCCCGCTGCTGTTCTGGACCGGCACGGTAGGGGAGTTCATGAAATTTCTGCCGATTACTGTTATTCTGACCCTGACCGCATCGCTTTTCATGGCGCTGGTTTTCATTCCTGTGGTTGGCGGGATCATCGGCAAACGGCCCCCGCAATCGGCCAAGGATAAGGCCACACTATTTGCCGCCGAACAGGGGGATCCGCGTGACCTGAAGGGCTTCACCGGCGGCTATGTCAAACTGCTGCAATTCGCCATCCTGCGTCCTTGGATTACGCTGATCCTTGCCATTGCCATGCTGATGGGCGGCTTCACCGCCTATGCGCAATTTGGCAACGGCATCACCTTTTTCCCTGAAGTAGAGCCTGATTTTGCGCAGGTACAGGTGCGCGCGCGGGACAATTTCTCGATCTACGAACAAGACGCGCTGGTGCGGCAGGTCGAGCAACGTCTCTTTGCCTACGACGAGATTGCCAGCGTCTATGCCCGCACCGGCAGCAGCAACCGCGACAGCGCCGACCTGATCGGCACCATTCAGGTTGAGTTCACCGAATGGGACGAACGACGGACCGCCGCCATGATTGGCGAAGAAATCCGGACCGAGATGGCGGCCATTCCGGGGATCGACGTGCAGGTGCAGACCGCCTCGAACGGCCCCTCGGCGGGCAAGCCCGTCAATCTGCGGGTCCAAGCCCATGATCCTGAGGTGCAGCAACAGTTGGTCGACCAAATCCGCGAAAAGATGGCCGATATCGGCGGCTTTACCGATGTGACCGACTCGCGCCCCCTGCCGGGGGTGGAGTGGCGCATTGCGGTGAATCGCTCAGAGGCGGCGCGGTTTGGGGCCGATATCTCGACACTGGGGCAGGCTGTGCAACTGCTGACGCGCGGCATTACCGTGGCGGATTACCGGCCCGACGATGCCGAAGGCTCCATCGACATCAACGTGCGCTTTCCCTCGGATGAGCGCACGCTGGAAGAATTGCAATCGCTGCGCGTGCCGACCTCGGCGGGGCTGGTGCCGATCTCGAACTTCGTGACTTTTGAGCCAAGCCCCCGCACCGGTACGATCACGCGGGTGGATCAGGAACGGGTGGTGACGATTGAGGCCAATGTCGCACCGGGCGTTCTGGTGAACGACCAAACCGTCGCCCTGCGCAGCGCGATTGACGCGATGGACCTGCCGCCGGGTGTCGAAGCCTCCTTCGCCGGGGAGGCGGAGGACCAGCAGGAATCGATGATCTTCCTCGCGGGGGCGTTTATTACCGCGATTTTCCTGATGTTCGTGATCCTCGTGATCCAGTTCAACAGCTTCTACCAAGCCTTCGTCGTTATGTCGGCCATCGTGTTTTCGATTGCAGGAGTGCTATTCGGCCTGCTGATCACCGGGCGGCCCTTCGGGGTGGTCATGGGGGGGATCGGTGTGATCGCCTTGGCGGGGATCGTGGTGAACAACAATATCGTTCTGATCGACACCTATAATGACCTCAAGAAAGCCGGGCTGTCGCCGCTGGAGGCCGCGCTGCGCACCGGGGCGCAGCGTTTGCGTCCGGTGGTGCTGACTTCCGTCACCACGGCGCTTGGCTTGATGCCCATGGTGATCGGCCTCAACATCAACTTTTTCACCCGTGAGATCGTTTATGGCGCGCCCTCTACCCAATGGTGGACCGAGCTGAGTTCGGCCATCGCGGGCGGTCTGGTGGTGGCCACTGTGCTGACGCTGGTGGTGACACCGGCGATGCTGATGTTGGGAGAAAAGAAAGCGAAACGCGCCGAGCCAACCCCGCCAGAGCCGGAACCGGTCGCGATCTAAGCCAAGGTCAGGCGGCCCACGATCAGGCGGCCCACGATCAGGCGGCCCACGATCAGGCGGCCCAAGATCAGGCGGCCCAAGATCAGGCGGCCTTGTCGGCCTTGTCCTCGGTCAGGATGGTGTAAAGCGTGGCCGGGTCGGGGTTCGACCGCAGCTTGGTGCAGATGCTGGTGTCGCGAAGCGTGCGGGCCACCAGTGCCAGCGCCTTGAGGTGCTCCACCCCCGCATCTTCGGGGGCGAAGAGGGCAAAGGCCACATCGACTGGCTGACGATCGACCGAAGAGAAATCAATCGGTTTGTCCAACAGCACGAAAGCACCGACAACCTTGTCGATCCCGTCCATCCGCGCATGGGGCAGGGCGACGCCGTGGCCGACACCGGTCGGCCCGAGGGTTTCGCGCGTCATCAGCGCATCCACCACTTGGCCGGCCGGCAGCCCATAGGCTTGCTGGGCGAGTTCGCCGATATCCTGCATCAGACGCTTCTTGCTCGAAGCCGAAGTCAAAACCTTCACGGCCTCTGGCTTGAGGAGTTTGCCGAAATCCATTCCGCTCGCCCTGCTCTTTGGCGGATATTACCGCCGTGGGTTACGAAGGGTCGATCCAGCCGATGTTGCCGTCTTCTCGACGGTACACGACGTTCATCCCTTCCTGGCCTTCCTTGCGAAACAGCAGCACCGGGTCGCCCGACAATTCCATCTGCATCACCGCTTCACCGACAGACAAAGTTGGCACCTTCGTCTGCATCTCTGCAATGATCATGGGTTGGAGGGTATCAGGTTCCTGCGCATCTGAATCGCTGTCTGACGCGAGGATATAGGAGGACGCACCCAAAAGTTCAACCGGTTCGGCGCGTTCTTTGTGATGGTCCTTCAGGCGGCGCTTGTAGCGGCGCAGCTGTTTTTCCATCTTTTCGCAGCAGCTATCGAAGGCGGCATAGATCTCTGTCGCCTTGGCCTTGGCCGACGCATTGAGACCGGTGGAAAGATGCACGGTGGCCTCGCAGGCAAATTCGTGACCTGTTTTGGAAAACACCACCAGAGCATCTGTCGGGCGTTCGGCATATTTGCTGACCGCCTCGTCCAGTTCGGTCCGGACATGTGTCCGGAGCGCATCGCCAATGTCGATCTGTTTGCCACTGATCTGATACCGCATATCGTCTCCTTGTCTTTCTTGTTCCGAACATTGCCAAACGGTCCACATGCGTGGAGCGCGACAACTTTCAGATATGGAGGAATGGTGCTGCGACCAGGATGATTTTAACCGTTCCTTCACGGGAAGGGCGATGCAGGATCAAACAGGAACGCGATGTCACCATAGGTCAATGAGGCCGCGTTTCCGTTTGAAAGTCAATGGCGCCGATGCACCCGCCATTCTTTTATCGCTACAATCAGAGCGGTTTTCCGCAAAGTGCAGGCAGGGCCCTGCCGAGGGCTGGAAGGCCGGGCGAAACGCGCTAAGTCTTAGGAAATACGGAAGTTATCGCCAAGGTAGACGCGGCGTACATTCTCGTTTTGCACAACTTCTTCGGGCGTTCCGGACATCAGAACTTTGCCCTCATGCAGGATATAGGCGCGGTCCACGATCTCTAGGGTTTCGCGCACATTGTGGTCGGTGATCAGCACGCCGATGCCACGTTTTTTAAGGTCGGCAACCAATTGCCGGATGTCTCCGACAGAGATCGGATCGACCCCGGCAAAGGGTTCGTCAAGCAGCAGATAGTTGGGATTGGCGGCCAGACAGCGGGCGATTTCGACCCGGCGACGCTCCCCACCCGACAGGGCCAGCGCAGGCGCGCGGCGCAAGTGTTCGATGGAAAACTCGGTCAGCAGCTCTTCGAGCCGTTCGCGGCGCTGGTGACGGTGTTTGACCCGAATATCGAGGATCGCGTTGATGTTGTCTTGCACCGACAGCCCGCGAAAGATGCTCATTTCCTGCGGCAGATAGCCGATTCCCAACTGCGCGCGGCGGTACATCGGCAGGGTGGTGACATCCTTGCCATCCACGGTGACGCGCCCGCCTTCGGGCGTGACCAGCCCGGCCACCGCGTAGAAAGTCGTGGTCTTGCCCGACCCGTTCGGCCCCAACAGCGCCACGACTTCACCCCGGTCAAGCTCCATCGAAAAGTCGCGGATCACCGCTTTCTTGCGATAAGACTTGCGCAAATGCTGAATGCGCAGGCCGGATTCGCCCCCGGCGACTTTCAGCTCGGGCGGCATCAGTTGCCGCTGCCGGGCTGCAAAATGGTCTTCACGCCGCCTGACATCTGCGCCGTGCCGTCGTTCAGGTTTACCGTCATTTCCTGCGCGCTCAGCGCACTTGGGCCTTGGGTCATCAACACATCGCCGCTCATTACCAAGGTGCCTGCGTCGATATCATAGTCGGCCCGCTGCGATTCAGCGGCGTCTTCGCCCGCGACCAAGACCACGCCGCCGGTTGCTTCCAGCTTGGCGATGCCTTGATCCGACGTGCGATAGATCACCTCGACCTTACCGGCAGACAGGGTCATTTCGCCCTGAGAAATCAACACATTGCCAGTAAAGACCGCGGTGCCCGTGGCGTTGTCGACCGATAGGTTGTCGGCGGTCACTTCGACGGGCAGGCTGGTATCTTGCTCTAGCGCGCCAAAGGCCACATCGGCAGATTGGGCAGAGACAGGGGCAGCATGCAGCGCGAGAAACAGCGGCAGCATCAAAATAATCAAATGTCTCAAGGCAGTTACTCTTTCGTTGCTTGCGGCGTGTATATCAGTTTCACACCCTTTGTGAAAAGCAATTGCGATCCGGCGCTGTTCTGGCGGTTGGTGATGGCCATGCGCCCGGCGGTGATCTCGCCCGCGGGGCTGGTGGCTTTGACCGGGCCGGGTGATAGCAGATCTAGTGTGGTGAGGTTCGAAGTCATCCGGTCCGACAGAATCTGGTAGCCGGTTGAGGTGCTAACCCGCACATCGCCCGCCAGTTCCGCTTCTTCCGCGCCGGTGTCAAACCGACCTCTGTTGGATTGCAGAGTGATCTTGGCACCGCCCTGCAGGTCCAGCGTCGCCTCGATCTCTTCGGCCTCGTTGGTGCCGGTTTCCCCGCCGGGGGTGGTCAGCTTTTCCGCCGAGAATGAGATCAGATCGCCATCCGCCGTGGTGCCGGAATAGAAGGGGCCGGTGATCTGCTGGTCGCGCAGCCGCTCTTGCACTTCTTTATCTGCAAAGGGGATCACCGCCTGCGGTTCAATCGCGCGCGACAGCAGGAACAGGGTCGACAGGAGCGCCAGCGCGATCAGCGGAAAGAGCACTTTCAGCCAAGAGACGACGCGAGAGTGGCGATCACCCTTCATCGCNNGCTACCCCAGCCCAACGCGCAGNCANTCGTGGATATGCAGCAGGCCCACGGGCGATTTGCCGTCNNNCTNCGCNGGGTCGGTCACGATCAAGCANGTGATCTTGCGGTTGTTCATCACGCCCACGGCTTTCTCGGCCAGTTCGTCGGGGCCGATGGTAACNGGGGCCGGGGTCATGACCTCANGCGCGGTCATGGTCATCAACCCGTCAAGGTGCCGCGCGAGGTCGCCCATGGTGATGATCCCAGCCAGTGCGCCAGCGCCATCGGTCACGCAGACCACGCCAAAGCCCTTGCGGCTCATCTCGCTCAGCGCGTCGGGCATCGGCGCGTCGGCTGCGACCAGCGGCAGCGCATCGCCCACATGCATCAGATCGGCTACGCGGCTCAGCCTTGCGCCCAGTTTGCCACCGGGGTGAAAGTCGCGGAAATGCTCGGCGGTGAAAGCGCGGTTCTCCATCAGGGCCACGGCCACCGCATCGCCCATCGCCAGCGTCAAGGTGGTTGAGGTGGTCGGCACCACGCCGGTGCCGCAGGCCTCTGCCGCGCGGGGCAGTTCCAGCACCACGTCACTGTGACGCCCAAGGCTGCTGTCGGGACGGCTGGTGATGCCGATGAGCGGGATCGTATAGCGGCGCGAATAGGCGATGAGGTTCGCCAGTTCCGGTGCCTCGCCCGAGTTTGAAATTGCCAGCACCACATCAGCCGCGGTGATCATCCCCAGATCGCCGTGGCTTGCCTCGGCTGGGTGCACGAATTGCGCAGGCGTCCCGGTAGAGGCCAGCGTCGCCGCGATCTTGTTGCCGATATGGCCCGATTTGCCGATGCCAGTGACGATCACGCGGCCCTTGCAGGCNCGCATCAGNTCNACNGCGGCACGNAANCGGTCATCAAGGCTGTCGGCCAGCAGCGTCAGCGCCTCGGATTCGCAGCGGATGACGCGGCGGGCAGTGTCGAGGAAAGGTGTGTTCATGCGTGTGCGAAGATGTCCGTGTCCGGCCATCCCTCCAGATCCAGCCGGGCGCGCATCGGCAGGAAATCGAAACAGGCCTGCGCCATGTCCATCCGACCTTCGCGTATCAGGCGTTTGTTAAGTTCATCGCGCAGACGGTGCAGATAGAGCACATCCGACGCGGCATAGTCGATCTGCGCTTGGGTCAGCTTTTCGGCCCCCCAATCGCTGGATTGTTGCTGTTTCGAGATGTCGACGCTCAGCAGTTCTTGGCACAGCTTCGCCAGCCCGTGCCGGTCGGTATAGGTGCGCACCAGACGGCTGGCGATCTTGGTGCAATAGACCGGCGCTGCGGTGGCGCCAAAGGTGTTGCGCATCGCGGCGATGTCAAAACGGCCGTAGTGGAACAGTTTCAGCACATGCGGATCTTCCAACAGCGCGCAGAGGTTCGGCGCCTCGGTCTGGCCCTTGGCGACCTGCACCAGATGCGCGTGACCATCGCCGCCCGAAAGCTGCACAACACAGAGCCGGTCGCGATGCGGATGTAGCCCCATCGTCTCGCAGTCAATGGCGACCATCGGCCCAAGGTCGAGGTCATCCGGCAGGTCGTTCTGATAGAGGAAATTTGTCATGAGCACGTCTATATCGTGCTTGTCCGGCATGGGAAAGCGGAGGCTTTGCCCCGGGTCAGGCGGTGGCCAGATCCTGCAATGCGGGGCGGGGATAGAGGCGCAGCAAGCGGTCGACCAGTAGATGGCACCGGTAGCCGGGCCACTCGGGGCGGATCAATCCACCGGGCAGGGCCGGGTGTTTCAGCACCAGCCGCCGCCAGTTGTGCACGATCAGACAGCGCAGAACCGCGACATCCAAGGCGCTCAACCTGTCTGCATCCGGCAGTTCGGCGTCCAAGGTAGAAAGCGCAGCCAGCAGCGCGGCATAGTCGGCCTCAAGCTCGGCAGGCTCCACCGCGCGGCGCAGCCAGTCGGGCGGCGGCGTGCCGGGCAGGGCAAGACAGCCTTTGGGCACCGCGCTATCGGCCCGCCCGACATAGGCGCGGGGCAGGGCGGCGATAAAACCCGCGCCCCGCAGGGCGCTGTCGGTCTCGCGCCCGTTCTCTTCGGTCACCACCATCTGCCATGGCTCTGACAGGTCGGGCGGCGCGGCGTAGATGCGGGGGCTGGCGGCGGCACTTTCCGCGCGGCCTTGGGCGGTCAGGCTGTGCTGGCTGATCCGCCCGATCTTGTGTGACTGCAACCATCCGTCATTGCGCAGCCGGTGCAGCGCCACGCGGCTCGCCTCTGGCCGCACGTCNAGCGCGCCCATGATNGNCGANAGNACCGGNCCGTCGATCGCATCACCCTCTCCCTGCGCCAGATCGCCGAAAAGGCTGACCATCAGCGACCAGACGCGCTGGCCCCCCAAGCCCGCAAAGGCCGCGACAGCGGGAAGGGAGGGATCAGAGGGCATTCATCGTCAGCAGTTCATATTCCGCGACCGCCTCCTCGCGTTGGTTGGTCAGGGTCACATGCCAGCGCACCTCGCCATATTCTTCTTTGCGCGGCGTCTTGTGCTTAACCGAGAGCCGCACCTTGATGCTGTCGCCCGCCGAGACAGGCTCAAGAAAGCGAAGATTGTCGAGGCCGGTATTGGCCAGCACCGGGCCGGGGTCGGGTTGCACGAAAAGGCCCGCGGCGAAGCTGAGCAAGAGGTAGCCATGGGCTACGCGCCCCGGAAAGAAGGGGTTCGCGGCGGCGGCCTCGTCGTCCATATGGGCGTAGAAAGTATCGCCGGTGAAATGGGCGAAGGTCTCGATATCCTCCAGTGTGACTTCTCGGGTGGGCGAGTTGAAGGTCTCGCCCAGATCCAGCTCGGTGAAGCGGCGGGTGAAGGGGTGGTCGCGGTCGGTGATTTCCTCGGCCCCCGGCACCCATTGTTTGCCGATGGCCGTCAGGATGTCGGGGCTGCCCTGAATGGCGGTGCGCTGCATGTAATGCATCACGCCGCGAATGCCGCCCAGTTCTTCGCCGCCCCCTGCGCGGCCCGGCCCGCCATGCACCATATGCGGCAGCGGAGAGCCGTGGCCCGTGGCCTCGCCCATCGACGTTCGGTTGTTGAAATAGAGCCGTCCGTGGAAGGCTGCCGAACCCATCGTTAGCTCGCGCGCCACCTCACCGTCATTGGTGATGATCGAGGCGACAAGAGAGCCTTGGCCGCGGTTCAGCAACTGCGAGGCATGGGCCAGATCGCGGTAGGGCATGAGGGTGGAAACAGGGCCGAAAGCCTCGGTGTCATGCACGCGCTCGGCGCTGTCGGGATCAGCGCAGTGGAACAGCATTGGCGGCAGGAATGCGCCTTTGTCTTTGTCGGCGCCGTTGACGGTAAAGTTGTCGGGATCGCCAAAGACCCGCTCGGCCTCGGCACTCAGCAGCCCCACCTTTTCCAGCACATCGCGCTTTTGGCTACCCGAGACCAGCGCGCCCATGCGCGTATCTTCGGCACGCGGGTCGCCGATGGTGGTCTTGGCAAGGTGTTCTGACAGAGCAGAGATCACCGCGTCGACCAGCGCCTGCGGCACCATGATGCGGCGAATGGCGGTGCATTTCTGCCCCGCCTTGGCGGTCATCTCGCGCTGCACTTCCTTGACGAAGAGGTCGAACTCCGGCGTGCCGGGGCTTGCGTCGGGGCCGAGGACCGAGGCGTTGAGACTGTCCTGCTCAGACGTGAAACGCACCGAGTTCTGCAGCAACAAGGGATTGCTGCGCAGCTTCAGCGCGGTATCGGCCGACCCGGTAAAGGCCACGGCATCCTGACAGTCGAGGTGGTCGAGCATGTCGCCCAAGCCGCCGCTGACCAGTTGCAGCGCGCCCTTCGGCAGCAACCCACTGTCGAGCACCAGCCGTACGCAATGTTCGGTAACGTAACAGGTCGCCGTCGCCGGTTTCACGATCGCCGGGACACCTGCCAGCAGCGTAGGCGCCAGCTTCTCCAACATGCCCCAAACCGGGAAGTTGAAGGCGTTGATATGCACCGCCACGCCCTGCAGCGGGGTGCAGATATGCCGCCCCATGAACTGCCCGTCGCGGCCCAGTTGCTCGGGCGCACCGTCGAGATAAACATGCGCATCCGGCATCTCGCGCCGACCTTTAGAGGCGAAAACCAGCATGGTGCCGATGCCGCCGTCGACGTCAATCTTGTGGTCCGAGAGCGTCGCGCCGGTGTCGTAGCTCAGGTCATAGAGCGCCTGTTTGTGCTCCATAAGGTGCAGCGCCAGCGCCTTCAACATGCGCGCGCGGTCATGGAAGGTCATGGCGCGCAGGGCGGGGCCGCCGTGGTCGCGGGCAAAGCCCAGCATGGCCTGCGCGTCGAGCGCATCGTTGCCGGCCAGCGCAATCACTTCGCCAGTGATGGCGCTGGCGATGTTGCGGGCGCCCGCGCCCGGGGCCAGCCATTCGCCTGCCGCGTAACTGTGAATATCGCGCATGTTGGCTCCTTTAGTGCGTGTCGTAGTCTATGGTGAGCGTGTCGCTCAGCGGGTAGCTCTGGCAGGTCAGCACATAACCGCGCTCGACCTCGTAATCCTCAAGCGCGTGGTTCGAGATCATCTCGACCTCGCCCTCAAGCACCTTGCCCATGCAGGTCGAACAAACCCCGGCCTTGCAGGAAAACGGCGCTTCCTGCCCGTTCTCTAGTGCGGCTTCCAGCACCGATTGGCCCTTCTGCATGGTGAAACTGCGCCGCGCGCCGTCGATGATGACGGTGATCTCGGTGCCCTTCTGGCCCTCGCTGCGTTTGGCCATTTCCTGTTTCGCCAGACGGCCCTGCTGGCTTTCGCTGAAGAGTTCAAATTTGATCTGTTCATCGGTCAGCCCATTGGTCTTCAGCGCCTCGGCAATCGCCAGCATCATCGGCTCCGGCCCGCAGATGAAGGCGGTGTCGATGTTGTTGATCTGAATCCAATGCTTAAACAGCGCATTGCATTTCGCTTGATCGATACGGCCCTCAAACAACTCCATATCCTGACCGGATTCGAGGATGTGGATCACCGTCAGGCGGCCCATGTAGTGGTTCTTGAGATCCTCAAGCTCCTCGCGGAACATGATCGTATTCACCGCGCGGTTGGCATAGACCAGCGTGAAGGTCGAGTTCGGCTCGCGTTTCAGCACAGTCTTTAGAATCGAAAGCACCGGCGTGATGCCCGAACCGCCCGCAAACCCGAGGTAGTTTTTCGCCACCTCTGGTTCAATCGCGGTGAAGAATTTGCCCTGTGGCGGCATGGCGTGGAGCGTATCGCCGACCTTCAATTCGGTATTGGCATAGGTCGAGAATGCCCCGCCATCGACGCGCTTGATACCGACCTTCAGCTCGCCATCGTCTAACCCGGCGCAGATCGAATAGTTGCGGCGCAACTCGGTGCCGTCGAAGTCCTGCTTGAAGGTCAGGTATTGGCCTTGGGTAAACGCAAAAGCTTCGGGGTCCTCCGGCTTCAGCGTCAGCACCACCGCATCGCGGATGGTGTGGTGGATATCAGTCACTAACAGGGGGTGAAACTGGCTCATCGGGGCCTCAGATACATTTGAAATAGTCGAAGGGTTCACGGCAGTCGCAGCACCGCCACTGCGCCTTGCAGGGGGTCGAGCCGAATTGGCTGATCCGCTCCACCGCGGTGGATTTGCAGTGCGGACAATGCTGCGGCCCACCGGCCGGGCGGGGTGGCGCGATGCCGTAAGATTCCAGCTTGGCGCGACCGGTGTCACTCATCCAATCGGTGGTCCAAGGCGGAGAAAGCTGCCGTTTCAGGTCAAGGTTTTCGATGCCGTGGTCGCGCAGCGCCATCTCGATATCAAGGTTGATGATGCTGGTGGCCGGGCAGCCCGAATAGGTCGGCGTGATGGTCACAACCAGCGTGTCGTCGCGCCACGCCACATCGCGGATGATGCCAAGATCGGTAAGCGAAATGGCCGGGATCTCCGGGTCCGGGATCGCCGAAAGCCATGCCCAAACCGTCTCTAACGTGGGCTTTTCCGCCAACGCGGCACCGCGCGGGGCGGTATCGCGCACCACCCCCGGCACCGGCGCGGGGGCCGGCCGGCTGTGGGGCGCGGGTTTTACCATGTGGCGTCCGGGTAGGCGCGCTGCAGCCACTGCACATGGGTCAGCATATGGCCCAGATGCTCGCTGTGCCGTGCGCCGCTTTTCCCGCCCCTATGGGCAAAATCATCTTCGGGTTTGGTCAGGGTCGCTGCCGCGAGCGTATCGCCGACCAGTTGGTCGTAGCCAGCGCGCAGGCTGGCTGGATCAGGGGCGATGCCCGCATCTTTCATGGCAGCGTCGACATCATCGCCAAGGAACATCTCCCCCACATATGGCCAGAGCAGATCCAGCGCCGCCTGCATCCGACGGTGGCTTTCCTCGGTCCCGTCGCCAAGGCCGATCACCGTGTCGGAGGAACGTTCGAGGTGGTAGGTCACTTCCTTCGCCGATTTCTCGGCGATGGCAGAGATTTCCTTGTCGCTGGAATCGATCAGCGCGGTCAGCTGCGCCAGATGCCATGCGTCGAAGAGGAACTGCCGCATCATGGTCTGGCCGAAGTCGCCGTTGGGCTGTTCCACCAACAAGACATTGCGGAAATCCCAAACATCGCGGTGAAAAGCCAGCTTGTCGGCGTCACGCCCCGCGCCCTCGACCTCACCCGCCATGCCCAGCCATAGCTGCGTTTGCCCGATCAAGTCGAGCGCCACATTGGCCAGCGCGATGTCTTCTTCCAGCACCGGAGCCGTGCCGCACCATTCCGAAACGCGGTGGCCCAGCACAAGGGCGTTGTCGCCCATCCGGCAGAGGAATTCGAACTTGGGATCGGTGCTCACATCGCCCCCACTTCGTCGGGAATGTCGAAGAACGTCGGGTGCCGGTAAACCTTGTCATTGGCAGGCTCGTAGAGCGCGCCCTTCTCCTCGGGGGAGGAGGCGGCGATGGCGCTGGCCTCAACGGCCCAGATGCTGACGCCTTCGTTGCGGCGGGTATAGACGTCGCGGGCGTTCTTGATCGCCATTTCCGCGTCCGCCGCATGCAGGCTGCCGACATGGCGGTGGCTCAACCCGTGCTGGCCGCGGATGAAGATCTCCCACAGGGGCCATTCGGTGGTCCGCGCCTTGCCGTGCGGGGCGGCTTCGGTGCCGTCGTATTCACTGGATTCAGGGCTGCTCATGTCGCTTACTCCGCTGCCATTTGTCTGCTGCGCTTTTTCTCGGCGTGGGCCAAAAGCCCCTCGCGCACCCAACGGCCTTCGTCCCAAGCCTTGTTGCGCGCCGCCAGCCGTTCGGTGTTGCAGGGGCCATTGCCCTTGAGCACCTGAAAGAACTCTTCCCAATCCGGCTCGGCGAAATCGTAATGGCCGGTTTCCTCATTGAACTTGAGGGTTTCGTCGGGGATCGTGAGGCCGAGGTATTCGGCCTGCGGCACCGTCTCGTCGACGAACTTCTGGCGCAGCTCGTCATTGGTGTTCATCTTGATTTTCCACGCCATCGACTGCGCGGAATGGACCGAATCCTTGTCTGAGGGGCCGAACATCATCAGCGCCGGAAACCAGAAACGGTTGAGCGCATCTTGGGCCATCTTGCGCTGGGCGGGCGTGCCATTGGCCATCTTCATCATGATGTCGAAGCCTTGGCGCTGGTGGAAGGATTCTTCCTTGCAGATCCGCACCATCGCGCGGGCGTAAGGCCCGTAGGAGGTGCGCTGCAGCGGCACCTGATTCATGATCGCGGCACCATCGACCAGCCAGCCAACGGCACCCATATCGGCCCATGTTAGGGTCGGATAATTGAAGATCGACGAATACTTCATCTTGCCCGACAGCAGGTCGCGGGTCATTTGGTCACGGGTCACGCCGAGCGTTTCCGCCGCGCAATAAAGGTAGAGGCCGTGGCCCGCCTCGTCTTGCACCTTTGCCAGCAGGATCGCCTTACGCTCCAACGTCGGGGCGCGGGTGATCCAGTTGCCCTCGGGCAGCTGGCCCACAATCTCGCTATGCGCGTGCTGACCGATCTGGCGGATCAGGTTCTTGCGGTAGCCATCGGGCATCCAGTCTTTTGGCTCGATCTTGCCGCCCGCATTGATGCGCTCCTGAAAGGCGCGTTCTTCGGGGTCCATCTCGTCGAGGGATTTGATGCCCTTGCCGGTGGATTTGATCATCTGTGCATACATCGGTCTGTTCCTTTCCGGGAAAGAAGTCTCAGCCTGCGTTTTCGAGGATCAGGGCGACGCCCTGTCCCACGCCCACACACATTGTACATAGCGCGTATTTGCCGCCCGTCCGCTTGAGCTGCAGCGCCGCCGTCATCACCAGACGTGCGCCCGACATGCCCAAGGGGTGGCCGATGGCGATGGCACCGCCATTGGCGTTCACATGGGCTGCGTCATCCGGCACGCCCAAGGCGCGGAGGGTGGCGAGGCCTTGGGAGGCGAAAGCCTCATTAAGTTCGATCACGTCCATCTGTTCGATGGTCAGGCCCGCGCGGTCCAGCACCTTGCGCACGGCAGGGATCGGACCGATGCCCATGACGCGCGGCTCGACACCTGCGGCAGACATGGCAACAACGCGGGCGATGGGGGTGAGGCCATGGTCTTTCACGCCTGCCTCTGACGCCAGCAGCATCGCTGCCGCGCCGTCATTCACGCCAGAGGCATTGCCTGCAGTCACAGTCAGATCCGCGCCATTGATGCCGCGCAGCTTGGCGAGTTTATCCATCGTGGAGCCGGGGCGGGGGTGTTCGTCGCGGTCGACGATCACGTCATCGCCTTTCCGCTGCGGGATGGTGACGGGGGCGATTTCCTCGGCAAAGAGGCCCTTTTCATCCGCCTGTGCCCAGCGTTGCTGGCTACGCGCGGCGAAAGCGTCTTGGTCTTCGCGCGACACGTCATGGTCGGCGGCGACGTTGTCGGCTGTCTCGGGCATGGAATCCACGCCGAACTGAGCCTTCATCTTTGGGTTCACAAAGCGCCAGCCGATGGTTGTGTCATAAACGGCGTTGTTGCGCGAAAATGCGGTTTCGGCCTTGGGCATCACGAAAGGCGCGCGCGACATGCTCTCGATACCACCGGCGATGGCAAGGTCCATGTCGCCGGCGCGGATCGCACGGGCAGAGGCACCGACGGCATCCATGCCGCTGGCGCAGAGCCGGTTGATCGTGGCGCCCGGCACGTCGACGGGCAGACCGGCCAGCAGGGCGGCCATGCGCGCGACGTTGCGGTTGTCTTCGCCCGCTTGGTTGGCGCAGCCCATGATGACATCATCGACACGCGCCCAATCCACCGAGGGGTTCCGCTCCATCAATGCCTTCAACGGGATCGCGGCCAGATCGTCGGCGCGAACCGAAGAGAGGGCGCCGCCGTAACGGCCAATGGGGGTGCGCTGCGCGTCGCAGATGAATGCCTGCATGGGGGTACTCCTGTTGTTGCTACGTAATTTACACAGCGGGGCGATTCGGTTCAATCAAAATGTTACGAAATAGAGATAGTGCTTTGATTTCGGTAACATGTCGCGGTGCAGAGAGGCCATCGGCGGCAGAGACCCGCGCCGTATGGTGCGGTCATGAAGCGCCGGATCGCGANAGAANTAAAAAGAGGCCGCCCTTGGGAAAGGACAGCCTTTGGTATTTTCAGAAATGCAAAGCGAGGGGGTTAGTANTCNACACCGCGCTGCGCTTTGATGCCNGCTTTGAACGGNTGTTTGACCTCTGACATCTCGGTCACCAGATCGGCATAGTCGCAAAGCTCGGGCCGGGCGTCGCGGCCTGTCAGCACGACNGCNGTGCGNTTGTCGCGGGCATCAAGTCCGGCGATCACGTCTTCGATCTTGAGGTANTCATAGCGGATGGCGATGTTGATCTCNTCCATCACCACAAGGTCATANTCNCCGCTCGCCATCATCTCACGTGCCTTGCCAAATGCGGNCTCGGCGGCGGCGATATCGCGGTTTCGGTCTTGGGTGTCCCAGGTGAAGCCTTCGCCCATCGTGTGCCATGTCACCTCGTCGAGTTGTTCAAAGAACAGCCGTTCGCCGGTTTTCCATTTGCCCTTGATGAACTGCACCACACCGACGCGCTGTTTCCAGCCAAGCGCGCGTACGACGACCCCGAAAGCAGAGGAGGATTTGCCCTTGCCCGGCCCGGTATGGACCAGCACCAGACCCTTTTCCGGGTCTTGCAGCTCGGCCACNTTGGCGCGCTGNTCGGCCTGACGCTGCTGCATCTTTTCCTTGTGGTCTTGCGGNTCCGCGTCGCTCATCGGTCATCTCCTCTATCCGGTTTCGGGGCACCATAGGGAGAGCCAAGGCCGGGCGAAAGCCCGCAATGAATCACGCCTTGGGATCGGTGACAGACCGCGCTTTGCCGCGCTCCATCCCCAACTGCCGCTCGCGCCAGATCACCAGCGCGCCCGCGCTGATCACCAGCGCCGCGCCTGCCAGCATCATCATTGTCGGCAGTTCTGCAAAGAAAATATAGCCGAGCAAGATGGCAAAGAGCATCGAGGTATAGTCGTATGGCGCCAGCATAGAAGCCGAGCCAAAGCGATAAGCCGAGGTGATAAGAATCTGCGCCACTCCGCCGATTAACCCTGCCAACACCAGCAAGCCAAAGGTTTGCAGATCAGGCATGACCCAGCCGAAGGGCAGGGTGAAAAGCGCCAAGACCGATGCAGTGACGGAAAAGTAAAAGACGATCGCCGCCGTGTCTTCGTTCTGCACCAATTGCCGGATGTGGATCTGCACAAGGCTGCGCACCATCGTCGCCATCAGGATCAACAGCGCACCAATCGTGGCTGTCTGTTCCATCGTACCGATGCTGCTGAAACGCGGCCAGAGGATGATCATCACGCCAACCAGCCCGATCGCCACGGCAGTCACGCGGATCAGACGGATTTGTTCGCCCAGCAATACGGCGGCAAGGATCACGGTGAAAATCGGTGTGGCAAAGCCGATGGCGGTGACCTCGGGCAGGGGCAGCAGGCCAAGGCCGGTGAAGGTCAGCCCCATCGCCGTGGTGCCGAACAGCCCGCGCCAGACATGGCCCATCGGGTTCTTGGTCTTGAGCCCGCTTTTCAGTTTGCCGCGTTGCGCCAGCCAGATCAGGATCACCGGAATGGCAAAGAAGGACCGAAAGAAGACCGACTCGCCCGCGGGCACGTCGTCGGCCAGCGATTTGATGATCGCAGACATGCAGGTAAAGAGCAGGATCGCCGTGATCTTCAGCCCGACGCCAAGGGCGGGGCGGGCGGAGAAATCATCGACTTTCATGCTCTGGTCCTCATGCTTCGGGGCCGATCCGTCCGCGGTTAGTGCCGATCTGACCGCGGTGCAGCAGCAGGTGATCCAGCAACACGCAGGCCATCATCGCCTCGCCCACCGGCACCGCGCGGATGCCCACGCAGGGATCATGGCGGCCCTTGGTGATGATCTCGGTCTCTTCGCCTTGTTTGGTGATGGTGCGCCGCGTGGTCAGGATGCTGGACGTCGGTTTGACCGCGAAACGCACGACCACCTCCTGCCCGGTGCTGATCCCGCCCAAGATACCGCCCGCATGGTTGGAGGAATACTCCGGCCCCTCCGGCCCCATGGTGATCTCATCCGCGTTCAGCTCTCCGGTCAGCATCGCGGCTGACATGCCTTCGCCGATTTCCACGCCTTTGACGGCATTGATGCTCATCATCGCGGCGGCCAGATCGGTGTCGAGCTTGCCATAGACCGGCGCGCCGAGACCCGCAGGCACGCCGCGCGCGGTGACTTCGATGATCGCACCCACGCTGCTGCCGGACTTGCGCAGCCCGTCGAGNTANNCGGCCCAGTCGNCNGCCGCCTTGGCNTCGGGCACCCAAAANGGGTTCTGNTCGATCTGGTNCCAATCGAACGCATCCCGGTCGATCTTATGCGGCCCCATCTGCACCATGTAGCCGGTGATCTGCAGGTTCGGGGCCAGCGCCTTGATCGCCTCGCGCGCCAGTCCGCCCGCCGCCACCCGCGCCGCCGTCTCACGGGCCGAGGAACGCCCACCCCCGCGATAGTCGCGGATGCCGTATTTCTGGAAATAGGTGATGTCGGCATGACCGGGGCGGAACTTGTCCTTGATATCGCCGTAGTCTTTGGAGCGCTGATCGGTGTTTTCGATCATCAACTGGATCGGCGTGCCTGTCGTGACGCCCTCAAAGGTGCCCGAGAGTATCCGCACCTCATCCGCTTCACGCCGCTGCGTGGTGTATTTGTTCTGGCCCGGTTTGCGCTTGTCCAACCACTGCTGGATCATGCCCTCGTCAATCGGCACGCCGGGGGGGCAGCCATCAATCGTGGCGCCAAGGGCGGGACCGTGGCTTTCGCCCCATGTGGTGACCCGGTAAAGATGGCCAAAGCTGTTGATCGACATGGGCGGACCTCCTGTTGTCAAACCCTTAGCCGGGGCAGCGCCCTGCCTCAAGGGGATTTGCCTTGCCAATTGTGTGGGGGGCATCTACCCCTGACGCTACCTCGGGGGGCCTTTGGGCTGAGATGTGCGTTTTGTGCGGACCCGTTGAACCTGAACCGGTTAACACCGGCGGAGGGAAGGTCCGGACAGACATCCACCTTTTACCTTTCGCCGCAAAAGGAGGATGCAATGAAGTATCTTACACTTGCTGCGGGCGTCATGGGCGCATCGGCTGCATGGGCGGAGACGCCTGAACTGACAGTCTATACCTACGACAGTTTCGTCACCGAATGGGGCCCCGGCCCGGCGATCGAAGAGGGGTTCGAGGCCGAATGCGGCTGCGATTTGAAATTCGTTGGCATGGGCGATGGCGCGGCCCTTTTGGCGCGTTTGAAACTTGAGGGCGCACGTTCCGACGCGGATATCGTGCTGGGGCTGGACACCAGCCTTGTCGCTGCCGCGAAAGTGACCGAGCTGTTTGCGCCGAGCGGGTTGCAGGCCGACTATGACCTGCCGATCACTTGGGAAGATGAGGTATTCGTCCCCTACGACTGGGGCTTTTTCGCCTTTGTCCACGGCACCGATCTGGACGCGCCCGGCGATTTCAAAGCGCTGGCTGAGAGCGATCTGAAAATCGTGATCCAAGACCCCCGTTCATCGACGCCCGGTTTGGGTCTGCTGATGTGGGTCAAAGCGGCTTATGGTGATGAGGCGCCCGAGGTTTGGGCGGGGCTGGCCGACAATGTCGTGACCGTCACCAAAGGCTGGTCCGAAGCCTACGGTCTGTTCCTCGAAGGCGAGGCCGATATGGTGCTAAGCTACACGACTTCCCCCGCCTACCACCTGATCGCCGAGGAAGACGACAGCAAGACAGCGGCGCTGTTTGACGAAGGCCACTACATGCAGATCGAAGTGGCGGGAAAGCTCGCGGGGTCGGATCAGCCGGAGCTGGCCGATCAGTTCCTGCAATACCTCGTCTCTGACGCCGCGCAATCGGTGCTGCCGACGACCAACTGGATGTACCCCGCCGTGACGCCCGAAGGCGGTCTGCCCGAAGGGTTTGACGGGATGATCCAGCCCGGCAAGGCGCTGTTGGTGCCGAACGGCGAAGTCCCCGCACTCCGTGAAGAGGCCTTGAACGAATGGCTGACCGCGCTGTCGCGTTAAGCGGCAAGACGGGGCTTTTCGCCGCCGCACTGGTCGCGGGCCTGATCCTTGCTGCGTTGGTTGCCGTTTTCATGGCAGCCGATGTGGCGGCGGGGCTGGGGGCGGCGGATTGGGCGGCGGTGCGTTTTACCGTCACGCAGGCGGTGTGGTCGGCGGTGCTGTCTGTGCTGCTGGCGGTGCCGGTCGCGCGGGCCTTGGCGCGGCGGCAGTTTTGGGGGCGTGGGGCGTTGATCACATTGCTCGGCGCGCCGTTTATTCTGCCGGTGATCGTGGCGGTGCTGGGGTTGCTCACGGTCTTTGGCCGCTCGGGCGTGCTGAACCAATTTGGCGCGGCTCTGGGCCTGCCGTCCGTGTCGATCTACGGGCTGCATGGGGTGGTTCTGGCCCATGTCTTCTTTAACCTTCCGCTGGCGACACGGCTTTTGCTGCAAGGCTGGCAGAGCATACCGTCCGAGCGGTTTCGACTGGCCGGGCAGCTGCAGATGACGCCCCGTGCACTGTTTCTGGCGCTGGAATGGCCGATGCTGCGGCAGGTGCTGCCCGGCGTGGCGGCGCTGATCTTCGTGATTTGTCTGACCAGTTTTGCCGTGGCCCTGACACTGGGTGGCGGGCCACGCGCGACGACGATCGAGCTGGCGATCTATCAGGCGTTTCGGTTTGATTTTGACCTTGGACGGGCGGCGCTTTTGTCGGTGGTGCAGCTTGTGCTCGCCGGTGCTGCGGCGGTTG